>SXGQ01379124.1_pt1 | contig 47586 bp, 44 predicted proteins | sample 3178371 | NCBI WGS metagenome assembly SXGQ01 (sample SAMN11356859, study PRJNA531348) | freshwater metagenome | isolation source: freshwater sample F1-20 | place: China: Fuxian Lake, Yuxi | collected 2017-12-25 | reverse complement strand
ACCTGAAGGTCCTTGGTTCAAATCCAAGCCCCGCAACCAATTAAAGTCAATTTTAATTATTTTTTAATCATAACGACTTTGTTTCCTTCATCCACAGAAACAAATGAACTTTTATCTAATTTGCTTTGCTCTAGATAAAAATGATCAACAATTGCAGAATTAGACTGATAAGTTTTTACAATCTTATTAAGCAACTCTTTAACCTCAAATACTTTATTTTGATATAATAAAGTTTTTAAATTATTCAAATCGACCTCCAGCAGATTAAAAGGAATAAAAGGATCTTGTGCTTTTTGAATTTTATGATGTTGTGTTTTTTGAGGATTATCACCTAATAACAGTTCTTCGTATAATTTCTCACCTGGTCGAAGTCCAATAATTTTAATTTCAATATCTCCCTCTTTATTATTTTCATCTTTAACGGTCAAACCTGAAAGTTTTACAATTTTATAAATTAAATCTTTAATTTTTACACTTTCTCCCATATCAAGGACAAATACATCGCAATTCTTACTCATCGCTCCAGCTTGAATTACAAGTTGTGAAGCCTCAGTAAGGGTCATAAAATAACGGGTAACATCAGGATGCGTTAAGGTAACGGGTCCGCCATCTTTTATTTGTTTTTTAAATTTTGGAATAACGGAACCTGATGATTCTAGAACATTACCAAAGCGAACAATAGACATTTTAGTCTTATTATTTTTTGTATTTTGATAAAGTCCTTGAACACAAAGTTCAGCAAGTCGTTTAGATGCTCCCATTATGTTTGTTGGTCTTACAGCTTTATCACTTGATATAAGCACAAAGTTTTCAACCAACTGAGATAATGCTGCTTTTGCAACAGTCAAGGTTGAAAAAACATTATTTTTAATACTTTCTGAAATATTTACCTCAACTAATTGCACATGTTTATAAGCTGCTGCATGATAAACTGTGTCTACTTTAAAAGTTTTAAATATTTCATTTACTTTAATTTGATCTTGGACATTAACAAGGAGTGGAATAATTTTTAAATTTTGATTTGTAATCTTTAACTCTTCATAAATCTTATAAAGAGCAAATTCATTTAGTTCTAAAAGCAATAACTTTTGAGGATTTTGTTTCACAATTTCACGAGCTAATTCAGAGCCAATGGATCCACCTGCCCCTGTTACTAATACAACTTTTGAGGTTATGTTTTTACTTAATAATTCATTGTTTGGCAAAACCTGATCACGATTTAAAATATCATCTATATCTAAATCTTTAATGTCAGATAAACTTACTCTTCCTTGAATAATATCTGTAACCGTTGGTAAAGTTTGTACTCGCAATGAGTAATTACTTAAATTCTTTAAGATCTCATTTCGTCTAGATCTAGAGATAGATGTAAGTGCTAGTAAAACTAATTCTACTTCTTTTGATTTTATTAAATCATTAATTTTTAAAGAGGAGTAAATCTCTTGACCTTGCAAAACCTGACCATGAAGTCGGTCATCATCATCTAAAAAACCTACCACCTTTAATTCATTACTATTTACTAAGGCAGATACTAACTGTCGACCAGCACTGCCGGCTCCATAAACCAATGTTTTTTTTAAAAATTGAGATTTATTTTTAAAAAGATAATTTCCTCCAAATAAATATTTGGCAAATAATCTTGAACTTACAACTGCAAAAAATAATAACATGGGTTGAATAATACCAATGGATCTTGGAATACCTTTAACTCCATAAACTCCAAAAACTGAAAAGTATAAAAATCCATAAATTATTAAAGCAATAGATACTGAAAACATTATGCTTAAACCTGAATACCTAAAAATAGTCCTATATAATCCAAGTAGCCAAAAGACAGGCAGTGCCAGAGCAGGAGAAACTACTACAGCCGTTAAGGCTACTCCTTTAATTGAAATAAACTGATCTAAGCGAAGATAAAATGCAAACCAAGTACATAAAATGCATAAACTTAAATCAACAATTATAGCAACAATCTGTTTTGCAAAACGGGGAAGATTTAAAATACTTTTTGCAGCTTCATGAATTTTAACTAACATAATGATAATAAAATAAATATATTTTAACTTTTAAATCTTTCAAATTAAAAAAATTAGAAAGAAATATTCTCTCTATTTTTACCATAAATAGAGTGAAGATAAAATCCCACCGGTAAACTATAAACTATCATCAACCAATTATGAAAAAAATTACCATTGGTAGTTAATGGCCAAACGGTAATTAATATTCCAGCTAACAAACAAACCTGATAATCGGTTAAATACCTCTTTTGTCTTAAAAGAATACTTTTAAATTGTCTATAAGCACAATACAAAACATAAGCAAAAGCACTTAATAAAAAGCTAAATCCAATAATTCCAGTCTCAGCTAATAACTGCACATAAAAATTATGAGGATGAGTATCGCATGAATGGATACCCTCTGCATATTTTTCATTTTTGCATATCACCCTAAACATTTTAGGTCCATGTCCGAAGATAGGTTTATCTAAAAACATATTATAAGCAGTTTTGATTAGGCTATCGTGAGCTGGAGTAAAGATAGTTTTTTTTATGGTGCTTGCAGGATCAGATATCATACGATTTTTCACTTGATTAAAAATTGAAATAAAAATTATCACAACAATTACAAAGCCAACTGATAATACTAATCTTAATTTTACATAACCTCTCATAAAAATCGTGGTAAATAGAAATAATAAACACAAGAGAAAAAAAGCAGCCCTTTCGCCAGAAATTAAAACTAAACTAAATAGCAACAGAAAAAGTAAAGTCATAAAATATGTTTCTAATTTCTTTTTCTCTTTCGCTATAAATAAAGCAAATAATAAAGGAAATAATCTTGATAAATAAGATCCCATAATCAATTCATCACCAAAAAAAGATGAGATTCGATCTCCCTCCTTAGAAAATCCTATAATATTAGTGCCTGTAAAAAACTGAATATAACTGTCAACTATCAAGGCCAAAAAACTAATCACTAACGCATAATAAAAATAATTTAACATTTTTTTATCTTGTTCAAGTAAATACCAAATAAGACAACTAAACACCCCAATTCTAAAATAAAATAACGAGCTTTCAAAACTAAGCATCATATCTTTTGCTACAAAAGTACTAACTAAAATACAATAGGTACAAAAAATAAAAAAAATAATTAAAGGTTTTTTATTAAAATAAAAAAATAACTTATCTTTAAAAATATAAATCAAAAATACTAAAGATAATAAGCTTACAATTAAATCAGGAACAAATGGCCCCCAAATTAAAAAAGGTACGATTAAGCTTATAATAAAAGCGAGCATAAAATTATTTTATTTTAAAAATAATAAGTATAGTCATGAAGATATAATAAAAATAATAATACAAGTTCATTTGTTTATTCATTTGTAAATCTGTTTTTGCAAGCAAGGTTGGCGTCTTCATTGTAATACTTTTAACCTGGGCAAGTCCTGTAATGCCAGGCCTTACTCTAAATACTCCTCTCTTTTTGCGTTCATTAATTAACTTTTGTTGACTTGGCAAACAAGGTCTTGGCCCAACTAAACTCATATCCCCTAAAAAAACGTTTAATAACTGAGGTATCTCATCAAGCTTACTATTTCTTAAAAAAATACCTAAAGAACTAAATTTAATATTTCTGACCAAGTGAGTCCCAGCTGACTTGGTACTTATCGGCATTGTTCTAAATTTAATCAATTTAAAAGTTTTTTGAGCATATCCAACACGTTCCTGAAAGAAAATTGGAGAACCTGTATCAAATAAACCAATAATCCAAAGTAAAACTAGCAAAGGAAAGAAAAAAATAATACCAAATAAAGAAAAAAAAATATCAAAAAGTCGGGTCATTTTCCACTAACCATTCGTCTAATACCCTCTTCTATGCTTATAGGTGGAGACCAAGCCAATACTTTACTTATGTACTCATTATCTACTCGCAAAGAGCCCAATAATCGAGTCATTTCTTCATGTTTTCCAATACTAAAGCTGATCAACTTTAATAAAAAATTAGATAATTTAAATAATTTAACTTTTTGGTTCATGGCTGAAGCTATTAACTCTACTAATTCAGAAGTAGAAATATCTTTACCATCTGAAACTAAAAAGATTTTACCTGCCGCATTAGGATGTTCAATGCATCGAACTAGTACATCAACTAAATTGTCAATTCCAATTAAAGATCGCTTATTTTTAATACCACCAAGAGGCAAGGGTATTTTGGACCTAATAAGTTTCATCAACTGATCTAAATTACCTTTTGCTCCATTACCGTAAACTAATGGTAGTCGAATAATAACTAGTTCTAAATTAGTTTTTGAAACAATTTTCAATAGTGCCTTTTCAGCTTCAAATTTAGATATTGCATAATAGTCTTGAGGATCTGGTAAATCACTATTTTTAAAAATATGTTTTTCACCAGCATTTCCTGTACTTTCGCCGTTAACTTTCACTGAACTTAAAAAAATAAATCTTCTAACACCTGCAATTACAGCTTGTTCTGCAATATTTTTACTAATATCTGTATTTACTGAACGATAATAGTTTAAATCATTTTTTTTATTCATTGAATGAGCTAGGCCTGCGCAGTGAATAATACAGTCACAATTTACTAACTCATTAGACAAATTAATATTTGAAGTTAAATCTCCAACTTCTAAATAATCAATATTATTATAACTATTTTTAGTATCTAATTTTCTAACAATCCCTTTAATTGAATTATTTGATAGACTTAAAGCTTTACAAAGAGCTTTGCCTATAAAGCCATTGGCGCCAGTAATATAAATTTTTTTCATTTAATCTTTTTTTAAAATTAATAAAAATTTTAAATCTTAAATATTACAATTATTTAAAATAATTAATTTATACATATATATAAATTGATTTAATTTTAATATGGCATTATTGCGATAATGATAAAATATCTTTAGCTAAATTTTGCATAATTTTTTTTCTAGAATATTGCAAACAAAAATCATTTCGTTCAATAACTCTTGGGCCGTTTAATAACTTTCTAAGTGCTACTTTCATAAAGTCAACATCGCAAGGACTAAAAATCTCAATACCTTTAATATTTTCTCTCAAAAATTTTGCTGCATATCCAGATACTCCAGCAAGTATTGGTTTACCAGTTGATGCGTACTCAAAAATTTTTGAAGGTAAAACTTTTTGAAAAGCTTTATAATCATTTAAATGAAGAAATAAAATATCTGCTTTTTGATATTCATTTAAAAGTTTATCTCTTGACATTGGTTTTAAAACTTCAATATTATTTTGTTGATTGAATTTATCATTATTTATAAGCAATTTAAGTGTACTCCCATCACCTATTAATCTAAATTGTATATCTTTTAATTCATTAGAAGCTTTTGGTAAAATTTTATGCAATCCTTGTCCATCTCCTATATTTCCTGCATATAAAATTAATGGTTTTGTCCTAACTTGCTCTCTTAAAAAAATTTTTTTTAAAAATAATTCATCAACTCCATTAGTAAAAGTTGATATAGGTACATCAGGTGCAACTTTTTTTATACTTTCAAAAAAACCAGGTGATACTACGTTTAATAAATGGGCAGATTGAAAAGTCCATTTCTCTAATTTGTAAAAAAACCATAAAAAAATTCTCATGTATTTATTTTTAAAAACATCTTCAATTGTATCAATAAATAGATCGCGAATATCAAGATAGACTTTTGATTTTGTTTGTTTTGCAATATATACAGCTAAACTTGCGGTCATTAAACGTGATGAGGTTGCAATAATGATGTCCCATTTTTTTTTAAATGTTAATTTTTGGGTGTTAAGACTAAAAAAAAAAAAGGCTTTTACTTGATCAAATATACCATTTTTGTGCTTGGCAATAGTAATGCGACTTATTGAAACTTTACTATATTCTTCAAATTTTAAAGCAGAAACATTTAACGATTGATAACGATTTGGCATTGTAGTTATAACATCGACTTTAAGGTCAGAGGGTCCTTCTTTAATTAAACTATCGACTATAGACTTTGCCCTTAAAGCGCCAGGACCTATATCTGGCGGGTAATAAAAACTTAAGATTAAAATTCGCATTTAAACTTTTGAAAGTGCTCCACAAAAATCAAGTACTTTTTTTTTTTTTAATTTTTCTTTAATTTTAGAATTTAAGAACTCACGATGTTTTACCAATAGACATACTAAATCTGCTTGTTCAATTCCTTCTGAAAGATCTACAATTTTTAAGCTTTCGTATGACTTAATATTTGGCTCTACTGTAATAATATCATAACCATCAGCAGATAATGTTGTAGCAACTTCTAATGCTTTGGATTCTCTCAAATCATCAATATCTGGTTTAAAGGCTAATCCAAGACATGCTATTTTTGGCTTAATATCTGATTTTAAAAAATTCATATCTGCAATATTTTTAATCTTATTAATAACCCATTTAGTTTTGTAATTGTTTACTTCTCTTGCAGTTTTTATTAATTTTGTATTTTTAATATCTTGTGATATTAAAAACCATGGATCAACTGCAATACAATGACCTCCGACACCTGTTCCAGGTTGAAGAATATTTACTCGTGGATGTTTATTTGCAAATCTAATTACATCCCATACATTTATTCCTTGATTATCACAAATCATTGAAAGCTCGTTTGCAAATGCAATGTTTAAGTCTCTAAAACTGTTCTCAGTTAATTTGCACATCTCGGCAGTCTTAGCGTCAGTTTCAAATATTTTTCCACTAACGAATAAACGATAAAAATCAGCAACTTGTTTTGTAGATTCTTTTGAAAGACCTCCTATAGTTCGATCATTTTCAACCAATTCGGTCATAGTTCTGCCCGGCAAAACTCTTTCTGGACAATAAGCTATATGAACATCATCTAAATTGGCCCCATATTGAATTAAAGTTTCTTTTATTTTGTCAGTTGTACCAACTGGCGAGGTTGACTCTAAAATCACCAAATCCCCTGGTTTAATAAATTGAGATATATCTTTAGTGGCAGATAATACATAATTAATATTCGGCTTCGGCAAATTTTTATTTTTATAAAATGGTGTTGGAACGCAGATTATATAGACGTCACTTAACTGTACTTTGTTAAAAGCTTTTAATTTACCATTTAAAATTGCCGATTTTACAAATGCATCTAAACCAGTTTCAACGATATGAATTTTTCCTTTATTTACAATTGACACAATCCTTGGATTGATATCAACGCCAGATACTAAAAATCCATTATTTGCAAGTAACGCTGCTGTTGGTAGCCCTATATAACCAAGGCCAATGATGCAAACTTTTTTTTTTTTCACAAAATCAATTCTATCAAATTGTACGCAGAACATCTACTATTCGACTAGCGGCTAAACCATCTCCATAAGGATTGTATGCGTGAGACATTTTTTGATAATATTTTTTATCATCCAATAAGCGTGATACACTATCTATAATTTTTTGATAATTTGAACCAACCATTTCTACAGTGCCTGCATTCACTGCTTCAGGCCTTTCAGTTGTATCTCGCATTACCAATACAGGCTTACCAAGACTTGGTGCTTCTTCTTGAATGCCCCCACTATCTGTTAAAACTAGATACGAATACTTCAGTAAATAAACAAATAGCTCATATTCTAAAGGTTCAATTAAATGTATATTCTTAAATCCTCTAAGAATTTTTGCAACTGGCTTACTCACATTTGGGTTAGGGTGCACTGGGTACACAAAATGTGTTTTAGTATACTTTTTTGCTAGTGCTTTAATTGCAGTACATATTTGGAAAATACTATCGCCAAAATTTTCTCTTCGATGAGCAGTTATTAAAACAAAGTCTTTATTTTTAAAATTAAATGATAAATAAGAATTTAAAATATTTTCTAAATTTTTTTGACGATTTTTATCTTTTTTAATCCGTTTTAATATCCAATATAGAGCGTCGATTACAGTATTGCCGGTTATTATTATTGAAGATTTATCAAAACCTTCAGATAATAGATTTTTTTGGCTTAAAGTAGTTGGCGCAAAGTGCCATTTTGCAATTTTTCCTGTTATCTGACGGTTAAATTCTTCTGGAAAGGGAGCTGTTAAATTATATGTTCTAAGTCCAGCTTCGACATGTCCAACTGGTATAGATTCGTAAAATGCAGCAATGGACGTTGCTAAAGTTGTTGTTGTGTCGCCATGAACTAATACAGCATCAGGTCTATATTTAATAAATATTTTTTTCATCTTGTTTAAAATCAATGATGTAAGATTTGATAAATTCTGATTTTGCTTCATTAAATTTAAATCAAAATCAGGTTTTATGTTAAAAACTTCTAGAACCTGATCTAATATCTGTCTATGTTGCGATGTCACACATACTTTGAGCTCAAATTGCTTTGGCTCTGCTTTTAATGCATGTACAAGTGATGCCATCTTAATAGCTTCTGGGCGAGTACCGAAAACTAACATAATTTTTTTTTTCATAAACTTTTTAATCTATACTTTTTGAGTATTGGATAGTTTTTTGTAATTAAATATTACCATGAAATTTGAACACATGATCCATTGTTATTATTGACAGCTATTTTTAAACACTTTGTTACGTATGTTTTTCCAAACTCTGGAGAATAATAACTTTTTCTAATTACAGATGCGCCTGTTTTTATCTTAAAAATAACTTTTCGATTATTAGACATTCTTATTTTTAAAATATTTTTTTTTTTGATTATAACGACAGAGGGATGAAAGTGAAAATAAGCAAAAGCACTTTTAAAAGGTCCTTCTATATTATCATTAATAATTAAAGAATATTTAAGAAACTTCCAGCTACGCCTATGAATAGGTTTACCAAAAAGTCTTTTATATCCATCATGAGCACAACTAATATTTAAGCAATTTTTTAATTCTTCAATTTTCAAGTCAAAAGGATATGCGCGTCTTGCTACACGAAACCCCTTCCAAACTTCTGATGAATTTAAATTATTTACTACAACTGTGTTATGTGCCTCTGTGCTTCTCTCATAATGTCTTACTAGACCAGTTTTATATTCCGATATACCACTATTAACTAGTAATCGCTGACCAAATAAAGATAACTCGAATGACAAAGTATCTGCATGCGAATGGCCAGTCAAATAATCAGGGCCGATTGGTGCGACATCTATAATTGCGACTGACTCTTTTGAGGTGACTCTTATATAGCCACTATTCTGTAAGTATTTAATTTTTTTATGTTTAGTGAAATTATAGTTTATATTTAATCTTTGAGCATACCTTTTTAATTCATTTAAATTTGGCGCATTGCCTATGGCAGTATCGTTAAAAAAAGAATTTTCACCATCCGGATGTACCACTGTTTCTAACCACTCAAACATTTTATTTGTTGTTTTTATCCATTTATTAACTTGTAGTTTTTTAATGTCCCCCTGGTAAACTCGAGAAATATTTATAAGATCTAATATATCTTCTAGGAAGATTGCATGATACATCGGACTTCTTTCAAAATGCCCACCATCATCTAAAATTTGTTCATCTATTTCATCTTCAATTATTTCTAGTCCTTTTTTTAACCAATTCTCAGATTCCTTGCTTGAAAAAAATAAACCAGCAAAAACCAAAGCTTTAGCATTGGAAAACAAGTGATTACCAAGGATGTGCCATTCAATACGCTTGTATAACCATCGAGCTTGAATTGCTAAACTTTGTATACATTTTTTGGACAATATATTTCCCAAAAAATACCACTTAATCCAATTTACAATTCTTAATGATGTTGGATAAGGATCCCAACCAAATCCTATGCCTACTTTATTTTCATTTACCCAACGCTTTAGCAAGCTTTCATGCCAGTTTTTTCTTTTTAATGATCCAATTGCATTTAAGTCATCAAAATAATGCTGATTATAACGCCATAACTTAGAGATAGCATTATCATTGCCATTCCAACCAATTTTTAACAATGAGTCAGATTTATTTAAAAAATAAAATGTATCCTCACTTAATAAACTTATTTTTTTTTGAAATGGTAAAAAAAATTTATTTTTTAAAATTCTTAAGTTAGGTACTGTACTTTCATCAATACTTCTTGATTTAGTAAGATGAAACCAAATCCTACGATAAATTTGTTTAGGCTTTAAATGAATGATGGTATAAAAATAATGAGAGATCAATAATTTATTGGTTTGCAAGATTTATAGAAATTCTACTAACTTCAAGAATTTCTTCTATAGATATTGGAGATAGATTATTTTTTGAAATTGCATCAACAAAAGCTTTAACGCAAGCTTTATGGCCTTTGTCCTGATGCCATAGATTCATTTTTTTAAAACCTGGCCATCCAAAACTAGTCAATTTCCGATAATTATCAAGTTGCAAAACTGCACCTCTAGCAAAAACTTCTATCCTTTCCTTTGGATAAGATTTTGAACCATTTGTGAAGTAGTGAATAGTTCCAATTGAACCATCCACAAAACTTAATTGTATAGTAGCGCTATCTTTTGTTAAACTATCCATGAATTGAATTTGATAATTTTTAATAGTTTTATTTACTAAAAAACGAAGTAAATCAATAAAATGGCAAACCTCACCAATAATGCTTCCTCCTCCAACTTCTAAATCTTGAGTCCAATGATCATTTGCCATCTTGCCAGCATTAATAGTCATCACAATTGCTTTTGGATCATTAAAATTATCAAGTAAACTTCTAATTTTTTGAACTTGAGGAGAAAAACGGCGGTTAAAACCAACCATCAAAATATTTGAGGATGAGTAAGCAGATTGAATTTTATCCAATTCAGATATAGTCATGCACAATGGTTTTTCCACAAAAATATGTTTTTTTGCTTTTAGGGATTTTAAAACAAAATCTGAATGATTATTATGACGTGTAGCTATTACAACCGCATCAGTTGTATTGTCACTAAACAAAACATCGCTATCAGTTGTAGTTTCAGAAAAACCGAATTTGCGACCGGCATATACTCCGCTAACGCCAGCGTTAGAAACAACGCATCTTAACTCCGCTCCCGCCTCTTTAAATGCTGGAATTAATATTGATGTTGCAAAATTACCAGAGCCTAAAAAACTAACTTTTATTTTTTTAATTATTTTTGTTTTGCTAGGTTTTTCAATATCTTTATTTTTTGAAAATGAAACTTTTCCTAAATCTTCTTTTATATCTAATCCAGGATATGTTAACAAAATGCCTAATGAAGGTTGACTGCCAACAATAAGTTCATAGGCTTTTGGAGCTTCATTTATATCAAACCGATGAGATATTAAGGGCTTTACATTCAGTGCACCTATTGCCATCATATCCAAAACTGCTTCAAAATTTCTCTGTTCGGTCCAACGAACAAATCCTACTGGATAATCCTGGCCTTTTTCCTCGTAGTTAGAATCGTACCGTCCTGGGCCATAAGAGGCTGACACCTGAAATATTAACTCTTTTTTAAAAAAATCGTCTCTAGATAGCTTCAAGCCTACCGTTCCAACTAAAACTATTCGTGCTCGCTTTCTGCACATTTGTGCTGCTTGATGCACCGGTTCATCACTTTTAGTCGAGGCTGTTATAATTACACCATCAACACCTCTTCCTCTTGAAAAAAGATCCGAAATAATCAATGGATTATCTTTGTTGAGATCAACCACTTCAGCTCCGAATTTTTTTGCTAGAGACAATTTATCTATATCAAAATCTAATCCCAAAACTCTACAACCATTAGCTTTTAATAACTGTATAGTCATCAATCCAACGAGGCCAAGTCCTATTACAGCAAATGTCTCTCCTAAAGTTGGATTTGCTAATCTTATTCCCTGTAGCGCTACAGCACCTAGTACCGTAAAAGATGCCTCTTCATCTGAAATAGAATCTGGTACTTTAGCACAGAGATTTATTGGTACATTCACAACTTCAGCATGTTTTCCATTTGAAATTACTCTGTCACCTTTATTAAAATTTGTTACCCCCAAACCTATCTGATCAACAATTCCTACATTGCAGTAACCTAAAGGTAATGGCTTCTCTAATTTGTTAAACACCGACTCCATTGTGGGTTTAAAACCGTCAGTAGAAATTTTATTAATCACTACTTTCAATTTTTCTGGTTGAGCTAAAGCTTTTTGAATCAAATTTGATTTTCCAAAGTCTATTAACATTCGTTCAGTTCCAGAAGAAACAAGAGTTTTTGATGTTTTAATTAATAATGACCCCTGCGATGGATTAGGAATTGGAACATCTGCAACTTCTATTAATCCATTTTTTAAATTATGAATTACTTGTTTCATATTTAGATAAAAAGATTAGCTTTTGCATCTCTATTTGGGTAATTAATTAGCACAGCTCGAAATTTTCCTTTAAATACAAACAAACTTCCTGCCGCAGCTCCTATTGAGTTATAGCGACTATACAATTCTCTAATATGATCTAAAGATCCAGCTCCACCTAAAACAGTCAAAGGTGTATTAATAAACGGATACACAGAATCAATAAATTCAAAATCATATCCTTTCATTTTACCATCATTATCAACTGAATTAATAATAATTTCACCAGCTCCCAACTCTTGTAATTTTATAACCCATTCTTTGTAATTTAAATTAGAGATTTTTGATCCATTCATGTATGTAATATCATATTTTTTATACGAATTATTTTTTTTTACATCGATTACAGCAACTACACTTTGTTTTCCTATACGTTGAGATGCCTCAGTAATTAATGACGGATTTTGAATAGCAGCAGAAGAAATGGCAACTTTTTCAACTCCTAAACTTACAATTTTTTCAAACTGCTCAACTGATTTAACCCCACCACCATAACATAATGGCATACGACACTCTCTAGATAAATTTGAAATTAAGTTATAGTTTATTTCTGAGTTGAAGCGACTTGCATCAATATCAATAACAATTAGTTCATCAACTTCTTTGTCATTGTATAAACGTACAGCGTTAAGTGGATCGCCAACATATTTTGGATTTTCAAAAGATGTAGTTTTATATAAAGCTCCTTTGTGAATTAGTAAGCAAGGTATTAATCTTGGAAATAGCATTTATATCTGAGAAAAATTTTTTAAAACTTGAGTTCCCCATGTATGACTTTTTTCAGGATGAAATTGCACACCAAATTTTTTTTTATTTCTAATGGCAGATGTAAAATTACAACCATATTCACTAGTTGCTAATATATCTGATAAATTAACAGGCTCAACGAAATATGAATGTAAAAAGTAAAAACGAGCTTCGGTTTCTATTCCATGAAAGATATCAATATTATCTGTAATATTGATAGTATTCCATCCCATATGTGGGAGCCTAATTTTATTATTAGATTTAGAATTATCTAATTTTTTAACTTCAGCATTAATCCATCCTAGTCCATGAGATTTACCTTCTGAACTTTTTAAGCTCATTATTTGCATGCCAATACAAATACCCAAGACTGGTAAATTTGAATTTAAGACTAAATTATCAAGTTCACTTCTCATGCCAGAATCATTTAATCTATCCATGGCCCAGTCAAAAGATCCTACGCCAGGTAAAATAATGTGCGTTGCTTTAGATAAATCATTTTTAGTTTTAGCTAAAAAAACAGGAATATTTAATTGCTTATAAATATTTACAAATGCCTGTGTGTTGCCCAAACCATAGTCAACAATACCTATCATCTTTTGCCGCCTAGTTCAAAACCAAGTAGCTTCATTATTTTAGCACCAAAATTATAAAACTTTTCTTGAGAATTGTAATCTTTGTAAGATTTGTTAGGTATTTCCAGGTACATATTTAATTCATCTATTGTAATTTCAAGCTTATTGGCTACAAAAGAAAATTCTTTACGAATTGAATTCTCATCTAAGGCTGGATACTTTAATTTATCCAGAGCCTCTTCTCGCGTCATTTGACCTGTTACAATTAAACTTGAAAACTGAACTTTACGAGTATCGAAACCAAATTTTTTTGGCAACCAATAACCTTCATAAAATCGAGTAAAACGTGATTCAAAATGCTTTTGGGGATAGGGTTGCCAATTAAATTCTTTTTCTAAAAAATTAGTGGCATTAGTTTTATTATAATCAATATAATTTAAGGGTCTCAAAACTTTAATATTTTTTATATAGGGCAACCATATTTTATGATAAAAAATTGAAGTTGTCGGAAGTTTATTTAACGGTATTAATCCAAAACGTTTATGAATATTCTTTAGCTGAATAGAGTCTGACTGATAATACATCCATTCAATAGGGTTTCTAATACATTCTGTTGAATAATTTGCCCCTGTCAAAATAAACTTTATATTATGTTTTTGTGCAAACTTATACATCGTTGCAAAAAAAACATGATCTTGCGGTGTATCAATATGAGGTACACCAGACTTAAAAAAAGCAAGCTGCAAATCTCTCATTTCAGCCCAATCAATTACTTCCGTGTAAAGGTCTAGTCTCAGTTTATCTACAACTCTTTCGATATTATTTACCGCTTCTTTAGAATTCCAGCCAGCATCAACATGAAAAACTAATGGACGTAAACCAAGTTGAGTTGCTAAGTAAGTAAGATATGAGCTATCAATTCCTCCGCTCATGCCTACAATACAATCAAAATCATTATTTTTTCCTACATATTTAATATTTTGTACAAGTTTATTAAGTTTATTTGGATTTAATTTTAAATTTTTCCAACTAGGCAAAATATCTTTATAAAATGTATTGCAATGATCACAAACTCCAATTTTATCAAAGACAATTCGAGAGTCTGTTGTGTCCATGACACAATTAACGCAAATTTGATATTTTCTTGCCGGCATTATTCATTTTTTGACGGTAGCTGCCTATACTCATCCCACTGTCCGATATCTAGCCAAGCATCAGACGAAATTGGAAAAACTTTTACTTTTACGTTTTGTTTTATTGCATCATTAATAAGCTTGTCCATGTCATAAGATCCATTCTTTGGAATAATATCTACTATTTTATTTTCGATTAGATACAGGCCAGTATTTATAAGATGAGGATATGAAGGCTTTTCACGAATACATAATAAATGTCCTTTATCATCAATTTCGCAAGACCCATAAGGTAACGTTAAATTTTTAGCAGACGCAACAATAGTTAAATCAGATTTGGATTTTTTATGAAACGAATATAAATCAAATAAATCAATATCAATTAATACATCACAATTTATTACAAATGTTAACTTATTAGATAGATCAATATCTTTTAGTGACCCAGCAGTGCCTCTAGGTGATTTTTCTTCAAAAATTTTTATTTTTGAATTATTAGGATATTCCTCGGCTAGATATGCACGAATTATATTTCCCTTATACCTAATACTCACATGAATATTATCAATTCCAGCATTCACAAAATTATCCAAAATATGATTTATTAGAGGTCGACCCTTTATAGGTACCAAAGGCTTAGGCAATATATTTGTAAATGGTTGCATCCTAGTGCCAAGACCACCTGCCATAATAACTAAAGAGATTTTTTCTTTGATCTTATTAGAAAATTTTGAGACTTGCTGATCAAAATTATCATTTGATTTAAGGTAATCTGTTAATATTCCATTTAAGTTTGTAACAGGAATAGAGTCGACTCCATATTTATCAAAAAAAAAATTTAATTTTTTTTTTATCTTATTTTTATTTTCATTATTTAATACAAGCGGTTTATTATTAAATACTTTTGCTATTGAACTATTTAACCCATTTCCAGAAAGAATATATCTTCTAATGTCTCCATCTGTTAGGGTGCCGAGTAATTTTTTTTTTTTGTCAACAACAAAAAGTGTCTTTGAACTATTTTTTGTCATTTTATCCATAGCATCAATTATTGAAGAGTCCGAATAAATTGAAATATTATTTACATTTCTCATTTTGCGCATAAGTATTTTATTATTGCTATTAGTTTTTTCATATTTATTTCTAATGTTGGATAAAAACGTAAATTTTTATATCCATTTTTTATTTGTTTTTTATATAAATTGTTATTATTGAATAATATAAAAATTTTTTTAGCTGCATTTAAAGGAGAATTGTATTTATAGTAGATTGCTCCATTTTTGCATATATCTTTAGCAAATTTTAAATTTGGCACTAATAAAGGACGCATCATTTGCATGGCCTCAAGATATGTCGCAGAAAAAACCTCGAGCAATGAAGGCTGTAAAACACAATCTGATTTTATATAGTATTTTTTACATTCATTAAGATTTAAAGGCCCAACATTAATAATATTTAAGATTTTTAAACTTTTCATTTTTTTTTGAATTTTAATCCAAGTTTTAGACTCTTTAGGAAGCGTGATATAAAAATTATATTGATTTTTTTTATCTAATTTATTTAAAAAATATGCAATTTCTGGAATAATTAAAATATTTTTATGTATATAATCTGCGGCTAAACAAAAGATGTTTTTTTTTAAATTATTTTGCATTTTTGCTTCTTTGGCTCTAAAAATAGGATTTGCAGAATTATTTATTACATAAATTTTGTTTAGATTAATTTTTAATTTTTTTTTTAAACATTTGGCGGCATAAAAAGTTTGTGTTTCAAAATAGTTAGCTTTTTTTGCCCAATAAATTCTGTATTTATTTAGTAAAAATCTTTTTATTTTTTCACCAAATGACAAGACTTTCCATGCTTGTGCATTTGGCATATATTCCCAAGGGTTGGTATATCTACCTAATTCAGGAATTTTAAAATTTATATATGAGGGGAAACCAATTGAATAAACTAATGAATAATTAAAATTTTCACAAATTTTTTTAATTATTTTTAAATTTTTTATTCCTTTTTTTGAAAAATAAGAAGGCTTGCTATCTAATTTCCAATATTTAATTTTTTTTAGTAGTTTTTTGTTGATTGAGTTATAAAGTTCGCGTGATAATAAAAAGTGAAGTTTTAGATTCTTAAATTTTTTATTAGCACAGTATTCTACAAATCCTTTTCCAACCTGAATCCCACCACCGATATTTAAAGTAAGGGCATTTATTAGTACATTTTTTTGTTGATTATTTATTTTCATTTTTTTTAAAGAAATAAATATAAGAAGACGGCCCAAATTTTTTAAAAAAAGTATCTCTCCAGTAATAATCGTTGTAAGACAAAATTTTTGATATTATTATATCAAAAATAAAAATAATTTTGTGCGAAATATACTTGTAACCAATAAATTTAACTAAAAATTTATTTATTGGTTCGAATATAATAGGCAAAGGTGTCTTGTAAGCGAATAGATTATTCAATCTTGTTTTATTTAGCATCCATTCCTTTGCAATCCCTCTTTCATTTGGTGTTGTGCTTCTTTCAGAACGCCAATCACCCATTGATGAACAAGGCTCTCTAACAAAAAATTTCCCATCCGTTTTTAAAATTCTAGAAATTTCTTTAATAATATGACTAACATTCGCAATATGGTGAAGAACACTAAATGCGCAAACAACATCAAAACTGTTATTTGAAATTGGAAAGTTACCTGAGGTATTTGCTCGATATATATTGGTTTTTGGAAATTTTTTTTTTAATATCTTTATAAAAGATGGAGATGACTCTAAAAAAGACACATTCCAATGTTTATGTTTTTTAATAAAATCAACCGCTTCTTCTCCGTCTGCTACTCCAATAAACAAAATTTTTCCTCTTGTTGGGTAAATTGAAGAAAAAAAATATTTGTTGTTTATGTATCTCATGTATGAATACCAAGGATCTATTGCTCCGGTAGATAATTCTGTTTCATAATATGCTTCCTTTTCTTGATTGTACCATTTTTTTAATTGTTTTTTTTTAAAATTATCTCCTGCTAGTCGCTCGCCATTTTTAATTTTGATATCAATTAAAGTTGGTAAACTATTTTTTTTCAATTTCATTTATTTAAAATAGTTATTAAATGACTTACAATACGTTTTGGTAAAAGATTAGAGGGTTGAGGACCAATAATATTAGAAATAATTTTACTGTTAACTTTATTTTTTTTTTTTAAAATTGTTTTATGATTAATATCAGAAAGCTGATTAATAATTTTTTTATTTGGATACGCCAATAATGCCGGTCCAAACTTAATTCCTTTTAATTTACCAAAACAAGCAAAAAAAACTGGAACGCCTAAAGCTACAGGTATTAAAACTGCTGAACTTGGTTCTACTAGAGCGCCTCTTGATTTTAAAAGATATTTTACAAAATTATTATCATTAATTAAAATAATATTTTTTTCTTTTTTTAAAATTTCATATTCCTTAGCTCTTGAATAGTGTAATTTACATGCGAGTTTAAAATTTAAATTTTCTTTTAAGTACTTAGCGGTAAATATTATATAGTTTGCATAATCCAAAGGGCTTTTAAATTTCATTAAAGTGCTTCTTGGACCAGATCCAATATAAACAATGTGGTTGTCATTTTTATTAATTTTTTTAGAAGAATAAGAGTTAATCTGAGAACTTTTCAAGTTAAATTTAATAAAATCTGGAACACCAATTACAAAAACATTTTTTTTTGGTAAATTAAATTTTTTTACTGCATGATCTAAATCAAAATCATTAAAAACAAATGCATAATCAATTGATGCTGATTTGGGAGCGACATGCTTAATAAAACCAAAAAATTTAAATAAAAATTCAAAAAAAAAATCATACCAATCTGAAATCGATGATTTATTAACCTTCAAAGACTTTATGTAAGTAGGAATAGAATAAGTTAAAGATCTATAAAATCCTCTTAAAAGAGAAATAAAATGAGAAAAAAAATTCTTAGGAGAAATAAATAAAGAAGAATAACTCTGCACTGACCATAAACCTGGATACAATATAGCTGATAATATTTTATATTTTTTTACATATAAATTAAAAGCTCTGTGTATCATGGGATCTAGAGATAAAAATAAGACCATATCTGGCTTTTCATGGTCTAAGATTTTTTTTAAATTATTCCCATAATAACTTATGTCTCTAAATTTTAAATTATTAATTGTCTCCTCTTTTTTTTTACCAATATCATCACCCCAGGAACCCACATGACAATAACATAACTCGATACCACTATTTACTAAAAGTGGGGCAAATCTAAAAATGTGTATAGACCCGAGTGTCCAACTATCAAAAATAATAATTTTTTTTTTTATATCTATTTTCATTTTTTTTTCCCAGTAAGTGCTAAGGATGGGGTGACTAATCTTTTTATTTCGATTATATTTGATTCCTTAAACCAACTAATTAAATTTTTCTCAGATATCGGATTATCATACTCTGGTGAAATATTGTCATATGTGTCAAGCACAGACCACTCTAAAATTTCTTTTAATGAACTTTTTTTTCTGGGTTTTCTAAATGCAAACGGCAAAAATCTTAGAAAATACTTGTTTAAAACAGGTATACAGTTAAACAATAATCCAAGTGGCAGAAATAGTATAACTAAACTTTTAGATAAAATTAATTTTTGTTTTAAGGATAGTTTTTTCACCATAGGCCTTATCCAGTATTTATATCCCAGTAAACTTCTAAAACTTTTTTCATAAACCCACATTGATATCCTACCGTTAGTTTTCAAAACATTTGATAACGCAATAACTGCTTTTCTTCGGTGGGGCATATGCTGCAAAACTCCGATAGAATATATTCTATCAATAACAAAATTTTTAATTGGCATTTCATAAATAGAAGCTTGAATTAATATATAATTGTTTTTATTATGATTTAGATTATTCATATTTTGAGAGGCAGCAATTACTGATGAAGAATAATCAAGTCCAATTACTTTTGCTCCGTAACGAAGAGCAATGTCCATAAATCTTCCCGCACCACAACCGGCATCAAGTGTTACACCTTCGCTTAACTCTTCTGCTGAAAAGTTTGTTTCATTAAAAAATCGTAAAAAAGACTCTTTAGAATTTGCAAAAGAATCAATTTGTGTTTTGCTAAATTTGTTCCATTGATCACCAAAAGTTTGTGAGTAATTGTTATCATTAACAAATTTTATTATAGAATTTTGATACTCATAAACAGAATTACAATTATTACAAACGCATGCTACAAGATTATTGTTAAAACATAACTCATTTTTACATTTTGGACAGGATAAAAATTTAAAAACCCACTCAGGAGGGTTGTCGGAAAGACTCATTTGATGATTATCCAATCAGGATCTTTGATGCTAAATTTTTTAATATTGTTTTCTGAAATAAATTTAAAAAAAGCTTCAAGAACAGGTTGTTGATCAATATCATGTCCAGCTATGACACCGCCATTTTTAAGTAAAGGATAATAATTTTTTATATCTTGATACACTGCTGAAAAAGAATGATCACCGTCAATATAAATAAAATCATAACTTCCGGAAATTTCTAGAATTGCTTGATCGGAAAGCATTTTTTTCCAGTCAATTATATGATTAAATTTTTTTAACTGACTTTCAGCTTTTTTTCTCATATAAACTAAACGGTCCCTGGTATAATCGTTATAATCCGTTGCTGCAGTCTCGTATGGATCGATTGCAATAAATTCTTTAACATTTAGACTGTTAAATATATCAGAGGCATTGTGACCAGCTGCACAGCCTATTTCAATTATACTTACTGGATTTTCTTTATATATTTTGCGAACTAGAAGTGTTGAGGGTCTTGAGTATGGAACTTTTTGAAGTTTGATCCCAAATAATTTTCCAAAAAAATTATTTACAGACATTAAAGCTCTTCTTATGTTTTTTTTAATAATCATTGACCATATATAATTATTAAAGATATTTGTCTGACCATTTTTTTAATGATAAAATACCCCACAATAAGTTCTGATTATCTCTTTTTTTTGAAACATGATCTTCAAAAACTTTTATTAAATTAATTTTTGAATTAAATATTCCAAATTTTTCTAAAAAATTTGAATTTACTGTATCAAATATATATTCTTTTAGATCTCCTCGAAACCAATTTTTAATTGGAACATTAAAGCCTTTCTTTTTTCTATTATGAAATTCTGAAGGATAATAAATAGATGCAATATCTCTTAAAATAAATTTTGATTTTACGCCCGGATATTTAAATTTTTTTGGCAAATTGTGAATACTCCTAGCCACTTTTTTTGCTAATAACGGAACTCTAACTTCAAGTGAGTATGCCATACTAGTAACATCAACTTTTTGAAGAATATCATCAATCATATAAGACATAAGATCAAATTCTGATGCTGCAATTGAAGGTAAAAAATTAGTATTATTTTTAAATACGTCATTAATTATTTCAAATATATAGCTACTTTCATTATTCTTTTGATTAAAATATCCGAATTTATCGATTGTTCGGGTAAGATAAAAAATTTCACTTGGAGAATAAGATAAGAAAGCCTTTTTAAACAACTCTTTATTGTGTGAGGACTTGAACAAAAAAGAAAGTAGATCCCAAAAAAGTTTTCTTAATGGCTGGGGCAAAACTAAAATTTTTGAAAAAAGATCAGTGTAGTAATAATTTTTATATCCTAAAAATAATTCATCACCACCATCCCCGCCCATACAAACTTTAACATGTTTAGAAGCAAACTCGGAAAGCATTAAACCCGGTAAACTTGCACAATCAGCCAAAGGCTCATCAAATTCTATAGAAGACTTTTCTATATAATTTATTAAATCCTTATGCGTAAAATTAATTTGATGATGTCGTGTTCCTAAATATTTAGAAATTTTAGTGGCATAAGCTGACTCATCCTCATCATCACCCAAAAAAGAAATTGTGAATGTATCTATTGGTTTGTCTGATAATTTTTGCATAATTGCTGCCACTAAAGAAGAATCTAATCCTCCAGACAAAAAAACTCCAACGTTAACATCTGCATACATCTGAGCTTCGACCGATTCAATAATATTAGAGTGTATAATTTTTTTACAATCTTTGTAGGACATTTTTGAACTAAAAATTTCGTCTGCTAAATTTTTTTTACTTATGAAGGTTTCTTTATTTCTTGATATTTCCTTAAATTTATCACCGGCAATATTTAACAACACTGTCTCTCCTGGTAATATTTTTTTTATTTCTTTATGCATAGATCTTGGTGCAGGAATATATCCCATATCTAAAAAAATTTTTGCAGACAAAGTATCAATTGAAATAGATGATTTAACGACATGATAAATGGCAATTGGTCTAGATGCAAAAATAATCTTATTATTAGTTTGATAAATATATAAGGGCTTAATACCGAAAATGTCTCTTGCTAAAAAAATATTTTCTTCATACGCATCATAAATGCAGAATGAATACATACCATCTAACTTCTCAGTAAAAGATGGTCCCCAAAAAATATAAGCTTTTAAAACAACTTCTGTATCGGTTTGTGAAAAAAAATTAATGCCTTTTTTAATTAATTCATTTCTTAAAGATCTAAAATTGTATATTTCTCCATTAAAAACAATACTATAACGATCGTCTACTATCATTGGTTGGTTACCTTTTTCTGAGAGATCAATAATTGATAAACGACGATGTCCCAGACCCACTTTTTTATTTTTAGATAGCCAAGTAGCGCCATAATCTGGACCTCTTGAGCGTAAAGATTCTGTCATTTTTTCAAGCTCAGAAATCAAAATTTCTGACTCTAAAGAAACTATTCCAGCTATTCCGCACATAAATTATATTTTAATCGTCAACTCCACCTTTAAAAACTGTGTGTCGAAGCTTCCATTCTTTATTGACTTTTTTCCATAAATGAGGGGATCGGAATTTATCTGCTAAAATAAAAAAATTCTCTTTTTTTATTTCTAAATATTATAAAACTTCATCAAAATATCTGTCTGGAAACTCTCCATCAAATTTTTTTACTAAAGCAACACCTTCTTCACGAGAAATATGATTATTTCTAATTTCTTGTGAGGCATCATAAGATGCTCTACCTATTCCAAATTTTATATATGTAGTATAATAGTGTAGATCATCAATTTTATCATCGATACTATTATATTTACTATATGTACCCTGTGTTCTAAAAGGTCTTGCTGAAAAGTCAGTATTCTCAACTGCATAATAATAAGCTTCTTGGGGATTCCACTTTAAATAATAACCCAAATAATGAACTTGAACTCTAGAATTTAATGAGTTTTCTTTACTCATAAGTGGCAAGAAAAGATTTAAATCTGACATTTTTATATTATGATTTTTAACTAAATCTTTTAATTCAACTCCAGCCAGTGTAATTCCAGTAAGATCCTCCAAAATATGAAATTTATTATCCCTAAGTGCAGATGAATTATTTACAACTGGATTTCCATATTCAGCTTCGTTTTCACCATAAAACACCAAAGGTATGCCAAGATCTGACGCTACTCTAGCAGCGATAGTTTTTTGTCCGAGAATAAATGTTTGAAATGGATGAAACAAATTTTCAATTGATAATTTTGTCAATTTTTTCATTACATTAGGATTTGGTCTGATACTATAATTGGGAAAGCCACCTTTTAATAACCAATTTAAAAAGTTTTTATAACCGTAGTCAGTATAAAGTATTGGAGGCCATGTCACGGTTAGGGGATTCATGTTATATTTATATTTAAGTAAATGTGATGCATAAACACTATCTTTGCCTCCACTACCTGGAACTATGCAATCATAAGATCCATCAGTTTTTCGATAATTATCTAGTAGCTGCTTTAGTTCTTTCTCTCTTTCATCCCAATTAATTTTATTTTTAAGCTCAGCATATATGCATGCGTCACAAATGCCTTGGGTGTTAAAATTAATTGATATCTTTTTATCTGATATTTTATGCTTATACTCAATGGAAGATGCGGGCCTTTGATTTGAAATCACACACTTTTTACAAAATTTTACTTCATGTGGAAGACCATAATATGGCTCTTTATTATCAAACATAACTTTACTAACTTATATTCCTTTTGAAATTTTTATATATATCTAGTCCCTTTTCTCCACTTTTTTCCGGGTGGAATTGACAAGCGAAAATTGTTTCTGTTGTTATGCTTGCCGCATAAGATAAGTTTGCATATTTGGCAGTTGATGAGACTATAGAAAAATCTTTTGGTTCGACAAAATATGAGTGTAAATAATAATAATATTCTTCTGTCTTGTTATTAAAGCAATTATTCTTAAATTTAAAATGATTACTATTAATTATTGTATTTTGCCAACCTACAATTGGTACGCATGCCAATTCTTCTGGACTTATAAAATTTTTTATTGATTTAACCGACCCTTTCAAAATGCCTAAACCTTGACTGGTTTCAAATTCTTCACTTGTTTCAAATAATAATTGATAACCTAAACAAATTGCTAATATTGGCTTTGATCTCAAAGACCATTCTTTAATAAATTTATCTATTTTATTTTTTTTTAACTCTTTCATTGCTTCAGAAAATGCACCGACGCCTGGAAGAATTATTCCTTTAAAATTATTTTCAAAATCTTCTGGTTTTTTTATAATAGAATAGCTGATGCCAACAGATTTACATGCGGAAACTATACTAAATAAATTTCCCATTCCATAATCTATCAAGCCGACTAAAAAATTGCTCATTAAATCACCTCACCAATATTCCGTTCATAAGCAAATGAGTTTTAAGGCCTTGAATGCTAGTATTAATAAACTTGATAGATGTTGAGTTAGACATTAAAAAATCTCTATTTCCAATATTATTTTTTGGATTAAACTTTTTTTTTAATTCATTTAACGATGGATAATGAAACATGGATGCACATGAAATTGCATCAACTAAAGTCTCTTTACACGTTTTAACAACGCCCTCATAATCTATACCGCCACCATGTGCAATAACTGGAATATCAACAGCTTTTTTTACATTTGCAATTAGACTATTATCAAAACCCATTCCTGTTCCTTCATGATCAATAGAGGTTAAAAAAATCTCTCCGGCGCCTAACTTGTATACTCTTATTGCCCAATCTATAACATTAAAATTTGTTAATTCTCTTCCGCTATCAATTAAAACATTATAATTTTCAGAATTTTTTTTAATAGCTTCGATTGCTACAACTATTGTGGATGAACCAAATTTTCTCACAGCTTGTTTTATAAACTCTGGGTTTTTAACTCCAGCTGTATTTATGGCTACTTTATCTGCGCCGGCGCGTAAAACAGCCTTAATATCATCTATAGACCTAATGCCCCCGCCAACTGTTAAAGGAATAAAAATTTTTTTTGCAATTTTTTTTATAATATCATGTAGTCCATTTTGCTCATAAAGACTTGCTACTACATCTTGAAAAAAAATTTCATCGGCACCACAAATATAATAATGCTCAGCAAATATCTCTGGGTCTCCCAGCACCCTTAAGCCCTCGAGTTTTACTCCCTTAACTAAATTACGACCTTTTATGTCTAATCTAGGTATAATTCTAGTTGGCAAGATGGGCATAATCTGATTGATATTTTTTAAATACATAACTAGCCCAATTAAAATCGTGCTCATGATCAATATTTACAACTCGGCTAATATCTATCTCACTAACAATCATTTTTTTTATTGATTTTTTTTCAAACCAATTTGGACAGCGATAAATATACAGTCCCCCTGTCGGAAAATAAGTCAAAGGAATATCTTGTGATCGAATACTCTCAGGATAATCAGGTTGCCAAATGTTATTTATAATTTTACCTGAAGAAAATGATTTTCCAGCAACTTCAATAAGACCATCAGATAAATTATCTTCATCAAGTTTTTGAACTCCATTATCAATAGCATCTTTTAATCTTAATGGTGAAGTTGGTTGTAATAATACAATATATTTTTCATTTTTAAATATATCAGTATCGAAATAAAGATGATCCAATAAACTTTGAGTTGATGAGTAATCAGTAGATAGATTTTTGGAACGCTTATGCACCTCAACATGATTGCTTAATGAAATATTAATAATATCCTCATCATCACTTGAAACAAGAATTCTATCGACTAATTTTGATTTTTTTGCAGCATTAATCGACCAAACAATAAGTGGTTGACCCATAAAATTTCTAATATTTTTTTTTGGAACACGCTTTGAACCTCCTCTAGCAGTGATTATAACAATGATTTTTTTTTTATCCATTTTTTTTAAAATTTGTTTTGATATTTCTTTTTTTATAAATCATATAACCAAAAAGAAATGATAAAATAAAAGCACCCTGTGGCTCTTTAAAAGTCTCATGAAACAAACCAAAAAATAAAATACTTAAAAAAGCATAAAAATAACCTTTATTGATTTTTTTTAAAAAAGAAAGTATTGAAAAAATAATAAAAATGTAGAACGCAAATCCAATGATACCGATCCTTAATAAAACATCCGTATATTGAGAGTGAGTAGAGCCATAATCATTATTTACATTCCATATTCCCAAAAAACCATTACTTAATAATAATTTTTCTTCGAGACTCAATATATATAAAAATCTTTCAATTCGAATTGCTTCTGATGAAGTAATTGTTTTAACTTCAAAAAAATTAAATGATAAAAAATTTATTAAAAGATTATTTATATAGATATAATAAATGTTAACAATTTTATAAATGATAAACCCAATCAATAGAAAGATGACAATAAATTTTATATTAATGCGTAAATCTCTTAAAATAAAACTTAATAATATAGTTAAAAATAAAATTAAAAGCCCCGCTCTAGACTGTAATAGTACCACTGCTATTATTGTTATAAATATAATTAAAAATTTTGTACTTTTTTTTTTAATCACACTTTTATCAAAAATTAATAGTAATGTTGTAAAAACCAAAAAAAAAGAAATTCTTTGTCCTCCATCCCGACTTATTAAGTCGGGATAAAATATAAAAATTTTATTTATAATAATGAAACTAATTAGTAGTGAAGCTATAATAATGCTCAATTGAAACATATATAAAGATTTTTCAGAAAATTTATAAAAAATGAAAGAAAATATTGTACAGAACGACAAAAAACTTAAAAATTGTCTATATAAATCGTTATATTCATTAAGGTAAATTCGAAAAAATAAAAATGAAAAAAAAATTATAAACAAGTACAATATGAATATTTTTAAAAATACAGGAATTGAATAAATTTTTTTTTCAAAAAAAATATAGAACAAAGGCACAAGTAAAAAAAAATAATTAGCACCAAATTCTTTATAATTTAGTGGATAAAATGATGCGATAAAAATAAGTAGTATTAGTAATCTTTGTAATGATTTAAGAAAAAATAATATACTCGGTTTCATAATTTGATAAATTTATAACAATTTGCAATTATAATTATAACTAATTGTAATACAAAGTAGTTGAACTGAAATTTAAGTATCCCACAATGGCAACTTTATCGAACCCCCTGAAGCTGATGATCTTCTGGCAGCTTCTACAACTTCTAAAACATGTAAGGCTTCTTTTGCCGAAGGTAATTCTATAGATTTACCGTTAATCTTATCAAAAAAATCTAAATATTCCTCGTCATAAATATTATCCCAGTTTATATTAAAAATTTCTTTATCCCAAATTTTAGACTCCTTTTTCCAAATTTTCACTTCTCCTTTTGCAAGATCAGCAATTATTACACCTTGTGAACCAATAATTTTACAATATCGTTCTTCATCAAATTGTAATAAATCCAAATGAATTTCGGCTCTAAGACCTGATATAAATTTGCAATTTAAAATAGACAAATCATCACTGGTGATTTCAAGATCAGAAATAGTTTCAACTGAAGCTTGTACTTCTTTGACATTTCCAAATAACCACGTCAAATAGTCAATCTCGTGACTAGTATCTAAGAGTGCGCCTCCACCGCCACTTTTCGATGACATATAAAAATCTCTATAATCTTCATGTGGATGCCAATATGGAAGATAAAATCCAGATTCTGCTCTAGCAAATAAAATTTTTCCTATGACATTATTTAAAATTAAATACTTTAAACGTTTTAAAACAGGATGTTTTCTGAGCATATAACCTACAACAAACTCTTTGCCCTGACTAGCATGACTCTCAATTAAACTTTCCCATCCTTGTACTTTTGCATCTAATGGTTTTTCCATAAAAATATGATATTTGCCGTTAGAAAGTAATTTTTTCATTATATCATTGTGAATTGAGGTTGGAACGCAAACTAATACAGCGTCTGAATTTAATATTGAGCTATAAAAATCATTATAGCCACTTACAAATGTACCATAATTTTCACATAACTTCACTCTTTCTAGATTTTTATCGTAGACAGAAATATTTTTTACTCCAGTGGCTTCTGCGGTCCTAATAAGACCCCTTACATGTCTTTGTCCAATTGACCCGGCGCCCAATACAGTGACTTTCATAAAAATTTTTCTTTAAGTGATTTTTTAATAGTGTTCAGTATTTTATCAGAAGGACAAGCATCAAATTTTAATTTTTTAATTGATGTTGCTGAATAAGTATTTAATTTTTTTCCATATATAAATTTTTTTATATTCTCATAAAGTTTTTTTTTACTAGAGATGGTAATTCCATATTTTTTTATACTACCAGGGACATTTGGAATACCTACTATTTTAGTAATAAAATGTCTAATTTTACTTCCAATATTCACATAAATCAATTCCCCAATTGGTTTCTTTGAAAAAGAATACATATAATTATGATCTAAACCAACCGTTGAAAAAAAAGTAATTACAAGATCTGCGTTGAAAATATCTATTTCTGATAAACGATTTCTTGAAATATAATACTGAATATTATACTTTGCTGCAATTCTATAGCAAACATTTGAAAGATCAGAGGGATGTTTGTGAATAAATATTTTACATTTCTTATCAAATGATGAGAGCACATTTAAGGTATTAATATAATTTTTTAATATTCCTGGAATACTAAAAGGTTGTAAAAATAAATGTATCGCTTTTGTTTTTTTATTATCTAATATTTTCCAATTTCTAATATTTTTTTTATATAAAAAGTGCTTTGGAGATCCAGTGACAATTATTTTAGATGAACACTTTTTAGGTAATCTTGATAATGTTAGTTTTTTTGCAGTTTCATCAATAGCAAAAAAATAGTCTGGAAGCTTAACATTTTTTGTTATCCCTAAATAACCCCAGTAATCTTGTATAGCACCACTAGGTATTTTTTTTTTATATGCAATCTTTCTCAATAATTCATCAACTCCTAAACTAGAAGCGCTGAGTCCAGTTAATACAAAATCAGGAGAGAAATTATCAAAAAAAAAACTCTAAAAATTTAACTTTTAAATCTTTAGATGATATTTTGTATATATTTTTTCTTTTAGATCTAGCATAAGTATATGCGGGGTCTTGGGCGAGTACAATAAAGTCTATATTTTTTTTTTTAAAACTTAAAGCAATGAATGAATTTAATTGTTTATAGGAGCCTATATCTCTTGCTGAGCATAATATTCTCATTTAGAAATAAATTTATCATATTTTTGCAACCAATACATTTCATCTCCTGCTTTGATTCTGTTATCAAATAAACCATATTCATAATCAACAATTTTAGAACCTATTTTTTTAATTTTTCTGATGTTTAGCTCATGAGGACGATTCACTTCATTTTCTAATTTATTTTGTTGTTTTATTTTTTTTGAAAATATGAATTTTTTTAAATATTTAATTATTAAATAAATTTTAGTTATTACCTCCAAATACATAGGTAATCTTGAAGTTTCAATTTTTTTTTCTAAAACTTTATTCCAATAATCATCAATTGCAATAGCGTATGCCTCACAACGCCTACCATCAAAAATGTAAAAATATTTTTGAATATATTCATTTACTCTTTTTTTATAATCGGCAAATGTAAAATTATTTAAATTTCCAGATAAATCTTTAATTATAAAATTAATCATGTCTTTTATATTGTTTGCACGATGTTTAGGTAGAGACAAATGTTCATTACGATATAGATAATCACTTAATGAAGTATTAATCTCCATAGTTGGTAATCCCAAAGTTGCCGCTTCTGCAGTTGTGATGCAAACATTGTAAGAAATATGAAAATCAGAAATTAAAAATAATTCATTTATTGTTTTACCGACAAACAATTTAACGTTAGTGGCAGAAAGAGTTGAAATGAATTCATCCCAAAAAACAACATTTTCATTTGGGTGAGGCTTGATAACGATGTTAATGTCTGGATATGTTTTGGCAAATTCTTTTACAAAATTTATAGTTAAATCTCTTAACATAATCATATTTTTAACAATATCTTCATATTTGGCCGTATCAGATAAACTTCTATTTCTCTTTTTATTTTTTTGGCGTAGTCGAATTTCAGAAAAATGTGCATCTTGTGAGCTAGTTGCAATAGTAATAGTTTTATTTTCATTGCCTAAACCAATTGAATTCAAGATATTTTTTTTAGATCCATTCAAATGTAATAAAGATTTATGCAAAAAATCAGATCTATAAAAACCCAAAACGCTATTTTGTATATTTCTTGCTTTTAATAAATTTTCATAACCATCTCTGACTGACTGATTCCAAAAAATATAAAAATCAATAGGTATTAAAATTCTATGCTTATATTTAAAATCTGGAGGGTTGCCCTCACTTTCGATAATTATAATTTTTATATTTTTATTTCTCCATTTGAAAACTCTTGATAAATCATAAGATGGTTTTGGCAAGGTAATGACATTAGGCTTTATTTTTTCTATTTGATCATCCGTGGCATCTAATGGTAAAAAAAAAATATTCCAATTTTTTTTTTTTAAAAAAAAACCAATTAAAGTTAAAGATGGTAAATCACGATATCTATGATCTACTAAAAAAAGTATTGAACTTTTCATCTAAGGACATTTAAGGTTATGAAAGAGATATAAATTCTGGAAAAAATTACGAGAGTAGATAATATTAATGAACAAAAAGAATATGCAACTAGCCATAGGTTTAGATGGTCAGTAAAAATAGCAACAAAAAGTAATGGCATTGTAAGATTAGATAAAAAAAATTCTATATATTTAATTATTTGTTTAACAAAAAATGAAATATTTTTTTTATTTTTTTTCTTAATATATAACTTTTTTTTATTTTTCTTAATTAGATTTAGAAATGAATAATATCTAAAATAAATCATGCTAGACAAGGATGTCATCAATGCCGTTGCAAATGAAAGTGCAATGTACAAATTGCCCAAATATACACCCACACCAATTACAAGAAGAATTGAATTTAACATATCAATATAGCCATCTAAAAACTTTCCTAAATAAGTCTTTTTTTTGAAATATCTTGCAAGATTACCGTCAACAAAATCAAATATTTTAGAAATATTCCATAAAACAACTGATAAGAAAAAAGTTGTAGAATTGTATGAAAAAATCATAGCAAAAAATGATGCTATTCCAATAGCCAAACCAAATATTGTCACATAATTTGGGTCTATATATCCGATATTATTTGCTATTCGTTTAGATACTATAACAGAGATCGGTCTGTAAAAAGAAATTTGCAAAAAACCACTTTTTCTATCAGCTTCAGTAGTTAAAGAATCTAAATAAGATTTAACCAATCTAGGACCTTTCTAATTTTTCTTGAATATAATATTAATAATATTTCCCCAAAAAGGTAAGCTTTTTTCATCAATTTTTTTTCCTGATTGCTTTATATAAATATGATCTAGTAATTTTTTTGTATCTGCAGTAAAATTTTCATATGGCGTTCCAAGATAAGGATAATTTATAGCCTCAATATCAAATTCACTCTTGCCCAATAAAGCATGCAAAGTTTTTGCACTAAAAATATTAATATGCTGAATAGGATGCCACAAATTCCACATTTCCCGATAAATCTCAGCACAAAAGGAATCTAAATTTGGTGTTGCGCAAATATAAATCCTTCCATTAGGTTTTAGTAACTCCTTAGCTCTTTTAACTGCTGCTGCAGGATCGTAAATATGCTCTATAACTCCTCTAAAAACTATTATATCAAAACTATTATTTTCTAAATTATCTGATCCTAAAACGCCAGGTTTTATATCTAAATTAAAATTTTTAACCCCATATGATGCAGCTTCATCATCTATTTCTAATCCAACTTTTGTAAATTGATTTCCAATCTCATTAAGAAAAAAACCTCCACTACAACCAACATCTAAAATTTTTCCACTACTTAAATATGTTTTTAAAAAATCTGCGTCTATTTTGTATTGCGCTGATCTTTGTTGAAATTTTTTTTTATCTTCTAGTCTATGCTTTAAGTATGTTGAATAATAAAAATTTAATCCTTCGGGTGTTAAACACGGCTCGACTTGAACTAATCCACATATTTTACACAAAAGACCCTCAAAACTATCGTCTGTAGCCCAAACTATTCTATCTTCAGGTTTTGATTTTTCTCCACATAATATGCAAGGCCTGACTTTACCTTTGTATTTTTTTAAATCATCGTACATTTAACTAAAATTTTATTTTTTTATTTTATTTATTATAAATTCAGCTAATGCCAAATCAAATTCATCATGAATATCAATTAAAGATCCTGGATGTGTATAAGGTATTATACGACAATTATTGCCTACTCTTTTGCCATCAAGAATAATTGATCTTCTAACCGCTAAAGCTATTCCTGTATCCTCACGAAATATTGGCTCTCTGACTTGTCTTCTTATCCCATAAGTCATATCATTAGCTAATCTTTGGGCTTGTTTGTTGTCATTAATACGCCAATAATTCTTATAAGTTTCTAAAGCTGCAAACACAGTGTCAATATTTTTTTCTTTAAGAAGTATATCAATACAGTCGTCAATTATATTTTTTGGTCTAAGTGGCTCTGTTGCTTGAAGATATACTATAATTTCAGGATTATAAGACTCATTTTTAGATAACCATTCAATTGTATGTCTTAATGCAACCTCTGAAGTTGCCTCATCATCTGATAGATGCGGAGGTCTCAAAAAAGGAACTTCTGCTCCTTCTTGTTTTGCAACATGTGCAATTTCATTATCATCCGTTGAAACAATTACTCTGTCAATTTTCTTTGATTTTTTTGCATCTTGAATTGTGTATGAAATTAAAGGCCTGCCATTTAGTAATCTAATATTTTTCTTCGGCAAACCTTTCGAGCCACCTCTTGCGAGAATAATCGCTACAACACTAGTCATTTTTTAAGACTTTTAATAAGTTCATATTCATAAGGATTGCTAAGTCTTAAAGACATTTTTGTATCATTATTAACAATTAGTCCTACATTATCATCAGCAATGAGCTTTCCTTTTTTAATTACATCAGGTCTTGTTATCAATCCTAGTCCAAATAAACTTTTATAAATGGGAAATCTTTTATCTCTTGACCTTAAATCATCTATTACCTTTGTATAAATTCTAAAATTTTCATCATATTTCCATAAATTTTTAAATTCTTCTGCAGCAACAAAAACACTATTTTTGCCTTTATAACAAATTTCTTTTACAAGTACTTGTATTAAATCTACAGGTCTGAAAAAATAATCATAATTAGAATAAAAAATATAATCAGGATATCTTCCGCTTAAATTAATTTCTTCAAGAGCATATGAGATTTCTTCTATTAGAGAAGTGGTATTATTTTCAGAGATTTTTTTTTTTCTTATAATTTTGTATTTATCACTGATACTACTTAAATTTTTATTTTCTGATACAACAAATATATCTTTAATAAAACCCGATAAAAGAATTTTATTTATCATTTCAAGAAAAGATTTTTTGTGCAGCCCATCATTAAGATCATTTGAAATTGGTAAAATTGCAACAATATCGCATGACTCTGGTTTCATCGAATCTGGCAACAACTGCAAATAACTTAATCCCTCTATTGATTTTATTACATGCAAAGTATTATCTGCTCTCTCAGATTTGCCATCATGATGAATCCCGTGATGATGATAAACCTCAGCTTTCGGTTCATACGAAATATAAAAGCCTGCCTCTAAAACCTTTTTAGCCCATATTCTGTCTTCAATATTTGAAATTTTATCATCAAAATTATATTTTTCCCAAACATCTCTTCTAATTATGCTATTTGCATTATGAAAAAACGTATCCTGCTTTTGAATTCTTTTTTCATTTCCAAATGTTACGTATAAATCTCTATAACTTTGAGGCGTGCTAAAACTAACTGGTAGTTGCCTACCATAAGTTCCTGCTATTTTATTATTATTTTCTAGATCTTTGACAAGATATTCCAACCAATTATTATTTTTTGGAATGCAATGTGAGGAAAGTATCGATATAAATTCACCATTAGACGCTTTTATTCCCTCATTTATACAATGACCTGGATAATATTCTTTAATGTTGATAATTTTTGTAATTGGAAATTGTAATGCAATTTTTAATGTATTGTCAGAACTTTCATTATCGACAATAATGACTTCTAATTTGTGATTAGATAGTTTTTGCGAAAAAACAGACTTCAAGCAATGCTTTAAAAAAAATTCTTCATTTCTTGTTCTGATAATAACTGAAATCATTTCAGATGTTCTTTGACCATCTTCCTCGATAAACTTCAGCAACCTCTTTTTCCTCAGGTTGAGAATCTGATCCATGATTAATAGACATTAGTTTATAGGTATCTCTATAAGAAGATAAAATCTTAAGGTCTTTTGGAAGTATTGCAAATTTATTGTCTCTTCCTGGCAGTGAATTGTCTATTGTAAAATGCTTTTCTACATATCTAAGATTTAAAGAAATTGCAGCTATCGCATCATTAATGCCATTGAGGTGTCCACTATAGCCAACTTGATTATGAATTGATTTTAAAATTTTTATTCGTGGAAGATTTATTTTATCAGCATTACAAGGATAGGCGGATACACAATGTAAAATTGTCAAATCAGTAAACTTTGAATACTGAGTTAACTTTTTTATTTCATTCCAATTAGTTGCTCCAACTGAAATTAATACTTCCTTAAATTTTTTAGATACTTTAGATATTAATTCATGATTAGTGGCCTCAGGACTGGGAATTTTAATCATATTATTTGAAACTGAACTAATAAAATCTACTTCACTAATATCAAAAACAGATGTCAAAAAACTAACACCACAATTTTTAGCTTCGTTATAAAGTTCATAATGATTATTTTCTGTTAATTCGGCTTTTTCATATATTTGTCGTCTTCCATCACTATCCCATGGTCCTGCTTTTAGATTTTTTACTTTCCATGTTTGGAACTTGACTATGTCAGCACCAGAGGCGGACGCAGAGGCGATCATTTTTTTTGCTAAATTCATATCTCCCATATGATTCCAACCTATTTCAGCAATAATTTTTGTCATTTGTTCTTCATTAATTTTTTTTAAAAAATTTATTCTTAAAATCAAAAAAACTTTTTTTTATATCATTCGGAAATTTTAATTTTTCCAAATAATGAATAATTTTATCACTAGCTAAACCATAATCATAAGGATTTTTTACCACTTTTAATTTTTTTCTAAAACTTTCACTAAATCCTTTATTTATTGCTTTAAAAATATCTTCTTCATTTGATTTACAACTAATTACACTTTTTGCATGTAACCTTCCTTTTTGTCTATCTCCTATATTCACTGTTGGTATTTTAAAACTTGGAACTTCCAATAATCCACTAGATGAATTACCTACAACCATATCGACATGCTTGATGACCGACAAATATTTTAGTTGGCCCAGAGATACAAATGCTTTTCTGTTTTTTTCTTTAAGACAAAATGAATTGATTTTTTTAAAAATATCTCTGCCGTCTGTATCTGCATTGGGCATAGTAAAAATTATTCCTACATTTTTTAGTCTATCAAGAGCTTTGAGCAGTTCATTAAATTTAATTGAAGAAGTATTTTTTTCTAAAGTTACAGGATGAAAAGTAACTAAAATATTTTTTTTAGAAAATTTAAATGACAATAGTTTTTCTAATGGTTTTTTATCTAAAAGATTTATTTTTTTTATGTTGTCTATACCAAGTCCTCCTACTAAAAAAACTCTTTTAGGATTTTCACCAAGTTGTATAATTCGATTAACATACTCTTTATTAGCAGCAAAATGATAGTATGACATTTTAGTTATGCAATGCCTAATTGCATCATCAAAAACTCCTTCGGTCAACTCACCTCCATGAATATGTCCAATTGGTATTCTTGCAATTAGTGCTGCTGTGGTAGCTGCAAGAAGTTCAAATCTGTCACCCAAAACAATAACCATGTCCGGGGATAATTCCTCAAATACGTCTGCAAATCCAATTACACCTACTCCGATTGATTTAGATATTCCAACTGGAGTATCTGAGCTCAAAAGCATTTCTACTTTTTTTAAAACTTTGTAACCATCTTTTTTTATAGATTTTACCGTCAATCCAAATTCTGGCGACAAATGCATTCCTGTTGCCACAAGTTGTAACTTTAATTTTTTAGATTTTTTAATTCCATCAATTAACCATCGTAACAATCCATATTCAGCTCTTGTGCCTGTTATAATACAAATTTTTTTTACCATTCTATTAACTCATCCTCTTCGTATGAGCGATTTGAGATTTTTCCTATCAAATATTTCCACATCATTGGTGAAATACCATTACCTGGTCTTTTGCAAGTAAGATTTTCTGATGTAAAAACATCTCCTATACTAATTTTTTTTTTTTGCAACTAATGATTTTCTTACAATTTCAATATTCTTCTTTTCACTTTTTGAGGCTTCTTTTATTGTGCTTCCCATTGATCTTTCAATGTTACGAATTGACTTTACCATATTAACTAGTTCATTTGGTTCTAAGCTAGCACGATGATCTGGACCTTCCATTTTACGATCAAGTGTAATATGTTTTTCTATAACAGAAGCACCAAGTGCAACTGCAGCTATTGGGACTTCAATTCCTAAAGTGTGGTCTGAATATCCATATTTAAGATTTAATGCCTTGCCGATTGTTTTCATTGCTCTTAAATTTACATCGTCAAAAGGTGTTGGATACTCAGTATTACAATGAAGTACGGTTATAAACTCTCTCCTAGTACCAGATGATTTTAATAAATTTACCGCATCTTTTATTTCATCTAAATTAGACATTCCGCTAGATAAAAATATTTTTTTTGAGTATGAGCCAATTTCTACCAAATAAGGATAATTTGTAATCTCTCCAGAGGGAATTTTAAAAATATCCTGTCCTATAGAATTAAGAAATTTTGCTGAGTCAATATCAAATGCAGTTGATAGAAATTTAATTTTTTTTATTTTGCAATATTTAATTAAATCATGATGCATTTTTTCACTTAGCTCAAGATTTAATAACATCTCGTATTGTGTTCTTGATCGTGAGCTAATAGTTTCAATTTGATAATCAGCCTTTTTTGCATTTTTAGTCACCAAATTTTTTGCTTTGAATGTTTGAAATTTTACAATGTCAGCCCCAGCGTTAACGGCAACATCAACTAATTTTTTTGCAATTTTAATATCTCCGCAATGATTAACGCCTGCTTCTGCAATAATAATAACGCTCATGAAAATCTATCTCCAACTTTTGGAATTGCCGAACTTTCCCAATCTATTATTTCTATATACGAGTCCATGGTTTTAACTAAAAAATGATGATTATCTTTTCGAATTATAGAGCCAGGAATTCCAATATATTTTGGTGCGCTTGCAATATATCTAACTTTTTTTATTTTAAACCAAGCATTTTTGATTTTAGTTGTTGCTATTGGACCTGGCTCACTCAGGGCACGAATAAAATTAAAAATTTGTCTAGATGAGGATTCCCAATTTATAATTTCATCACCTTTCTTTCTTTTTACACAGTACATTGGCTCCAGCCCTAAATTTGACTGTTGTATCCGCTGTACTTTGCCAGAATTAATAATTAATAAGGAATTATACAATACATCAGCACACAAATAATAAGATTTATCGAGAAGTGTTTTATAATTATCATTCTCTAAAATAGGTATAGTTTTTTGGAGGATGATATCTCCATTATCAATAATCTCGTCCATATAATGAACGGTTACTCCGATCTCTTTTTCACCATTTATAAGAGCCCAATTCAAAATATTCCTGCCTCTGTACAAAGGTAATTTTCCGGCATGGCAATTTATTGCCCCAAGACTAGCACTTGATATTAAATCAATATCAAATATTTGGTCGAAAGACATTGATACGATTAAATCATATTTGTGATATTTGATTTTTGATTTAAAATCATTTGATTTAATATTTTTATGTTGAAAAAATGGAACGGAAAGTAATTTGGCTTTTTTTTTAAGATGTTTATCGTGATTTCCATATCTACCACAAATAAATGCTATCTTAAAATTTTTATTATTGCATATTTTTTCTAATGAAAGATGTGACCAAGGACCATCTGCAAAATAAGCAATTTTCATCAAATTAATCCTGCACTACTTGGAATATTTATTACAGAATTATACAATCTCTCACAATTATCCATTGTCGTTTTTTGGCATTTTTTATACGGCTTAAGCAAATGCATAGGTCTCCACAAAGGTCTAGATGTGAAACCAGACTTATTTAAGTCAGTCAAAATTTTATCTCTTAGTTTTTTATTGTTTTTTCTTAGTATGATTGTCTGCAACCAATAATTACTTCTTGCATTGCTTGGTTCGGAGAGAAGGGTAACTTCATTTATTCCATCAAATGCTTTTTTGTATGACTTGTGCAAATCTCTTTTAGATTTGACCATTTCTTCTATCTTTTCTAATTGAGCGGATACTAAAGCGGCATTTAAATTTGGCATTCTAAAATTATAACCAATAAGATCGTGTATATATTCCCATTTATGCAAAGTTTTTGCAGTAGTAGTTAAGTGTTTTATATGATCTGCCATTTTCTCATCATTTGTTAAAAAAACTCCACCACCTCCTGCCGTAATAATTTTATTTCCATTAAAACTTATTGCTGCAGAATTTCCAAATGTTCCCGTATGTTTACCTTGATAAAAACTACCCAGAGATTCGGCAGCATCTTCAACAATAGGAACTTTAAAATCAAATGATAATTTTAATGCTAGTTCAATATTTGCTGGATGTCCAAAAGTGTGCATTATTACTATAGCACCAAGCTTTTTACCTGTTTCTTTATTTCTGCACTCTCCACAATTTACTTCAAAATTTTTTTTCATTAACTCTTTTAATAAGTTTTCATCATAACCAATGCACGATATGTCAGAATCACAAAAATAAGGTGTTGCACCCAAATAGCTAACTGCATTAGGAGTGGCTACAAAAGTTAAAGAAGGTACAATTACATCATTATTTTTTGACACATTCACAGCTAAAAGTGCCATTTGTAAAGCCACAGTACCATTTACCACTGCTACTGCACGTTTACATCCAACATAACTTGCAATTTTTTTTTCAAACTGATCCACATATTTTCCGACGCTAGAAACAAAGGTTGTATCTATACAATCCTTTAAATATTTTAATTCGTTTCCTTGAAATATAGGCTCGTGTAAACCAACCCTTTGAGTTGATTTTAGAACAGACTTAACTGCATCTAAAACCTTTAAACTTATCATAATCTAAAATGCCCCAACAATTGAAGAATTAAATATATTTTTAAGATACCAGTCATAAGTGTATGCTATACCATCTTCTAAACTTGTATAATTTATATTCCCTAATATTTTTAAAGTTTCTGTCATATTTGGAACACGTCTTTCGGGTGAGCCTTCCGTTGAAGGTAAATATATAGGTAAAATTTTTTTGTTATTTATATTCCAGCACATCTTAACTACGTCAGATATTTTTATTTCATCTTTCTCGGCGCCTAAATTAAGAGTTTTACCTTTGCAAAAATTATTATTCATCATTCTAAATAATATCTCGATGGCATCGTCAATATAGCAAAAACTTCTAGTTTGGTTGCCAGAAGGTACTTCGATACTTTCTCCATTTTTAGCTTGAAAAGCCTTATATAATTGTTGTGGTATAACATGTGACATTCCCATTCTTGGTCCATATACATTATGAGGGCGAAAAATAGTAAATGGCAATCCTGAATGATGGCAAATTGCTTCGCCATAAATTTTTGACAACATATAACTAGTTCTTGGACGGGAAAGCTCAGTTACTGTTAAAGGTGAGTTTTCTTTAGTTGGAATAATTAAATTAAAATTTTCTAGTGTTCCAGCATAGACTTCACTTGTAGATGAAAATAATAATCTTTCGAATTTATTCAAATTCTTTGCAAAAGAAATAGTATTTTCTAACATGCTCAAATTATCAACCAAAACATTATAAGGCTTTTCACTAACGTTTTTAACACCAACTATAGCAGCTAAATGAAAAATTATTTCTGGACTAAAATCAATATCATTAAATTGTTTTTTATCTCTACAATCAATATTTAATATTTTTATATTTTTTAATTTAGATATTGACACAAGTTCAGAATCTAAAACCCCTCTAGAAAAATTATCAACTAAATAAATTTGATGTCCTTCAATTTCCAGTCTTCTTGCCAAGTGATAAGCAATAAATCCTGCTCCGCCTGTTATCAAAATCTTTTTATTCATATACCTTTTGCAACTCCAATCGCCTCAATTTGGACACCATTTTTTAAATATTTTTTTCTTTCATTGGATTTAAAAACCATAAATGCATCTAATACTTTTGTTTTTTTTTTATTTTTTACCCAATTTGATAAATTTAGAGAGCAGTAAAAAGAATGCGGTACGCAAAATATTACCAAATCATATGTTTCTGAGGAGGGAAAAACATTTACATCAATATCAAGTGAAAATTCATTCCAATGTGTAACCATTGGATCGTGCAAATCTACTTTTGCTTTGGTAGTTAAAAGTTTTTCATATAATATTTGTGATGGTGAATAACGAGTATCAGCAATATCTTCCTTGTAAGAAATTCCACATAGTAAAATTTTTTTATTTTGAAACCGACCTAGCATTTTTTTTGCTCTTTTAAAGGTATGCAGAGGCATTTCCATAGAAACCTTTGTGCTTAACTTGCTAAAAGGAAAATCTAAATTAGTTCCAAATAATGATTTAGATACTGCTGGAGCAAAACTTGGATCTTTAGTTAAGCAATACCCGCCTATACCCAGTCCAGGAAAACGAATATTTTTATGGGTTGGTCTAATTTTAATTGCATTAATAATTTCAAATAAATCAATGCCTGATAATTCTGCAAAAGCTGTCCACTCATGAATAAAAGCAATATTTACAGCCCTGTAAGAATTTTCGAGCAACTTGGCTGTTTCTGATGCGGTTGTGGAGTTAAGTTTAGTTAAAGGATACTTGCTTGTATTAATAACTTTTTCTAAAAATTTTTTACATTTGTTTGCAGAATTTTCATTTATTCCAGAATAAACACGCCAAAAATTTACAATTGAGTCATAATAATTTTTTCCCGGCATAACTCTCTCATAGGAATGGGCTAAATTAATTTTTGTAAAATCAATATTTCTTTTTTTAAATTCTTTAACTATTATTGGCAATACTATTTTTTCACATGTGCCTGGCGGCACAGTAGTTTCAATAATAACAAGAGCATCTTGCTTCATTTTTTTTGCGATTGTTTGAATGGCAGACTTAAACTTATCAAACATTATTTTCGGATTAATAGAATAAAAATCAATATCAATACCTATATCAACAATAATAATATCTGCATCTTCATAAAACATTTCATTATAACCTGCTTTTAGATTGCCTCTTTGAACGCAACTTTTGAATATTTTCTTTAATTTTTTATCAGACGTCTCCATTGGAAAATAACCAGAATTAGCAAGATTTATTTTTTTTAAACTTAAAGCTGTTTTCAAATCTATAACCGTAACGTCAAAGCAATACTCTCCCTTTAAATTTTTGGTATTTGCTACTGCTGCTGCCATAGCAGAACCAACAAACCCTAAACCTTGAATGCAAATTTTTTTTTTCATTTTAATTAATCTTTTTGATTAGACATAATATCTGTAATTTAGAACTTCAACACAATATTTGTGATGTTTAAGATTGAAATAAATAAAATATTAATTATATCTTTTATATGAAATATAATTATAAAATAATTAATAAAAAATTTTGGAATAGAGTATATAACGCCTCAAACGTTGAAAGTTTTATTTTTAGATTAAAACCAAAGTTGCTTGACCTATTCATCAATCCGAAAAAAAAGTTAAGAGTTTTAGATTACGGATGTGGAGAGGGATCCAATATTCATTATCTAATTAAAAAATATGGATATGATGGATATGGTGTTGATATATCTGAGCCAAGTATAAAAATTTGTCAAAAAAAAATAAAAAAAAAAAAATTTAAACTGATTAATTTTGATGTTAATCAAAATGATAATTTTTTTAACAAAAAATTTGATTTAATAATATCAATTCAAGTTTTGTATTATTTAAATGATGTTGACCTTAAAAATAGATTAATAAGTTTAAACAAGATGTTAAAGCCAGGTGGTTATGTTTTTTTTACAATGAAGAGTACTAAGTCCTTATATTACAAAGATTTCTGTAATATAAAAAAAAGCAATGATGGACTTTATAAAGTTGATTTGAGTTCAGATAAAAATTATAAAAAAAGACAAAAACAAAAAGTTTATTTTCATTATATTAATTTTACAAAAAATGAAAAAGATTTAAAAAATAAATTTAGATTGTTTAAGCCATTAAAGATTGGCTATTATGATGGATCACTAATTAGCACTAAAGAAAGTAGATACCACTACACATTTTTTGGGAAAAAAAAACTATAGTATAATTAATAAGTTTAATCTGCAGAGCTCTATTTTTACACATATCATCTAATTAAGTTTTAAACTGTATTAGACTTTTTTTTCATATCTTTATCAGCAACTATTTTAAATCAATCAATTGTATGTTTGTTATTTTTTTTAATTTATCACTTTTCTTATATTTTTTGATTTTATCTATAAAAATGAAAACTTTTGAGCAGCAAAATATTCAGCAAGTTTCCAATCTAGTTTATTATCTATATCTATTGATCGCGAAATTGGCATTACGTAGGGCACTGTATCTTTTTGTAAAAATGATTTTGTTTTTTTTAATATATTGGATTTTATAAAATAAATTGACCCATTTATTTTGTAAAAAGTTTTAAAATCCTGCCTTTGTTTATTTTTAATTTTTTTTTGGATGAGTGGTCTAATTGAATTTTTGTTTTCTATTGAATACATTAGCTCTGGACGTGTTAATGACTTTGAAACTGAAACAATAGATTTATTTTTGTATTTTTTTGCTAAATAAATTACATTATATATATCTGAAGTTTTTCTTAAAGGTGAAGTCGGTTGCAATAACATTATCCAATCATATTTTGGAAAGAAATTTAATCCATGGATTGCTGGAAATACAGCTGAAACATGATCTTTAGCTAAATGCTTAGGTCTTAAAAATGGTACCTCACAACCATATTTTGCAGCAATTCTTGCTATTTCATTGTTGTCTGTGCTGACAATGATTTTTTTAATTAGAGAACATTTTTTTGCAGCTTGTATAGTCCAATAAATCAAAGGCTTGCCACAAAATCTTTTAATATTTTTTTTCTTTATTTCTTTTGATCCTCCTCTTGCAGGAATAACAGCTAAAATTTTCATAATTGATTTATATTTCTATAATTAATTATTAATTTTTTTATATTCAAAATTGAAATCTTTAAGTAAATCTTAATTCTGTATTTCTTCAATATGTCCTGATTTAAGAGTATAAATTTTATTAACATTTTTAATAGTTGAAGTTCTATGCGTAATAATAATCAATGTTAATTGATCAGAAAGTGAGCTGATATTTTCTATAATTTTTTTTTCAGTTTCAATGTCTAAAGCGCTTGTTGCCTCATCTAAAATAAGTAAACTTGGTTCTCTAAATAACTCCCTGGCTATAATTATCCTTTGCTTTTGTCCTCCAGATAAAGTAACTCCTCTATCACCAACTTCTGTTTTGTATTTTTTTGGTAGTGAGTTTATATAATCAAAAATATTTGCTAACTTTGAAGCTTTAAATATTTTTTCTTTGATTTGCGGATCATCAATATTAATATCTTCAGAAATACATATATTTTTTTCAATTGTATCATCAAATATGAGCATATCTTGTGAAACATAACCAATTTTAGATCTAAATAAGTTTTTATTAATATTTTCTGCGGACGTGTTTCCTATTTTTATTTGCCCAGAAGTGGGCTTGTGCATTAAAAGAATAAGGTCAAGAAGTGTTGACTTGCCTGATCCTGAGGCGCCAATAATTGCAGTTGAAGTAAAAGGCTTAATTTCAATATTAATATTTTCCAAAACTTTTCCATTATGTGAATTATAGTAGAAACTTACTTTATCAAAAACTATAGACTGTTTCGTTAAATCAGGTAAAATTGTTCCTATCTTTAGGTCTTTTTCTAAATTCGAATTTTTAATATCGTCGTCAATCAATCTAATACTGCCAATTCTTTCTAAAGTATTTTGAAAAGATCCTTGAACACCCAAAATAGCATTTAAGCCACGATGAAATAATAAAATCGAAACTAATAAAGTTGATAAAGACTCACCAAAAATTACCATTTGAAGAAATAGAATTGAAAGAATTAACAAAACCACAATTGGTTCGTGCACTGAAGTGTTCAATCCTGCTAAAATTCCTGTTTTAATGTTTATTTTTGAAAGAGACTCAATTGATTTATAAGTAGGTTTTTTTTTAGCCAAAAGTTGATTTGTTGCTAATAAATATTTAAATGATTGAAAAATCTGAATGAATGATTTTAATAAAATTCCGCCTTCTTTTGCTGCATCTGTAGAGAGAAGTTTAACATGTTGATTAATTTTACTAAAAATTACAAAAATAAAAAAACCAATAGCAATGGTCATTACACCAAATTTCCATGCAAGTAAAATTCCTAATGATAAATAAACGATAGAATTGACTACCTGAAAACAGAATTGAATAAAATATTGAAAAGCATCTACGCTTCTATTTACTTGTTCTCCAACTAAATTTACCAAATCACCTGTGTTTCTGTCGTAATAATTTTTTAGCGATATATTGAAAACCCTATCTGCTATTTCTTTTCTTAGTCTTGCCTGCAATTTGCCTTTTAAAACAGCATTATATGCCAAGGCAAAAAACATTAAAAAACCCTTTAAAAAAAAAAGGCATCCAATTATTATTAATATTTTAGTCACTGATTGCTCTGGATTAATAAAGATTAGCACCTCTTTTAATAAATTAGTTAATGCCACGTCTCTTTCACTGTTGCGCTCTAATAAACCCAATTGACCTGCTGAACTTGATATTTCTAGTAATGGCAAAGCCATTAAAATTCCTAAACCCTCGCTTAGACCGGCGAATGCTACTAATAAAATTGCCAAAAATATTTTTTTACCAACATATTTTTTAAATAATACAAAGTAACTAAAAGTCTGAAAAATTGGATTTTTGTCTAAGAACATATGAAAAAAATATCGTAAGACATAGAATAATTAATTTAATAGGTGTAATTTAACTAATAGTTAAGAATAATTATAATAATTAAGAAACCAATTCGAAAAATTTTGAATTCCTTTTTCAACTGTTGTTCGAGGAGTATAGTCAAATTTTTTAACAAAATCATTAATATTTGCCCACGTGTCTGGTAAATCTCCAGGTTGCATTCCTATGTATTCTTTATTCGCTTTCTTCCCAAGTGATTTTTCTAATAACTCTATATAATCCATTAAATTAACTGGACGATTACTACCGATATTATAAATTCGCCAGGGTGCATTACTTGTGCTTGGATTAGGATTTTTACCAGACCATTTAGGGTTGGGTTGTGCTGGTTTTTCTATAACCCTTAATACGCCTTCGACAATATCGTCTATGTATGTAAAATCTCTACTATGATTACCGTTGTTAAAAATTTTTATTTTTTCGTTTTTCATTATAGACTTTGCGAATTTTTGTAAAGCCATATCTGGTCGATCCCATGGCCCATAAACTGTAAAAAATCTCAAGCCTGTAGTTGGTAGATTGTAAAGATGACTATATGTGTGTGCCATGAGTTCATTGGTTTTTTTTGTTGCAGCATACATGCTAAGAGGATGATCAACATTATCATTTACGCTAAAAGGTATCGAAGTATTCGCGCCATAGACGCTTGATGAGCTGGCATACACTAAATGCTTAACTTCATAATTACGACAACACTCCAGTATATTTGCAAATCCCAAAACATTACTATCAATATAAGAAAAGGGATTTACAATTGAGTACCTTACTCCAGCTTGAGCTGCAAGATTAACTACGATTTCTGGCTTATGACTTTTAAAGATATTAATAATATCTTTTCTATTTTTTAAATCTTTTTTTATATGTACATATTTCTTGTATCGTTTATTTCTTTCTAGTCTATTTTCTTTAAGCTTTGGATCGTAATAATCATTATGATTATCTAGACCAATAACATTATTACCTAATTCCAATAATCGTAAAGAAAGCGCTGATCCAATAAAACCAGCTGACCCGGTCACTAAAATTTTTTTTTTACTATTCATTCAATATTGAAATTATTATTTCACAAATAAGAATTAAATAATGTGAAAAAATTTTATAATATTGTTAAGTGTAAATTTAGATTATTTTTAAAATATTATTTTAAAATATACTATAATTATCGACAAAAATAATCCAGCAAGTAAACCGGTCAGTGCATAGATTATTGGGGATATTGAAATAAGCACTGGGCTTGTGGCTTTTTGTAAAATAGGATTATAATCATCACCAAAATTTTTAGTTTCATTTAATAAATTTTTTAAACTAAGAATATTTTGTGATAGCACTTCTGTTCCATTATTAAATAATGAATTTAATTGAACCTCATCCAACTTTAAGTCGCCACGATTATCTATCACTGATCTTAAATTTGGATATACTAAATTAACTCTTTTTGCAATTTCTAAATTTTCTTCATAGAGATTGATATTATTAAGAATTATTTTATCCATTTTTTTTTTGAACATTTCTATTGTCTGTTGTTTTTCAAAAATAATATAATCGTTTAAAAAAACTTCTCCTCGCATATGTTGTGAATAAGTAAAAGAATACTTATTATCAATATTTTTTACAGGTTTAAATTTTTCTTTAAAATAAATTCTAGCACTAATGTTTTTTTCTTTAAGATAATTTTTAGTATCATTAACTGAATTAGTTTTTTCAAAAAATTGAACCAAGTTATCTAGAGATGATAAATTTAATTTAAACTCAGCATTAAACTGATTAGCGAAATCTTTTTGTTGTAAACCGAAAAGACCCCGATAATCTTCAAATAAAAAAAAAGTTGCATCGCGAATAGTTATTTCTGATTTATAAATTTTAGGTTGTAGAGCGCCAAGCACATAACCTCCGATCATAAAAAAAAGACTGATGAAAAAGATTAAAATTTTCTCATTCCAAAGTGTTTTTATTATTTCCCCTAAATCTATTTCATCATCTTGCGAAATTCGTGAAACACGTTTCATAAAATTAGTTTTTAATATTCAACAATAATTGTTAATTATAAGTAATATTTATTAACGCTCTCAAAATTATATTATTATTTGCGAAAATACTAAACCTAAAATTTAAATTTATAAATCAAGCCAATTGAGCTATTAGTAACGGTAAGCTTAACGTGTTACCACGCTTCCACATCCGTCCTATCAACGTCGTAGTCTACGACGGCTCTATAGGAAGAACTAGTTTTGAGGTGAGTTTCTCGCTTAGATGCTTT
>SXGQ01545326.1_pt1 | contig 47682 bp, 49 predicted proteins | sample 3178371 | NCBI WGS metagenome assembly SXGQ01 (sample SAMN11356859, study PRJNA531348) | freshwater metagenome | isolation source: freshwater sample F1-20 | place: China: Fuxian Lake, Yuxi | collected 2017-12-25 | reverse complement strand
TGATCCTTGTAATGAATTTATTATTCGATTAAATTTATTTATTTTAGTTCTACCAATATTTTCTATAGCTAAGTATAAAAATTCAGATAGTGTTCCTTTGACGAAATATAAAGTTCCTTCCGTATAAGCCTCACCAAAATATAAATCAGGATATAAATATAATTTATAGTGTAAAGACTTATCTTTTAATTTTATTTTAATTGGATCATTTTTATCTGGTTGACCAATTATATATTTTCGACCATCGGCATTTTCTAATAGAAAGCCACCTTTTTTAAAAAGTTTATTTAAAAATCGAGCTAATAGCATTTTTAAGCTGCAATATTTTTTGAGGTTATAAAATCTAATTTTTTTAATTGATTTAACAATTCTTCATTGGACTTAGAATCAAGCAAAGTTAGAGGAGGTAAAATATTTTGATATTTTTTATTATCAATTGACAAAAATGAATGAAGTGCAGGAATAAGCTGGTATTGATCAAATATCTTTCTAACTTTAATAAGTTTTTCATTCATAATTTGTTGTTTTTTATTTTCAAAATCATCAAAAACTTCTCTTGCTAAAGAATGGGTGACGTTAGTTACAGCTGATATGCATCCACTACAACCAAGTTCTAATCCTTTTAATAATTTTTCTTCTGAACCAGGAAACATTTTGAAATTAGGAATTTTTAAATTCTCAAAAAGATTGTAACTTGAGTCCTTGCAGCCAATAATTTGTTTCGGAAAAGCTTTTACTAGATTTGTTACAGCATCAGCACTAAACAAATATCCACTTAGCTTTTCAAAATTATAAAGAATTATTTTAACTTTAGGAACTTGGGCAATAATTTCTGCATAAAAATTATAAATTCCTTTGTCGGTATTACCTTTATAATAGGCAGGAGGCATAATTAGAAAGGTTTGATAACCAAACTCAATGCAATAACGAATGAGGTCTAAATTATCTTTTAAAGAATTAACTCCTGTTCCAAAGTAAAACTGATCTTTAAACTTGCTGGTTGCTGATTTGGATATGAGATCTTTTTTTTCTGAAATAGATATTAATTGACTCTGCCCCGTAGACCCAAAAAAAAATATACCATGTAATCCCTTTTTAATAGCTGACTCTGCATGATTAATGGTTGCGTTTATATCTAGTGATTTATCATTGTTAAGTAAGCTTAGACTTGCAGCATAAACTCCATTTTTAATCATAGTTTTAACAATTTTTTTTACTAGGTTATATTAATACAAATTAACAAATATGAAAGTTCTAGTTGTTCAACAAAGAATGGGGATCGGAGATATGGTTATTTTCATTCCTTATATCCACGCCTTATCAAAAAAATTTCAATCTAAAGTTTCTCTATTAGTCAAAAAAAACTCAAAAGCAGAAGATCTATACGCAGATGATGGGCACGTTGGAGAAATAATTATTTTAGATATAAATAAAAATAATTCTGGAAGACATAATGGTTGGATGGGTTTTTTAAAACTAATTAAAGAAATTAAAGAGAAAAAATTTGATAAAGTTTTTATTTTTAATGGCTCGATAAGATTTTTATTTCTTGCAAAATTAGCTGGCATAAAATCTATTAATCAATACCCATTATTTATTAAAAAAGATAATATTGTACAAACAGCTAAAAAATTTACTGAACAATTTGTAGAAAAAGTCTCTACCCAGCCTTTTTTGTATCTTGATCAAAAAAAAATAGAAAAAGCTAAAACCAAATATGAATTTAATAATGATTTTAAACATATTTGTCTTGGTTTTTCAGCAAGTGGTCCAAGTAAACGATGGCCTATAGAAAAATATATTAAGCTTGCAGAAGATCTAAATAAAAATAAACCATGTAAATTCTATTTAGCAGGTGGCCAAAATGATGAAGAATTATTTAAGAAATTTTTAAGTTCATCAATAGCAAATAATTGTATTTCTTTTAAAGATCTATCTATTTCAGAAACCTTGCCAATTATAAAAAATAGTGACATGTATATTGGAAATGATACTGGCTGGCTTCATATTGCTTCTGCTTTAAATAAAAAATGTGTTGCGTTATTCATGGATAGCCCAGTTCAATCATATGGAAAATATTCCAAAAATATTTCTGTCATTGTTCCCGAGGGAGAGACAGAGGAAACAACAACCCACAATACTTATGGGAAGGATAGAATAAGTTTTGAAAAAGTTTTAGATAAATCTCTAGAACTTTTAAATTAATTAAAATCTTCTTTTAAAATCCTGTCTCTAGCTTCATTCACTAATTGACTTAGTCTTTCTGTGTTCACGTCTCTATTCATATCGGGGTGAATTTTTTTTTGTAATTTAGTTGAAGATTTTATCACCTCATCTTTTGTACAACCTTTTTTTAAACCTAAAATTTTATATGACTCATCTATTGTGATACTGCTATTTACTCGTGTGCCAGTACTAGAACCAGGACCATAGGAAAATCTTCCAGTGCTTCTAAGATATTGAATAAGTCGCCACAACTGAAATATTTGAAAAGTTGTAAGACCTTTAATTTTTAAGAAATTTAAAAAAATTAAAATTAATGGAAGTGAAAATAAAAACCTGCCTGCGTAAGCTAAAAAAATTGCTAGGGCTAAAGATAAAATTAAAATAAATTTTCTTACTCTTTGTGCTATAGCTTTGCTGCTAGTTTTAACAAACCAAGTTAGTAAAAAGTAAACAAGGACAAATATGATAGTTCCAACTAAAAACAAATTCATATAATAATTTTTTCTTTAATGAATATACCAAAATTACGTAAACAACCGACTATAAAATCATGTCACGGTATAAGCTGGGAAGATGATTTTTCTTGGGTGCATCAAGAAAATATTCTTGAGGTTTTAAAAGATGGATCAAAACTTCTTCCTGAGGTAAAAAAATACTTAGATGAAGAAAATGATTATACTCAAAAACAATTAGAAGATACTAAGCCATTACAAAAGAAACTTTTTGAAGAGATTAAATCAAGAATAAAATTAGATGATGAAAGTTTACCTTATAAAGATAAAAATTATGAATATTGGACTAAAGTCACAAAAGAAGGAAATTATTCAAAAAAATTAAGGAAAAAAATTGGATACAATAAAGTTGAAACGTTTTGGGATGGAGATGTTGAGGCAAGTGGGAAAAAATTTTTTAGCACAGGTGATATTGCAGTCTCAAACAATGATGAATTACTAGCTTATTCAATAGACGACAAAGGAAGTGAGTATTTTACAATCTACATAAGAAGAATATCTGATAATAAAATTATAGAAGAGCCTATACCTGATACCGCGGGTGGAATTACATGGTCTTATGATGATCAATATTTTTTTTATTCCAAATTAGATAAACTCCATAGGCCAAGACAAATCTTTAGACACAAGCTCGGCACAAGTATTAAAGAAGATATATTAATTTTTGAAGAAAAAGATGATCGTTTCACTTGTGGTATTAGTACAAGTTCTGACGAAAATTTTTATTTCATTTCAACTTCGGAACATACATCATCTGAAATTTATTATTTCAATAAAGATGAAAAAAAACCTGAACCAAAACTTGTTCTAAAAAGAAGAGAAGGGATTGAATATTCTCTTGATAGTTGGGGAGGATATTTTTGGATGCACACTAACCAAGATGCAAAAGACTTTAAAATTTTAAGATGCAAAAATGATGATCTTAACCATTGGGATGAATATATACCAGCAAAGGAGGAAGTTTTAATTGGTGGTTTTATTTTGCTAAATAATTGGATGGTTAGATCTGAAAGAGTTGATGCTCTCCCAAAATTATTTGTTAGAAATTTAAAAACAAACAAAGAAGAAGAATTAAAAATATCTGATGAAGAAATTATAAATCCGGGTATGAGTTTAGGGCAAAAAGATAAAAATACAGATATTGTAAGAATTAGCTATGAATCACCTAAAACACCAAATAGAATTTACGAATATAATTTAGCAACCAAAGAAAAAAAACTTCTTAAAGAATTAGAAATTCCATCTGGCTATCAGCGAGATGATTATGTTGTAAAACGGATAAATTGTTTAGCTCATGATGGAAGAAAAATTCCTATAACTATTACTCACCACAAAAAAACAAAATTAGATGGATCAGCTAATCTTTTTTTATACGGCTACGGAAGTTATGGCCATACCATTTCTCCAAGCTTCTCTACTACTCGATTAAGTTTAATTAATAGAGATATTATTTGGGCGACTGCACATATTAGAGGCGGTATGGAGCGAGGTATGAAGTATTGGGAAGAAGGAAAAATGCTCAATAAGAAAAATACTTTTAAAGATTATATCTCATGTGCAAAATTTTTAATTGAAAGAAAATATACCGGTACGGGTAAAATTATTGGCTACGGAGGGAGTGCTGGTGGATTGTTGATGGGAGCTGTCGTTAACGAGGCTCCTGAATTATTTTTAGGAATGATAATGGCTGTTCCTTTTGTAGACAGTTTGACAACAAACTTGGATCACTCGCTGCCATTAACTGCAGGTGAATTTAATGAATTTGGTAACGCAAAAGAAAATATTGAACATTTTAAATATATTAAATCTTACTCTCCTTATCACAATATAAAAAAAATGGATTACCCGCATATTCTTATTACAACAAGCTTGTCGGATAATAGAGTTTTGTTTGATGAACCAACTAAGTTTACGGCTAAACTAAGAGACATGAAAACAGATAATAATTTATTACTTTTTAAATGTGAAATGGATGCTGGCCATGGTGGTAAATCTGGAAGAGACGCAGCAATAGAAGAAGTAGCTTTTGATTATGCTTTTGCTTTAAAAATCACAGAAAAATTAAACTCCTAAAATCTTAACCATAAAGTTATCCTTAGTACTTAGTAACTTAAATCTGCTATAAATATTATATTAGAATAATATAAGTTAAAATCTTGGTGTAAAATTTGAATTATAAATTTAGTTAAAATTCATGGTAAATATGAATTATATTTTAAAAGAATGAAAAGATTTTTTTATATTTTTTTTTTAAATTTAATAATTTTTATTTTTAGTAAAGTTTATGCTGAAACAATTCTAGTTGAAAGTATTAACCTAGACAATAAAACTCCAACAGAAACAAACTATTTTAAAGGAACACAATCTAAAGTATTACTTATTTCTTTACCAGGAGGAGATGGAATGAGTACTCAAACAGGCTTTGGTGCTGCAGGTAGAAATCATTGGCATAACAAAATATTTATAGATTTAACTGACGCCAATAAGTCTATGGGTATTTTTGATTTTGTTTTAGTGTCAAGTCCTTACCATCTTGGATATGGGCCAACGAGTCAGGGATCTCTTCTTAGAGCTAGTAATGACCACATGCAAAGAATTGAAAATGTAATTTTATTTTATAAAAATAAAACCAAATTACCAATTATTTTAATGGGACATAGCAGAGGAGGATTGAGTGTGATGGAGTTTGTAAATTATGTCATAAAAAATAATAAAAACGAACTTTTACAAGGTATAATTATGAGCGGAGCTAATGAGGGTGGCAATATGTGGCTAAAAAATTTGAATATTCCAACTTTTTTTTTACACCATAAAAACGATACTTGTAATATCACTCCATTTTCTGAAGCTGAACGTGCGCACAAAAGATTATCTAAAAAAAATGAATCTTCAACTGTGCTTGTGGTCATTGAAGGAGGACAAAATACTGGAGACGGTTGTAATGATAATTTCCATATGTTTAGGGGTGCTGATGAAGAAGTTAGAACAAAACTTCAATTAGAATTTAATAAAATCAATTTTAAATAAGTTGACCTTACTTAAGCAGATTATATCTCCACAAGTATTTTAAATTTACTATCCTGAAGCTATTTATCTTTTAAAAACTTTTTGGAACATTTTTATTAAATGTTATCCCAAAAATATTTAGCTAAATTATTTCCAGTTAAATGATAATACGTTGCAAGTCCAGTGGGACTTGTAACATTTATATCTCCGATTAATTGACCGTGCACAAAGTCAATTCCAGCAAAATAAATATTATTTTTTTTTAATAGAACTGCTGTTTCATTACTAATTTTAATCTCTTTGTTCGTAAGCTTATTAATTTTAGCAATAGCTCCTTTGCTTATATTAGATAAAATGCTTCCTTGTTTTGGCACTCTTGAAATCGATCCTTTAATTTTGCCATTTATGATAAATACTCTTCGGTCACCATTAGAAATTTGAGGTAGGAATTTTTGAAAAATTACGTGATTATATTTATTTAAATATTTATTAATAATTTTACTATTAAAACTTTTTAGTAAAACCACTTCATTTCCGCTATAGCCATTAATAGGTTTTATAATTACTTTTTTATATTTTCTAAAAAATTTTTTAATTTCATTTATATTTTCACTTATCAGAGTTGGAGGCATATATTTTATCATTTGCATAGAAAAAAGTTTTTCAGGCACTTCTCTAATCGCTTTTGGATGATTTATGATTTTAACTTTTTTAGCTATTTGCTCCAAAATAAAAGTAGTATTAATATACTGCTGGCTAAATGGAGGTTCATTTCTTATCAATAAGACCTTTGCTTTGGATAGATTAAGATTTAATTTTTTAGTAATTTTATAAAATTTTTTTGCATTTTCATAAAAAGTTAATTGAGAACATGTTGCGATAATTTTTCCATCTAAAAAACTTAAGCTATGTGGCTCGTAATAATATATTTGATAACCTCTTTTTTGTGCCTCTAAGGCTAAAAACAAAGTTGTATCGGTTTCTATGTTTATTTTTTTTAAACTAGAGCCCTGAATAGCTAAAATCTTCTTTAACATTATTTAAAAAATCTAAGTTCCCTTGTTTATTAAATTGCTCCAATAGTAACTGAGCTCTATTAGTTTTTCTATTAATGATTTCCTCTAAATACTTAAGATATATCGTTTCGTCTTTACCGTTTGAATTTAACTCCTTTCTTTTAGTCAAGCCTGATTTTGCTATGTCTAAAAATATCTTTCCCCATTGATGCAGTTTTTTTCCTCTTAATTCGGTATCTAGTGCTTTTTTAGGAGATTGTAAATAAGCCTCCAGAACTTCATTTTTTTTCCAAGATTTAATAATATCAAAAGTTTCATCTAACGCTCCGTAAATGAGTCCTGTAAAAAAAGCTGGCCCATTACATATGCAACACCAGTCGCATGTGTCTAGAGATCTAACTTCTATAATTTGTTTTAATCTTACTTCAGTAAAAATAGTTGCTAGATGCGTTTCAAAATCTTTTATGGTCGCCTTTATTCCTTTAAGTGGTGAAAAATTCCCCTCCATAAAATCTTTAAAAGTTTGTCCATTGGGTTTGATATATTTTCCTTCGTGAATAACAAAAAGTAATGAATAATTTATGGCATGATCAAAATACTTTTCAAAATTTAAACTTTCAAAAGTAATTGGCATAATCCCACCCCGCGCAGTTTTTTGCCAAACTTTATTTCGATATGAAAGATAGCCCGTAAAATTTCTACTGGCAAAAGGTGAATTTGCAAAAAGCGCAATAGCTAGTGGTGCTAAATAATTTCCAACTTTAAATTTTTTTTCAAAGTCTTTTTCTGAAGTGTAATCATAATTAATTTGAATGCCTGACGTCTGGTACATCATTTCCAAACTTAACTCTCCACCTTTTGGCATCTCTTTGGTCATAATTCGATAACGCTCTTTAGGGTTTTGAGGGACTTTATTTAAAGGGTTAAATGGATCAAATCCTATCGACGCTGTGCTGATATCTAAGTCTTTTGAAGCTTCGTTTACTTCATAAAAGTGTTTTGAACTTTCGCTGCAAACTAAATGAATATTTTTTAACGGAGCTCCTGAAAGCTCATATTGTAGTCCTGGCTCAGTTGTTATTTGTTGCTTACCTCTTTTAAGTCCAATTATATTTTCTTTTTCATATGTTGGTTTCCAACCGAAAACTTCGAGATTTTTAAAAATTTTTTTAATTTGCTCATAATTAACTCTTTTTTTTTCTTTTCCAAAAAACAAAAATTTTTCATGCTCAACACCGATAAGTAATTGATTTTCTTTTTTTATCCCTTTTATGAAATAGTCTATAAGTCGACTCTTAGATTCTAAGATTGACATACTTAAAAACAGTTTTTACTGCTAAAGCCTAATACTTTATTTTTTGGATCAATCTCAAATTTTCTTTCACACTTAATTGTTAACTTTTCACTAATATATACATAATTTCTATTTCCAGAATTTTCAAAATCAATTCTTTCGGGTTTTCCTAAAAAAGAAATTAATTCTTTCTCAGTTTTTCCAATCCATTTTCCAAGCTCCTGCTCTTCTTTTTGAGTGGCTTTATCTGCTTTTGTGCTTATGATTTGACAACCAACTAAGCAGAATAAAAATAAACTTATAAATAAAAATTTACAATTTTTTATCATTTTCAACTAAGTGTAGAATATCATGCAATGTTATGAACAGAAAGATGCTCTTTTACTTATACTATGAGCTATTACAAAGGATTTTGGAATTAAATTACGATATTTAAGGGCAACAAGGAGATTCTATATGTTTGACAAATATTTCGATTATAAAAGAAATAAAACGACGTATAAAACTGAAGTGATGGCCGGTGTTACAACTTTTTTAACAATGGCCTACATTATGTTTTTAAATCCTTTTATATTGTCTGGCGAATTCGCTGGGCCTGAAAAAGGTTTTTTTGATTTTGGTGCTGTATTTACAGCTACTATCTGCGCGACCGCACTAGCTTGTTTCGTTATGGGCTTTTACGGAAAAACTTGGCCGATAGGTCTTGCGCCGGGCATGGGGGTTAATGCTTTCGTAGCTTTTGGTGTTGTTGGCGGAATGGGTTACACGCCTCAACAAGCTTTGGGTGCTACATTAGTTGCTGGAATATTATTTTTAATAATATCATTAACACCTTTAAGAGCATGGTTGATTAATTCTATTCCTAAAAGTTTAAAACTAGGAATTGGAGCTGGAATAGGATTATTTTTAGCAATTATTGGGCTTGAAATTATGGGTGTGGTTGCTGGTCACCCTGTAACTTTAGTTAAGATTGGTAATTTAAAAGATCCTTTAGTACTTCTAGGTTGTCTTGCTTTTGTAACCATGATTGTTTTAGAAAAATTAAATATTAAAGGAAATATTATTATTGGAATAATAATATTTAGCATCATTGCGTGGGCAAGTGGGTTAGCTAAATTTAATGGTATAGCAAGTGCTCCCCCATCTATGAGCTATCTATTTGACTTTGATCTAAGTGCTGCTTTTACGGCCTCAATGTCTACAGTTATATTTACTTTATTGTTTGTAGATTTTTTTGATACAGCAGGTACTTTAACTTCTGTAGCAAACGTTGCTGGAAAAGTAGGTAGAGATGGCAAAATTGAAAATGTAGGAAAAGCAATGTTATCTGACGCTGTTGCTACAGTTGGTGGTGCTTTAATGGGAACTACAACGGTTACAAGCTATGTTGAGTCAGGTGCTGGTGTCAAAGTGGGTGGACGAACAGGTATGACTTCAATTGTTATTGGAGTTTTATTCTTAGCATGTTTGTTTTTATCTCCTCTTGCAACAAGCTTACCTAAACAAATTGATGGAGCTGCATTACTATATGTTGCTATTTTATTTGTAAGAAATATTACAGATATTGAATGGGATGATATAGCTGAGTCAGGTCCTGCTGTACTAGCCATGATAGCTATGCCACTTACTTACAGTATTAGTAATGGAATTGCTCTAGCTTTTATTTCTTATGCGTTAATTAAAATTTTTACTGGAAAATTTGGTTCTACTTCATTTGGGATATGGATTATCGCTATTGCAGGAGCACTTAATTTTTATGTTTCTTAAAAATTAAATTATAAGGGCTGGTGAAAACTGGCCCTTATTTTTTATGTTTCTTCAACAAGTTTTCAATTCTTACTTCTTCATAATTTTCAAAAGGTTGAACAATCCAAGGATTATCTTTTAATCGCTCTGCACAAAAATCAGGTTCGAAAGTTGATGCTGCTTTTTTCCAAAGAACAGCAGTCTTTATAGACTCGATATTATCTTTAATTGGAGGATAATTTTTCAACCAGTCTATACTTTTATTTAGTGTAATGCCTGAGTCTGAAAGATCATCACATAGAAGCAACCTGCCTCCCATATTTTGAACAGTTGAACTCATTTCTCTTGAAAAAACTAATTCTCCTTGTTGATCTTCAACGCCTGTTCCAGAGTAAGATTCTACAGCTAAATATGCACATTTAAGTTTAAAAATTCTGCTTAGAACGTCAATGATAGGTGCACCGCCTCTCATTATACCAATAAGCATCGTTGGCTTAAAACCACTTTGATGAATTTTAACTGCTAATTTTTCAACTATTAGATTATATTCTTTCCAGTCTATGATGAGTCTCTTAGTCATAGAATTTATTAAATCTTTTTGGAGGTATTGTAAATGAGCAAAGGATATTGGATAGCATTATATAAAAAAATTGAAAACATAAATAATCTTGGAGATTACGCCAAGAGCGCAACTGAAACGATTATCAAACATGGGGGCAAACCATTGGTTCGAGGTGGAAAATATGAGGTACTTGAAGGTGACAACTTTCCTAGAACAGTTGTTTGGGAATTTCCAAGTTATAAAGCTGCGCAAAAATGTTATAATTCATCAGAATATCAGGCGGCCTGGGATTTAGCTAAACAAACAACTAGAAGAAACCTGCAGATTGTAGAAGGATTTAATATTGAATAGGTTCATTATCAATTGATCTCCATAAATACCATGTGGCTACAGAACAATAGGGTGTGAACTTCTTATAAAGCTTATTGACAAATAATTTTGGTGGAAAGTATTTTTTTTTATAATTAATTGAGACTGCTCTTAGTAGACCAATATCTTGAACAGGCCAAATATTAGGTCTGTTAAAAGTAAAAAGTAAAATCATCTCTGCTGACCATCTACCAATTTGTCTAAGCTCAGATAAATACTCTATCGCCTGCTCATCACTCATCTTTTTTATTAAGTTAGGATTAAAACTTTTATTTAAATATCTTTTAGCTAGATTTTTAATACCTCTAACTTTTTGTCTACTTAAGCCACATTGTTTAAGACTTTGGGCACTTAAAGTATTAATAGTCCTTGGATTTATTTGTCCTTTACATTTTTCTTTAAACTTTAAAAAAACCGAATTAGCTGCTGCCACACTGATTTGCTGCCCTATAATGCTTTTACATAAGGAAAAAAAAACATCATTTCGAGTAACTAAATGCCCTGTTTTATAATTTAAAATTAAGTTTTTCAAAACTTTATCTTTCTTTGATAGGTAAGCCTTAGCTTGGTTCCAATAAACAGGTGGTTTTTTCATATTCTTAAATTAACAATCTCTTTCTTTAATTTTTTTTCTCTTATAAAAATTATTAAAGAACTCAAAACTAATAAGCTAGATCCTGCAAGCATTAATGGTTTTGGAACTTCTCCCCAAATGATTAATCCAAAAAAAATTGCAAAAACTAAACTTAAGTATTTAATAGGAGTAACTAAAGATGCCTCTGCTAACCTGTAACTTTGGGTTAAAAGCAAATTAGCTATACTCCCACAAAGCCCCATGATCACAAATAAAAATAAATCAAATTTTGTTGGCATTACCCAGCCATAAGGAATTGTAAAAAGACCCAACAGTGTGCAAAGAGCTGTAAAATAAAATGCTATTCTGTAATTTGGTTCAGTTTTAGATAAAGCTCTTACGCTTATAGCAACACCAGAAAAAAAAATGCAAAATAACAATGGAGATAAATAATAATAATTTAGCTCTTTGAACGCTGGCTTGACTATTAAAAGCATACCAATAAATCCAATGAAAACTGCCGACCAACGTTTAATACCAACCTTTTCGGATAAAAATATAATTGATGCTATAGTTACAAAAATAGGTCCACCAAAAGTTAAAGAAACTACATCTGCTAACGGTAAATTTCTTAGACCAAAAAAAATACAAATAAATCCTATAGTCCCTGAAATTGCTCTAAATGCATGAAGGCCTGGTCGTGATGTCTTATAAAAATCTGACCATCTGTCTCTTGGGATAATTAATAATATTGGAATTAGTCCAAAAAAGAATCTTGCAAAAAAAACTTCCCCAAAAGGATAATAGTTAAGCCATTTGACACACAAATCCATAACCGCAAAACACATAACGCTCGCGACCATATATAAAACACCGATTTGATTTTTTGTAAGCAATTGAATATCCTTTGTCTTTTTTAACATATTAAAATCATTATGCAAAAATGTTACTTAGCACTCGGGTGCTTTTGGAAGCCTGAAGAATTATTCAGAAAAATACAAGGTGTTGTTGAAACTGAAGTTGGCTATGCGGGAGGTAAAAATAAAGAAGTAACTTACGAAGAAGTTTGTGTTGGTAATACAGGACATGCGGAAACAGTAAAATTAACTTATGATGAAAAGCTAATTTCATTCGAAAAAATATTAGAATATTTTTTTAATATTCACGACCCCACACAGAAAGATATGCAGTATCCTGACGTTGGAACTCAATATAGAAGTGAAATTTTTTATGAAAATGAAGTACAAAAAAAAATAGCTGAAAAATATAAAAAAATATTTGGCGAAAAGTTAAGTACAAAAATTGAAACAAATATATCTCAACTTAAAAATTATTGTAAAGCAGAAGAATATCATCAAAAATATATTATGAAGAAAGGTCACTGATGACTTTAGTGACTACTGATTGGCTTGAAAAAAACCTAACTGATGTAAAAATTCTTGATGCTAGCTGGCATATGCCAAGCAGTAACAGGCATGCTTATAATGAATTTTTAGAAGGTCATATTGAAGAAGCTCAATTTTTTGATTTAGATAAAAATTCAGATGAAAGTTCATCTTTACCTCACATGTTGCCCAATAAAAAAAAATGGCAAAATATTATCTCAAATTTTGGAATTAAGAATGAAGATCAGATTATAGTTTATGATAACTCAGATGTTATAAGTGCTTGCAGATGTTGGTATATGTTTATTTATTTTGGACATAACCCGAATAAAATTTCAGTTTTAGATGGAGGTTTTAAAAAATGGAATATTGAAAATAAAAAAATTGTTAAAAAAATAACATCATTTAAAAAATCTGATTATCACGTTGAAGAAAAAAATTTTATGGTTAAAAATAAAAATCAAATAAATGAAAATATAGACTTCCAAGTTTTTGATTTAATTGATGCTAGAGGAAAAAATAGATTTTTAGGTTTGGAGCCTGAACCAAGACCTGGGTTAAAAAGTGGAAATATTAAAAATTCTAAAAATATTCCTTTCGTAGACTGTATTAACAAAAAAGATCATACCTTTAAATCCAAAGAAGAAATTTTAAAAATTTTTCAGGGCGCAGGAGTGGCTAATGAAAAACATCAAATATTTACATGTGGGTCAGGTGTCACAGCTTGTGTTTTGGCTCTAGCTAATAAATTAATAAGTGATAAAAATCCCATCATATATGATGGTTCTTGGGCAGAATATGGGTCATAATAAATGATAAAATCTCAAAAAAAATTAATAGTATTTGTTTTTGCTTTTTTTATAATTATTTTTATTATAATTGCAGCAAGATATTTTGTTGGACAATATTTCCAAAAAAAATTCAGCGTACGACAAGATCCGGGAGTCTTTACTCAAATTGTTGAAAAATCTAATTTTTATGAAAGCATTGAAACTTTTGGAACAGCAATAGCATTAAATTCTAAAACTTACCGTGTTAAAAAAGATGAATTAGTTTCTGATCCCAACATTGACGGCAGATTTATTAAACAAAACGAAACTATAGTTGAACTAAAAAATGGTCAAAAAATAGTTGCAGATTTTAATGGAAATCTTGGCAAAAGAGAGATTGCTCAGGGTGTTTTAGGTACTGATAGTATAATTATTACACTAGATGATATCAGTAAAATAGTAATCGACATTAAAATTCCTGAAAATTATATTAGTATATTAAAAAATGGTTTAAATGCAGAAATAAACACTAGCGCTTTTACCAATATATTTAATGGAAAAATAACTTCTGTTAGTTCTAGAGTAGACCCTTCAACAAGATCAATACTCGCGCGCGTTACTGTCGAAAATAAAAACTCAGAAATTATTCCAGGTCAACTTTTGACTGTAAAAATTATTTATAATGAAAACAACGAGGTAGGTGTACCTGAAAGCGCTTTAACCATTCAAGGAACCACTGCTTTTATTTATGTGGTTAAAAATAAAGAGATGGTTGAAAAAAGAAATGTTATCATAGGTAAACGAAATTTTGGAAAAGTTTCAATAAAAGAAAATTTAGCTGTAGGTGAAGAAATCGTAACCGAAGGTGTGACAAAAGTAAGAGATAAAGGAAAAATTAAAATAATTGAGCCAGGTCAAAAAAATACAAATTACGAGAAGAAATAAACATGTTCCTAACAGATCTATCTATTAAAAGGCCAGTAGTAGCATCTGTTATGAGTTTAATTCTAGTTATCTTTGGGCTGGTTGTCTTTAAAGATATTCCTACTGATGAGCTGCCGGACATTCAGCCTCCTGTAGTCACTGTTCAAACAGACTACAAAGGTGCTTCGGCTGAAATTATAGATACACAAATAACTCAAAAACTTGAAGATTATATTGGTGGTACACCGGGACTTGAAAGTATCAGCTCAACAAGTGAAGATGAAAGAAGTTCAATCACACTTACTTTTGAGACAGGTTTTGATCTCGATGATGTTACAAACGATGTGAGAACTGCTGTATCCCGTGTATTAGATAATTTACCTGAAAGTGCAGATGCTCCTCAAGTTTTTAAACAAAGCTCTGGAAATACTACCACCATGTGGCTTTCTTTTAGCTCAAAAAATATGAGTGATTTAGAGCTTACAGACTATGCTGATAGATATTTAACTGACATCTTTTCGACAATTCCAGGTGTAGGTAGAGTAACTTTAGGAGGTGAAAGAAATTTATCACTAAGAGTTTGGCTCGATCCAATTTCTTTAGCAGCTAGAGATTTGACAACTCAAGAAGTTGAAAATGTATTAAGGAAAGAAAATGTAGAGTTTCCAGCTGGAAGAATTGAAAGTAAAGATTTAGATTTAACTATAAAACTTGATAAAGCCTATAAAAATTTAGAGAATTATAAAAAACTTCCACTAAAAAGAGCAAACGACGGATCCATTATAACACTTGGCGATGTTGCTAGAGTTGAACTTGGAGCAGAAACAGCAAGAACTTTATTTAAAGGTAACGGTCAACAAGTAGTTGGAATAGGAATTTACCAACAATCAGATGCAAATACTATTACAGTTGCAAAAAAAATTAAAGGAAAAATTAAAGAAATTACTCCTACTTTACCTGAGAGCACAGAGTTAAAAGTTTCTTACGATCGAAGTACTTATATATCAAGCGCAATTCAAGAAGTTTATAACACTTTAATTATTGCAATTATTTTAGTGACTATAATTATTTATCTTTTTCTCGGAAACATGAAAGCATTAATTATTCCTGTTATAGCTTTGCCAGTTTCACTAATATCTACATTTATACCTATTTATTTTTTTGATTTTTCAATAAATTTATTTACGTTAATGGCTTTAGTTTTAGCAATAGGTCTTGTGGTAGATGATGCTATTGTTATGTTAGAAAATATTGTTCGTAGAATTGATGAAGGTGAAACGCCTCTTGTGGCCGCATACAAAGGAGCAAAACAAGTGTCCTTTGCAATCATTGCAACCACTGTGGTTTTGGTTGCTGTTTTTACCCCATTAATTTTTGTTAAAGGAATAACAGGTGTCTTGTTCACACAAACCGCGATTACTTTGGCTTCGGCAATAATAATATCAGCCTTTGTTGCTTTGACTTTAAGCCCAATGCTTGGAAGTAAATTTCTGCAAAAAAATATGAGCAAGTCTAATATAGTGATTAGATTTGAGAATAAATTAAAAGATTTAACTAATTTTTATCAATCAACTTTAATAGTATGGATCAAAAAAAAAAAAGCAGTTGTTTTTTTCTTGATAGGAACAATTGTATTGTCGATATCACTCTTTATTTTTGTGCCTAAAGAATTAGTTGCACCAGAAGATCGAGGAGTTTTTTTTGTAATTATAAAAGCTCCCCAAGGATCTGGTTTTAATTATACATCTCAAAAAGCTGAAGAAATTGAAAAACTTTTATTACCAGAAATTGGTAAAGGCGAGTATAAAAACTTAGTTCTTAGAGTTCCAGGTTTTGGAAAATCAGATAAACAAGTGAATAGTGGTTTTGTTATTGTTATTTTAGAAGATTGGAATAAAAGAAAAAGAGCTGGGGTTCAAATCTTAAGAGAGTCCTTTGGAAAAATTTCAACAATACCAGGAGTTTTAGCTTTCTCAGTTATGCCTCAAGCTTTAAGATCTGGAGGTATAGAAAACCCTGTTCAATTTGTGCTTTTAGGTAGTACTTATGAAAAATTAAAAGAGTGGAAAGAAATAATAAAAAATGAAGCAAGAAAAAATCCTGGCTTAAATACAATAGAAGATGATTTTGATTTAAATAAACCACAACTTAATGTTCGAATTGATCAAAAGAAAGCATCAGACTTAGGGGTTTCAACTGAAGATATTGGAAGAACAATAGAAACTATTTTTGGCTCTAAGACAGTTACGAGATTTTCTAGCGATGGAAAAGAATATTCTATTATTCTTCAGGGTGATATTAAGGACAGACAAGAGCCTTCAAGTATTAGTAAATTATTTGTAAGATCTAAAAATAATGGAAAACTAGTTTCAATTTCCAATTTAGTTACATTTAATGAATCTGGAGAAGCTCCGTTCTTAAGTAGATATAATAGACAAAAAGCAGTTACTATTTCTGCTCGTCTGACAGACGACTACACTTTAGATGAAGCTTTAAAATTTTTAATTAAAGTCGTAGAAGAAAATACTCCCGAAGCAAGAATAGCTTTTAAAGGTGAAAGTGAAGAATATAAAAAAACTAATAATGAACTTTATATTGTTTTTCTATTAGCTTTAATTACAGCTTATTTAGCAATGTGTGCTCAATTTGAAAGTTGGAAACACCCATTTACAATAATGTTAACAGTACCGCTTGCAATACTAGGAGGGATTTTAGGACTTCTTATTGTGGGTTCATCTTTAAATATTTATAGTCAAATTTCATTAATCATTCTAATAGGCCTTGCTGCTAAAAATGGAATCTTAATTGTTGAGTTTGCAAACCAACTAAGATCTGAAGGAAAAAAAATTGAAGAGGCAATCATTAATGCTTCGATCATTAGGTTTCGACCAATTTTAATGACAAGTCTATCTACAATTATTGGGGTTTTGCCTTTAGTTTTTGGCAGTGGCCCCGGTGCTGCGAGCAGATTGACCGTTGGAATAACAATATTAGGTGGAATGCTTTTTTCTACTGTGTTTACACTTTATGTTATTCCTACTGTTTATTTAATAATAGGTAAAAATTCTCAAAATATTGATGCAATAGAAGTTGAATTAAATAAGCAACTTAAAAAATAATATATTTATTTTTATCTAAATTTTTTTGGCACATAGTTAATTGTTTCCTGTAATCATTAGCTTGTTCTTTAACTGATGTAGCGTAGATAATTGCTTTTTTGTCTTTCTTGTAATTTTTATAATCACCCCAACCTTTATAATAAGCCAAGTATTGTCTATAAGCGTCATTTTTTGGAATTTTAAGAAGTTGTGAGGTCTTATTTATATACCAGCCTATAAAATCTACAGAATCTTTGAAGCTTGCTCTTGTTACGAGTTTATTATCCATCTCTTTCTTATACTGTTCCCATGTCGCGTCTATCGCTTGTGAATAACCAAATGAGCTAGATGGCCTTTTAAATGGTATCACTTTAAATAATTTTTCTCTAGGTGGCTGCGCTAACCAATTAAAATCACTCTCTTGCTTTACAAAAGCCAACTGTAAATGAATAGGGGCTCCCCACTTTTCATAGGTAGCCTTAGTATGTTTATACCAAAGATATCTGTCTTCAAAGATATCGCAACTATTTTTAGTATTTTTAGGTATAGAGGAACAGGCTGATGCAATAAAAAAAATTAATAAATAAATTTTAAATTTTTGAAAGTGAATCACTTATTAATTTATATAAGAATTTAATTAAGCTTTCTCCACTTTTCTGGGTCTAAAAAATATCCCGACCATAACCCTAATTTATTTTTTTCAGCATATTGCTCGTCTTCGATATAATCTTTGGAATACTTTCTGTAGGCAATAGCATGACCATTTCTGACCATCCATTTGTTGAGATTCAATTGATCAATATAACAAGTTCCTAAAAATCTACCGTATCGATCTTTATTTTTTTCAGTTTTACAAATAATAGTATTATTTGATACTTCTTTTATTAAAGCATTCATTGACTCTAGTCCGCAATCATAAAAATTTCCAGATTTAGCACACAGTTGCTTTTTTTCTGGAGCATCAATTCCATTTAGCCTTATTTTATTTTGGGCAATGTGCAAGGTATCACCATCTATAATATTAGCTAATCCTTTGATTTCATTAGCTGTTAAAACTGTATTAAATAGAAATAGAAAAAATAAATTAAGAAAAATCTTTTTTTGCACGAGCTAAACAACTTTGTGTTTCTTTTTCCAACTCTGAAGGATCTAAAGATAAATTATTGTCTTTAAAATCTTTAGTTATTTTTCTAATTATATCTTGATCGCCCGGTTCTTCAAAATCTGCTTTGATGAGTTCTTTTATATAAATACTTGTTTCACTCTCATTTTTCCCAATTTTTTTAGCCACCCATTCTGCAAGATATTTATTTCTTCTTACCGTAACTTTAAATTGTAACTCCTGGTCGTGTGCAAATTTATTTTCAAATGATTTTTCTCTATCGTTAAATTTATTCATATCTCTTTTTAATATATTTTTTTACTATTGCAAATATTAAAAGACCTAAAATAAAACCACTCATATTTCCTATCAAATCATAATATTCAAAAGCTCTATTAGGAACTATTAAATGTGAAATTTCTAAAAAAAAAGAAATTAAAAAAATAGTATAAAGATTTGTAAATAAATTTTTAACCCTAGTGCTTATGATTAAAGCTAGTGTTGTTATCCAAAAAAAATAAATTAGATGATTAATTGAGGTTCCTATAGGATTAGATATTAAATATAATTCCCGCCTTAAATCACCATATAATAAAAATCCTATTAAACTTCCTGGAAATAAATAAAAAATAAATAATGTGATAAATGAAAAATAATATAAAAAACTTAATAGTTTAAATAAAGTATTATTCATTCTAAAATGAATATAGTACATAAGATTAGAATTAACTATTATGACTAAATTAATACTCACAAGGCATGGACAGAGTGTTTGGAATGCAGAAGATAGATTTACAGGCTGGGTTGATGTTGATCTTTCAAGTAAAGGGGTTGAAGAAGCTGAAAAATCAGGTCAAATTATTAAAGATTTAAATATTAAAATAAATATTTCATATACATCCTATTTAAAAAGAGCCACCAAAACTCTAACTACTATTCTTAAAAAAAATAAAATGGAGATAAAATTTAATACTGCTTGGGAACTCAACGAGAGACATTACGGTTCTTTAACTGGTTTAAATAAAGAAGAAACAAAAAAAAAAATCGGTGAAGATCAATTTAAAAAATATAGAAGATCATGGGATGTCGCGCCTCCACCATTGGAAAATAATAGCGAATACCTGTCTTTATTTAGTCCGCTAAATACTAAAATACCTATAGGTATGATACCTTTTACAGAGTCACTAAAAGATACTTTTAACAGAGTTATACCTTTTTATGAAAATAAAATAAAAAAAAATCTTTTAGAAAGTAAAAATGTTTTAATTTCTGCTCATGGAAATTCTCTAAGAGCATTATGTAAATATTTATTTAATATATCAGATACAAAAATTAATGAATTAGAAATACCAACTGGAAACCCTTTGGTTATTGAATTTGATAAAAATTTGAAAATTGTAAATATTAATTATTTAGACAAGACACGAGAGAAAATAATTATTACTAATCAATAAATTTTAACTTCTCCAATTTTTTAAAAACTTTAATATTGTTTGCATGGAAAAAAGTTTGATTACTTTCCTGACCAAGTAATGCTTTTTTTTTTATTAGTTGATCCCAAACTAAATTCATTGAAAAAATTTTCTTATTAATATTCTTAAAATTAGATCTATTAATAATTTGTGCTCCTGTAAAAATATAATTATTATTTTTTTCTCTATTAATCATTTGATGATTAGTTAAATTGAAATCTCCTTTTAAAGATTTATCGTAACTTTTTTTCTTATTAACTAATAATAATACAGATTTTTTGCTAGTAAAATAAAAATTCTCGAGTATTTTTAATTCTTCATAGTAATTTTTACTCCAAATAGTATCGGGGTTTAAAACAAAAAAAGGTTCATCTTTAAATTGTTTTGTTGCATTAAAAATTCCTCCACCAGTATCAAGTAATTCTTTCTCTCTAATTAAATCTATGGCAACTTCATAATTTTTATTTTTTATAAATTTTTCAATTTGATTTGATAAATGATAAATATTTAATACTATTTCTTTAACTCCTATTCTTATTAATAATTCAATAGATCTTTCTAAAAAGTTTTTTGGACCAATTTTTATTAATGGCTTTGGTGTTGTTTCGGTTAGCGGTAGCATTCGTTTTCCAAAACCAGCTGCAAGTATAATTGCTCTTGTAATCTGCATTAAAATTTAACCTTCTTTCTGTTTTTTTTTGGCACCGCTTCAGCCAAAAGATTTTTTAAATTATTAAATATTGAATTTTTAAGCCTTAACTCTATTAAGTTCCAAGTATAGGGTAAAAATTTAAGATAATTAGATTTATTGTCTCTTTTATAAAGCCTTACAAAAATACCTAATATCTTTAGATTTCTTTGAATAGATAAAATATCGAAATCATTTTTAGCCAAATTTTTTTCACTTAATGTAATTTTTTTTGTTTTATTAAGATAATAACTAAAAAGCTTAGACTTTAAATGTATTGGCAAAACTATCCTTACATCGTCAATAAGCGAAGCAACATCATAAAGCAAATTGCCTCTAATGATATCTTGAGAGTCTATAATTCCTATATTGCTTTTATTAATCATAATATTTGAAACATGAAAATCTCTGTGCACGTAGCAACGATTTTGAAAATAAAGTTTTTTATATAAATTATTTAATTCCTCTCTTATATTTTTTTTAAATTTTATAAATTCTTTTGGCTTTGAATTGTTTTTTAAATACCAATGAAAAAATAAATCGGATTCTCTATGTAATACAGGTAAGTTGTATTTTCCGATTTTGATTTTATAATTTTTTAATTTAATATAATTTTTTAATTTTATATTTTGTAATTTAAAAATTATTTTTAAAAGATTTTTATAATCATTAAATTTATTTTTTTTATTTTTAATATAATCAAAAAATGAATGAGTGCCTAAATCTTCTATTTCCATCATACCATTTTTAAAATATTCTTTTGATAACTTTGGAGCTTTAATTTTATTATTTATTAAAAATTTGTTTACAGCTGCATAGACTATTAAATTTTTAAATTTATCTTTATTAGCTTTTACTAAAATAGTTGATCTAATATTTTTTTGAATTCTATAAAATTCACGAAATGAAGCATCATTTGAAATTTTTTTTAATTTAACTTGCATCAAAATTTTTCCATCTTCCAAATCCTTTGAATTTAATATTCCTATAATCTTTAATATTGTTGTAGGTTAAATAAATTTCTAACCTGCTTTCTGGTTTATTTTTTATAATTTTGGCCCATTCTATAATTTTTATACTATTTATTTCTTGACCGAAAATATCTAATTGCTGCACTTCTTTGTCTGATTTTAACCTGTAAAGATCGTAATGCATGATTTTGAATGGATTTATTTCATATTCATAAACCAGATTAAAAGTTGGGCTCAAAACTTCAGTCTCACTTTGCCTATTTTTTTTTTGGATATTATTTATTATCGCTCTTGTTAATGTCGTTTTACCCACACCAATTTCACCAAATAACAACAAGCAATCTTGCTTTTTTATTTTTTTTATAATTTTAAGAGAAATTTGATTTAATTGATCTAAAAATTTTATGATCATTGGCTACTGATTAGTAGCGATAAGTATCAGGTTTAAATGGACCTGTAGTTTTAACACTTATGTAATCTGCCTGCTCTTTGTTTAGCTTAGTTAATTTAGCTCCAACTTTTTCTAAATGAAGCATCGCTACTTTTTCATCTAAATGTTTAGGTAGTACATAAACTTTATTTTCATATTTTGCAGAATTATTCCATAATTCAATTTGAGCAATAACTTGATTAGAAAAAGAGGCACTCATGACAAAACTTGGGTGTCCAGTAGCACAACCTAAATTTACTAATCTTCCTTCGGCTAATAAAATTATTCTTTTATTATTTGGTAGAGTTATTTCATGAACCTGAGGTTTAATTTCATCCCATTTATAGTTTCTTAAAGCCTCAACTTGTATTTCGTTATCAAAATGACCAATATTACAGAGTATAGCTCTGTCTTTCATTGTTCTCATATGATCTGCCGTGATAATATCTTTATTTCCAGTTGCTGTTACAACAATATCTGCTTCCTTAATTGCTTCATCCATAAGAACAACTTCATAACCTTCCATCGCTGCTTGAAGTGCACAAATTGGATCTACCTCGGTAACCATCACTCTTGCCCCACTTTGCCTAAGTGATGCAGCACTTCCTTTTCCAACGTCGCCAAATCCAGCTACGATAGCAACTTTTCCCGACATCATAACATCTGTTGCTCTTTTAATGCCGTCCACCAAACTTTCTCTACAGCCGTATAAATTATCAAACTTAGATTTTGTAACCGAATCGTTAACATTTATAGCTGGGATCAATAATGTTTTATTAGCTTCCATTTTCTTTAAAGCTAATACGCCTGTTGTAGTTTCTTCAGAAACGCCTTTAATATTTTTTAATAAATTTTTATATTCTTTATGCATTAAACCTGTTAGATCTCCACCGTCATCTAAAATCAAATTTGGCTTCCAATCTTTTTTCCCCTCGATTGTTTGTTTTATACACCACCAATATTCTTTTTCAGTTTCACCTTTCCAAGCAAACACTGGAATACCGGCTTTAGCTATTGCTGCAGCAGCATGATCTTGTGTTGAAAATATATTACATGAAGACCATCTTACTTCTGCTCCCAACTCAATTAAAGTTTCAATTAAAACTGCAGTTTGAATAGTCATGTGCAAACAACCCAGTATTTTTGCACCTTTTAGAGGAAATTTATTTTTATATTCTTTTCTAAATGCCATTAAGCCTGGCATCTCTGTTTCTGCTAAAGAAATTTCTTTTCTTCCAAAATCAGCTAGATTTATATCTTTTACTTTAAAATCGTTCATAGTCTATGCGGGTCTTTTAACAAGATAATTTATTCTTAGCAAGCAACAATCCTAGCTATACTTTGGAAGTGTTACTTCAATTTGTGCACCTTTAACGTCTGATCTATTTAGTGCTTTAATTTTTCCTTTGTGAAGTTCTATTATATTTTTTACTATATTAAGTCCTAATCCTGAATGCTTGCCAAAATTTTTAGGTCTATTGCTATAAAATCTTTTAAATATATTTTCTATATTTTTTTCTTTAAACCCTGGACCTTGATCTTTAAAAACAATTAAAAAATTATTTTCAATTTCATCAATTTCAATTAAAATTTTGCTATTTGCTTGGCTAAAAGAAATAGAATTATCTAAAAGATTAGCAATAACTTGCTCTATCCTGTTTTCAATGCCTAAAATATAAAAATTTTTTTGATTTTCTTTTTTGTTAACAATTTTAATCTCAATTTTTTTATTTAAATTAGCAATATTTTGTCTAAAATCATCGACAACATTTTTAATATTTAAATTTATATCTACTTTAACCATTTTTTCCCTTGATAAAGACGCTTCATCTTTAAGCATTTGAGTATAGTCAGTAATTAATCGCTCTATTCTTTCTACATCGCTATTAATAATATTTAATAGTTTTTCTCGATCTCTTAATTCTGTAGTTTTGTCTAACAGTTCAGATGCTCCTTTTAATGAAGCTAGTGGATTTCTAATCTCGTGAGCTAAATCAGCAGAAAAAGTCTCTGCTCGATTTGTTCTTTTTTGTAAATCTAAAGTCATCTCATGAATTGATTGGGTTAGCTTTCCAACTTCATCTTTTCTAATAAAAAAATCATCTATATTTAAAGGTTGGTCAGATTTAGCTTTGATTGACTCTGTGTATTTAACCAAAAAACTTATAGGCTTTAAAATATACTTATTTAAAAAAGCAGAAAAAATTAAAATAGCTAATGCAAGCACTAAAACTGTACGAATAATAAAATCTTTTCTTTCGTCTACAGCTACTAAAATTTCATTAGATTGCTCGCCAACTAAAATATAACCAACTTTTTCATCATTTATCAAAACTTTACTTAAGGTTTGAACAAAAAAATCTTTTTTTATTTTATTATCAATAACTAAAGGTTCGTCTTTAAATTTATTCAAAATAATATTTTTAATTTCTTTATAATATTCTTTTGAATCGTTAAAATTACTTTTAACATTACTGTCTATCTGATTAATATTTGTATTATTTATATCTTCTGCAATAATAAATTCAGATCTAGAAAAAACAGACTGGTCTAAATCTAGCCTATCAGTGTCTCCAATAATATTGCCATCTAAATTAAAAAATTGGACTCTGTCTAAGCTTTGAAATAAAAACCTAGCTGATAATAGAAAAGTGCTTATGCCTTTTTCGTTAAATTCTATGCTTAGTCTTTGTAAATGATCATTGGTATTTTGAATAACAACTAAATGATTTATTGATTTATTCTTTACCAGATTTGGCTGAATAGCTTGAAGATAAATAAAAGTAAAAAGTCCTAATACTGAGAAAACTAATAAATTAAATAAAAGAAACTTCTTTAATATAGATGCAGTTTTTTTTGGTTCATTAACTAACATTCCATCTATACCCGCTTCCATATCTTGTTTCAATTGCTGAAAATTTTTCGTCAACTTTTTTAAATTTTTTTCTAATACGCTTGATATGACTATCAATCGTTCTGTCTTCAATTTCTGCATTCTCTTTGTAGGCTATATCCATTAAATGAGCCCGTTCTTTTATCACACCAGGTCTTTTAGCAAGCTCTTTGACAATTAAAAATTCTGTAGTGGTTAACTTATCGGGTAAAAATTTTCCATTCCACTCACATTCTAATTGAGCAGGGTCCAACTTTAATTTTCCATGAGTAATAAGATTTTTAGATTCATCAATCACTTCAGTTTTTTTTCTAAGCTGAACTCTGATTCTTTCAATTAAAATCTTCATAGAAAATCCACCAGATTTTTTAACAAAATCATCTGCGCCTAATTTTAGTCCTAGTAATTCGTCTACTTCATCGTCTTTTGAGGTAAGGAATATAATTGGAATTGACGTTTTTTTTCTCAAACGAGTTAAAAGTTCTTCCCCGTCCATTCTCGGCATTTTAATATCTATTACAGCAAGATCAGGAGGATTTCTTGTTAATCCGTTGAGTGCTGTTTCGCCATCAATATAAGTTTGAACTTTAAATCCTTCCCTCTCTAAAGCAATGCTAATGCTAGTTAAAAGATTTCGATCGTCATCTACTAAAGCTATTGTTTGAGCCATATAATAATATGAATTTTTATAATTAAATTGTCAAAATTTAGGCGTTTATCAACTTAATTAATGAGCTTCTCCCCAATTAAGACCTGAGTTAATGCTTACGTTTAATGGTATAGAGAACATATGATAATCTGAATTTGAAATAGATATCATGGCATCTTTAATTATTTTTTGCACATACTCTTTGTCGTTTTGCAAGCATTCAAAAATCAGTTCATCATGAATTTGTAAAAGCATTTTAGCTTTAAATTTCTTATCTGTTTCAATTAATTGATCTAATTTTATCATTGCAAGCCTAATAATATCTGCTGCAGACCCTTGTATAGGTGCATTGATGGCTGCTCTTTCTTGAAAACTTCTTACGCTAAAATTTTTATCATTAATACCCCTAAGGTGAATTCTCCTACCAAAAATATTATTTACATAACCATTTTTTCTGCATGATTTGATTGTTGAATTCATATAATCTTTGATTTCAGGAAATTTTTTAAAATATGCATTTATAAAATCTAAAGCTTCCTGATTTGAAACTGAAATTTGTTTTGCTAATCCATATTGGGTTATTCCGTAAATAATTCCAAAGTTAATCGCTTTTGCTTTTCTTCTAAGATCTTCATTAACTTTATTAGATGGTAAATTAAAAACTTGGCTGGCTGTTAAACTATGAATATCTTCATTATTTTTAAATGCTTTTTTCAACTCTTTAACATCAGCCATGTCAGCAAGTATTCTCATTTCAATTTGATCATAGTCAGCAGAGATTAAAACATTTCCTTTTTCTGCAACAAAAGCCTTTCTAATTTCTTTTCCATCCTCAGATTTGATTGGAATATTTTGTAAATTAGGATCACTTGATGCCAATCTTCCTGTATTTGTGGCTGCTAATAAGAAAGACGTATGTACTCTTTTAGTTTTTGGACTTATATGATCTTGAAGTGCATCCGTATAAGTATTTTTTAATTTAGAAATCTGCCTCCATTCCAAAACTAAATTAGGAAATTTATGTCCTGAAAAAGCAAGATCCTCTAAAATTTTTGCATTTGTAGCTAGACTTCCTTTTTTAGTTTTTTTAAGTTTTGCAATTTTAAGATCGTTATAAATAATTTCTCCAAGCTGTTTTGGAGAACCAATATTAAATTCTTTGCCTGCTAAAGCAAATATATCTTTTTCTATTTTTTTTAATTTGTTTTCAAACTTTGTTGATAATTTTTTAAGTTGATTGGCGTCTACTTTAATTCCATTAAATTCTAGTTTTGCTAATAATTTAACCATAGGTTTTTCGAAATATTCGTAAATTTTATTTAATTTTTCTTTATCAAGTCTTTCTTTTAAATTTTCATATAGTCTCAATGTTATGTCTGCATCTTCTGCTGCATACTCTGTTGCTTTTACAATATCTATTTCTGAGAAATTTAATTTATTTTTTCCAGTTCCTACAAGTTCTTTGAATGTTATTGTCTTGTGGCCTAAGTGAATCTCAGACAGGAGATCCATGTTATGACGATTATTTCCTGCATCCAAGGTATAAGAAATCAACATCGTGTCTTCGATTGGATTAATTTCAATTCCATTTTGTTTTAAAATAATAAAATCAAATTTAATATTCTGGCCAACTTTTTTTATACTCGGATCTTCTAAAAGTGATTTAATTTTTTTTAAAACAAGATCCTTTTTCAAACTTTTTTCTTTATGAGCCAATGGTATATAACATGCTTTATTTTGCTCATAACTAAATGAAATACCAACTAGTTCTGCTTCTAAAGGATTTAAAGATGATGTTTCCGTATCGACAGAGATAACTTTTTTTTCTTCTAAAATTTTTATCCATTTATCTAAACTCTTCTCATCTAAAATACAGTCATAGTTTTTAACATTAACAGTATTAACATTTGTTTTTTTAGCTTGGTTAAATTGGCTCGAACTTAAAATTAGGCTTTCACCATAAAAATTAATAGCTTGGCTTAATAATCTATTAAATTGCATTTCTCGGAAAAAATCAAAAAGCCTATTTTTATCTACTTCCTTCATGATAAAGCTTTCAGGTATATCCTTTACAGGTACATCGTCTTTTAAAGTAACTAATTGTCTGCTCAACAGAGCTTTGTCTTTATTTGCTAAAAGAGTTTCTCTTCGTTTTGTTTGAGGAATTTTTTCAATATTTTTTAATAAATTATCAAGAGTTTGATATTTATTAATAAGTTCTGCTGCTGTTTTTATTCCTATACCAGGGACACCAGGTATATTATCTGAAGAATCTCCTGCTAAGGATTGGACATCAACGACTTGATTAGGTTTTACACCAAATTTCTCAAATACTTCTTTCTCTCCTAAAACTTTATTTTTCATAGGATCATAAAGTCTTATTTTATTTGAAACCAATTGCATTAAATCTTTGTCTGAAGAAATTACAGTTACTTTGGCTCCAGCGTTTATAATTTGTTTTGCATAGGTCGCTATAAGATCATCAGCTTCATAATTAATTAATTCAATGGATGGTAAATTAAAGGCTTTAACTGCTTTTCTTATATACTCAAATTGTGGAACTAGGTCTTCTGGAGCATTAGTTCTGTTTGCTTTATAATCTTTGTAAATTTCATTTCGAAAATTTTTTTTAGCAGAGTCAAAAATGACTGCAAAATGAGTTGGTTTATGAATTGAATCATCAGATCTTGAATCTTCTAATAATTTAAAAAGCATTGAACAGAAACCGCTTACAGCACCTGTGGGAAGTCCATCACTTTTTCTAGAAAGTGGTGGTAAAGCATAATAAGCTCTAAAAATATAGCCAGAACCATCAATCAAATAAAAATGATCTGTTTTTTTTAAGGAAGTCATAAATCCAATATTTATAATACCTTATTTATTTCGTGATATATTGAAATAAATTATGAAAAAAATTGTTTTAAGTGTCGAAAACTTAACAAAAATTTATTCAAAAAATAAAAAAATGGGTATTTCAAACAAAGCTCTTAACAACATAAGTTTTGAAGTTCGACAAGGTGAGGTGTTTGGTTTGCTGGGTCCAAATGGAGCAGGAAAAACTACTTTTTTAAGCATTCTAGCTGGAACTGTTACTAAAACCGAAGGAAAAATTAATGTTTGGGGGTTTGATTTAGATCTAAACCCTAGACAAGTTAGAGCGTCAATAGGAATTGTTCCTCAAGAAATTAACCTCGACGCATTTTTTAGTCCTAGGAAATTATTAGAATTACAAGCAGGTTTATATGGTGTGCCACAAAAAGATAGAATTACTGATATTATTTTAAAAATGGTTTCACTGGAAAATCAAGCTGACTCTTATGCTAGAAGCTTATCCGGCGGAATGAAAAGAAGATTATTAATTGCTAAAGCTATGGTCCACCAGCCTCCTATCCTCGTTTTAGATGAGCCCACTGCTGGGGTAGACGTAGAATTAAGAAAAAATCTTTGGGAAAATGTTAAAGCTCTGAATAAAGAAGGTGTAACAATTATTCTAACAACGCATTATCTTTTTGAAGCACAAGAAATGTGTGACAGGATAGCTATTATTGATAAGGGAAATTTAGTTGCATTAGATACTACCCAAAAATTATTAGATAGAATTCAAACCAAAAAAATTACTTTTAAAGTTTTAGAACAATTTGATAGCAAAAATTTATCTTTACCCGGGGTAATATTTAATTCAGACTCTAATAACTCTATAACAGCTATATATGAAAAAAGTTCTTATCAATTTGATGATATAGCAAATATATTAAAAAAAAATAACATAAAAATACTAGATATAGCTACTGAAGACGGTGATTTAGAAGATGTATTTGTGCAATTAACAAATCACTAGATTTTAGTTAGAAAAAAAGTAAAGTTAGAATTATGGAATTAATAAAAGAATTTAAACAATCAAAAATAATTAAAAGTGTATTTGTAATTTTAATAGGAACAATTCTATTAGCAATTTCATCAAAAATTAAAATTCCTTTTTATCCCGTTCCTATGACCATGCAAACCTTAGTGGTTCTGCTTTTGGGAATTGTACTGGGTTGGAAATTGGGTCTTGCAACAGTAATGCTTTATTTATTTGAGGGCATAATTGGATTGCCTGTTTTTTCTGGATCACCTGAAAAAGGTATTGGTCTAGTTTATTTCACTGGACCGACAATGGGCTATTTGATTGGTTTTCTTTTTACTGTTTATTTTTCTGGAAGTTTTAATTTTACAGGAAACTCAATTAAAAAAATTTTACAACTAATTTTTTCTGTAAGTTTTATATATTTGCTTGGGGTGCTTTGGTTGGGAACGTTAATTGGTTGGGAAAAACCTCTATTTCAATTAGGTGTTCAACCATTTTTATTAGCAGAATTGTTTAAAATTTTAATAATTCTTTTTAGTCTACCTAAGCTTAAAAAACTAAATCAATATTTAAAATAACTATTTAGGAGAACGTTTAGAGAGAATACGTTGTAGCGTTCTGCGGTGCATTTTAAGCCTTCTTGCGGTCTCAGATACATTTCTATTGCACAATTCAAATACGCGATGGATATGTTCCCATTTAACTCTGTCTGCTGACATTGGATTTTCAGGTGGTTTAGCTTTTGATTCGGGTGAAGCTAATAAAGCAGCCTCTACATCATCTGCGTCTACAGGTTTAGCGATATAATCTATGGCTCCAGCCTTAACAGCTGCAACAGCTGTAGGTAGGTTCCCATAGCCTGTTAACATAACTATTCGGCTTTCTATTTTAGCTTTATGCAGTGCTTTAACCACTTCTAACCCGTTGCCGTCTTCAAGTCTAAGGTCAACAAGGGCAAATTGAGTAGGGTAATTTTGTGCAATTTTAAGGCCTTCTTCAACGTTTTTAGCCTCTTTTACTTGAAATCCTTTCTTTTCCATCGCTCTAGCAAGCCTATTTCGAAAGGGCTCATCGTCGTCAAGTATCATCAAAGTTTTGTCCGCAAAGTCTGAGAGCTTGAGAACAACTGGATCTAAATTTATATTTTTCATATGAGTATTATGTGGATATTAAAAAAAAATTATCAACCTCTTGGACTAAATTATTTTCTTTACATTATTTAAAAAAACACTAAATACGAATCTATAGAGTTTTTTTTTAATAAATTTTAAAAACTTTTTGTGAAGATTAAAGAGGGACATATGAGATGCAGAAATTTAAAGACGTTAACGAGTTAGTTAACACATTAAAGCCGGATTATCCGGTATATTGTATACGCCCGGAATCTATCAAAACTTCAACTCAACTTTTCAAAAATAACTTTCCTGGAAAAGTTCTATACGCTGTAAAAACTAATCCTAACGAAAAAGTTCTAAAACATATAATCAATAACGGTATAGAAAATTTTGATGCTGCTTCTATAAATGAAATTCTTTTAATAAAAAATTTAAAACCTAATGCACATATTTATTTTATGCATACTGTCAAAAGTAGAAATGATATTTCTGAAGCTTATTATAATTTAGGTATTAGAGATTTCGCACTCGATACAAAAGATGAGTTAGTAAAAATTCTTGAGGCAACTCAATATGCTAAAGATTTAACTCTCTATGTAAGAATAGCTATTTCAAATGAACATGCTGAAATTGATTTATCTAGAAAATTTGGAGCACATGCAAGTGAAGCTCTTGGCCTAGTTAGATTATGTAAAGAACATGCAAACAAACTTGGAATTAGTTTCCATGTAGGCTCTCAATGTATGCATAAAATATCTTTTGCTAAGGCAATTAGTGAGATTGGAAATATAATTAGAAAGACCAAAATTATTCCACATATTATAAATGTTGGTGGTGGATTTCCTTCAATCTACCCTGATTTAAATCCTGAGCCAATTGAAATTTATTTAGATGAAATTAAAAAATCTATTGCTAATCTTAATTTACCAGTAACGCCTGAACTTATTTGTGAACCTGGAAGAGCTATTGTGGCTGAGAGTGGTTCAACAATAGTAAAAGTCAATTTAAGAAAAAAACAAAAGCTTTATATAAATGATGGAACGTATGGTACTTTGTTTGATGCTGGTGTTCCTAACTTTATTCTTCCTTCAAGAATAATCCGAAATGGAAGAGTTCAATCTAGAAAATTAACAGCCTTCAACTTTTACGGCCCAACGTGTGATAGCATGGATTTTATGAAGGGGCCTTTTTTGTTACCAAATAATATTAAAGAAGGCGACTATATTGAATTAGGACAACTAGGTGCCTATGGTTTAACTTTTAGAACTAAATTTAATGGCTTCTACTCTGATGAAATTTTTGAATTGGCTGATCAACCAATTATGAGTTTGTACGATGCTTCATGTAAAGTTAAGTACTTGGTTGCTTAATGAAATCAAAACATACCCCTGCGATAGGGCATAATAAAAAAGCTTTTCTAAAAAACCCTGTAGAACATATCGACATCAAGTCTTTTGATGCTAGAAAAATAATAGATTCTATGAGTAAAATGTCTTTTACTTCAAGAGATACAGCTAGTGCGGCTAAAATCTATAATGAAATGTTGGCTGATAAAGATTGTTCTATTTTCTTAACTATAGCTGGGTCTACTTCCGCTGCTGGTTGTATGAATCTTTATTCAGACTTAATTAAATACAACATGGTAGATGCGATAGTAGCAACTGGCGCATCTATTATTGATATGGATTTCTTTGAAGCTTTGGGTTTCAAACATTATCAAGGCTCACAGTTTCAAGATGATACGATACTTAGAGAAAACTATATTGATAGAATTTATGACACTTATATTAACGAGGATGAGTTGCAAGCTTGTGATAGAATTATTTGTGATATAGCTAACACCCTTGAATCTAGATCTTACACATCTAGAGAATTTATTAAAGAAATTGGAAAATATTTAAAAAAAAATGCTAAAAAAAAAGATTCATTAATTGAAATGGCTTATGATCATAATGTACCAATCTTTTGTCCTGCCTTTACAGATAGTTCTGCCGGCTTTGGCTTAGTAATGCACCAAGAAGAAAATCCAAAAAGTCATATGACGATTGATTCGATTCGTGAATTCAGAGAATTAACTGAAATAAAATTAAAATCTAAACAATCAGGACTTTTAATGATCGGTGGTGGGGTGCCAAAAAACTTTGTTCAAGATACTGTTGTGTGTGCTGAACTTTTAGGAAAAAAAGCTGAGATGCATAAATATGCAATTCAAATTACAATTGCTGATACGAGAGATGGTGCTTGTAGCAGTTCAACACTTAAAGAGGCTAGCTCGTGGGGAAAAGTATCAGTCACAAAAGAACAAATGGTTTTTGCTGAAGCGACAAGTGTGCTTCCGCTTATAGCAAGTGATGCTTATCACCGTAAACACTGGAAAAGTAGAAGTAGAAGAAATTTCCAAAAGATCTTTTAATTGCAATGGCTAACAAGACTAGGATTGGCTTAATTCAGATGAGAATGTCCTCTGATCCAAAAAAAAATATTATTACTGCTATTAAAAAAATAAAAGAAGCTGCAAAAAAAAAAGCAAAAATTATTTGTTTACCAGAGCTATTTTTGTTTAACTATTTTTGCCAACAAGAAAAACATTCCAATTTTAAACTTGCTGAAAAAGTGCCGGGTCCAACAACAAGTGTTTTAGGCAAAATTGCTAAGGAACTAAAGATATTAATAATTGCCTCTCTTTTTGAAAAAAGAACATCTGGTGTTTATCATAATACTTGTGTCGTGATAAACGAGAAGGGAAGCATGCAAGGTAAATATAGAAAAATGCACATACCAGACGATCCTCAGTATTATGAAAAATTTTATTTTACTCCTGGCGATTTGGGTTTTAAAACATTTAAAACAAATTACGGAAAAATTGGAACATTAATATGTTGGGATCAATGGTTTCCTGAAGCAGCAAGACTTACAACTTTACTTGGAGCGGAAATTTTATTTTATCCGACAGCAATAGGTTGGCATCCAAAAGAAAAATCTAAATATGGCAAATCGCAACTTGAAGCCTGGACCGCAATTCAGAAATCACATGCAATTGCAAATGGAGTATACGTTGCAGCCATCAATAGAATAGGCCTGGAAAAACAGGGTTCAAAAAAATTAGATTTTTGGGGTCACTCTGTAGTATTTGACCCAAATGGAAATATAATCGCAAGAGCCAAAAATAAAGAACAAATTTTAATCTGTGATATTGACTTTAAAAAAGTAGATACGGTTCGTCAGCACTGGCCTTTTTTAAGAGACAGAAGAATTGATTCTTACAAGGGTATATTAAAAAATCCAAAAGATGATTAATAAAGTCAACGCATTAGACTTTAGAATGCCGGCCGAGTGGGAAAAACAAGTTTCTACTTTAATAGCTTGGCCACATAATAAAAAAGATTGGCCAGGGCATTTTATCAATATACCTCGCGTTTTTGCAAATATAATATCTGAAATATCTAAAGTTCAAAAAATAGATTTATTGATTCAAAATAAATCTAATAAATCTAAAATTTTAAAATTAATTAAAAAATTTAAAAGTAAAGTTAATAATATAAAAATGCATATCATTAAAACTGATCGAGTTTGGACAAGAGACTCTGGTCCAATTTACTTAGTAAATAAAAATAAAACAAAAAAAATTATTTTAAATTGGAAATTTAATGCTTGGGCAAAATATAATAATTATTTAAATGATAATACTATTAATAAAAAAATAGCTAAGTTAAAAAAAATAAACTCTTTTACTCCAAAGTTTAAAATCAAAAATACACTTAAAGATATTGTCCTAGAAGGTGGTGCTATAGATGTTAATGGAAAAGGATGTTTAATGACTACAAAAGAATGTTTATTAAGTAAAATTCAACAACGAAACCCGAATATAAGAAAAAATGAAATGGAGAATATTTTTAAAAAATACCTTGGTATAAAAAAAACGATTTGGCTTAATAAGGGCATTGTGGGGGATGATACGCATGGCCATATTGATGATATTGCTAGATTTGTTTCTAGTAACCAAATTTTTTTAGCTTATGAAAAAAATAAAAAAGATAAAAATTTTAAGGCTCTAAAAGAAAATTATAAAATTTTAAATCAAACAACTGATGAAAATGGAAAAAAATTTGAAATAATTAAAATTCCGATGCCTAAACCAATTTATATTAATAATATAAGAGTCCCTGCGAGTTATTTAAATTTTTACATAGCAAATAAAATTGTTCTTATTCCTATTTTTAAAGATCCTGAAGATAAAAAAATAATAAAAATATTTAAGAAATATTTTAGAAAAAGAAAAATTATAACGATTAATTGTAAAGATTTAATATGGGGTTTTGGTGCTATTCATTGCATGACCCAACAAGAGCCTGCACTAAATTAAACCTGGATTTCTTTTATTTGCCAAATTATTTTAACTTCAGCGCCTTTTGCATTATTAGAAAATTTTAACTTTGCTTTTTTTCGTTCAAGAAGATTTTTCCCTAAAAAAATACCTAACCCTAAACCTGATTTAGCATTAGACTTCTTTGACCTTAAATAAGGTTCTCCAATTAACTCAAAAATATCAGAGCTAAATCCAGGTCCATCATCACTTATTATAATAGTTAAGTTATCTTGATCACTTTTGATCAATATATCTATTTTTTCTTTACAAAATTTAACAGCATTTCCAATAAAATTTCTTAAACCATAAACTAACTCTGGTGCTTTTTTAATATTAATTTTATTTTTGTCTTCACTTAAGACTAAATTTATATCAATTTTTGAAGTTTGCTTAAATGAGGTGACAATTTCTTCTAATAAATCCTCAGCTTTTATAGTATTAATGAACTGATCATCTTCTATCTCTTTTCTAGAAATTTGACGTAAAATATCGCTACATCTTTTGGTTTGACTAATTAATAAATCTAAATCTTTGGAGTGCTTTGATTTAGCTCCAATTTCTTTTTTAAGTTCTTTTGCTACTACAGAAATGGTTGCAAGAGGCGTTCCTAGTGAGTGAGCTGCTGCTGCAGCTAATCCTCCTAAGGAATCAAGTTGATATTCTTTTGACACAACTTCTTGGAGCTTCTTTAAAGCTACTGATCTTTTTTTGGTTTCTCCAGAAAATTTTATTCCAAAATAACTTAAAAAAATAAGTCCAATAATAATAGATATTAAAATACCCTCTAAATAATATTCTGGAAAACTAAAACTGTAAGTTTCTAGACCTGGCAAAATTTTATGAAATTTAGTTAAAAGAATTAAAAAGAATACGGTTAGCGCACCAAGAATTATAGTTGTTCCCATACTAAGAAAAGTTGAAGAGACGATTGAAGGAACAATCATTAAAAATGAAAATGGATTAGTAATTCCACCAGTTAAATAAAGCAAGAAACTTAACTGTAACAAATCATAAATTAAAAAAAAAGCTGAGTAAAAATCTTTTAATTGATTGTCTTTAATTTTAAATTGTAAAATTAAATTTGTAGTTATGCCTAAAAAAATAATTAAGTGTGCCGCAATTATAGGGAGATTTAATTTAAAATAGAAATAGACTAAATTAATAGTAATAAATTGGCCGATAATTGCAATCCATCTAAGATTAACTAATGTTTTTTTATCTAAATGTAGATTTTCTCCTATTCTAAATATAGTAGAAAAATTCATTAAAAGAATTAAATATCTAAATTAGCAACTTCTAAAGCGTTACTAGTAATAAAATCTTTTCTTGGTGCCACATCGTCTCCCATTAAAATATCAATAATTTTTTGATCTTCTTTTGATTTATCTTTTAACCCTTTTGAATACTGAATTTTTAACAATGTTCGATTTTCTGGATTTAAAGTGGTTTGCCATAGTTCTTCAGGGTTCATTTCGCCTAATCCTTTGAATCTTTGTATACTAATTTTTTGTCTTTGCTCTTCCATAAATTCATTAAATTCTGGTGAACCTTTTTTGATTTTTTTATCAGCTTTTTCAGATATTTTTAGAATATATTCTTCCAAGCTTTTCTCATCTTTGATATAAACACTTTTTGCTCCTTTAGTTACTTTAAACAATGGTGGTTGTGCTAAATACAAATGACCATTTTCAATTAATTGATTAAATGGGAAATTGTTAAAGAAAGTAAGCAATAACGTCCTAATATGTGAGCCGTCGACATCGGCATCTGTCATGATAATTATTTTATCATATCTTAAATTTTCTATATCAAAATCCTTAGAACCAGTTCCTAGGGCATTTATCAACGTTACAACTTCGTTTGATGACATCATTTTTGCTAAAGCCTTGGTGAAATAATCATTGCTTCCACCATTAGGCTTATGATTATCGGCAACATAAGTATTTAGTATTTTCCCTCTTAATGGCAATACTGCTTGATATTCACGAGATCTTCCTTGTTTGGCTGATCCACCAGCAGAATCTCCCTCAACTATAAATAACTCTGTACCTTCTCTTTTTGAAATTTGACAATCAGCTAATTTTCCTGGCAAACCAGATAGCTCAAAGGTACCTTTTCTTCTTACGCTGTCACGTGCTTTCCTTGCAACATCTCTTGCTACAGCTGCTTGGATAATTTTATCTAAAATACTTTTAGTAACGGAAGGATTTTGATCAAACCATGTCGAAACTTTTTCACTGATGGCACTTTCAACAACTAATCTTATTTCTGAAGAAACTAATTTATCTTTAGTTTGAGATGAAAATTTAGGGTCTGGCATTTTTATAGATAAGACTGCTACTATGCCTTCTTTGATGTCATCCCCAGAAATAGTAACTTTATTTTTTTTAATTAGGTTTGCATCATTTGCATATTTATTTATTACTCGAGTTAATGCACTTCTAAAACCAAGAAGATGTGTTCCCCCGTCTTTTTGATGAATATTATTAGTAAAAGCCAAAACATCTTCTGAATAACCTGCGTTCCATTCTAATGCACATTCGACTATAACTTTATCTTTTTCAGCATTTATAAATATAGGTTTTTTAAATATGGCAGCTTCATTTTTATTTATTAATTGAGGTTTTTTTTGATTTAAGAATTGTACAAATTCTGATATCCCTCCCTCATATTTGTTTACGTATTCCTTTGGTTTCGAAGATGTATTATCAATTAAAATAATACTTATGCCTTTATTTAAGAATGCTAATTCACGCATTCTTCTTTGTAAAATTGCTGAACTAAATTTTGTTAAGCTAAAAATTTCTTTTGAAGGTAAAAAAGTTATCTTAGTTCCTGTTTTTTTAGTTTTTCCTATTTCTTTTAAAGGTTTTAAAGAATTTCCGTCTTTAAAAGTTATTGAGTATTCTTTTCCATCTCTAAAAATGTTAAGATCTAATTTTAGAGAAAGAGCATTAACAACTGATACGCCCACACCATGCAATCCTCCAGAAACTTTGTAAGAATCATGATCAAATTTACCGCCAGCGTGCAATTGAGTCATAATTACTTCTGCTGCTGACATTTTTTCTCCTTTGTGCATATCTACAGGGATTCCTCTACCATCATCTTCCACAGTAATAGTGTCATCTTTATTCATGATGACAGAAATGTTTTTACAATAACCTGCTAATGCTTCGTCAATAGAATTATCAACGACCTCAAAAACCATATGGTGAAGACCAGAACCATCATCTGTGTCACCGATATACATACCCGGTCTTTTTCTAACAGCATCTAGGCCCTTTAAGACTTTAATCGAGTCAGCACTATAAGACTGGACTGATATTTTTTCTAAACTTTTTGACATTAATTTAATTTGTGATGCATTATTGTATCATTTTTTTGATTTGATATGAAATTAAGCTGAATATTTATCTTAAATTATTCAATAATAACAAGAGTTTTAGAACAAATATTAAAAAAAACACGTGGATCTACTTAATCAGATTTTCATAGGCATTACTACAAAATAACTATTTTTATCAGACATATCTTCAATTAAAACTGGAGAAATAGGATCTTTAAAATTAAGTTTTAAATTTTTATCTTCAACTTCTGAAACAATATCTATTAAATATTTTGAATTAAAACTTACGGTCATTTCTTCTCCTGTAAAATGCGAGTTTACAACTTCGTTTCCTTCGCCAGAGTTAGTACTATTAACAGAAAATTTAATACTATCTTTCCCTAAGATTAGCTTTACCCCTTCTTTTCTATCTAAAGAAACTGTAATTACTCGTTCAATAGCTTGAACAAAATCAGATGAAGCAACTGTTAATATTTTGTCATTGGTAGTTGGTACCACTTTCTTATAATCAGGAAATTTTCCATCAATCACTTTGGAAATCAATTTAACTTTTCCTATTTTAAATTGAATTTTATTCTCGCTTGTCTGAATTAAGACTTTTTCATTTGTGTCTATTAGTAAATTACAGAGTTGAAAAACAGTTTTTTTTGGCAAAATTATTGAATGAAAATTTTTTCCTTTATCAATTTCTATACTACTTGAAGATAACCTATGACTATCAGTAGCAACACCAGTTAAATACGTCCTATTTTGAGACTCGGTTAAATGTAAATATATTCCATTTAAATAATGTCTTGTATCATCATTTGATATTGATATTTTTGTTTTATTTAAAAATGAAAGAAGTTTAGATTTGTTAAATAAAATCTCATCAGCGTTAAAATCATCTGCAAAATTAGGAAAATTATCTATCGGTAAACATTTGAGATTAAAATCTGAGTTATTAGCTAACAAAATTAAATTATTTTCACTTTTTAAATCAAATTTTATATCTGAATTTCCTGATATTTTTCTAAGAATGTCATATAAAATTGACGCTGAAGTTGTAGTGGCGCCCTCTTTAGCAATTTTAATTTCACTAAGCTCATCATAAAATACTAGGTCTAGATCAGTTGCAATAATTGATAGCTTCCCATTTTTAGCATCTAATAAAACATTAGAAAGAATAGGAAGTGTATTTTTTCTTTCAATAATTCCTTGAACGAGCGTTAATGATTTTAAGAGCGTGTCTCTTTTAATTATAAATTGCATCTATTTTACTCTTCTAGCAATAAAATACGTAGCTGTTCTACATTCTTTTTCATTTCATCATCTTTTTCAGAAATTCTCGTTATTGTTTTTACTGCATGAATAACTGTGGTGTGATCTCTATTAGCAAAACGTCTACCGATCTCTGGTAAAGATCTGCTTGTCATTTTTTTTGCTAAGTACATTGCAATTTGTCTTGGTCTAGCTAAAGGCCTAGATCTTCTTTTGGATAACATCTCAGCTAACGGTATGTTAAAGAAATTTGAAACAGTATTTTGTATTTTATCTACTGAAATAATTTTAGCCTGGTTGAAAACATCTTTTAGAATATTTTTACAATCACTAATAGTTAATATTTTCTTATTTATTCTACTAAATGTAACTACCCTGTTTAAAACGCCTATTAATTCTCTAATATTAATTTTACTTTCAGTGGCTATAAAATTAATAACTTCTTCGCTTATATTGCAGCTTTCTTTAAATAGATTCTGAATATCTTCTATTTTTTTTTTAATAATTTTTACTTTAAGTTGTAAGTCCGGTGTATCAATATCAACTACAAGTCCACCAGCTAAACGAGATTTAATTCTTTCTTGAACTCTATCTAATTTCATAGGAGCTCTATCAGCCGAAATGATCACTTGAGAGCTTTTATCAATCAGACTGTCAAATGTATGAAAAAATTCTTCCTGTAAACCTTCTTTGCCTCTTATGAATTGAATATCATCAATAATAAATACTGATGATTTTCTAAAGAAATCTTTAAAGCTGACCATGTCATTTTTTTTTATTGATTTAATAAAATGATACATAAATCTTTCTGCAGAAATAAACATGACATTAGTTTTTTTCTCTAGTTCAAGACCTATAGCATTTAAAAGGTGGGTTTTACCTAATCCAACACCTCCATAGATATAAAGGGGATTATATCTAGATATTTGTTCACAAACTTTTTTTGAAGAAGATAACGCAATTTCATTGCTTGATCCCGAAACAAAATTATCAAAATTTAAATTAGGATTTAATCTGTTATAATTTAAGGCTGAATCTTTAATCTCAGTAACTTTATTAAAATCATCAATTTTAAAAGCATCTATAGCGTTAATCTTATGTTCTTCTAAAATTTTAAATTCAACTCTATTAATACTATTCTTAAAAGTTTTTAATTGAGCCAATATTTTATCCAAATATCTAGATACTATCCAATCTCTAAAAAACCTAGTTGGCACACCTAAAACTAAGTAATCGTTATATTCTTTTAATAAAGAAATATTTTTTAACCAACTATGATATGCTTCAGTGCCAAAATTTTTTTCAAATACTTTTTGAACATTTTCCCATACCAAAACTTTTTCTTTTTCTGATAAAAATACTTCTTGCAATTTTATAGATTTTTTTTCCATAGGACAAATTTTACAAACTATTCATTATTTTTTATTCTACTCAATTACAAGAAATTTTTTTTAAAATTTCAAAATAAATTAATCCAAGTTGTATTTTTAAAAAAAATTTTCGTATTTTATTTTTTAATAATAAATACAACCTAAAAATTTAATAACTAGATTTAGTTTTTTCTTAAATTTTAAACTAAATATAGTTAAAATTAACTGAAATTAGATTATTGTAAAGTGAACAACCTTAAGATGTTACAAGTTTAAGGTTAATTTTTAATTTTTTTTGATATTCTTGAGATTTTTCTTGACGCAGTTTTCTTATTTATCGTGCCAGTTTTAGCCACTTGCATTAATGTTGATTGAAAATCAGGAAAATAGCTTTTTATTTTATCTTTATCTCCAGCTTTTATTAAATCTTCCATCTTTTTAACTGCAGCTTTATATTTACTTTTTCTAATACGATTAACAGCGGTTTGGACGACTATTCTTCTAACTCTTCTGATAGCTGAGGCTGTATTTGGCATAATTTTGATGATTTATATCTCTTTAAAATATCGAGGTCAACTTCAATCATTTTTGGCAGCTAGGACAAAAAAAAGAAGAACGATTAGAATTATAAATCTTTTGAATAATGCCCGAACAATTTTTTCTATTGCATTTACTTTTTTCTTTATCGTAAACATTAAATTTTTGTTGAAAATTTCCATTTTTTCCATCTATATTAGCAAAATTCTTTATTGACGATCCGCCTTTAGTAATAGACGTTTTTAAAATTTTTTTAGTAAATTTAACGATACTGGCTTGTTTTTTTATACTAATTTGCTTTGCAAACGTAAGGGGATTTAGTTTACATAAAAATAAAATTTCATTACAATAAATATTACCTAGACCAGCAACAAATTTTTGATCCATTAATATGTCTTTAATTTTTTTTTTTTTATTAAATAAATATTTACTTACATAATTTAAATTAAAATATTTACTTAATGGTTCCGGACCTAAAAATTTAAGATGATTAGACTTAAAAATATTTTTACTTTTTAATATTTTAATAAATCCAAATTTTCTTACATCATTATAAATTAATTTTATACCTTTTTCTAAATAAAATGTAAGATGGTCATGTTTAGATTCATTTTTATTAATTGAGTAGTAAAAACTTGTTTTTTGCCTTTTATTTTTTTTTTCGATAATAAAAAATTTTCCTGTCATTCCTAGATGAGCTAAAATAGTGAAATCACTATTTAGATTTATAAGTAAATATTTAGATCTTCTGTTAACAGAAATAATTTTTTGTCCTTTAATGCTATAAAATTTTCTACTATCTATTTTATAACGCAGATTATAGTTATTAATAATTACTCTTTTTATTGTTAAGTTTTTAAGTTTATGTTCTAGTGACTTTTTAACAACTTCAACTTCAGGTAATTCTGGCATATAGTTTATTCATGAATATCCATAATCAAGAAAAAACCAAACTAGTCAACTTCGTATTTGATCAAGTTTATAAAGACTATGATTTAATGAATGACATAATGTCATTAGGTATACACAGACTTTGGAAAAAAAATCTTGTTAATTGGATGAAACCGCAATTAGGAGATAAAATTCTTGACGTTGCTTCTGGTACTGGAGATTTAGCAAAAATTATTTCAGAAAAAAATAATAACCAAAATAATATTCATTGTGCTGAGCCCAATCAAGGAATGCTTGAAATGGGTAAAAAAAAATTAAAAAACTTCAAAAATATACAATGGCATTTATGCTCTGCAGAAAAATTACCATTTAAAAATGATACCTTTGATTTTTATACAATTAGTTATGGGATAAGAAATGTAACTGACATTGATAAATGTTTAAAAGAGGCATATCGAATTTTAAAACCAGGTGGACATTTTTTCTGCCTTGAATTCTCAAAAGTAGAAAATGAAATCTTAAATTTCTTTTACAAAAATTACTCAAAATTAATTCCATTCTTTGGTAAAATTATTATAGGAAGCTCCGAGCCTTATGAATATCTAATAAAAAGTATTGATAAATTTTATGATCAGTATGAACTTGTTGATTTAATAGAAAAGAACAAATTTTCTAACGTAAAATTTAGAAATTTATCTAACGGTATTTCTGCTATACACTCTGGCTGGAAAATCTAAGTATGCTAAAGAGTATTTTTCAATTGTTTAGAATTGCAAGAAAGCTTGCCGTATCGGGAGCCATGGAAACCATTAATGAAATTTATAATATCCCTTTTTCTATTAAATTTTTTTTTGATTTATTCTCTATCGGTTCCCAAAAAAAGCAAATAATAAAATATATAAAACCTGGTGAAAAATTATGTGATGCTCTTGAAGGTATGGGCACTACTTTTATTAAGTTGGGGCAGTTTTTAGCAACTAGGCCAGATATTATAGGAGAATCTTTGGCTAATGATTTAGTTAAACTTCAAGACAAATTACCTCCATTTGCAATGTATAAATCCAAAAAAATTTTAAAAAATGAAATTGGTGAAAATTTATATAATAATATTCTTGAATTAAGTGAGCCTGTCGCTGCAGCTTCCATTGCACAAGTTCATTTTGCAAAAATAAATATAGATAATAAGCCGATTGATGTAGCTATAAAAATTTTAAGACCAAATATTGAAAAGCAATTTAATGATGAACTCGACGCTTTAATGCTTTTTGCCTATGTTGTTGAAAAACTTTTTACTAAAACTAAGAGATTAAAATTAGTAGAGGTTATTCATTTATTGAGAGAAATTACAAATATTGAAATGGACTTAAGATTTGAGGCGGCAGCAGCAAATGAATTATATGAAAATACTAAAAATGATCTTGGATTTAGTGTCCCAAAAATTTATTGGAATTTTACATCCAAAAGAGTGCTCACTTTAGATAAAGTTAATGCCATATCTATTAGGGAGCAGCGATTACTTCAAGATTCTGGAGTAAATTTAAAATTTCTTGCAGAAAATTTAATTCAAAATTTTCTAAAACAAGCGGTTAGAGATGGTTTTTTTCATGGTGATATGCACCAAGGAAATTTATTTGTCGATAAAAAAGGTAATATTATTCCTGTAGATTTCGGAATTATGGGCAGACTAGACAAATACAATAGAAAATATCTAGCTGAAATTTTATATGGATTTATTCAAAGAGATTATGTTAAAGTTGCAGAAGTTCACTTCCGAGCTGGTTTAGTTCCCCAAAATGCTTCCAAAGAAGAATTTGCGCAAGCACTTCGTTCTGTTGGTGAGCCTATTTTCGGACAATCTATAAAAGATATCTCCGGTGGAAATTTATTAGCACAGCTTTTTGAAATCACAGAAAAATTTAATATGCCCACCCAAACACCACTGTTATTGCTTCAAAAAACTATGGTGGTTGTAGAAGGGGTTGCTAGAAAACTTTATCCTGAAACAAACATATGGGAAACGGCTAGACCTGTCCTTGAGGACTGGATTAAAAAAGTCAAAAGCCCAAGAGCTACTTTTGATAGCGCAATAAATACCTCAGCAGAAATCCTAAAACGAATACCTGATTTTCCAAATTTAATGGATAAGGCAAACTATGCTCTTCAGTTATTAGCGGAAGGAAAGTTAAACCTTGGACTAAAAAATAGTAATAATTTTGAGGCACAAGAAATGAGGCTAAAAAGCTTAAGAAACAATATTATTATTAGCTTTTTAGGTGTTGTAATTGTTGTCTTATTAGTATTTTAATTATTGCGATGTCACTACAAAATAAAAAAATACTTCTAATTATTGGTGGAGGTATCTCTGCCTACAAAACATTAGACCTAACAAGATTACTAGTAAAGAATAACGTTGAGGTAAAAACTATATTAACCAAAAGTGGTAAAGAATTTGTTACCCCTCTTTCAATAACTTCTTTATCTAATAACAAAGTTTTTGAAGACATTTTTGATGTAAATAATGAGAAAGAAATAGATCATATTTCTCTCTCTCGATGGGCAGATCTTGTTTTGGTTATACCTACTACGGCTAATATGATGACAAAACTCAGTGCTGGAAAAGCAGAAGATCTTGCAACAACTGTTATATTGGCATCAAACAAAGATGTCCTTTTAGTTCCAGCGATGAACGTCAGAATGTGGTTGCATAAAGCAACTCAAAAAAATTTGAAAAATTTATTAGATTTTGGTTATAAATTTATAGGACCTTTAAATGGAGAAATGGCTTGTGGAGAATACGGCGAAGGTAAAATGTCTAGTCCACGTCAGATTTTTACATACCTAAAAAACTATTTTGACAACAAAGATCTAGTAAAAAAAAAAAAATTTAGCGCTCTAGTTACTACCGGCGCTACCAGAGAATACTTAGACCCCATTAGATATATCTCAAATGAATCTAGCGGTAAACAAGGGTATGAGATAGCCTTAGCATTATCAAAATTAGGAGTAAAAACGACTTTAGTCGCAGGCCCTTCCTCAATAAATTTTTCCAAAGATATTAAAGTAAAACAAATAATTAGCGCCGATGAAATGATGGATGTTGTACAAAAACTTTTACCAGTTGATATTGCCGTATGTGCTGCTGCGGTTGCTGACTTTAAACCTAGAGATAAAAATAAACAAAAAATAAAGATGAATAAAGAAAATTATAAAGTTTTAAATTTAGAAAAAAATAAAGATATTTTAGAATATTTAGGGAAAAATAATAAATTAAGACCTAAAATAGTTATTGGTTTTTCTGCCGAGACGGAAAATCTAATAGAAAATTCTATAAAAAAGCTTAATCAAAAATATTGTGATATGATTATTGCAAACGATGTTTCGAAAAAAGAAACTGGTTTTAATGTAGACTATAACAAAATTTCAATAATAGAAAAAAATGGCAAAGTTGAAAATCTTCCTAAAAATACAAAAAGTTATATTGCAGCAAAAATAGCAAAAAAAATAATTGATAGTCTTTTAATTGATGAAAAAAATACAAATTAAAAAGTTATCAAATGAAGTTTTAATTCCCAAATATGAAACACCCGGCGCCTCGGGTATGGACGTGGCGGCTTATATTAAACAAGATATAATTATTAATCCTGGTGAAAAGGCTCTTGTCCCTACAGGTTTTTTTCTATCTATTCCAAGAGGTTACGAAATACAAATTAGACCAAGATCTGGACTAGCAGTAAAAGAAGGAATAACTGTTTTAAATACCCCTGGCACAATTGACTCTGATTATAGAGGTGAAGTTAAAGTTATTTTAATAAATTTGAGTAAAAATAAATTTACAATAAAAAATGGTGACAGAATTGCTCAAATGGTTGTTTGTCCTATTGAACAAGTTAGTATGGAGGAAGTTAAAGAATTGTCTGAGACTGACCGTGGAATCAGTGGATTTGGTTCAACTGGAACAAAATAATATAAAATATGAAATTAAGTAATAATGAATTTTTAAGATATTCAAAACAAATAATTTTAAAAAAAATAGGTATCGCTGGACAGAAAAAGATTTCTTCAGCAAGAGTTTTAGTGGTAGGACTTGGTGGATTAGGTTGTCCTTTGGTATTGTATTTAGCTAATACAGGCCTAGGAAACATTGGTCTTGTGGATAATGATAAAGTTGAACTTTCTAATTTAAATAGACAAATAATATTCAATAATTCGGATATTGGTAAATTTAAAGTAATACAAGCAAAAAAATATATTAAAAAAATAAATAAAAAAATTAAAATAAGTATTTATAAAAATAGATTAATTAAAAAAAATATTAAAAATATTATAAATAATTACGATATTATCTGCGATTGTTCAGATAATTTTATTACGAGATATCTTTTAAATGACTATAGTTTAAAAAATAAAAAAATATTAATTTCAGCTGCGATAAGTAAATTTGATGCACAAATATTTAATTTTAATTTTAAAAAAAATATTCCTTGTTATAGATGTTTTATGCCTGAAATACCTGATGCAGACAACAAATGTGATACCGAAGGAATTTTACCGACAGTTGCTGGTATTGCTGGGACACTTCAAGCAAATGAAGTAATAAAATCTATTATAGATAATAAAAATGGACTCATTGGAAAAATGATTATTTTTGATACTTTAAAACTAGATTTTAGAAAAGTTAAACTTACTAAAAATTGTAATTACACAACCTGTCCAAGACGATAATGTTAAAAGTTATTTCTCTTATTTTAATTTTTTTTTTTTCTAACATTAATATACTATTTTCTGATGAATATTTTGTAACATTACGCAATAATGCTGCTAACTTAAGACAGGGCCCTTCTTTTGATTATGATACAAAAATATTTTATAAAAAAAAATATCTTCCTGTTTTAGTCATTGATACTTCAGATAATTTTAGAAAAATAAAAGACCATGAAAATAATACAGGCTGGATACATGTCTCACAATTATCAAAAAAAAAAGCAGCCTTAGCTAATAATGATCAGACTGTGGTGTTTAAAAACTCTACAATTTTTTCTACCCCTTTGGTTGTTTTAGAAAAAGGCAGACTTTGTCTTGTTTTAAAATGCAATGATGATTGGTGTAAAATTAAAACTGACAAATATGCTGGTTGGGTTAAAAAAGAGAATCTTTGGGGTAATTTTTAATTAAATCGATCTTCCAACATGCAGGCCACAAGATGAATACGGTCTTGCTCTCCACCATTAAAAAAATTGTGATATTTAGTATTATTAGTTAT
>SXGQ01208239.1_pt1 | contig 47715 bp, 33 predicted proteins | sample 3178371 | NCBI WGS metagenome assembly SXGQ01 (sample SAMN11356859, study PRJNA531348) | freshwater metagenome | isolation source: freshwater sample F1-20 | place: China: Fuxian Lake, Yuxi | collected 2017-12-25 | reverse complement strand
TGCAACCGATTGCGTGGTTGATCCACCCGCCGTTGTCACCACAATGTTTTGCGCGCCCGCAGTTCCTGCTGGCGTCAGCGCCGTAATGGAAGTCGCGCTTGCAACATTAACGCTCGTGGCCGCAACGCCGCCAACGGTCACGCTAGTTGCGCCCGTCAAGTTGGTACCCGTAATCGTGATCGCCGTGCCACCCGCGGCTGGTCCACTTGATGGACTCACGCTGGCAATGGTTGGTGCAGATGAGGCCTCATAGTTAAAGGCATTTAGCTTAGTGACAGTACCGTTGCTCGTATTCAACACAACATTCTTCAAGCCCACTGTTCCTGCTGGCGTCAGCGCCACAATTTGGGATGCTTGTTTGCTAGTGATGGTTGCAATCGAATCCCCAACAAGCACGCTGGTAGCGCCATTCAAATTTGTTCCCGTAATCGTGATCGAAGTGCCACCCGCGGTTGGTCCACTTGATGGACTCACGCTTGTAATGGTTGGTGCTGAAATAATAAAGGTGTAGGCATCGATTTTGGTAGCCGAACCTCCTGGCGTGTTAACTACAACATCCTTTGAGCCCGCAGTTCCTACTGGCGTCAGCGCCGTAATGGAAGTCGCGTTGACGACAACAACACTCGTCGCTGCCACACCACCCACCGTCACGCCCGTTGCGCCCGTCAAGTTGGTGCCCGTAATCGTGATCGAAGTGCCACCGGCTAACGGTCCACTTGATGGACTCACGCTTGTAATGGTTGGTGCCGCAATATAGGTAAAGGCGGCAGTCTTAGTCACCGTTCCACCTGGCGTGACAATGACAATATTTTTTGCGGTGGCGCTAGCGGCTTGCGCGGGCGTAATTGCCGTGATCAATGTATCGGTGACCGCGACTAAGGTTGCCTCACTATCCCCAATCTTGACGCTGCTGGCGCCTATCAAATTGGTGCCCGCAATAGTGAATACGGTTCCACCAATGCTTGGTCCGGTGTTTGGAACCACCGAATTGCTTGAAGCAAAGATTGGAGGCGCGAAATAGGTGAAGCCATTGATCACCGTCGTTGAGACACCATTTGCAGTCACTTTCACATCTTTGGCGCCCGCAGTTCCAATTGGCGTTACCGCCGTGATCGAAGTTGCGTTAATGAGTGAGATGGTCGCCGCCGTACCGCCAACGGTCACCGTCGTTCCAGTCAGAACGGTTCCGAAATTGCCTCCGAAAATTGTAAAAGAAGTACTACCAGAAATCTTTCCAAAATTTGGCTCAATCGAGGTAATGCTTGGTGGAGTGTTGAAGTATTTAAATCCATTCGTCTTGGTCATGGATCCCAATCCAGGGAAAGTTACAACGACATTCACGTCACCAATAGAGTTGTTCTGCGGCGTGACCGCGACAATCTTGGTTGAAGAAACAAGAATCTTGTTGGTCACGGCATTACCACCAACAGTCACTTCCGTTTCGTTGGTAAAGTTGCTGCCAGTGATGGTGATGGCGGTTCCGCCAGCTGTTGGTCCAAATATTGGACTCAAATTAAAGTCGGTATAAGTGAATGTCTTACTGCTGGTGGAGGTGCCGTTGGTCGTGGTCACCACGACTGGTTTGGCCCCCACTTCTCCCGCAGGCGAGACCGCGGTGACTTGGGTGGCAGATATCGCAACCACATTTGTCGCCGCAACTCCACCCACGGTTACTCCAGTTGTTCCTGCCAACAAAGTTCCATTGATCGTGAAAGGAGTTCCACCAAAAGTAATTCCAGTGGTTGGACTAACCGAGGTGATGGTGGGTATGGCGCTTTGGGTGTAATAAGAAAATCCAGCGACCTTGGTGACAACGCCGTTGGGCGTGGTCACCACAACATCTTTGGCACCCGGAGTGGTCGAATTGGGTGATTGACAAGTAATACTCGTCGAATTGTTGTCTAGAACTTGTGCATCAACTCCACCAATCGTCACACTGACTTGGCCATCCAAATTGACGCCCGTAATTGTAATAGAGTCACCACCATTCGTTGAACCTTCGCTTGGCAAAATATTTGTAATGGCTGGAGCAATATCGGTATAGGTGTAAGAACTCGATTTTGTGGCGATACCACCAGAGGTGGTCACCACAATAGAGACAACGCCCGCGCTCGCGGCGGGCGTGATCGCCGTAATTGAATTTGTAGAAACCACGGTGAAACTTGTCGCCGCAACATCGCCAAAGGTCACACTAGTCGTGCCAGTTAAATTTGTTCCCGCAATAGCCACTAATGTCCCACCCGAGGTCCCTCCAGTGAATGGTGTCACCGTTGAGATGGCTGGCACGGAAAAATAGGTGTACGCAACTGCCGCAGACAAGCTCAAGCCGCCACTCGTAGTAAGCACAACCGTTTTTGCACCAGCACTATTTGCTGGGGTCTGAGCAGTCACTTGCGTGGCGGCGGCCACAACGCTTGTGCATTCGTATCCACCAATAGTCACACTAATGACATCTGCAAGATTGGTTCCACTCATCGTGATCGAGGCTCCGCCAGCAGTTGGTCCGGAGTTTGGACTGATCTCCGCTAAGGTCGGTAAAGAAGTGTTATAGGTAAAGCCAAGTGATTTGGATGCGCTTCCGCCAGGCGTTGTCACCTCTACAGTTTGCGCGCCTTCAGTTCCAGCTGGCGTAAGCGCCGTAATGGAAGTCGCGCTTGCAACATTAACGCTCGTGGCCGCCACACCGCCAACGGTCACACCAGTTGCACCGGTGAAGTTGGTGCCCGTAATCGTGATCGAAGTGCCGCCACTCACTGGACCAGATACTGGGCTCACATTTGAAATTGTGGGCGCAGGAATGGCAGGTTCTTTGTAGGTGAAGGCGCCACTTTTGGTCAAGTTTGTCCCTGTCAGAGTGACCACAAGGTCTTTGGCACCGACCGTTCCCGCTGGCGTCACCGCCGTGATGGAAGTCGCACTTACAACATTAACGTTCGTGGCCGCAACCCCGCCCACCGTCACACTGCTGGCTCCAAGCAAATTTGTCCCGGTGATGGTGATGGCGGTTGCGCCAGCTAATGGCCCAGAGTTTGGACTCACGCTGATGAGGGTTGGGAGAGAAGTGTCGATATAGTCAAATCCGGCAAGCTTGGTTGCAGAGCCACTTGGCGTGGTTACTGTGACATCTTTGTTCTGACCAGTTCCAGCTGGTGATATCGCATTGATCGAAGTGGCTGAAACTACAACAACACTTGTGCACTCCACACCACCAATAGTCACCTGAGTTGCGCCCGTGAACTTGGTTCCACTCAATGTAAGCGAGGTTCCTCCAGATATTGGTCCGAAGCTTGGGCTGACCGATGAGATTGTTGGCGCAACCGGTGAATAATAGGTGTACCCCGCATTCAAGGTTGCCGGTCCTGTAGGTATAGCAACGATGACATCTTTCTCACCAGACAACCCAATGGGAACCTTGGCTAAAATTTTTGTGGCTGAAACCAACACAAAATCGGTTGCGGAATTACCCCCAATGGTCACACCAGTTGCGCCCGTCAAGTTAGTACCTGTAATCGTAATCTGCGTCGCGATGTCTGATGGACCACTTTCTGGCGAAATACCACTGATTGTTGGCGGGTTAATGTAGGTGTAGATTGAGGAAGCCGAACCAACCTCAGTGTCCAACAACAGCGTCCTGGCTCCTGCGGACCCCGCGGGCGTTACAAATGTGATTTCAGTTGCGCTCCTATTGGTGATGGTCGCAATAGTGCCGTTGATGGACACCGACGCACCAAGCAAATTAGTCCCGGTGATTGTAGTGGTCCCTCCACCGGCAAGAAATGAGAAATTGGGATTGACGGAAGTAATGGTTGGTGGCGCAACATATGAAAATGTGTTGGTCGTGGCTGCGCCTGCCGTATTGGTGGCCACAATGTTGGCAACTCCCGCTGCGCCCCCAGGCGTGAGAGCGGTGATTTGAGTATCGGTCACGGTGGCGAAGGTCACCGCAGAGCTGCCAACAGTTACGCTTGCGCCAGTTAGATTGGTTCCCATGATCGTGATTGGCGTTCCACCCGCTGTGGTGCCAGAAGTTGGATGAACAGAAGTAATGGTTGGCAGGGAAGTTGTATTGGTGTAGGTGAACGCACCCGCAAGAGACGCGCTACCACCAGGAGTTGATACGGCAACAGCCTTGGTGCCAGCGGTTGAGTTTGGCGTGATCGCCGTGATTTGTGTTGGCGAAAGAACGGTCACGCTTGTTGCGCTGACCCCTCCTATGGTGACCGCGCTTGCGCTTGTGAGATTTGTTCCAGTAATCGTGATCAGAGTTCCGCCAGCCAATACGCCCGTGTTTGGATTGACAGAAGTAATGCTTGGTGTTGGCACGCTCGTGCCGCGCAATCCGTCGACACTGGGGCTTGGGTCGCTAATTAAGGATTTGCCGCCATTGGTCGCACGCACGAAGTATGAATAATTCGTGGCGCTCGCCGCCGAGAAGTCGGAAAATGTGGTTGCACCATTTTCTGAAGTGGATCCAATCCTCACCGCGCTGTCATTGCGGTAAATGTTGTAGCCTGTTGCGCCAGGCGCTGAATCCCAAGTGATTTCAATTTTATCTTCAATGTCGCGGCTTGCGGCGACATTTGGCGGAGGACTGATATTGCGAATACCCGCACTCACCGCGCTTGACATTGCGGGTCCAAATCCCTGCGCATTACTGGCGGCCACATTGTATGTGAATGCGGATGCAACCGCCACGGTGGTGTCATTGAATGAAAGTTCTGAAGCCGGAACAATGCCAATCGTTATGCCGTTGCCAACTGTACCGCCTCGATAAATTTTATATTCAAGCGCGCCTGGCACAGCTGCCCACGAAACCACAACTTTGTCGGCATATGTTCCATATGTGGCCTTGACCGAACCCAACGCAGGCGACGCCATACCAACCCAACTGACATTTGAATTTCCACTCAACGGACCTGCGGTAACCGCCGAAGTGGCCTTGATGCGGTAGGTGTGCGTATTCGCGATAGGTGCGTTGGTGTCGTTGAAACTCAACAATGTTGTTGTTGAGCCAACTGGCGTGAGAATATCGTTGTCACGATAGATGTTGTAGCCAGTTGCGCCCACTACAGCTGCCCATTCCACCTTAATTGCATCGGTGAACGCGCCAGCGCTCGCGGTTGGCGGCGCTGGAGTTGCCAGCGCACGAAATCCGGTATCGCTTCCGTTGGTTCCGCTTGACACCCCGTCTTTCACCGCTTTGACAAAGTAGGTGGAACTGGTGCCTGGAATCGCGCTGATGTCATTAAATGTAGTCGCGGGAGCCGTGGCGGAACCAATCGAAAGGCTGGCCGTGGCTTGCGCGCCACTTGCCGAACTAGGCCCTGAGAATGTGATAGTTGGGTTGGATGTGTAGTTACTCCCTTTGTTGGTTATGTTGATCGAAATAACCGCTCCGCCAGAGACCACTGCCGATGCGGCGGCACCCGTCCCGCCGCCGCCATTAAAATTAACATTGGCAAATGAATAGCCTGTACCCCCATTGGTCACAACTACGGAACTCACTTTGTCTAGTCCGTCGCGAAAAATATCGTATGAGCCAGCGCCTGAGACTTCGTTCCAGGACACTTGCACTTTGTCGGTGAATGTTCCATCGCTCGCAGCTACGGCCGTTGGCGCAGGAATTGATGTAAAGCCCGTTGCCACATTGGAAAACAATGTTCCATCGACGGCGCGAACTTTGTAGTGGTACGTAATGTTTGATTGTGGGGTGGTGTCGGAGTACGAACCCGTGTTGGTATTGACACTGGCAATTTGATTGTAGGTGCTTGATTCTCCTGTGTCAGAGCGCCACACTTCGTAGCCAGTTGCATTGGAAATTGTGGTCCACTGCAAGTCAATGCGGTCACCATATAATCCGCTGCTCGCGACAAGATTGCTTGGCACTGATACATTGTTGGTTGCGAATGTCCAAGGTGTTTGCCCTGGATTTCCTTCAAATGTGGAATCGAATATCCAAGTCTTGCCTTGCGTGGTGTACTTGGTTTGCGCGTCACTTTTCAAATTAATACTTGAAACTGTGTACAAGGTGGTTCCACCAGTTTGAGCAGTTGTTTTACCAGTGGTGTTGCCCCACACAATCATCTTGACATTGTTTGGGTCGCTGCTAGCCAAAATGTCGCTTATTTTTAGAGTAAAGCGACCAATCATGATCAACTTGTCGGCATACGCGCTGGCGTTGGTTTCAAAGCCTGTGTCGGTTGGGTTAGTTTGATACCAACCTCCACCTACAAAGATTTGTCCGCTCGATCCACCAACAATTTGAGCAACATTTGCGTTTGGATTGGTGAAATAAATATCAGGCGTGACCCCAAGCGTATTGCCCGCGCCTTGGGTGCGATTGCCAACACCTACATATGAATCCCATGTGTTGTTGCCTGTTCCACCATTTGCGCTGGTGCTTGGCATCCAACTTGTGTTGCTGTGTTGAAAGGCAAGATTTGCGCTGTTGACATATTTCGCGCTTTTGTTCACGCCAAATGTTGCAGTATCCGTGGTGGCTTGACCAAAGAAGCTCACAACACGCTCGCCGGCAGAGCCTACACCAACGGCCGAATTAAACTTCACATAGACATCCATGACGCTGTAGTGAGCGTTGTTGCCAGACGCGGCATTGCCGCTTATGTCTAGCAAGTAATTCTTGGCATGCAAGCCTTGGACGCCAGCCGCTGAAGCAGCGAGAGAAAAAGTATTCGTCGTGTCCGCAATATCAATAACGGTGGTATCAGGCGAATCGTTTATTTCACTCGACATGTTCAGCAACGACAAGCTGATATCGCCAGTGTCAGTTGTTAGACCCGACAATTTTAACAACAACAAACTGATGTCGCCCGTGTCAATTTCACCGTTGCCATCCAGGTCGCTGACGCTGTATTGGCCAATTTGTTGCGGTGGAACTTCCGAAGGAATCGTATTTGAAATCGTGCGATCGGATGTCTGCGCCGCAGTTCGAGCAACTCCTGAAGAATTTTTCTTCTGTGATTCTTCAACGGCCCAAGCTTGAACCACAGCGCACAAGCACAGCAATGTGAAACTGAGAAAGGCTTGTCGAAACTGTTTTTTCGCCTGAGCTACCATGAGCGCGATATCTCCAATTAGGTCTCTTAATAAGATACGACAACCAAGATGTATTTATATGCCCCAATCTGCGAAAAATTGCAAATTATTGCCTTTTTTGAATGAAAGCCCCATTGTTATGGACACGAACATAGGGCAGCCAGATAAGCGCGGCGCTCTTTCATTTGGCTTGCATTTGTCGTTGCAAATTTGGGATTCATGCGTCGTTTGTAAAGCGAAGCCGCCGTCGGTCACAAAGTGGCGAGCCAACTCGATAAAGCCTGCGAGCATGCCCAGGAATTTTCGTATCGACTGCACAAACGAATTCCTTCATACGCGAAAAAATGGACTGTACTGGGCTCGAACCAGTGACCTTCTCCGTGTCATGGAGACGCGCTAGCCAACTGCGCCAACAGTCCGTGAAAAAACAGTATACGCCATTCTACGTCAAGTTTTTGCTGGAGCAAATTCTTGCAGACACCGATCAATTCTGGCAAGCGCGCTGGATTTTCCAAGAATGGCAAGCGTGTCAAAGATGGGCGGGCTAATGGTGGAGCCCGTGACTCCCACTCGCAGTGGTTGCGCGATCTGGCCAATTTGCTCCGCCAGTCCAACGGTTGTGGCCCACTGCCGGATGGACTCCTCTATGCCGGTTGGCGTCCATGTCGCCACCTCTGCAAGAACTCCGCGTAGTTCCTTCAGGCGATCCAATCCGCTTGGGGTTCCTGAATACAACGCCTTCTCTACTTGCTTGGACTTCTCCCAAGTCAGGTCTTGGTCGCTTAGCGCGAGCCAGCGATTGCCGCGAAACAACTCGTCCAAGGTCTTGCTGCGCTCATGGCTTGCCGCCACGAGCAAATCAAATTGCGTGGCGGTGATTTTTTTCATGAACTCTGGGTGGTAGATCTCGCCGTGGGCCTTGACCATCGCACCAAACTCCTGGCGCGACATCTTTTGAATGGCGTCCAAATTAAATGACAGCAATTTCATGCGGTCAAACTTGGCCGCAGTTTTCTGCACGCGCTCCAGCGCGAAGTGGGCGCACAAATAGGCGTTGTCAAACTTCTCCAAGTCGTTGCCTGGACCCCATCCATTGAGCGCAAGAAAATTGCACAAAACTTGCGGCAAATAGCCGGAACGGCGGAAATCATCAACATTGATTTCTGGAAGCTCAATATTCAGCGCAGCGGCCATTGCGGTGGCTTGGGCGAAATCAAGTTGGGAATTTTTGTCGCCCAACCACGCGCTAAAGCGCGCGGCGTCCACGGTGTTGGGTGGAGGCGCGGTCAATTTTTTATCCTGCGCCGCCTTGCGCAAGGCTTTGTCCTTGTCACGCTTGCTCATCTTGCTGCCATCGGGATTGAAGATCAACGGCAAATGCCCATAGGTTGGGCGGCGAAATCCAAGCGCGTCTTGCAACACAATGTGCTTGGCGGTGTTGTTGAAATGCTCCTGCGCACGAAGCACCGTGGTCACGCCCATCAATTCATCGTCCACCACAACGGCAAAGTGATAGGTCGGAAATCCATCGGCCTTGCGAATGACAAAGTCGTCCACCTCTCCAGCGGGCAAGGTTGCGTCGCCTAAAATTTCATCGTGAATGGTGATGGCGCCCGCGGGCGTTTTGAATCGAATCACCGCGGGTTTAGCCTCCTTCAACCACGCTTGAACTTGCGCGGGCGCGATCGCGTCGGCGCGAGTTCGGTCATAGCGATAGGCCTGGTTACGCGCCTTGGATTCCCTGCGCGCGGCGTCAAGTTCTTCCGTGGTGTCAAAGGCGTAATAGGCTTTTCCTTGTTGTACAAGTTGTTCTAAATACTTGTTGTAAATATCAAGGCGCTCGCTTTGAAAGTAAGAACCAAACTCCCCGCCGCCACAGCCTTGAAACTCTGGTCCTTCATTCCAATCTATACCCAGCCACTTCAAGTCTTTCAAAAAGCCAACGCTGGCTGCGTCGCTGGATCGCTTTTGATCGGTGTCCTCAATGCGAAGAATAAATTTCCCGCCGCGTCCTCGCGCGTAGGCCCAGTTCAAAAGCGCGGTTCGTGCGCCGCCCACATGCAGATGACCGCTGGGACTGGGGGCAAAACGGGTTCGAAGCGTAAGCGTATGAGTCATACGCAAATCCTAACCAACTTGCCACCCATCCACTTTCACGCCACCATGCGTGCGTGAAACTTGGCATTCTTTCAGACAGCCACGGCCAACACCAACGCACGCGCAACGCTGTGCAATTGCTGCTTGCCAACGGCGCCAATGTGTTGGCCCACTGCGGCGATATCGAAACTGAGCAAGTGCTGGATCAATTTGCGGGAATTCAAACACATCTGGTGTTTGGAAATTGCGATCCCGACTGGCGGGTTCTACGCCGCTACGCGCTTGGCTTGGGGGTGCTTGTCCAACATCCACTGGCGCGCTTTGCTTGTGATGGCCGCACATTTGCCATGACGCATGGACATGATTCGGCTTGCGTTACGGCGGCGTTGAACGAGGGCGTGAATTATCTACTGCATGGACACACGCATGTTTGCCGCGACGAGCGTGCGGGAGCCACGCGCATTATCAATCCCGGCGCGCTGCACCGCGCCAGCGAATTCACGGTTGCGTTGCTAGACACTGCGACCGACGCGTTGCAATTTTTCGTGGTGGCATGAGAGCATGCGTTCATGCCCAACGCATGATTGGCATGAGGAATCGCTGATCACGCAAATGGCGCTGGCAAATTCATATAATCTACACACTGCTTCGGCTCAATCTTGAATCTCTCTCCGATTCATGTGAATCGAAACCACATCATTTGACGAACTGCAAAATCATGCCACTTCTTCTTGTTCAAGCTGCCGCCTCGCTGTATCTCATGGGTCTCATTTGGCTTATTCAAATTGTGCACTATCCACTCATGGGCAAGGTTGGCAGCGAATCATTTGTTGACTATGAGCGCCTGCATGCGCGCTGGATCACGCCCATCGTGGCTGTTCCAATGTTGATTGAACTAGCTTGCAGCGTACTGATTGTGGCGTGGCGACCACCCAGCATTCCCGCATGGTTGGCGTGGAGCGGACTAGCGTTGGTTGCGGTGATTTGGATCAGCACCTTCGCGCTGCAAGTGCCGTTACACAGCCGACTTTCGCAGGGATTCAACGCCCAAGCGCACTCCCAATTAGTTGACACCAATTGGATCCGCACCATGGCCTGGAGCGCGCGCGCGGCGGTGGCCCTAGCCATGATTCATTTGATTTGGAAAAGCACCTCGCAAGTGATTGAGTGATTGCACTTGCGCAGTTAGCCTGTAGCCATGCGGATCTTCTCTAAAAGAAGCGACAACGAGTCGGTCATGCCAAATCTCAATCTTCCTCCGGGCACTCTGCTTATTCATCCCGAATTTGCCAAGCCCGTGATGACGGTGTTTGGTTACTCGCCCGAAGGCTTTCAAGAGAAAACGCTGACGCATACGGACGAGATCCAAGAGTTCATGCGGAACTGGCCGCTGATTTGGCTGAATGTGGATGGCTTTGGGGACGAGGCCACGCTGAGATCCATTGCCCAAATTTTTAATATTCATCCACTGGTCTTGGAGGACATCACCGACCCCTCGCAGCGCGCCAAGGTTGAACAATACGATGATAAGGCCACATTTATTGTGGTGCCCATGCCGAATCCCATGAATCACAACCATGAATTCACCACTGAGCAATTGAGTTTATATTTGGGAGAACGCTTTGTGGTGAGCTTTCAGGCGACCGCGCTTGGGGACTGCCTAGAAGTGATTCGCAATAGAATCCGCCAAAAAAAGGGGCGTGTGCGCAACAGCAACGCGGCGTATTTGGCGTACGCCTTGGTAGACACGGTCATTGACGCCTTCTTTCCAATTGTCAGCGTGATGGGGGATTCACTTGATGAACTCGAGGAGCGCATTATGCAGGACTCTAAGAATTCACAAATCTTTGATATTCGCGAGGTGAAAGTCAATTTAATGCGCGTGCGCCGCGCCGTGTGGCCCATGCGCGACGCGATTATGACCATGAGCACTCTGGAGCAAGTCTGGGGACAAGAGTTGCGCCCCTACTTGCGCGATGCCGCCGACCATGTTGCGCGCCTGATGGATTTAATTGAAACCGATCGCATGATGGCGAGCGATTTGATGGAGTTGTATTTAAATTCCGCCAACAATCGACTGGGCGAAGTCAATAAATTCCTCACCGTGGTCGCGACCATATTTATTCCCGTGGGAGCCATCGCCAGTATTTATGGAATGAACTTTGACTTGGAAAGCAAGTGGAACATGCCCGAACTGAAATGGGCGTACGGCTATCCATTCGCATTGGGATTGATGTTCATGGTGGCGGCGACTTTTTTGATTGTGTTTTGGCGCCGTGGTTGGTTAGGCAACCAATTTGGCGTCCAAAAGCGAAACCGCAAATAACCAAGTTCTTTGCTTTGTATTTTCAACATCCTTGGCTCAAATAAAGCGCCTAGGATTAAAAATAATCGCCATTCATGGCGTAATTCATGTGAACATTAACAAGAGCGGCACACCAATGACAACAGCCACACCCTTCGCCACGGCGCACGCGAAAGATCTTCCCCGCACGCTGAGCGCGTTGCTGAAATCCGGTTGGCGCAGCCGCAGCGTGAAAGAGGAACTACGCGAAAATATCACGCACATGCTGGCAGCCAAGGAAAACCTTTTTCCCGGCATAGTGGGCTATCAAGACACCGTGCTTCCGGAAATTGTCAATGCCATCATCGCCGGACATGACATGTTATTTCTAGGCGAGAAAGGTCAAGGCAAAAGCCGGCTTATGCGAACATTGATTCGCTTTCTTGACGCCGAACTTCCATACATGGATATTCCAGGCTGCCCCGTTCACGAGGATCCCACCAAACCCATCACGCAAATGGGCCGCGCCCTGTTGGCCAACACGCCCGCAGATGCAATTCCAATCGCGTGGTGGAAACGCGAGGACCGCTACGCGGAACGCTTGGCGCCAGGCACAAAATTTGCCGATGTTGTGGGAGAAATCGATCCCGCCAAAATGGCCTTTGGAGCTGGCATGGGCAGCGAGGACGCACTGCATTTTGGCTTGATTCCCCGCACGCATCGCGGCATTTTTGCCATGAATGAATTGCCCGACCTTGATGAGTTGGTGCAAGTTGGCTTGTTCAATGTGCTGGAGGAACGCGATGTGCAAATTCGCGGATACCCCATTCGCTTTGACTTGGATGTGTTGGTGTTGTTCAGCGCCAATCCAAGCACCTACAACCGCTCTGGAAAAGTGATCCCCCAATTGAAGGACCGAATTGGAAGCGTCATTCAAACGCACTACCCGCGCGAGCGCGCGCTTGGAATTCAAATCACCCGTCAAGAGGCCGGCATTGATTTGGGCGGCGCGCATCCAATTATGGTTCCACCATTCATGGACGAAATTATTGAACAAATTTCCATAGAAGCAAGAGCGAGCCGCTTCATTGACGCCTCAAGTGGTGTGAGTGCGCGATTCTCTTCAAGCAATTGGCGAACCATGGTTGCCAACGCGCGTCGGCGAGCCATTCAACTTGGTGAAACGCCCGCGGTGCCGCGCATCAGCGACTTGGCGCATCTGTACGCAAGCTCGGCTGGCAAACTGGAACTTGATCTCATGGGCAGCCATCAAATGAACGAGAAGCAAGTGCTTGACTCCATCATTGCGCAGGCGGTTGCGGTGGTTTTTCAAGAATATGTGGATGAGCATGGATTGGGCGAAATTGCCGAGATTTTTGCCAAAGGCGTGAAGATTGAGGTTGGCGATTTAATTCCGAGCGCCACCTACGCGGAGCGCTTGCAACGCGTTCCACCAGCGTGGGACAAGGCCTTTGAAGTGAACGCCTCCAAGGACTCCGCCGTGCGCGCAAGTTGCGTGGAGTTTGTGCTTGCAGGCTTGCACGCCACGGATCGAATTTCGCGTTCACAGAAACATGGACGGACTTCATACGAGGTGAAATAATCGTGCCCGCCAAGCAGCCGGACACCAATGACGTCAATAGGAAAGCCCAAACGAACGCCAGCGATGATGTTGCCGCCCAACAATCTCTTGGCGGCGTGTTGCACACCTATTTAAAGTTTGATCCCATTCAATTTCCGCCTCCACGATCGGAGGCCCCCGATGCGGTTGGCGCGGCCTTCAACCACATGATGATGTTTGGCTCCATGCGCCGCTTCACGCCCGAGGAACTGGCCGACGCCATTGAGATTGATCCCGCAAGCATCAGTGGCCTTGGTCCAAGTTTGGATTCAATGCGGCGCATGCTGCAAGAGCGCAAGGAAAAAATCTTGGCCACCTATCAAACGGAAACAGTGCGGGAGGAGGCGCGCTCACTCTTTCAAGGCTTGGCCGCCAAGATTGAGGCACCATCCGAACTGGAAAAAAAGTTCCGCGCCCTGGTGCAGGAGGAGCAACTGCGCGACCTTGAAAAACTGTGGTACCGAGTCGAGGAAAAAAGCCTGTTCGCCAGGCGTTTACTGCAACTTTTAGAGCGTTTGGGTGAGCGTTACCAGGTGGAATCCTTGGCCAGCAAATACGTCTTCACGGGCCGCGGCGCAATGAATGTTGAAAAGGCGCTAGCCATCAAGGAGGAATTGGAGACAATCGATCGACTGCTTGCGCAAATTGATGAGGCGATGAAGAACGCCAAGGTGGCCAAGATTGACATGGAGGCGCTGAGTCGTTTTGCACAAGAGCAAGAAATGAACGACTTGCGGGAAATTGCCAAGCGAATCCAAGAGCAAGCCAAGCAACTTGCCGAGCAACAAGGGTTGGAGCAGGATGGCAAAGGCTACAAACTTTCCCCAAAGGCTCTGCGTATTTATCAAAGCCGTCTGCTCAAAACCATTTTCTCGTCGCTGCAAGCCGCCCGTTCTGGTCGACATGAAGGCGTGCTGACCAACGATGGTGCGGTTGAGCTTCCATCGACGCGCGCCTACGAATTTGGCGACTCCCCCGCCACAATGGACATCACGCAAACATTCATCAACGCGTTGCTGCGCGAGCGCGCCAATCACAGTGGACCGCGCGCGCCTGGACCGCTGCGCATTCGCGGCGAGGACATTGAAGTTCATCGCACACGCCGCGCGCCCAAAGCCGCCACCGCCGTGTTGATGGATATGTCGGGATCCATGCGCTATGGAGGTCAATATGTGGCTTGCAAGAAAATGGCGCTGGCTTTGGACGGGCTTATCCGCAGCGAATATCCCGGCGATTTTTTGCAACTGATCGAGATGTATTCACTGGCCAAAGCCGTCGCCATTTCCGATGTGCCCGCGCTCATGCCAAAAGTGGTTTCTATCAATAGTTCTGTGGTCAGGCTCAAGGCCGATCTATCCGATCCGCGCGTGACGGAATCGGATCTGCCGCTGCACTTCACAAACATCCAGCGCGCCATGCAACTTGGTCGGCAATTTCTGAGCGCGCAAGCCACCCCCAACAAGCAAATCATTCTCATCACCGATGGGCTTCCAACCGCGCACTTTGAGGGCAGCACTTTGTTCCTGCTCTATCCACCCGATCCGCGCACGGAAAAGGCCACCATGCGCGAGGCCATGCTTTGCCAGCGCGAGGGCATTACCATCAATATTATTTTGCTGCCTTCATGGAGCCAAACCCAAGAGGATGTTTCATTTGCGCAACGCATGGCGCAAACCACCGGCGGCAGGGTCATGTTCGCCGGTGGCGAGGACTTGGATCGATTCGTGGTGTGGGACTATGTGAATCGCCGGCGCAGCATTCTGGGCTAAGCGCCCATGCACCAAAACCTATTCTGCGGCTGAAATTTATCAATATTGAACAAACGCCCTAGATTTGAAGTTTATTTCAGGCGCCAACATTGTTATTCTTTGTATGGGCACCACTTTGGTGACCACATTGGTTAAATCACACTTCAACACTTTTTAGGAAATGACATGTCCCAAATGCGCACGACCGATCACAATTCTGCCATGATCAACAATGTTCGCGCCAGCGATGTTTTTGGAACGCTGACTTTTTGCGGCGACACCATGCTCAAGCGCTTGCCAAGCGATGTGTACGCCAGCATTCAGCGCACTATTCATGAAGGCCGCTCGCTAGATCCCGCCGTGGCCAACACGGTTGCCGTTGCCATGAAGGATTGGGCCGTTGAAAATGGCGCCACGCATTATTGCCATTGGTTTCAGCCGCTCACTGGCATGACTGCCGAAAAGCACGACGCATTTCTTTCCATTTTAGGCGATGGCACGGCCATTGAAAAACTTTCTGGCGAGCAACTGATTCAAGGCGAACCAGATGCCAGCAGCTTTCCCTCTGGTGGAATACGCGACACCTACGAAGCCCGTGGCTACACCGCGTGGAACGCCACAAGTCCAGCATTTTTGCTGCGAAATCCAAGCGGCGTGACCACGCTGTGCATTCCAACAGCCTTCGTGAGTTGGACTGGCGAGGCGCTGGACAAGAAGACTCCTCTGCTGCGCTCCATTCGCGCGGTGAACGATCAAGCGCGTCGTATTCTGAAATTCTTTGGCACCGACACGGGCGTGACGCAAGTTATTACCACGCTCGGTTGCGAACAGGAATATTTCCTAGTTGACCGCGATTTGTTCAACCAGCGTCTTGACTTGATGATCACTGGGCGCACGCTCATTGGCGCGCCCGCGCCCAAGGGACATCAATTGGATGACCATTACTTTGGCGCCATTCCAGACCGCGTGATTAGTTTCATGACCGACGCGGAGACGCGCTTGTTTGAGCTTGGTATTCCAGTCAAAACACGCCACAACGAAGTGGCGCCTGGCCAATATGAAATCGCGCCGACCTATGAGAACGCCAACATTGCCGCGGACCATCAAATGCTGTGTATGCACATTTTGCGCATGACCGCCCGTGAGCACGGCTATGAATGCTTGATCCACGAGAAGCCATTCGCGGGCGTGAACGGTAGCGGCAAGCACAACAACTGGAGCTTGTCCACCAACACCGGCGTGAATTTGCTTGATCCACGCGAGGAAACCCACAACAATTTGCAGTTCCTCACCTTCTTGTGCGCTGTTATTCGTGCCGTGGACACGCACGCGGATCTGCTTCGCGCCAGCATCGCCACGGCCGCCAACGACCATCGTTTGGGCGCCAATGAAGCGCCGCCGGCCATCATGAGTATTTATTTGGGCTCCATGCTGACGGACATCTTGGATCAACTTGATTCTGGCGCCCCAAAGAAAACCATCCGCGGTGGCAACTTGGATCTGGGCGAGAAGACCCTGCCCCTGCTTCCACGCGCGGCGAGCGATCGCAATCGAACCAGTCCGTTTGCGTTCACGGGCAACAAGTTTGAGTTCCGCGCCGTGGGCAGCAGCCAAAGTGTGGCTTGGCCCAACACGGTTCTGAACACCATGATTGCCGAGAGTCTCGATGTTGTGGCCACGGAATTAGAGAAAAAAGCTGGCAAAAATCCAACGGAAGCCAAAATGGAAAGCGCCGTTCGTGGCGTGCTGAAAGAGCTTGTCAAGAAGCATCGACGCGTGTGCTTTGACGGCGACGGCTATTCGCAGGCCTGGCACAAGGAAGCCGCCAAACGTGGCTTGCCCAACATGCACAGCACCGCTGATGCGCTTCCCTGTTTCGCAACCAAGCAGGCGCGCGATTTGTTCGCCAAATACAATGTGCTTTCAAACGTTGAATTGAACGCGCGCTCCGAAGTCTTGATGGAAACCTATGTCAAGGTCGTGCGCATTGAAGCGCGCACCATGATCACCATGGTGAAAAAAAGTGTGCTTCCGATCGCCTGTCAATGGCAAGCGGAATTGGCCGACAATGTGGGCGCATGTCACGCAGCCGGCGTGGAGTGCCCAGAAGATGAGGCAGTGCTGAAGTCATGGATGAAAAATGTCTCCAACTTGCGCGCGGCTCTTGCCAAACTTGAGCAAGCCGAATGCAAACATGTGGACGATTTCACCAAGCACATGCGCCAGGTGCGCGATGAAGTTGTGCCCGCCATGGAGCAAACTCGTCTGGCCTGCGACGCCATTGAGCCGTGGATTCCAACCCAGCTTTGGACCCTGCCCACCTACGCCGAGATGTTGCTGAATCGTTAAACCTTAATTGTTTTGCGCTGATTTGAACAATTTCAGCATATTCCATGATTTCTTGCGCGGACCCGCCCCTCAAGGCGGGTTCGTTTTCATATACTTGCCCACCCTTGAGCGTTCGCTTGAGTTCATCAAAGAGAGACACCCATGAGCACATCAGCCGCAACCGTCGAATCCAACCAAGTCAAAATTGAAGACGCGGGTCCAGCCCGCAAGAAAATCACGGTCACGGTTTCCGCCGCCGCCGTGCAGCAACGCCTTGAAGCTGGTTTCGGCTCGCTTAGAAATGAAACCTCTCTTCCCGGCTTCCGTAAAGGTCGCGCGCCGCGCGAGTTGTTGCAGCGGCGATTTGGCGACGCGCTCTTAAAAGAAACACGAGATCAAATTGTTTCACAGGCCTATGGACAAGCCCTCGAGGACAACAAGTTGCAAACCGTGGGCAATCCAGAACTGTCTCCAGAAAGCATCAATGTGGGGATTGAAGTTGGCAAGCCTTTCATCTTTAGCATTGAAGTTGAAGTGGCGCCAGAATTCACGCTTCCAAACACCGATGGCATTGAGGTGAAGCGTCCCATCTTTGAAATCAAGGATGAGCATGTGGATTTGGAAATTCGCCGTCAAGGATACCGCTTTGGAAATGCGACCCGCATCACCGGTCCATTCCAAGCGCTTGATCGAATGTTGTGCGAAGTCAAAGCCTTCAAAAACGACGAAGCCGAGCCATTCTTCACCAATGATCGCTTCATGGTGGTTGTGCCGGATCTCGCCGATGATGGCAAGGGTCAGTTGCTCGGACTTCTGGTGGAGGAACTTGGTCAATTGGTGACTGGTAAAAAAGTTGGCGATGCGATTACGGTGAAGACAACTGGTCCCGCCCAACACGAGCGTGAAGATTTGCGTGGCGCCAAGATTCGTTTTGAGCTTGTGGTCAAAGATGCTGACCGAATTGCCCCGCTCAATGAACAAGGTTTGGCTGAAAAACTTTCGCTTGACACCATTGACAATCTAAAGGGTCAAGTCCGCTTGGCGCTGGAACGCCAACGCGATTCTGAGCAAAAATCCGCCGAAAGAGAGCAGGTTTACGCATACTTGTCCCAGGCAGTCGACTTTCCGCTTCCGGAAAAAATGAGCCGGGCACAAAGCACCCGCAATGTGGAGATGGCGCGCATGGATTTGCTGCAACGCGGCGTTGATCCAGACGATGTCGAGAACAAACTTGCGGAAATTCGTGGCGAAAGTGACGCCAACACGCGCCGACGTTTGAAACTGTTTTTCATTCTCGCGCGCCTTGCGCAAGAGATGAAGATCGATGTGACCGAAGCCGAGCTGAATAGTCGTATCGCCGGAATTGCCATGCAGCGCGGAACGCGTCCCGATCAACTTCGTAATGAAATTGATAGGGCTGGCAAACTTAGTGAACTTGCCCACTCCATCTGTGAGCATAAGACCGCCGATCGTATTTTGGAAAAAGCGAAGTTTATTGATGTGCCCGCCGAGCAATGGAACGAGCAACAGGACAAGGAAATTGCCGCGCGGCGCTCGTCCTCCAAGGGCGAGTCAAAGAGCAAGTCCGTTGCTTCGGATGACAAGCCGGCGAAGCCATCCAAGGCCAAAAAGTAAGATCAAGAAGTTAGGCCAAAAAAAGGTCAAAGGACTCAACTGTGAGCATCGCACTGGCAGCAGGTGATTTATTCAATCAGATTGCCCCTTGGCTTGGTGGCCTTGTCGTGGTCGCGATCATTGGCGGATTGATCATGGGCGCGGCGCGCCGATATGGGACGAAGAAACAACCCACCAACACTTCGCTTGGGTTCACGCTTGATGATTTGCGCCGCTTGAAAGCGAATGGTCAAATGGACCAAGCCCAATATGAGCGTGCCAAAGCGGCGCTGATGAACTCCCAAAAATAGTTGAACTCATTTCAGCGATATCCTCATTGAAATTAACCATGAACGCCGTGGCGAAAAAGCCGCACCAAGCGCCGCCAAAGCCTCCCACATGCGAAAGACCGCAAGAGTGACCACCCACATCCCAGCCCACCCACCACAAGACCTTTCTATTCAAATTATTGCGTCCACTATCCTGTACACGAGGATTCTCGGTTGCATGTATTCCGTATAAAAATTTCATTTTTTGAGCATTTCCATTGTATTTCAATGCCGTTGAAGACTTTTGTGACATAATACTTTGAAGCCTTTGAGCACATACATATATGAATTCTAAATCACAACCACAATCTTCCCGATCGCACATAGAACCCAGAAACGCAGGTGGTTCTGGTCGTAATAAAAAAGATGGCATGGATTTAACATCGGGTGGAAACTCCGGTGACAATTCTGGTGGAAATTCTGGTGGAAATTTTGGCGGTGGTTCGGGCGGCGACGGAAGCGGCTTCAAGGGACGCAAAGTCACAACATGCAGCTTCTGCGGAAAGAACAGCCGCGAAGTTGGACCCATGGTTGAGGGTCCAAGCGATGTCTACATTTGCTCCAACTGCACGGACTTGTGCCAAAATATTTTCAAGCAAGAAACGCGTCGCGTGCGTGGATCACGTCCGCAGGTCGAACAAATTCCAACTCCGCGAACCATCAAGGAATTTCTTGATCAATATGTCATTGGACAAGATCTCGCCAAGCGATCCCTGTCCGTCGCGGTGCACAATCATTACAAGCGCTTGACCCAAATTGATCTTGAGAACTCAACAGTGGAATTGGACAAGAGCAATGTGATGTTGGTGGGTCCCACCGGCACGGGTAAAACGCTTCTGGCGCGCACATTGGCTCGTATTTTGAATGTTCCATTTGCCATCGGCGACGCCACCACGTTGACCGAGGCCGGCTATGTGGGCGAGGATGTGGAGAACCTTCTGCTCAAGTTGCTGCAAGCCGCCGACTTTGATTTGGAGAGTGCGCAGCGTGGAATTATTTACATTGACGAGATCGACAAGATTGGAAAAACAAATCAAAATGTTTCCATAACCCGCGATGTGAGCGGCGAAGGCGTGCAACAAAGCCTGCTGAAGATGCTTGAGGGCACCGTGGCCAATGTGCCGCCCCAAGGCGGGCGCAAACATCCAGAGCAGCAATACATTCAGATGGACACCACGCACATTCTGTTCATTTGCGGCGGTAGTTTCAGTGGTATTGAAAATATCGTGAAGAAGCGAATTGGCCAGCGCCGAATTGGTTTCTCCAACGATGTCTCCAGCACCAACCACGAAGCGGAGGTTGCCACCCTGTTAAGCCAACTGACGCCCGACGATGTGTTGGAATATGGAATGATTCCAGAACTTGTTGGCCGCTTGCCAATTCTTTGTCCGCTTATGCCGCTTGATCGCAAAGCCATGATCAATATTCTGACCGAGCCGAAGAACGCGCTGATTAAGCAATTTCAGCACTTTTTCAGGCTGGAAAACGCCGATCTGGTCTTCACGCAAGATGCGCTGGAGCTTATTTCCGATCGCGCCTTACAGCGCAAAACCGGCGCGCGCGCGCTGCGGGCCGTGCTGGAAGAAATCATGAATGACCACCAGTACCACTTGCCAGAATTGGACAATGTGAACGCTGTGTACACACTCACAGCCAAGGCGATCTTGGATAAAGCACCACTGAAATCCATACGCCACTTGTCCAAAGAAACAGCCTGAGCATGTTGGCGTCAACGCGTCCATGGAAAGATATTCAAACGCGGATTCAAGAACTTCTGCGGCAGCGAATTCAAAATCGCCCCGCAGGGACGCTTGATATTTTACAAGAGCGCCAAGCTGGCATGGCCATGTTCATTGCGGCGGCGTGGCCGCGTTTGCAAGAACATGGAGTGAGTTGGATTGGTTTTTATCAAGCGGACCATCTATTGCCCGACACAACATGCATGCTGCTTGCGGCGCGCGAACCCAAACCCGCGTGCAGTCCCATTGGTTTGCATGGCGCCTGCGGGCAATCCTTCAAGTCGGCAAAGCCAATGGTGGTGCGGGATGTGGCCCAACTTGGCGCGGACTACATTGCCTGCGACCCCAGGGACAAGAGCGAATTGGTTGTGCCCTGCTTTGACAAGGCGGGAAATGCCTGGGGAGTGATTGATTTAGACAGCTTCGATATTGGCAGCTTTGACGAGCGAGACGCTCGAAATGTGGAAAAACTCCTTCAAGTTTGCCAACTCAGCGCGTAAATGCGCGCCGCCAAGGTCAAAGTACCTTTGCGCCCTTGCGTCAAAGCCCCTTTATTTGTAGACTGACCAACCCAACTAGGAGATTGAACAATGCCACGCGTCTGCTATTTCACCGGATCAAAAACAACCTCTGGAAATGTTCTTAAGCGTCGCGGTAAAGCGAAATACCTTGGGGGTGTTGGTATTAAAACAACAAGCGTAAAAAAGCGCACTTTCAAGCCTAATTTGCAAAATGTCACGGCCGTCATTGATGGCAAACCGACGCGCATTAAAGCGAGTGTTCGCGCCATCCGCTCAGGTCTTGTTGCCAAACCACTGCGCCGCAAGTTTGTTTACACGCGCCCACGAAAAGCCGCCGCCGCTAGTTGATTTTTTAGATTCGCTGAAATAACACGACTCTGGAGTACACCAAAAAACGCTGACATAAGCGTATTTTTCATGTTTCCGTGTGTTTTTAGTTAATTCTTTCCAATTATCCATTGACTTAGAGCAAATAAAGCGTAACTTTCCTTGTCTTTCGGTGCTTCAAGGCTTCGACGAATACGCAGGATCAAGTTTGATCCACGAACGCGTTTCTCAAGCAAACCTGCCTGCCGAAAAATATTTTGGACCTATTTGTGGGTCCTGTTCGTCCAGTGGTTCAAAATTGTGAATGCGTGCATTCATTATTTTCACTGGAAAGTCCCGCATGATGATTCTCATCTGCGGAGGTCTTTGCGGGGTCGCGGCCTTGATAAGACTTTCGATGGTCCCGCGGCAAATCCCATGGATGGGTTTTGCGTCGCAGGTGCATTTTTTACTGAAAGCAACCAATGGTTCTATCGCAACAAAGCGATCGAGATCGTATTTTGGACGCAACTGACCTTGTGTCCCTTGTTGGCGAGCACGTCTCTCTCAAGCCTCGCGGCCGAGAGCACGTGGGACTGTGTCCATTTCATGATGACAAGTCGCCCAGCATGGCGGTGGTGACACACAAGGGCAACGCTTTTTACAATTGCTTCGCGTGCGGCGCCGCCGGGAACGCGATTGACTTTGTTATGAATTTCCACAAAATGGAATTTCGCGAGGCTCTGAAATATTTGGGTCAGCGCTGCGGAATTGAAGTGCGCTCCATGCGCGACGAGGGTCCAAAGGATCCATCCACAAGCAAAGAGGCTCTGCGGAAAGCCATGGCGTACGCCGCTAAATTTTATCAACGCTGCCTGCAAGACGAGCATCTTGGCGCCACGGCGCGCGCGCATTTGAATGAGCGCGTGCTCAACGCCCAAACCCGCGAAGATTTTCAACTGGGCGTGGCGCCCGAGGGCTGGGACCATCTGGCGCGTCATATTGAAAAACTTATTCAGCACAGCGCCAATTCGACTGACAAAATCGCACGCGAAACTTTTGAGGCGCTTGGTCTTATTCGTAGTGGCCAGCGCGGTCCCATAGATGGCTTTCGCAATCGTCTGCTGTTTCCAATTCATGATGAATTAGGAAATGTCATCGCCTTTGGCGCACGTCGGCTTGATCCACATGATGAGCCAAAGTACCTAAATAGCCCCGATTCACCGCTGTTTTCCAAAGGTCGCACCTTGTACGCGCTGCACCGGGCCCGTCGATCGATAATTGATTCCAAGCACGCAATCGTAGTCGAAGGCTATGTGGACGCCGTGGCATTGCATCAAGCCGGCGTGACCAATGTTATTGCCACGCTAGGCACCGCGCTGACAAAAGACCATGCCAAGGCGCTGCAGCGAATGGCGGAGCGCATTACTGTGGTTTTTGATCCCGACAACGCTGGTGAACGAGCCGCCGACCGCGCTGTGGAAACTTTCTTGGCGGTGCCGGTTGATGTTCGCATTGCCACCCTGCCCGATGGCCTTGACGCTGACGAATTGTTGCAACGTCCAAACGGCTTGCATGATTTCAATGCCGCGCTTGATGGTGGCGAAGAAGCGCTTGCATGGATGGTGCGGCGCTTCAAAGCCAATCTTGATTCCGTCGAAAGCATGTCTGGAAAGCAACAACGCCTGCAGGAGTTGTTGCGCAAACTTGGCGAGCTTGGGTTCCGATCGGTTGAACCGCTGCGTAAAAGTTTTGTCATGAACGCGCTTTCTAAATTGACTGGCGTTCCAGTGCGAACACTTGAACAAGCCATGCCCCAAGCGCGCGCCGAATTAAAATTCAAGACGACCAATGCGCCGACAACGCAAGTTGCCGCGATTGTGCAAGAGCCACCCTCGGGTCCCCGACAGAAAGCTCGGCAAATGGCGGAGAAAAATTTATTGGCAGCCATCATGGCGGATCCCAACGCCGCCCAGGTGCGCGTGCAAGTTGGCGAAGATGGGTTATTGCCCATTTCCGAAGCTTTTTCACCGGAACACTTCCAACGGACCGATCTTCGAGAACTATGGAGCCTGCTTGTTATGCGATTTGAATCCGCAACTGTATTCCATGTGCAAGATATTCAAGCCGAATGCCCTGCGCCTTCATTGAAAGCGCTGTGCGGCGAGTTATTCCAAATTGGCAGTCAACGCAACGAACATATGGACGCCTCCGAAGCCGTACGCATGGCTGCCGCCGACTTTGACAAATTCCTGCACCTCGACGACACGAAAAACCATGAGCAACCTGGCGTCATGAACCCCGCTGACGCACTTGCCCGTTTGGCGCGAGTGCGCAAAAGTGGTCATAACCCCACTGCAATTGCCCAACATGTGCGTAATTTCAATCGAACTGAAACCGTAGCCAAAGCGTCTACGGATGAATCTTGACTGTTTCCTACTTACAAAGAATTGGAGCTGAACCGTGAGTCTTGCAATTAAAGATCTTAAATCCACCCTTCGCCGCCTTGTTGAAAAAGGATGCCAACAGAAGTGGATTAGTTATGAAGAACTCAACACCTGTTTACCGGATGAGTTCGTCAACGCTGATCGTATTGATGAGCTCTTTGTTCTACTGAGCGAAAATGGAATTGACATGGTGGATGAGATCGAAGTGCAGCGCAACAAGCTCACTCCGTTGGACGCGGCATTGCAAACCAATTTGAAATTTCACCGCGACAATCCCAAGCACCGCAAAGAGGCGTGCTCGGTTCCTGCCGCAATTCAAGGTCCACCACCCGCTCCAATTTTAAGCGCGGGCGCGCAACCCAAAGTTCTGAAGCAGATGAAGGATGTCGTGGAAATTCCTGTCATCAAAGCGGGTCCCGATCCAGCGGATTTGGACGACGAGATTTTGGATGACGAGGAAGCCATGGCGATCGTGGCGCAGGCTTTGGCCGAACAAGGCAGCAAGCGCATTGACGATCCCATTCGCATGTATCTGACGCAGATGGGAACAATTCCGCTTTTGACTCGCGAACAAGAAATTCGCCTAGCCAAGAAAATTGAAACCACCCGCATGATCTTCCGCCGCAAAGCTCTTGAAAGTGATTATGTGGCCCGCTTGGCCACCGAAACTCTAAAGCAAGTGCGCGACGGCAAATTGCCCTTTGATCGAACCATGCGTATTTCCACCGCGGAGGAAGATGCCAAGGGCAAGATCGCGACACGCATTCCCGGCAACGTGGAAACCATTTCAAAGTTGATCGAGATAAACGAGCGACAATGGAATCAGCTTGAGGATTCTGATATTTCAGCGGAACGCAAAGTGGTCATCAAAGAGGAACTGCGTCTTCGCCGCCGAAAGGTTGCAACGCTGCTTGAAGAGTGCTGCCTGCGAACGGGACGTATTCAGCCACTCATGCGCCGTTTACAGTCCATTTATAGAAAAATGCTTGAATTGAAACGCCAGTTGCTCAAGGCGGAAAAATTTCCGGAGCGATTTGATCCCGAGGATCAAATTGTCATGCGCGAAGAGTTGGTTGGCCTTCGATCTATTGTGTTTGAATACCCAGAGGAACTTGAAGCGCGCATGAAAGCCATCATGCGCGTGTTTGGCGAGTACGAACAAGCCAAACGCGATCTCTCAGGCGGAAACTTGCGCTTGGTGGTCAGCATCGCCAAGAAATATCGCAACCGCGGACTTCCGTTCCTGGACATTATTCAGGAAGGCAACACGGGTTTAATGCGCGCCGTAGACAAGTACGAGTATCAACGCGGTTACAAGTTCAGCACCTATGCCACGTGGTGGATTCGCCAAGCGATCACGCGTGCCATCGCTGATCACGCGCGGACCATTCGCGTGCCTGTGCACATGATTGAAACCATGAGCAAGTTGCGCAACATTCAGAAACATTTGCTTCAGGAATTAGGCCGTGAACCAACTGGCGAGGAGATTGCCGCAAAAGCCAAAATGCCTGCCGAGGAAGTTCGCCGCGTCATGAAGATCAGCCGCCATCCAATTTCACTTGATCGACCCGTGGGCGAAAGCGAAGACAGCCACTTCGGCGACTTCATCGAGGACGAGCGCCAGTCAAGCCCGTCCGAAGCCGCCAGCAACGAGTTGCTTCGCCAGCGCATCAACGATGTGTTGAAGACGCTCACCTACCGCGAGCGTGAAATTTTGAAATTGCGCTACGGCATTGGTGATGGCTACACCTACACGCTTGAGGAAGTGGGTCGAATCTTCAAGGTGACCCGCGAACGCGTGCGCCAAGTGGAAAGCAAGGCGCTGAAGAAGTTGCAGCATCCAGTGCGAAGTCAGCGTCTGTCCAGTTTCTTGGTGTCACAAGATGACGCCGAGGATGTTAGCGACGGCGAGGTGCTGGATATAGGAACGGATATCACCGAAGACGCCGAGGATTGATGAGGAAATGTTGAAATTGAAATGGGGTGGTCATATGGCCACCCCGTTTTTTATTTTGAGTGAACATGCAAGGCGCAACGCTGCGAAGTACACTTCATCCCCTTGCGGATGTGGCGAAATTGGCAGACGCGCAAGATTCAGGTTCTTGTGGGGTCACACCCATGGAGGTTCGATTCCTCTCATCCGCATTCAAGAGTCCGACCCATGTGGTCGGACTTTTTGCTTTTGAGCCTGGTATTCGTAAAGCCATGTGGATTGGTCAAATATTCATTCATTGGCGGCAGGCTCACTCCGCCCTACTCTTGTGATGTGATCTATTTGGATAACAACTCGACAACCATGCCGCTTGCGGAAGTTGTGCAAGCCATGCGCGAATCGCTGTCCAACAATTGGGGCAATCCCAGCAGCGTGCACCGATTCGGACAAGCGGCCCGCGTCCAAGTGGAGCAGGCACGAGAACATGTCGCGCAACTTGTGGGCGCCTCGGCGCGCGAAATTATTTTTTGCTCCAGCGCAACGGAGTCCGCGGCGCTTGCGCTGCGTGGCGTGTTGGAGGCGCACCCCTCTCGACGCTTGCTGGTCACAAGCAAATTGGAGCACACCGCCGTGCGCAATATGGCGCAGCATCTAGAAGCCACAGGCTTGTGCCAAGTGATTTGGGTTGAGCACGCGCCAAGCGGCGAAATACACATGGAACATTTGCGGGGCATATTCAAAAAAAACGCGCATGAAATTGCGCTGGTCTCGCTCATGGCTGTGAACAATGAGACTGGAGTGCTTCTTCCCTCACCATCCGTCGCGCAGTTGTGCCAGGAATACGGGGTTTTATTTCACACCGACGCCACCCAAGCCGTGGGCCGCCAGTCTTTTGATGTTGGAAATATTGGCGTTGATTTTGCAACATTTTCAGCTCATAAATTGCACGGACCGAAAGGTGTGGCGGCCTTGTTCGCGCGCCGTGGCGCGGGAATTTCACCGCAACTTGTGGGGGGTCCGCAAGAGCGTGACCGCCGAGCTGGAACTGAAAATGTCCCGGGTCTTGTTGGATTTGGTGTTGCCGCGCAGGCCGCGGGCGCGTGGCTTAGTCAGTGCGACCCGCTTGCGCTTGCGGCTTTGCGTGATGAATTTGAGAAATTGGTACGAACATCAATTCCAGACGCCGTGATCAATGGCCTGGCCGCGCCGCGCGTGTGGAACACAACCAATATCGCGTTTGCGCATTTGGAGGCCGAGGCCATCGTGTTGGCGCTTTCAAAGAAAGAAGTTTTTGCCAGCGCGGGAGCGGCGTGTAGCACGGGGTCGCTTGAGCCATCGCCTGTGTTGCTGGCTATGGGCGTTCCGTACGCTCTGGCCCACGCCAGCGTGCGCTTGAGTTTGTCCAGGTTCACCACGCGGCAGGAGATAACCCAAGCCGCCGCGATTGTGTGCGAGTGTGTGGCGCAACTTCGCGCGCGCACGAGCACGGCGGTGAGATAACACGACTTTGATTTGTGCTATGTGATTTGGATTGGCAAGCAAGCGATGGCGTGACAAATAGTTCAATGCAAAGTTTCATCGCACGCTTTGCTCCTGACATACGGCGCATTGCGCCAACAATGAATCAATCAAACATGGCGCCCAGAACTTGATCGCCCGCGATCTCAAATGGACGAAAGCGTTCGGTTGTGCCCTTCTCCTCGCTGAAGATCAAGGCGCGATCCGCTCCCAGTCGAGATGCGGCTGGAGTGTCCATTAAATAGCTGGAATCGTTGGCGCTCATTTGCATCAAGACGCGCCAGTCAAATTCACGAAGTGCGTTGCGGTCGATGCAACGCTGCAAACTTGGCGCAGTATCCGCCCAGACAAACACATGCACTCCAACACCAGGGCCATCGCGCAAGATTGCCCCAAAAACCTTGTCGGGCTTTGGTGGACCATCGCTTGACATAGAAAAATCGTCCTCATCCTTGCGCAGCGTGCGAAAGCGTTGCAACCCATGCACCATGAGCAAGATTGGCGGCTGATCCTGGCGACCATCGGCGATACGCTGCGCGACCTCTTGCCCAAGTTGCAGAATGGCTGCGTCGCAATCTCGGTAGTTTGGAATTTCTCCGGTCAGCTTGAGCGTGTGCATGGTGGATTGCAAAGTTCCAGCCGTCGCGGAATCGGGCGTGGTTCCATCCAGCAGAACGATGCGGCCACCACTTGCGCGCGCAGATGCCGCAAAACTGACAAGCGCGGAAACGCTTAATCCCGTTGCGACATCCTCGCGTTGACCGACCACGACCAGATTGGCACCCGATTGGCGCCGCAGCGTGATCACGCTGGCGTTGCGAATGGCGACGGGATTGCCCACAAATATCTGCACGGCGGCAACACCCTTGTCCGCGGGTTGCTTGATCACATCTCGAAGTGGTTGACATTGCTCAATGCGCGCAGCGGCGGTGCCGTCAAAAACAATCATCGTGCGTTGGGCAATACCCTGGGCGCGCGCCGCGGTGGCAAGTTCACGCACGCGCTCATCACGCTGCGCGTCGGTGAGCCAAACAACTTGAAATGGACTGTTGCCCTCAATTAAACCGCCGGCGTCGTTATAGATCGCCTCGCCTGGGCGAGACAACAGCCGAGCCGCCGTGTTGTCGTCGGACAAGATCATGGCGGAGTCCGCCTCGTTGCATTGCAACGCGATGCGGATGCCCATTTGTCCCATGGTGGTCCGAGGCAATGCGTATGTTCCACCCAAGGTTTGCGAGCCAAGAATGACATGCATTCCAAACGCGCGGCCTTGGCGTACCAAGCGGTCAAGCAACAGCGAGGAATCCTGGGCGACCTTGTCCTCTTCCACGAACAGCTCTTGGAACTCGTCCACAATCAGCATGGTGCGTGGCATGGATTCTTTTTTGCCAAGCAATCGCCACGCCGCCAAATCTTGCACCCCCGCGTCACGAAACAAATCACCGCGGCGCTTGAGCTCCACATCTAGACCTTGCAAAACACTTAAACCAAATTCACGGTCGCTTTCAACCGCCACGGCGCGCGCGTGGGGCAAGGCGTGCGTTGCATACGCCTTGAATTCAACCCCCTTCTTGAAATCGATCAACCACAATTCAATTTCGTCGGGGGAATACCACAACGCGACATTGGTGATCAGCGCGTGCAGCAATGTGCTTTTACCCGAACCGGTTTTACCCGCAAGCAAGACATGCTGGCGTGTGCCTTCGCCAATTTCGACGCATTGCAATTTGTTGGCGCCGCTTCTGCCAACTGGCACGCGCAGCAATTTCGCGCTTGAACTTGTCCAACGTTGATCGGCTTTGGGCTCGATGGCTTGAAATGGAACCTCAACTCTGGAGCCCGCTTTGGCGGCGCGTCCAACATGTTGCAGAATGTCTTGCAAGACCGCCGCGCTTGGCATGGTGGCCGGGGTAAATGGCACATCTTCTAGACCAGGCACATCGACCACAAACCGATCTTCTTTCCAACACACGCGCGCGCAGTGTTGCAGGATCTCATTTTCTTTGATCAGTCCCGGCAAAGGTTTGCTTGGATCACGCAGCAGCAAAAAATGCACTCCACAACGCGCGCCCGATTGCAGCAAACTTGCGAAGCGCTTACTTGCGGCGTCGCTCAACCCCTCTGGAAAATCTGCGAACACCACCACACGCAGAGGTTCTGCCAACTCTCCGGCCTGCAAGTTGTAGTCTGCGATGGTTTGAAATTCATTGCGCAAATATTTCTGGATAACCGTCTCAACATATTCGGTGAGGTCCGTCAACTTTTGCTCAATGTGGCGCGCCTCGCTCCAAATGCGCTCACTGACGAGTGACTCCATCTGATCGGCCAAATGCATGAAGCCAGCGAAACTTTGCCCAAGTCCAACAGGATCAAACAAGTAAAAGCGAACTTTACCCGCAGGCGTCTGGGTCAACAGGCGAAGCGCCGCGCATTGCATTATTTCAAGGGCCTGCGCACGCGCTTGCAAAGGAGCCTCTAGCAAAAGCGAGGGCGCATTGGTGATGGAACGAAATGCAGGAATTGTCCACGCAGGCGCATCCTGCGCAACATTCGACCACGCGCAATCAGCCTCGGTTGGTGTTGAATGCGTACCAGTGCGAAGGTCCAACGCGAGCTCGCCAAATGACATTCCCCCTGTAAACTGGCGTGGCACTTTCAAAGCGAGCGCGCACTGCTCCCATGGCGCCATGAGCGACTGTGATTGTTCAGCCATGGACTGAGTCCATGCTTGAAACCGGTCGCGCTCTTTACGCCAAAGATCGCATCGCTGTTGCATGTGCGACTTTTCAAGCGCGTCGAATTGGGATTGATTGTGGTTGTGCTTTGCATTTTCTTGCGATTCGCGGGATATTGCGGCGCTGTCCACCTGTTTGCGCGTGGCCTGCGCCACCGCAAGCGCGCTCTCCAACGCTTTTGTTTTTTTTATTTCTACATCACTGATTTTTTGCTTGCGCGTCTGCTTGAGCTGCTCAAGAATCCTGCGCCGTTGAGCAAGCACATCATCCAGAATGGGCGTCCATTTGGATTTGGCGCCTTTGACCTCATGATCGCGCGCCGCAATGGCGGCGGTTGTTGTTGTATGCCGATGTTCATGCGCCAACTGCATTGCTATTTGCGCCGCGGCCTGCCCAATTTGGTGGGCATTTGAAATTGGAATCCATGCTTGGCGAACCTGCCGCCGCGCCAAGAACCACAACGCAACTATTCCGACAGCGCTCAAAATAATTCCACAGGCTGCCGCGCCAATGAGCGCACCACCTCGCAGACCGGCAATGGCGGCAACACCCACTATGGTTGCCGTGAGAATGATGGTTGGAACAAGCAAAATAGGTCCACGAAATAAACCAGCCAATTTTAATTTACGAAATTGCTTCACCGAATCCATGGCCACGCCCGCTTGAATTGACAAAATGGTTTCGCATGATTTTGGCGTCAAAGCGCTTTCCATAGGTTGTGGCAATGGTTGCGCCTGGCGGTAGCGCTTGAGCAGGAGGCGAGCCGCCTCAAAGGACTCGTTGAGCGTGCTTTGTATTTGCAAAATCCGCGCGCGCGTTTCCTCAAATTCAATGCGCGGGGCGGATTCACCGGTTTCTAACACGCTGTCCGCCAACCAAATCGCCTCATCCAAATGTTGCTTGGCCGATTGGGAACTGTCCTTGAATTTACTTTGAATTTCCGCCTGCTGCGCACGCGATTGATCATCAATCGTTCGAAGCGCCAATGCCGCCTGTTCTCGCGCTTGTTCTTGCGCGTCATTGAGAATGCGCTCGCATTGAGCAGAGGCATTGATGTGTTCATCTTTGATCAGCCGCATTTGCGTTTCATGGCGGGTGGCCTCCACCTGACGCGTAGCGCGCAATTCCTCTTGGGCCTGCGCGCGCGCTTGTGCGTGGGCTTGGCAAGCGTTGCGCAACGCCGTCCACCGGGCGCCGCACTCCGCAAGAGGATCCATATTTTCAAAATCCATGTGTGATTTGCTCACGGGTTTCTATCGTACAAGTGGAATGCCATGCGATGAGATGAAATAGCCGGGACTTCATTGCATTGTATTTGGATCATTGCATTCGCTGCGAATACGCGCAATCAAATCACGCATGACTTCCATGGCTTGCAACGCGGACTTGCCGCCATCCTCGAGTGGTTGAACATATTTTTTTTGCAACATCTGCGACGCCTGGTCATTCCATTGACTTTGAGATTCCCCCCACTTTGTGCGGAATTCCTTCAGTGCGCCATACAAACGCTGTCGACCGCCCTCCACGCTCATGTGGGTCGCTCCTGGAATCCTTGAGGCGAAGGATGAGTTGTATTTCCCCCATTGGACTGATCTTCAGTGGCGCGCTTCATGCTGGGTAGATTTTCGTTGTGAGCCAATTCCACTTCAAGCATTTTGGAAAGGTCCGGGGCTTCATCGCGGACATAACGCTCTATGGCCACCACCATTCTTCCCAAAGCCATTATCGCTGCCGGCAATTCGCGCTCATGCATGGAGGCCGCCAAGGCGGTCGCGCCTTTGAACAGCGCTTGCTCGCGCGCAAAATTCAACGACCATGATTTGGTCCGCGCGGCGCGGCGCTCTGCGTCTTCAAGTAATGCTTTGACTTTCGCCAGCGCCTTGCGCTCGTCAATAGTGCTGGGCTTTGAATCCTTGCTGCTGGTGACAGTTTCCTTGCGAAACAAGGCGCTGCGTGCGTTGTTCAAGTCTTCGCGCAGACGATTGATGCGACCGCGCCAATACATGACGCGGTCATTTTGCAGCCATGTCACCAGTCGATCCACTTCGCTGTCCGACTCCGCGAGAGCCAGACCGACCTCCTCGCGGCAACGAATAAACGCCGCCCGAGTGCTCTCAAGCACATGGATGGATTGAAGATTGGCTTGCTGTGGGTCCATGGCCGTGATGCAGCATCAACGCTGATTGAGATATTCCTCTATGCGCTCCGCCTTGCGAACAAGGAATGGAATATGCGTGTCACACGCTTTGACAAACTTCTGCAGGGCGCGCATGGTTTGCTCAAACTCCTCGGAGAATTTCACCTGCTCTTGATCGCGCCATGTTTGCTGCAAGCCGCCAAGGGACGCTCCAACTCGCGTCATTTGGGTTTGTACATCGGTGTTGAATTTCTTCAAGTCGGCGGCGAAGCGGCGCAGTTCATTGGGATCAACAATTGCTTTGGCCATGGGATTACCTCTGCGGTAAGTGTACGCTTTGCAGGCAATGCAAACACGCAATTTGATCGCTGGTCAATGGACGGATACCGGTTCGGGCGGCGAGATTGAGGTGGTCGATCCCGCAAGCGATGATGTGGTGGCGCGCGTACCCATGTGCGGGGCGAGCGAGGCGCTGATTGCGCTGAACTGCGCGTTTGAATTTCAACCAAAGTGGGAAGCCACGCCTTTCACGCAGCGCGCCGGCGTGTTGCGGGCTGCCGCCGCCATGCTGATTGCAAGAAAAGATTCCCTAGCGCGCTTGATTACGCAAGAGTGTGGCAAGCCGCTGCCCGAGGCGGCGGGCGAAGTGCAATACAGCGCGGACTATTTTTCCAGCGCCGCCAATGAAATTCACGCACTTGATGACATGCACATCGCGCTGGATAAACCGGGCGTGCGCGGCGTAGTGCGCCACCGGGCTGTTGGCGTGTGTGCGGCGATCACGCCGTGGAACTTTCCGCTGGCCATGCTGGCGCGCAAGGTGGCACCAGCGCGTGCCGCGGGGTGCGCGCAACTTGCCAAGCCGGCGGAAGAAACTCCGCTTTGCGCGCTGGCGCTTGCGGAAATACTTTTGGAATGCGGGTTGCCGCCGCAATGCCTGCATGTGCTAACGGGCGACGCCAAGGCCATTGCAACAACCTGGCTCATGGATGGGCGCGTGCGCAAACTGAGTTTCACCGGAAGCACGGAGACAGGGCGTTTGCTGTTGCGCCAATGCTCGCAAGAAATTGTGCGCTGCTCCATGGAGCTGGGCGGAGACGCTGCATTTATTGTTCTTGCAGATGCGAATATTGAATTGGCGGTCCAAAGCGCGCTGCAAGCCAAGTTTCGCAACGCTGGTCAAACATGCATTTGCCCCAATCGTTTTCTTGTGCACAAGGACATTGCCAGTGAATTTGCGGCGCGCATGGCGATTGCTGCGGCGCAGTTGAAGATTGCCCCAGGCCTGGAGGAAGGCAGCAACATTGGCCCGCTGATTCACGACGAAGCCGTGAAAAAAGTCCGCGCGCATGTCGCCGACGCGCTCAAGCGTGGTGGAAAGTTGGTGTGCGGCGGCCGAACCAAGGACATGCGCGACCGCCCCGACCGCTTTTTTGAACCCACCGTCATTACCAATTGCAATCCAAACATGTTGTGCTTTCAAGACGAGATATTTGGCCCGGTTGTTGCAATCATGAGCGTGACCAGCGCGGACCAGGCGCTTGAAATTGCAAATGCAAGCCCATTTGGATTGGCGGGCTATGTGTTTGGCGGCAACCACGCGACCGCGCTCGCCGTGGCACAACAATTACGGTGCGGCGTCATTGGCGTGAATGAAGCCGCGCCCAGCAACGCGCGCGCGCCATTTGGCGGCGTGAAATGGAGTGGATATGGACGAGAAGGAGGCATCTGGGGCTTGATGGAATATGTCACCACGCAATATTTGGCGCTGCGGGAACTGAATACATAAAGCGCCCGCGCAATAAAAAAGCCCGACCCATGTCGGACTTCTGGTAACTGCGGATGTGAGAAATATTTCGCAAATAGGCTTCCACGCTGAGCGGCTCCGTCGAGAACCGCCCAACTCGGCAACTTTTTTTTCACTGGCGATCAATCCACCACGAACTCAGGCAAAAAGCAGGCAATTCATTGATGAAGTGGCCAGTCAATGGCACGCAAACTTACTCGTCGTCTGACTCATCCTTGAGCTTGGTCGGAATGCCGTTTGGATTGGCCAAACGCTTCACCATGACGGCCTTACGAATCTCGTCAAGCAACGCTGGATTTTGGCGCAGGAACAACTTGGCGCCTTCACGGCCTTGACCAAGACGCGTGGCTCCGTAACTGAACCAGGAACCGCTCTTGTCCACCACTTCATCCGCGGTGGCCATGTCTAAGACATCGCCCGATGTGGAAATGCCCTCATCAAACATGATGTCAAATTCGGCCTCGCGGAAAGGCGGCGCGATCTTGTTCTTGACAACCTTGGTCTTGATGCGATTGCCCACAATTCGGTCGCCTTCTTTGATTTGGCCAATGCGTCGAATATCAATGCGAACCGTGGCGTAGAACTTCAACGCGCGGCCACCCGTGGTTGTTTCTGGGCTGCCAAACATAACGCCAATTTTCTCGCGCAACTGATTGATGAACACCACAACGCAATCGCTCTTGGCGATGGCGCCGGTCAACTTGCGCAGCGCTTGGCTCATAAGGCGCGCCTGCAAACCCATGTGGCTGTCGCCCATTTCGCCCTCGATTTCAGCGCGCGGAATTAGCGCCGCCACCGAATCAATGACCACCATGTTCACGGCGTTGGATCGAACCAACATCTCGCAAATTTCAAGCGCTTGCTCGCCGGTGTCTGGCTGCGAAACCAAAATTTCATCCAGGTTCACGCCCAAACGCTTGGCCCAAGAGGGATCAAGCGCGTGCTCCGCGTCGATGAACGCGGCCACGCCACCTTCGCGTTGCGTGTTGGCGATGGCCGTGAGCGCCAGCGTTGTTTTACCGCTTGACTCAGGGCCAAAGATTTCAACCACGCGCCCGCGCGGCAAACCGCGACCACCCAACGCAAGATCCAAACTCAGCGCGCCCGTTGAGATGCCTTGAATTGGTTCTGGTAAATCGCCATCAAGGCGCATGATGCTGCCCTTGCCATGCGCTTTCTCAATTTGCGTCATGGCTTGTTCAATGGCCTTCAGTCGCGACTTTTGATCGGCGGACTCCTTGGCCGTGAGAACCTTGTCCGACTTGCCGTCGGATTTGATTTCTGGTTTTGAATCTGGTTTGCTCTCGACGACTTGCTTGGACATGTTTGACCTTTCAGTTGCGTTTGGCGCGCTGCTTGCCGCCGCTGATTTCGCCACTGATTGATTTGTAGCTGACACGGCGCCGCTTGCCACTGCAGAAGTTGAACTTCCTGGTGAAATTCTGGAATTTCCAGAAGCCGCAGTTGACCGCGCGTCGGCCTTGACATCTTTACCCGCGTGAACTGCTCCGTTGCCCATGCCACCTTTAGAATCTGTTGATGCGACCATTTGTAAGTAACCTTCCTTGGTTGTTGTTTCTGATTGAAACATGCTTGAAACTGTCCGAACTTTGATTTTTCCTTGCATTTGAATTGGCTCCATTGCCAAATCATTTGTTCGGTATCTATTAGGTATCCGATTCCAATCGGCTAGTCAACCCTTTGTTCGGTATATTTTAGGGTTGAATTCTTGCATGAAATCTACCCAGCATTTACCGCATTCCAGGAAAAACTGCCTTTTTTCTTCGGTCCTACCTAACAAACGCAGAACAAATAAAAATGTGACAACTTTTGGCGCTGACACTGTCTATTTTTTGCAAGCCGCTTGCGCGCCGTTATTTACGCCACAAAATTTGGCGTGGGCGGGCGGTAATCCGTCAAATCAATGGTGCGAAACCAATCAATAGTTCGGCGCAAGCCATCATCAAGGGATACTTTGGGCTGCCAACCAAGGGCTTTCTTGGCCAGCGCAATGTCTGGTTGCCGCCGCGCTGGATCATCCGCAGGCAGCGGCCGTCCCGTGACCACTTTGGACTTGGTGCCGGCAAGCGCCACAATTTTCTCCGCCAGTTGCTTCACGGTGAATTCATTTGTGTTTCCCAAATTGATTGGCCCCATGCATTCATCCGGCGCGGCCATCAACTTTATCAAGCCGTCCACCAAATCATCCACATAGCAAAAACTACGGCTTTGGCTGCCGTCGCCAAACAAAGTGATGTCATGCCCCGCGACCGCTTGACGAATAAAATTGCTCACAACGCGCCCATCAAATGGATGGATGCGCGGACCATATGTATTAAAAATGCGCGCCACGCGAATAGAGACATTGTTCATGCGGTGATAATCGAAGAACAACGTCTCGGCGGCGCGTTTGCCCTCGTCGTAACAGGCGCGCGGACCAATTGGATTCACATTGCCCCAGTAACTTTCAACTTGCGGATGCACCGCTGGATCGCCGTAAACCTCGCTGGTGCTTGCCTGCAACACGCGCGCGCGCACGCGGCGGGCAAGACCAAGCACATTCATGGCGCCCATGACGCTGGTCTTCATGGTCTTAATGGGGTTGTATTGATAGTGGCCAGGCGCCGCGGGGCATGCCAAATTATAAATTTGATCCACTTCAAATTGCACGGGGTTGGTCACATCGGCGCGCACCAACTCAAAGTTGGTCTTGCCCAGCAAATGTTCGATGTTTCCGCGGTGGCTGGTGAAGAAATTATCCAGGCAAATCACCTCGTTGCCGGCTTCAACCAAGCGGTCGCACAGGTGTGAACCCAAAAATCCAGCGCCGCCAGTAACCAGAATTCGTTTTCGCATGCAGTAAATGTAGCGAATACCGTCAAAAACTGCTCGACGGCAAAGGCACTTGCAGGGAAGATGCGCGCATGAAACTTTCAACCGTCAATACAAAGTTCACCGCAGAGCGGCCACATCGGCGCATTGCGTTGGGAGCCATGACGGGCACAAGTTTGGACGCGTTGGATATGGCGCTGGTTGAAATCACCCAGCGTGGCTTGCATTCATGCGCCACACTTTTACGCCATCAGACATTTGATCTGGGGGCGCTGCGGCCACGCTTGCGAGCGGCGTCGCAGGGCAAACCTTTTTCAGCGGGCGACTTTGCGCGCTTGGCTTTGGAGTTTGGAAACTTTCACGCCGCCAGAGCGCTCGCCATCTTGAAGGATCACAACAGCGCCGCACGCGCAACTCTGAAGATTGATGTGGCAGGTATTCACGGCCAAACTATTTTTCACGCGCCCCCGCTGTCGTGGCAAATCATCAATCCATTTCCAATCGCCCGCGCGTTGCGCTGTCCAGTGGGCAGCGATTTGCGTGGCGCGGATTTGGCTGCCAGTGGCCAAGGCGCGCCCATCACTCCGCTGGCGGATTGGATTTTGTTCCGCGGACATAGGCCGCGCGCCATTGTCAATCTAGGCGGCTTCTGCAACATCACATGGTTGCCTTCTAGCGTGGACAACCCCGCAAAAATAAATGGCCGCGATGTGTGCGCGTGCAACCACATTCTGGATCACGCCGCCAAACTGGCGCTTGATTTAGAATTTGATCCGCAAGGCAGCAACGCCGCCCAAGGCTCGGTGCATCCGCAGGCTTTGGCTGCCCTGTCGCTGACGCTCAAGAACGCCGCGGCGCAAGATAGATCGCTTGGAAGCGGTGATGAGGGTCTAGATTGGGTCAACCAATGGGCGCCACAGTTGACCTCATGCGACCTGCTTGCAACGGCGGTTTTTGCGGTGGCAAACAGCATTTCACAGGCCATTCTCAACAATGAAAGTCCTTCGCATGAAGTGCTGTTGGCTGGCGGCGGCGCCATGAACGCCACATTGTGCCAGCGCATTGAGGAATTGGTGCGCCGACCCGTTTTCAACACGGATGTGGCCAGCGCGGTGCATATTTCGGCGCGTGAATCGGTGGCGATCGCGGTGCTAGCGACCATGGCATGGGACGGATTTTCCATCACCCTGCCCAGCGTGACCAAGCGCTCCGCCATGCATGGCCGCGATGGATTATGGTGCTTGCCAATGTCCACCGATGACGAGGAAACACAATCTTAACCAAACCATAATGCCTAGCACTCCATCATACATCAGGATTGAATGCATGCAAAATAACTTTGTGCTCATCGTTGAGGATGAAAGAGAAATCGCCGAACTTGTTGAGTTGCATCTCAAGCGTGCGGGCATTCACAGCACGATTGCGCGCTCTGGACGCGCGGCGCTGGACTTGATTAAAAAATCCGTGCCCGACGCGGTTGTGCTTGACTTGATGTTGCCCGATGTGGACGGCCTTGAAGTGTGTCGGCGCATTCGCCAGACGCATGATCAACGCGTCTTGCCAATCATCATGGTCACGGCCAAAGGCGACGAAAGCGACATTGTGGCCGGCATTGAACTGGGTGCGGATGATTACATCACCAAGCCCTTCAGTCCGCGCGTGCTGGTGGCGCGTGTGCAGAACGCACTGCGTCGAACTGGTCAAGCGGTTGCCATTGACAGCGACCGTATGAGCATGTTTGATGGACAATTGGTGATTGATGCCGGCCGTCACATTGTGCTGCTGGACAGCAAGCCTGTGGACCTGACGCTGACGGAGTATGGAATTCTGCAATTTCTAGCCAAACGCCCGGGATTTGTGCGAACGCGCGACCAGATTATTGCCGCGGTGCATGGCCGCGACATTGTGCTGAGCAGCCGCACCGTTGATGTGCATATCACCGCGCTGCGGCGCAAACTTGGAGCCGTGGGCGACCTGATCGAAACTGTGCGCGGAGTCGGGTATCGTTTGAGCGAGAGCCGCGAAGCTCTTGCTGAATGAAACCCAATTTCTCAACTGCTTTGATATGGATTGTGGCGGCGCTCATTGCCATTGGCGCTTGGATTGCGTTCACCAGTGAAACCGCTGCCGCCATTGCCATTGCAACGGTGCTTTGTGCGGCTATTCAACAAGCGCGTATTGCCGTTGATGTGGCGCGCCTGAACGCCTCGCTTGAAAAATCTTCGCAGAACGACGGGGCATCGGCCTTTCCAATTTTTCGCCGTTCATTGCTAACGCAACTTTCACGCCAGTGCGCGTCCATGACCGAGCAGCACGCCCGCACGCGCAATGAGATACAAAGCGAGCATTTGCAGCGACAGTTGTTTGAGCAATCCATGCGCGATGGTTTGGTGGTGCTGGACGCGCATCAACGCGTGCTGTCGGCCAACGCCGCGGCGGCGCGCTTGCTGGGCTTTGATTCAACCGCAGCGCGCGGACGATTGTTCCAGGAACTCAGCCGCATTCCAGAAGTGAACGCAATGCTGGATGCGAGTTACAAAGATGGCCAGCGCCGCCACGGGTTGCTGGAACCACCCACCTCGCCGGGCTCCATTGTGGACGCCGCCATTGAAACGCTGCGCGATGAATCTAAACAACCCATTGGCGCGTTGCTGCTCATCGCCGATGTCACCAGCGAGCAACGCCTTGAGCGCATGCGCAGCGATTTTGTGGCCAATGTCAGCCACGAACTGCGAACCCCCATCACCAACATCAAGGGGTATATAGAAACCATCCAGCAAATTGGCTTGGGCGACCAGGGACAAGTGAATCGCTTTCTAGAAATTGTGGAGCGCAACGCTTCGCGCCTGGGCGCGCTGGTGGAGGACTTGCTCTCCATATCTTTTTTGGAGTCAAGCAATTCCAAGGAGCGCGTCACCATGGGACCAACACCAGTGCATAGTTTGATTGATTGGGTGGACGCCGAACTTGGTCCCGCAGCCGAAGCGCGCGGCGTGCAATTAAAGCGCGATATTGAAAGGGATTTACATTTGCACGCCAACGCATTGTTGGTTGAGCAAGCTATTGGAAACCTGGTCAGCAACGCTATTCGCTATGCGCCGCGAGGAAGCGCTATTGAAATTTCCGCGCGCGCCAGCCACATGCCAGTGCAGGGTCTGGGCAAGAATGCAAGCAATTCCATTGATCATTCACACACGCGCATGGCGCTGATCACCGTGTCGGATCAAGGTCCTGGCATTCCCGAAAAGCATTTGCCGCGTTTGTTTGAACGCTTCTACCGAGTCGATAGCGCGCGGAGTCGCGACGAAGGCGGCACCGGCCTTGGACTGGCCATTGTCAAACACATTGCAATGGTGCATGGTGGAACGGTGACGGTGGAGAGCAGCATTGGCATTGGCAGCCGATTTTGCTTGGTGATTCCGCTGGCAAATATCTAGAAATATCGTTGCCCACGGCTGATTACGCGCCAGAACACCTACATTGATCTTGAAATGACTGAATACATTGAGTTTCTTAACACAATCTAAATGCGCCGCGAGGACTCTTCAACTTCTGAATTCCACTTTCCATTTCAAAGGACCTTTATGAAGATCGCCGCAACCTTGGGACTGACATTGTTTGCGCTTCCACTTGCGCTCATGGCTGCCACGCAAGTGAGCGACGCGGACTTGGGCAAGTTGACTGGACAAATTAAAGTGGATGGTTCATCCACGGTGTATCCAATCACGGAGGCCGTCGCGGAAGATTTTCAAGCCAAGGCTCCCAAGACACGCCCGACGGTTAGCGTAAGCGGAACCGGTGGCGGCTTTAAAAGATTTTGCACTGGCGAGACCGACATCACCAATGCAAGCCGCCCGATCAGCAAGACTGAAATGGAGAACGCCAAGACCAGCAAGATTGATTTCATTGAGCTGCCGATCGCGTTTGACGGGCTTGCCATTGTGGTCAATCTTGCCAACACCTGGGTGACACAAATCAGCCTAGATGAATTAAAAAAGATTTTTAGCGCGAACTCGCCAGCCAAAAAATGGTCGGATGTGAATCCATCCTGGCCAAACGAAACCATTCAGGTGTTCAGCCCTGGCACTGATAGCGGAACCTTTGATTACTTCAAGGAGGTCACGGTGGGCAGCGACGGAAAAATCCGCTCCGATCTTTCCGTAAGCGAGGACGACAATGTTCTGGTGACGGGCGTGGCCGGCGACAAGAACGCGATTGGTTATTTTGGATTTGCGTATTTCACCGAGAATTCCGCCAAATTGAAGCTAGTTCCTGTTGACGCTGGCAAGGGCGCCATTGCGCCCAACGACTTGACCATTGAAAATGGAACCTACGCGCCATTTAGCCGGCCTTTGTTCATTTATGTGAATGCCAAAAGCGCGCAGCGCCCGGAAATTGCCGCCTTTGTGGATTTTTATTTAAGCAACACCGCCGAACTTGCCAAACAAGTTGGATACACCCCGCTGCCAAAAATTATTATTGATCGAGCCACGGCGAATTGGAAAGCAAAAAAACTTGGAACCCAATACATCGACGCCTCTGGCAACAAAGTCCAAGGTTCCATTGCCACTGTTTATAAATAAGACACGCGCATAGAAGGCACCACATAACTTTGAGAACAAGAAATATGATCCGCCACACATTCAATATGCAAATCACGGCGGATTCATTTGTAAGTTTTTGCAATCGGGATTGGAGAACCAAACCAGTATGAGCGCGCTTTCAGTCAAAGCCGCCTCCAATGCTGTGGCGTTGACGCGTAGGGGCGTGACCCGTTCCAACCGCACACGCGACGGTTGGGAATTTATGATCCGCGGATTGCTTGGATGCACAGCGCTTATCAGCATCGCCATCACGGCGGGCATTATCATGATCTTGCTGCGCGAAACCATTGCATTTATTCAACTGCCGGAAATTCATCTCACCGACTTTTTATTTGGCACCACATGGAGCCCCCTGCTTGGCGCGGAGAAGCATTTTGGCATTTGGCCCCTGGTTTGCGGCACATTTTTGGTGTCGATGGTGGCCGCGGCCACCGCTATTCCGCTGGGCTTAATTACGGCGGTCTACTTAAGCGAATACGCCACGGTCAGTAAACGCGCCCTGTTGAAACCCGTCATAGAAATTCTGGCGGGCGTACCCACGGTGGTCTACGGATTCTTCGCACTGCTTGTGATCACCCCGGCGCTGCAAAGCGCGTGCAACTTTCTTTTTGGCGCGCCGATCTTTTCTGGCTACAACGCGGGCGCCGCTGGCATTGCAGTAGGCATCATGATTCTTCCAATCGTGGCGTCGCTAAGCGAGGACGCCATGCAATCGGTGCCGCGCTCCTTGCGTGAGGGCGCGTACGCACTGGGCAGCACCAAATTTGATGTCAGTGTGAAAGTGGTCACGCCCGCCGCGCTGAGTGGCGTTATGGCCAGTTGCTTTCTGGCCATCACGCGCGCCATTGGCGAGACCATGGTTGTGGCTCTAGCCGCCGGCGGCCTGGCGCACATGACCCTCAACCCCGCCGATCAAGTGCAAACCATGACGGCGTACATGGTGCAAATTTTTCTGGGCGACGCGCCGGCCTTTGGCGTGGAAAATCTCTCCAGTTACGCCGTGGCCATGGTTTTATTTCTGCTGACGCTCATGCTTTCCATAATTGGAAACATTCTGCTGAACCGGTTCCGCGAGGTGTACGAATGAGCGCTCTTTCAATGCGAACAAGGCGTATTGTGAAAAATCGCGCCTTTCTTGCGCTGTGCCTGCTCAGCACCAGCGTCACCATACTTATTTTAGCGCTGCTGATCATGTCCATTATGTTGCAAGGCTCGCACTTCTTGTTCAACAGCGAGGCCATCAACGCGGTCTTTGCCCACGGTGAACTTTCGCAACTGACAAAAGTGATCCGCTGGGAATTTCTCACCAACTTCGCCAGCCGCTTTCCACAAAAAGCCGGCATTTACGCCGCGGTGATTGGCTCCATTTGGGTGTGCGCTATTTGCGCGCTGTTGGCGCTGCCGCTTGGCATTGGAACCGCGATTTATCTGGAGGAGTTTGCGCCCAAGAATCGCTTGACAGCATTGATTGACTTTAATATCCGCAACCTGGCGGGTGTGCCCAGCATTGTGTACGGCATTCTTGGGCTGACTGCGTTCACGCGCATGTTTGGATTTTTTGGAAGCGACAAAAACAGCGCGCTCTCATTTGGACCCGAAGACGCTTGGTGGCACATTCAACTTCCGTTTGGCCAAGGATTACTTGCGGGTGGACTCACCTTGATGCTGGTGGTGCTGCCAATTGTGATTATTTCTAGCCGCGAGGCGCTGCGGGCGGTGCCTGCAAGTTTGCGCCAAGCCAGCCTTGCCATTGGCGCAACGCCGTGGCAGACCGCCTCTTTCATCACTTTGCCCGCGGCAATTCCCAGCATTTTAACTGGAGCCATTCTGGCCATGAGCCGAGCCATGGGCGAGGCCGCGCCACTGCTTGTGCTTGGCATTCCGGTGTTCATCGCCAACACGCCTGACAATCTCACCGACAATTTCACCGTTCTTCCATTTCAAATTTTCAATTGGGCAGGCCGTCCCCAAGAATCATTCCACCAACTCGCCGCGTCGGCCATTGTGGTGCTGCTTGTTGTGCTGATCTGCTTCAATGGTGTCGCCGTGTATCTTCGACACAAGTTGCGCCGGCCGATGGCATAAAGACTCATTTGAAAAATGAACTCGAACACAACATTGCCCACCATGCCAGACACCCAACCAACGCTTTCCAAGCCCGCCACCGCCGCGCCCGCCACATCGAGCGCGCAACCGAGCGGTGAAAAAATTACTATTCGCGCGCATGATTTCAACGCCTGGTACGGCGCCTACCACGCGCTGCAGAACATCACGCTGAACATTCCCTCTCAACGCGTGACCTCCCTCATTGGTCCCTCGGGTTGTGGCAAGAGCACCTTTCTGCGCTGGATCAACCGCATGAACGACTTGGTTCCAAACGCGCGCGCTCAAGGCACGCTGCAACTAGACCAAGACGATGTGCTTGAGCGCAACTTTGATGTGGTGGAATTGCGCCGGCGTGTGGGAATGGTTTTTCAAAAGCCAAATCCCTTTCCCAAGAGCATCTATGAAAATATCGCCTTTGGACCGCGCCTCCACAAGCGATTTCAACGCAGCGACCTGGACGCGCTTGTGGAACAAAGCCTGCGCGCCGCCGCCATTTGGGACGAAGTGAAGGACCGCTTGCACAACAGCGCGTTGGGTCTTTCGGGTGGTCAGCAACAACGCTTGTGCATTGCCCGCGCCATTGCGGTTGGTCCTGAGGTGCTGTTGATGGACGAGCCCTGCTCCGCGCTTGATCCGCGCAGCACCGCCAGCGTTGAAGCGCTGATTCGCGAATTGCGCCAAACATTCACCATTGTGGTGGTCACGCATAACATGCAGCAGGCCGCGCGCGTGAGCGATCTCACGGCGTTCTTCTTTGAAGGCAAACTTATTGAAGCTGGGGCGACCGATGGCATTTTTACCAACCCCAAGAACAAACAAACGGAGGATTATGTCACCGGCCGCTTTGGATAACTCAACGGATCATCCAACGCACCCACGCATAAAAAGAACATGGCAGTAGACCTACGAAATGAGATGGTTAATTTACGCCGCAACTTGCTGGCCATGGGCGCCATGGTGGAGCAGCGAGTGACGCGTGTGATTGAAGTGATGATTGACGGCGATATGCAGCTGGCGGAGGTGGTACGCGCCGGCGACGCCGAGGTGGATCAAATGGAGCTCGACCTGGAAGCCGCTTGCATGCGTCTGCTCGCCTTAGCGCAACCCGTGGCTGGTGATTTGCGCCTTATTCTGGCGGTCATCCGCATCAGCAACGAACTGGAGCGCATCGCGGATTTGGCGCGCGGCATAGCCAAGAAACTCATCAAGTTGGGCGCGGGTGATGGTCCACCACTTCCGCCTGCCATGATTGATCTGGCGTTTGCTAGCCGCACCATGCTCAGCGATGTGCTGGCCGCCATGAGCAACGAGGACGCCTCGCTGTGCCGACAAGTTCGCCGCGCCGATCAACGCGTGGATGATTTGCACAAGGAGGTTCTGCAATGGGCGCGCCAAGAGATTCCCCGCGATGTGGACACATCGGGTCAGACCATTGAAATGCTCACCATTGCGCAACGCTTTGAACGCATCGCCGACATGACCACCAATATCGCCGAGGATGTGATCTTCTTGGTCGAGGGCCGCATTGTGCGCCACACGCCCGACGCGTGATGCAGTGAAGTGACCGCTGGCGTGGTTGCTCATCTGCCCAATTATGGAACACTTGCGTTGTCTATTTGCATTGAATTGAGGGAATTCTGTTGCATGGCTTTGAAATTGTGTCATACTCCCCATGGCTTCATTCGCAACCCACACATGCACCATGTCAAATTCAATATTGCCGCGTGCGCCTTCGCCCACCGCGTCCTGCTTCAACTTGTTGTTGCATGCGGCGCGTCCCTGGGATTGGCAAGCGCCGCCACCGCGCAATCGCCAACTGGCATTGTCAAAGCGTGGGGTTCAAATTTACACACTGAAAGCACAGTTCCATTATCCGCTGCGATAGGCGTAACGGCCATTGACGGCGGGTACTACTACAACATTGCCCTTCGACGAGGAGCGGTGATTGCGTGGGGCTACAACCTACACGGCCAATGCACGGTTCCCGCCGCGGCCACCAGCAATGTCACAGCCATCGCTTGCGGTTGGCAACACAATGTTGCTCTGAAGAATGATGGCACTCTGGTGACATGGGGCTACAACTCCTTTGGCCAATGCAGTCCGCCTTCAACCGCAACCTCTGGTGTCACCGCCATTGCAAGCGGCGGCAACCACACCATTGCGTTGAAAGGTGGAGCCGTCATTGCCTGGGGCTCCAACTCCTATGGCCAATGTCTAGGAACCAACTCCTTGAACAATGCAATCACAACCGATCCTGCTGGCGAATCGGTGCAAATACGGGGACAAACACTATCCAATGTCACGGCGATCACTGGCGGCGAGAATCACACCGCCGCTTTGAAAGTGGGCGGCGTGGTTGCGTGGGGAATGAACAATTTCGGTCAATGCGATGTTCCAAGCGCCGCCACAAGTGGCGTCACTGCCATCGCCTGCGGCGACTTTCACACCGTCGCGCTTCAAAATGGCAAAGTGCTTGCCTGGGGATCGAATCAATACGACCAATCCAATCCGCCGTCCTCAGTCATGTCTGGCGTAAGCGCCATTGCCGCCGGCGCCTACCACACGCTGGCATTGAAGAACGGTGGAGTCTTGGCATTTGGGTACAACTCTGAAGGCCAATGCACTGTCCCATTGGCATCCACTACGGATGTGTTCGCCATTGCAGGCGGCGCTTACAACAGCATGAGTTTGTATCCAAGTATCGACTGCAACGCGAATGAACAAGACGACAAGGCCGAAATTCAAAACGGCATTCCTGATCTGAACTTGGACAATATTCCAGACACTTGCCAAGGTGCATTGATATACAACATCACCACGCCATCGCTTGGCGTGCCCACTGCCAATGTTGCTGTGGAGTACACATTCACCGGGTTGATCATGCCCGACAACTTCGCCGATGTACCCGTGACCATCACTGCCAAAGGTGATTTGGACGCAGCCACGGAATACATAACCGTGTCATTGAATGGCGTTGTGTTGCGGCGCGTATTTGAAACTGGCGGAGTGAATTGCTCCACGGGTCAAGGCGTGAGTAGGACCACATTCAACATTCCATTTGCAACATTTGTTGATGCGATAGCGCTTGGTCAACTCACAATTTCTTTGCTGCCGTCGGCAGCGGTCACGGGTGGGCAGTGTCCCACTGGATACATGTCCATCCAAATGTTGTATGTGGGCATTGGTCCGCAAGGCGACTGCAACAACAACGGGTTGCTTGACACGCGCGATCTTGGCGCTGATTCAACGCTTGACTCAAACAGCAACATGCACTTGGATTCATGCGAGTTGGCCAAGTGCGACCTAGACCTGAGCGGCTTTGTGGACACTGGGGACACCAGCATTCTGCTTCTGAATTACGGAGATTTCAATCCACCGTTTGGCGACTTTGACGGCAACGGTCAGATTGACACCGGAGATGTGGCTTATCTGCTGCTGAACTTTGGTGAAGTGACTTGGCCGTAGTTCCTTCAAAGGGCAATATTTGCCGTATTCATGTATGCAAATTATAATTTTTACTTGCATTCACCCAATGCTGGTGTCATACTGCTATTGCGTTACAGGCCTTGCGGTCTTTCCATTTCGGGGCGCATCATTTTGGAGGCCTACGCATGAACCATTTCCGCTCCCCACTACTCGCGACTTCTGTAACTATGCGTCCTAGCTCACGCAGTGCCACCACACGGCGCGATACAACCAACAATACTCTTTTGTATTTTGTAAATACTTGCAAAAATTTTGTCGCTGCGCGACGCGTAGCCAGTGAGGTTGTTGGCCGCTTCCACAACTTCTTTAGCCTTCTTGTTGTGTGTGGCGCGGCCTTTACATTTGTGTCTAATGCGGGGGCGCAAGTCAATGGCTTTGTTACGGCTTGGGGGCGCAACAGCGAGGGTCAATGCACCATTCCTGCTTCTGCTTCTAGCGGCGTTACTGCTATCGCGGGCGGTGCCTAC
>SXGQ01137916.1_pt1 | contig 47835 bp, 42 predicted proteins | sample 3178371 | NCBI WGS metagenome assembly SXGQ01 (sample SAMN11356859, study PRJNA531348) | freshwater metagenome | isolation source: freshwater sample F1-20 | place: China: Fuxian Lake, Yuxi | collected 2017-12-25 | reverse complement strand
TTCTAAGCTGCAGGTCGGTGGTTCGAATCCACCTCGGGACGCTTGTTTGCAACGCCCAATCGTATAGATCGCGCGCTCACGAAGTTCCGCGTCCATGCGTCAAACATATGCAAGCTGCTGTTCAAGTAAAACTCGAAGTAGTAACAAATACTAAACTTTGCAACTGTGCCAAGCGATCTTGCTCTTATGATTTGCATACTGCTTATTGGCGTCGTTGCCGCGTTGTACGCAAGCGTGGGCCATGGTGGCGCCTCGGGCTATTTAGCCATCATGGCATTGTTTGGTATCAGCAGTTTATTTATGCGGCCCAGCGCGCTTGTCCTGAATGTAGTTGTATCGGCGCTGGCAACCTGGGCGTTTATGAAGACCGGACATTTTCGTTGGCGCTTGCTGTGGCCATTTATTGTCACCTCCATTCCATTTGCGTTTTGGGGCGCAACGCTTTCGATTGATGAAACCGCGTTCAAAATTGTGGTGGCGACAACACTATTGATAGCCGCAGCAAGATTGTGCGTGCCACAGGGGACAGTCCAATTGAAATCTCTGGTTATCGTGGATGCGTTGGCATGTGGCGCGGCGATTGGATTTCTATCTGGATTGGTTGGGGTGGGTGGCGGAATATTCTTAACGCCCCTGCTCATTTTGTGCGCGTGGGCCACGCCGCGTGAGGCCGCCGCAGTTTCAGCGCCATTTATATTGATCAATTCCATCGCCGGACTATTGGGATTGATCAGTCAAAGCGTCAACTTTCCACCTTGGTTGTGGTGGGCGTGCGCCTCTGCGGTTATTGGTGGTTGGTTTGGCTCCAAATGGAGCGCGGACAACTCATCTCAATCGGGTTTACGAATTCTACTTGGATGCGTACTTGTGATTGCCGCGGTAAAATTCGTACTGGTCTAAGACTTGGGCGGATTCACCACTTTGGCGCCTTGTTCAATCCAAGCTTCAATCAATGCAATTTGCTCTGGCGTCAGTCGCTCACCCTTTGGGGGCATGTGGCCTTTGGCGCTCTTGGGTTTGCGAATGGCTTTCACCATGGAGCTCAATGCTGGCTTGCCGACAAGAATAATTGGCAGTGTCTTGCCTTTTACCATTGGTTTTTGCAAGATGAGTTCTTCCACGTGATCAAAGGCCACTCCACCTTTGGCAGCGCCTTTGCCGTGACAGTCCCAACAGCGGGCTTCCAATATTGGAAGAATATTTTTGTTGTACTCCAGATCTTTTGGAATGGCTGGCGGCGTAGTTGGTGTGGAAGTTGGCGGCGTAGTTGGTGTGGAAGTTGGCGGCGTAGTTGGTGTGGAAGTTGGCGGCGTAGCCTGCGTAGCTGACATTGCAAGCGTGATGCTCAAGTTGAGCACATCAAATGTGAATGCATTTACAATTGGCTTGGATGCTTGCTCGGTTGGCGCTGTTGGCTCGGTTGGCGCTGTTGGCTCAGTTGGCGCTGTTGGCGCTGTTGGCTCAGTTGGCGCTGTTGGCTCAGTTGGCGCTGTTGGCTCAGTTGGCGCTGTTGGCGTAACACCCTTGTTTTCATCCTCGGATACCCAGGTGACTGACCAAGCCTTTGATAGCGGAGTTGTGACTTGCCCTTCTCCCCACACCATGTCACCACCAAAATGCGCGGTAACACCTATGCAAATTGCAATCCCAAGGGATAATAGACGTGAAATTTTTAACAAGCTTGGCCAGGAATCGCTACGGACAAGAGAAGTCATAAACGCCAGCGCAACTAATCCCACTAAACTTGTAATGCCAAACCAGCGGTGCAGAAATAATTCCTGGCTGAGATTTTTCGGATCGGCAAAGAACCAACCGCTTGCAGCTACGACCACGCTCGTCAGGGCCGCGATCCATGTGCAATGAAATGCGAATTCACCAAAACCTTCGTGGCGCATAATCCAGTGCCACGACATGGCAAGCGTTGCAACTATGGCCAACGCAATTGGGAAATGCACTACAAGAGGGTGAATTGCGCCCAAAACTTCCAACCAAGCCTTGATCAACGAAGAATCAACGACAGTTTGGTTCATCATTTGTATATTCTAATAATTTTTGGTGTCCACAATGCGGATGCAATTTCTTAAAATATTTCTAGATGATTCGTCTTATTCACAGTCTAAAAATAGAAAGAGCGTGAGTCGCTTAAGTTTTCTTAAGCGCCCACGCCCTTTTTTGCTAATTCAGCCCAAACTAAAGCAGTTTGGGGGTATTTACCCATCCAAGACACTCGACCCGATTTACCAAATCTCATTTACTGCAATTTAGAGCAACAGATTGAGAAAGTTTGGGAACATTCTTACATTCGTAGTGTGTATGAAATTGTTGCATTGTCAATAAATTTATCAAATATAAGCTAAAGTCTTGCCGTGATAGAGTCCGAGAATAACAACTTTTTTTGGCAAAAATGCGTCTTGCATGCGGATATGGATGCCTTTTTTGCCAGTGTTGAACAATTAGACGACCCAACTCTTCAAGGCATGCCGGTTTTAGTGGGTGGCGAAGGTGGCCGCGGCGTGGTTGCAGCCGCAAGTTACGAGGCGCGGAAGTTTGGTTGCCATAGCGCTATGCCTATGGCGCTGGCACTAGCCAAATGCCCGCAAGCCTTGGTGCGAGCGCCACGCTTTGATCGTTACAGCGAAGTCAGTCGTCAATTTCTGAACATCTTGCGTGATCAATCGCCTCTCGTTGAAGCCATTAGCGTGGATGAGGCATTTGTGGATGTCACTGGTTCGCAATTACTGTTGGGAAGCGGTCCAACAATTGCACAAAGCATTCGGAGACGTGTGCACGAAGAATTAAAATTAACCGTAAGCGTTGGCGTAGCCACGTCAAAATTTGTAGCGAAGATTGCCAGCGACTTGCAGAAGCCAAATGGCATGACAATTATTTCAGCCGTGAACACACGCGCGATGTTGGCGCCACTTAGTATTGCAAAAATGTGGGGCGTAGGTCCAAAGACGCTTCCAAAATGTATCAACGCTGGCATTCATACATTTGGCGATTTGCAAAACTTGAGCCAGGAACAAGCGCGGGCGCGACTTGGCGAATCCGGCGCGCAGTGGCGGGAGTTTGCGCTGGGCATTGATGACCGCGAAGTGATCACTGAACACGATGCAAAAAGTGTTGGACAAGAGGAAACATTTGAGAGCAACATTGGCGACATGGATGCCTTGCGCCTTACTCTGCAAGAGCAGTGCGATCGTGTGGCTCTGCGTCTGCGCTCAAGTGACGGGCTGACGAAATGTGTGACACTAAAAGTACGACTCGCCAATTTTAATACTTTTTCCAGGCAAAAAACCCTGGATTCTTTCACTGATTCAACCAAGGCAATTTGGCGGGCGGCTGATTCATTGTTGGCGGCGTGGCGTGGCGAAAGCGCTCAGCCACTGCGCTTAATCGGTGTCAGCGTGGAACGAGTCGATCGCGCCGCAGCCGAGGTGCAGCCCGAGCTATTTCCAGATCCAGGCGCGGAGGTTCAGCGCAAACTGGATTCCATCACCGACGCAGTGGCGCGCAAGTATGGACCAGAAGCACTACATCGTGGGGTGGCGCGAGAGGCTAGCCGACGCAACAGGCGCGACGCGACCCATGACGGACCGCGCCCCGAAGCACATTGAATAGTTTCATGTTGAAAGCGTGGCGCGCAAGCTTTCGCAACCACAATCGCGTTGAATAGTTCAATCTTCAAGGGGCGAAAAGCACAAGTCCCCCCAGTCATCGGTGTAGCCATGCTCCATAAGAATTTGCATGAAGCACGCGGTCAAGTGTTCAAGCAGTGAACTGGCGCGGCGCACGGCGACGCGGTTTAAACGGCTGTTGTAGGTGCTTCCGCCATGCACAAGTTGATTGCGTATAAACAAAACGCGTTCAAGAACGGCCTCAAGCCATGGCTGAAATTGGGCCTGTTCCACAATATTCTGCATGGTGGATTTGGTTGTGAAATGCTTGCCGCCTGCGTGGCGTGGCTTCGAACTATTCCATGACTCACGAGATTGAAAGTGCTTGGCCAGATACGCGTCCTCAAACAAACTACGAGCGGCGCGGTCGTTGGTTTCCAAAACCATTTGCAGAAGGCCATCTTGATCATGTTGAAGAATTTGTTGTATGAACAAGCGCGTGGCGGTGGCATCGGGTTCCGGTGATTTGGTTCTTTTGTTCCACTGGCTTATCAATGCCGCGAAAGCAATCCACTGAGCGATCAATTTCGCATCAAGGTCCTCGCGGATATCGCAACGCTCTGAAAATTCCAGCCATGTCAGCGCGCGATGAATGCGTACGCGCACTTCTTCATACAAATGCGCCTTGGAATATGCGTCGCGTCGCGGCTTCCACAACTTGCGCAATGTGGTCATGCTGAGTGGCGCGCCGCCCCAGGCGTCCACTGGTTTTGGAGGGCGTACCGTGTTCTTTGTTGCCATGCGGCAAGCCTATCGCATCAGGTTGTGGCTTGACCAAGCTTTAAACCAAGCACTGCCGCCGCAATGCCAAAAAGCAGAGAAAGACCAAGGTTCAGCCCAAAATCTAGCATGTCACCATGCGAAATCTGTTCGCACAATTCTTGCGCCCATGAACTGAACGTGCTTAAGCCGCCCATACACCCGGTGACAAAAAACAAATTGAACAATGGATTTTTTTTGTGAAATGGATCAATCACATCCACAAAGCGGTCGCGTGTGCGAATTAGATACTTGCGGCCAATCCACGCCGCAAAGAAAGTGGCGAGTATGTTCACCACAAGCACTGACACCCACAGATCGACCCACACAATGTGGCACGCTTGCTCCGCGCTAAATCGAAGCGTAGTTCCCATGCTGCCTCCTAAAAAAACCGCCGCAAGCATGAGCCAGATCGAGGGCAGCTGTGGTGGCGGCTTCATATTCATGGCACAAGCCTTTGGCCAAGCCACGCCAGTGCTACACCACCAACAATACTTGTGACCATAAAAAATATGGCCCCGCGGGCGCTCTTCTGTTGCAAACCTTCCGTGGATTCAATCGCAAATGCGCTGAAGGTCGTGAAGCCGCCAAGAAAACCGGTCAGCATGACATCGCTCACGAATTTGGAAGAGTCGCCCTGTATTTTCAATATAAAACCAGTAAAAAGTCCTATTGCCAACGAGCCCAGCAAATTGATGCTTAACAATATTTTCCACTGCGGCCAAAGACGTCCGCGATCCAGAATGAAATAAATCAAGAAGCGCATGGCCGCACCTAGCCCTCCGCTCAATCCAATCAGCAATGTGGTGCCAAACGAAGTTAGCATTTGAATTGGCGAGTCTATCAATCACATGAATATCAAACGCGTTGGTGAAACATTTATGGTCTTCCTGCGTCTTGGATGTTTTTCCTTTGGTGGACCAATAGCTCATCTTGGATATTTTCAAGAAGCGTTTGTCACGCGTCGCCAATGGGTGACTCAGTCGCGCCTAGCCGATCTAGTTGCACTGTCCTATTTTTTACCAGGGCCTTCAAGCAGCCAAGTTGGATTTGCAATTGGCTTGGAGCGCGCCGGAATTGCGGGCGGAATCGCTGCGTGGGTTGGTTTCACTTTACCCAGCGCCTGCATGATGTACGCGGTGGCTATCACGGTGCTCTATCCCGGTGAACTTTCAAACGCGGGTTGGTTGCAGGGACTGAAAGCGGCGGCCACTGCGGTGGTGGCACTGGCGTCCATACAAATGTTTGCCTTGCTTGCGCCAGATACGCGGCGCAAAGTGCTTGCGATCGCCGCGGGATTATTCAGTTTTGTATTACGCGACACAATTGCGCCGGGTTGGGTTTTACTCATTGGCGCGGTGCTTGGCTTGTTCGCATTGACGAGCCAAGAAGCTAGAGAAACGTTGGCGACACATTTCACAAGTCCAATCTCCAAAGGCGTGGCGGTGATCGCACTAGCGCTGTTTGCATGCTGCATGCTGGTGACATGGACACCATGGGCGTTGTTTGCGCAAAGTGGCTCACTGGTTTTTGGAGGAGGCCATGTGTTGCTGCCACTTTTAGAAACACGCTTTGTGCTTGGTGGTCTGATTGACGAGAATACATTTCTTGCTGGATACGGGGTGGCGCAAGCAATTCCCGGACCGCTGTTTGCCTTTGCTGCATTTCTTGGCGCCATAAGCGACCTGCGGGTTTCACCAGTTCTTGGCGCGTCTGTGGCCACATGCGCGATATTTATTCCAGGCCTACTGCTTATGACGGCGGCGCTTCCATTCTGGGACACGCTGAAACACCGCACATGGGCGCGCGCAATGTTGTCGGGCGTGAACGCGGCGGTGGTTGGCTTGTTGTTTGCGGCAATTGTTGGCTCCATTGCGCCAGCGTTGTTAATTCGAACATTTGGCAATCTTTTAGTCGGACCAACAACAATCATGATCTTGATTTGTTTGGGGGCGTTCGCCTTGCTGCGGCGCAAACGCATCCCCGTGCCGGCAATCGTGGCACTGTGCGCGCTGACTGGCTGGCTGTTGCTATAAAACAGCTTGAAAAGACCTTCAATTCAGTGTGCGGGCTCTATGTGCGCCGTGGCTGTTCCACCCAGCGCAGCCTCGATCTTATTTTCTATTTCACTGGCCACATCATGCGCGCTTTTTAAATCCATGTTGGGGGAAAGTTGCAAATGAAAGTCCACCCAATGGTCGCGCCCACTGTGGCGCGTGCGAACTTTGTGAAATGAAAGGATGCGCGGCAAAGGTCCATTTTGACGAACATGGTCGTTCAAAATTGTTTCAACCTTGGCAAGATCGGCAAGATCTTGCTCATCGAGCAAATCACCAAGCGCGCGGCGAATAAGTCGATAGCCAATAAAGCCAACCCAGCACGCCATGATCAAGCCAATAATTGGATCAATGAATTCCAAACCCGTCCAACGAACAAGTAACAGCGAGACCACGGCCGCGCCACTGGTCCACGCATCGGAAATGAAATGGATTCCATCGGCATGCAGCGCGCTGCTTTTGGTTTTGCGACCAATGTGAGTCAACCACAATCCCACGCCACCATTAGCCATAATGGTGAACGCAAGAAGCAATAAGCCAATATCAATTTTCACAATGGACGCGCCGCCATCAATGAGCTCCAGCGTGGCGCGCACCATGACCACCAACATGGCCACGCTAATCATGCCGCCTTCCATGGCGGAGCTTAAAAATTCGGCTTTACCGTGGCCATACGGGTGGGTTTGATCGGCGGGACGATTGGCCATCCACACGCTCCACATCACCAACGCGCTAGCCGCAACATTCACCACGCTTTCCATGGCGTCGCTAAAGACGGCGGTGCTTCCAGTAACGCGCCACGCCGCAAGCTTTGTGAGTAAAATCACCCCCGAGGTGACCAACCCAATGCGCGCGGCGCGATGTTCGACCTTTGCGGTGCTCACAAAGGAAATGTTACTCCTGCATGGGCAAATTAGAAGTACCATCTTCAAGGAGAACGCATCCATGATAAATTCGCTTCGGCTGATCACTGTTGGAACGGACTTTTCACTACCGGCCGCTACGGCGTTGAGTTGGGCCGCTGAATTGGCGCGCGTTCATAAAGCCTCGCTGTTGTTGGTACATGCATACACCAAGGATGACCACGGATTAAGCGAAGAAGAGGTACGAGTGTGTTTGAACGGCTTGGCCGCGTGCGAAATGGAACGAGGAATTCCAACGGAAGTTCAATTGCTCCAAGGCGCACCCGCTGGAGTGGTGTCCAAGATTGCGCGCGAATCCGGTTGCGATTTGTTGGTCATTGGAAGCCGCGGCAGAAATATGCTGAGCCGTATTTTCATGGGTTCGGTGGCCGATGCCACATTGAAATTGGCGACCACTCCAACCTTGGTGGTACATCCAACGGACGCCGTGCGCCCCGTGTCTTTCAAAAACTTGCTGGTGAGCGCCGATTTTTCACCCGAAGCAGACCGCGCCAGCGAATTCGCTGTGCGTGTGGCGGCTCCATTTGAGAACGCCGAAGTGAGTTTGCTGCATTCCACGCAAGTAGCCGGTCCATTTGTGGGCGTGGAAGTTCCAGCCGTTCCTATTGTGGAGGCTGGCGAAAGTGACACCATTGCGCGCACTGGATTATCCGAGCGAACTAAAAAACTTTCGGCCGCTGGAGTGCGTGTGCAAGGGCTTACATGCCCAGGCTCCGCCGTTGAAGTGCTGCTTGATGTGGCCGAGGATCGCAACGCTGATGTAATTGTGGTTGGAACGACGGCAGCAACCGGCATGAGCAAACTGTTGCTAGGCAGTGTTGCCACAGACTTGGTGCATCGCAGCACTCGACCAGTGTTGATTGTTCGCTAAGGATTACGATCGCGTTGAACTTGAAACAGCTTGGGTTGTGTCACACAGGCTGGGTTGGCTCAACGGGTTTTGTGGGCTCAGTAGTTTGTCCTGGAAGACTTGCAGGCGTTGACGGCGAAATCAAACCGCTATCAATGTAAATATCCAATAATTGCCCTGGCAACACTTTGGGGTCATCCTGAGTGAATCGATAAATCATCTCCATCACGCGCGTGTCAATACGCTCGGAATTTTCACCCGTGAGCGTGCGCTTGGGAATAACCACTGGAATCGTACGCACATATTCAATGGGAAACTCAACAATTTTTCCACCGCGTAGCACCGCCACGGCCTTGCCTTTGGGATCAAAGCGCCACGCGTCAAGCTCATCCACATCCACACGAATATGCAGCGGCGTGAGTTGCCCCACCACCACCAATCCATCACGCATCGCACCGGCCAAGGCAAATTCACCAGGACGAATATTGACCCGTAGCACGGTGCCATCGATCGGCGACTTCACCAAGCTCTGATCAATGTCGGTCTGCAATATCTGAACTTCGGATTCGCTTACTTTGGCATCGGCCACAGCCACCGCAAGGTCCTCGGGATACGTGCCTTTCATCATCTTGGCCAACTCGGCCTTGGCTTCGGCTAGGCGCGATGTGGTGAGATTGATTTCAAATATGCGCGTTGGTCTTTCGTTGGCGCTGATGGCCGTTTGATCCTCAACGGCGTTGAGGCGTTCAAGACGCAACGTGGCGTCATCTAGTGCCGACTGCCGCTGCGCCACGATGGCTTTGCAACGATCAACCTCCTCCGCACGCGGCATGGATTTCAACTGATCCACCTTGCGAAGGGCCACCTCCCATTTGGCCTTGGCGGCCACCAATTGCGCCGCAAAGTCGCGTTGATCTAGGGTGAACAACACATCGCCCTTCTTGACCAATTGCCCCTCAACTACCTGCACACTTTGAACGATGCAAGAAATGGAAGTTCCAATGTTCATAATTTCCGTGGCGGGTTCAACCAAGCCACTGCCGGCAACCCGATTTGAAAACGGACTCTTGGTGGGTTGGCCGCTTGGAGGCGCGTTGGGAACTGGTCGACTTTGCTTGTAAACGGTGTAGACGGCAAGACCAATACCAACGATGGCGACGATGGGAAGAAGGATGAATCGTAATTTCATTTTATTTTCCTTTTTCAAATGCGGCGGCTTGCAATGCGGCGAGTTCCACATCGCTGCTCACAATGCGTGTGATCAATCCATCGTCCATGTGGGCAATGCGGTCGGCAAAGTGGTAAATGCGCTCGTCGTGGGTCACAAGAACAACAAGTCTATCGGGGCGACGCCCCTGCTCGCGTATAAGTTCCATGACGCGCTGGCCCGTCGCGCCATCAAGCGCGCTGGTGGGTTCGTCACACACCAAAATGCTTGGCTCGTGAATTAAACTGCGGGCAATGGCCACGCGCTGTTGTTGACCACCCGAAAGTTTGGACGGCTTGGTTCGAGCGCGGCTGTGCAGACCAACATCGGTCAATAATTTTTCGGCTCGATCCAAGGCCTCGTTTCGGTTTTCGCCGCGTAAAAGCAGCGGAATAGCCACATTTTCCAAAACGGAAATTTGCGGAACTAAATTGAACTGCTGAAAAATAAATCCAACTTGCTTGCGACGAAACAACGCGCGCGCTTGATTGCTCATGGCATCTGGATCCTTCCCAACAAGGCGCAGTATGCCGTTGCTGCGCGACAAAATGGCGGCAAATATTGAAATGAGCGTGGTCTTTCCACAACCGCTTGGACCCACCAACGCCACAATCTCGCCAAAGTTGGCGTTTAAATCTATTCCGCGCAAAGCCTTGACCGCGGATTCGCCTTCGCCGTAGGTCTTGGCGACTCTTTCGCAAAAAATCGCTGGCTGGCCGCTCATCCGCTGAACACTTCCGTGGGATCAAGGCGGATCACTTTCCACATGGAAAGTCCACTTGAGCCCAGCACAATAATGATCACCGAAATGGTTGACATGATTGGAAGATGCCATGTCAGTTTGAACGCCAAGCGATCACCTGGAATCAATAAACCAAAAAGCGCCGTGGCTCCAAGACCTAAACCCAAACCAAGCACGCCCGCGGCCAAGCCTTGCATCGCCACCATTTGCAAAAGCTGACGACTTGTGGCGCCCATGGCTTTCATGGCTCCGAAATAGCGTAAATTATCAAGCGTAAAGTTGTAGAACATTTGCCCGGCGATGGCCACGCCCACTAAAAAACCAAGCATGATGGCCATGCCAAAATTAATTGGAATGCCAGTCTGCGTCATCCAATAATCTAGGGTTTTCCAGCTAAATTCAGCAGGCGTGTAGGCGGCGAGTCCGGTTTGCAATTGAATGCGGTTTTGCAATGCAGGCAAGTCCTGACCAGGCAGTGCCTTCACCAAAATAATGCTGAGCGTGCGGCGATTCGCCGGCGCAAATCCCACGGCGCGTAAATATGTCGTATAGATGATTGGAACATTTTGAAACGACGGACGCGTGTCTGCAATGCCGGCGATCACCGCTCGGCGTTCGTTCAACTCCAATTCATCACCAACTTGCATTGGCCTCTTTGGTCCATTCTTGTCCTGCGTGAGTGGTTGTAAGAGTTGCTTGCCCGCGCCGCGACTCTCAATAAAAATTGCGTCGGTCTTTCGTAAATCCTCCAACTTGCCTTTCAACATGGTGGCAGGCGCGCCAATTAGAGTGGCGTCGTCCACGCCAATCACATCGCATATTTGCCGACCACCGTTTGGCAACTTGGCCACAAGCAATCCCTTGAACAGTGGACTAGCCCACTCAATTCCACTCACACTACGCACGCGGTCAAGCGCGGTCACCTGCATGGGTTTTGTGTCGTCCACGAATTGCATGGTTGGATCGGTCACCCATAAATCGGCTTGCGGCGTTTCCTCAATCAAGGCGTAGGTGCGGCTCATTAAACCCACAAAAATGGCGGCTTGCTGCGTAATCAGAAGTGTGGCAAACGTGAGTCCCAGCAAAATGCCGTAGAACTTTGCGCTATCACCAAACAACATTTTTAAGGCGATCAGGCGCACGGTTTACAACTCCATTTGCACGCCGAACTCAACCACGCGGCTTGGCGGCAAATTAAAAGTGCGAACGCTGTCGGTCGACACACTGGACAAGGAGGCAAATAAGCGCTTGCGCCAAAGCGCCATGGGTGAATTGCCTGTGGTCAACACCACCACGCGCCGCGAGAAATAGGTGGTGCTTTCGGGATCCCATTGAAGACCATGCGCGCGCGCCTTCTCCAATAATTTTGGAATGTCGGGGCTCTCCATAAATCCACACTGCGCGGAAATTTTATAAAAACCATCGGGCATCCAAGTGACCCGAACTTGCCGATGGGCGGGAGCCACGGGCAAATTGATTGGCGTCACGCTGACCAGCAAAACCTGTTGATGCAAGACATGGCTGTGCTCCACAAACGAGGCCAGCGAGAAGGGAGTGGCGTTGTTGGTGGTCAGAAACACCGCTGTGCCCGGCACGCGGGGAACTTCTTTCACCCACAAGGTTGCCAAAAACTCATGGATATTGCTGGATGTTTCCGCGAATTTTTTGCCCATCAAATAAGAGCCCTGCTGCCAAACCAGCATGATCATGGTGGCGCCCAGCGCAATGGTAATAGTGAACCACCCACCGGTGAGCGCCTTGAGCAAATTCGCGCTAAAGAAAAGACCATCGATCGCCAGGAAGAATGACCCCACCACCACAACTTGCCATCGGTGCCAGCGCCAACGACGCCGCGCCATAATGCTGAACAAGAGCGTGGTAATGATCATGTCGCCCGTGACCGCGATGCCATACGCGCTGCCAAGTTTTTCGCTGCTTGGGAAAAGAATCACGGTCATCACGCAACCAACCAACATGATTACATTCAGCGCGGGCAAATAAATTTGACCTTCGGTATCGCTACTCGTGTGCACCACGCGCAAGCGCGGCAAATATCCCAGCCGCACCGCCTGCCGCGCAATACTGAATACGCCGCTGATCATGGCTTGACTAGCGATAATTGCGGCGATGGTTGAGATCATGACCAGCGGAACAATTCCCCATGCTGGCACCATGTCAAAGAATGGCCGAAGCGATTTCATCGATTCCATATCCAGCGCGCCCTGTTGGATGAAATTCAACACATACGCGCCCTGTCCAAAGTAATTCAACAAAAGCGATGGCAGCACAATGGCGTACCAAGCGAGTTGAATTGGAAACTTTCCAAAGTGGCCAACATCGGCGTACAACGCCTCCGCGCCCGTGACCACAAGCACCACGGAACCCAGCACGGTGAATGCTTGAAATGGATCGCTTTGAATGAAGTACCAAACGTACATGGGATTCAACGCTTGAATGATTTGCGGATTCTTCTGAATCTGATAAAGCCCCATGACCGCAAGCAAAAGAAACCAAGCAATCATGATGGGACCAAAAAACTTTCCAATGCTGCCAGTTCCAAATTGCTGCACCGCAAACAGTCCGATTAAAATAGTCAATGTAATTGGCAGAATCGCCTGATCAATCCATGTTGGCGAGTTGGGCAACTCCTTCAGACCTTCCACCGCGCTGAGCACCGAAATGCTTGGAGTGATCAAACCATCGCCAAATAAAAGTCCAGCCCCCAACATGGCCAGCAACACAATCATGCGCGTTGACAAGCCCCGACCCTTATTCAGCGATCTTGGAATAAGCGAGAGCAACGAAAATATTCCGCCCTCACCGTGATTGGTGGCGCGCAGAATGATAAGTAGATATTTCAGATTCACCGTGATCAACAGCGCCCATGTCATCATGGACAGAATTCCAATAATGTATTTCTCATCGATTGGACTGGCGGTGCTGCGATGCTCTATGCAGGCTTTCAGCGCGTACAGGGGGCTGGTTCCAATGTCGCCAAAGACAATTCCAATGGCGGCTAGTGAAAGCGCGGCGGTTTGCTTGGGGGTGAATACGACCGCTTTCGGCGAATGATGTGATGCTGAAGTCGGATGTGCTTTGTCCTGCATAGGCGAGTGCCCCGAAGGGTGAACGATTCTACCTTAAAATGCGTTGCGATTTCTGGAAGCATCAAACCGCGATTTGCCGCGCCACTTGCACAGCGAACATTTCAAATGTGCGCGCCGAATCAAGCGATGTTCCATTTTTTGTGGATTGATCGGCAGCGATGGCGGCGGCAAACATTTTTGCGGCTACGCGCGGATGCACACGACGGGCAATGCGTGAAATACTGCCGGCGCTTGGGCCCCACAATTTCAACGCCTTGGCCACATCGCCTTCATTTTTTCCGCTGGCCAACATACGGCTGGCATCATGAATTTTGCGCGTGAGATCAACCAGGCTCCAACCAATCATGACTTCCGGTACGCGGCTCACGGTGAGCAACTCATGCAGTAGTTGCAATGTGGCTGCGGCGTCGCCCGCAAGAACTGGCTGTTGAATTTCCCACGCTTGCTCCTCGCGGCTGAGCCCGGTGAATTCCTGCACCAGTTTGCGCGTGATCACCACACTGGCTTCGCTGGGTTGCGCGGCGGCGCTGGCAAGTTTGCACAATTCCATGTCAAGGCGCGCCAAGTCGCAGCCAATTTTTTCGATCAACAAATCCGCGGCGCTTGATTCAAGCGTGGCCGTGTAGGTTTGCTTGGCGCGCTGTACGCACCAATCGCGAGCCTCCGCATCGCCAGGTGAATCGCACTTCAACACGGCGCCAACTTTGGCCACCATCTTGTCAAAGTTTCCAGGGCGCCAACCCGAGGCGCTGCGCATGAGAAGCGTGGACTCCGCTTGCGGATTTTCCGCATAGCGTTCCATGGCACGGCGGCGATCCTCGCTGCCCATGAACGCCTCCGCATTGTCCACGATTACTAATTTGTGGGTGGCCAGAAGACCGAACATACGCAACTCATCCAGCACCGTGGCCAGCGAAGTGGTGGCGCCATCAAAATCAAATCTGTCCACGCTGCCAAATTGTTTGTTTAAGTCGGCTTCCAATGCATGGGAGCGTTCCATTCGCAGCAGCGAATCCTTGCCAGTGAGAACCACAACGCGCATGTCGGCGTTGGCTTGGTGAATGCTGGAACTTTCGCGCTTGGCCATAGGACATAAGAGTAACTTTGCGTCGCGGTTCGCGGCGTTCAAAAGCCAGACGTAATCGCATACCTTCTACCCCGTGTCAGTTTCCACCATGCAATCTTCCAACGCCGCCACCGAAGCCAACTTTGACGGACTTGTTGGCATGACCCACAATTACGCCGGTCTTTCCGCAGGTAATATGGCCAGCCAGAACAACGCGGGTCGGGTTTCAAAACCCAAGGCAGCGGCCCTCCAAGGCGTCGCCAAAATGGAGGCGGTCGCCGCGTTGGGCGTGGTGCAATGTTTTTTCCCGCCGCAAGAGCGTCCCGCCATTTGGGCACTGCGTGAACATGGCTTCACCGGGAGCGACGCCGACGTGCTTGCGCAAGCGCACATCAACAAGCCGCATGTGCTTGCGCAATGTTGCAGTTCTAGTTTCATGTGGAGCGCCAACGCCGCAACCGTTGCGCCCGCGCAAGACACGCACGACGAACGAACGCATGTGGTTGTTGCCAATTTGAAATCAATGCCCCATCGCGCCATTGAGCCGCCATGCACTCGCACCATGTTGAACGCGGTGTTGGCCGATCGCGCGCAATTTGAAATTCACCAAGCGTTGCCCACCAGCGCCGACATGGGTGACGAGGGCGCCGCAAATCACACGCGATTCTTTCACTCGTCCAACGCCAATCAGCCCGCAACGCACTTCTTTGTGTATGGAATGGACGCGCTCAATCCGCAAATCAAACCCAAGATTCATCCCGCGCGCCAAACGCTGCAAGCCAGCCAGCGCGTGGCCAAAATATTGCAACTTGATCCCGCGCGCTGCGTGTTTGCGCAGCAACATCCCGACGCCATAGATCAGGGTGTTTTTCACAACGATGTGGTGGCGGTTGGCAACGCTTCCACGCTGCTGTATCACCAAGATGCTTGGCTGCACCACGACCGCGTCCTAGACGAGCTTGCGCAAAGCGTGGGCAATGCGTTTTGTCCCATCGCTGTCAGTCGTGAGGAACTCACCATCGCGGAGGCAGTGACCACCTATTTGTTCAACTCGCAACTGATTACAACGCCCGATGGCTCCATGACACTGGTGTGTCCAAGCGAAGTGGAGCACCACGCGCGCGCCAGCGCCGTGGCGCGGCGTATTCAGCAAGATCCGCGCAATGTGATTTCACGGATTCTCTATATGGATGTGCGCGAGAGCATGCGCAACGGCGGCGGACCTGCGTGCCTGCGCCTACGCGTGCCGCTTGAAAATAGCAAATTGAAGGGCATTCATTCGGGTTGTGTGTTCAATACCGCCCGCGCGGCCCAACTGCGCGCCTGGATTGAGCGTTGGTACCCAGACCAACTCACGCCCGAAGATCTTGCCGATCCCAAACTGCTCGTCCGTCAGCGCGACGCTCTTGACGCGCTCACCACGCAACTTGGGCTTCCGGCCATTTATCCATTTCAAAGCATTTCGCCCTTCAAATCGTAAAATAAAAAGTTCACCCAAGGGCGCGTCACAAGAAGCGTGTCGTCGTTATCATTCCACCTCCATGTCGACGCCATCGATTCAACTACCGCACGAAGTTTTATCTTCGATTATCCGACCCAACACCAATTCGACGAGCTATCAGCGAACTCGCGAAATGACCATTGACGAGTTGTTACTCGAAAATCGCGTCGTCTTTTTAATCGGTGAGATCAGCTATTCCAGCGCGGCCCGCGTGATGATGCAGATGCTCTACCTGGACAGCCAAAAGCGCGGACAGGACATTAACTTCTACATCAACACGCCAGGCGGAAATGTGGACGACACCTTGGCCATTTACGACACCATGCAATTTATTTCCAGCGAAGTTTCCACCTATTGCATCGGCCGCGCCTATTCGGGTGGCGCGTTGTTGCTTGCTGCTGGTCAATCCAAGAAGCGGTTTATTTTGCCCAACGCCAAGGTCATGATTCACCAACCTTCAGGCGGCGTGGGTGGTCAGACCTCCGACATCCAAATTCAGGCGGAGCAAATCATCAAGGACAAGCGCGCACTGAATGAAATTTTGGCACGCCACACGAGCAATCCGGTTGAACGGATTGCCAAGGACGGCGAGCGTGATAAGTTTTTCTCCGCCGAGGAGGCCAAGGCTTACGGCCTTGTGGACGAGATCGCCTCGTTCCCCGAAAAATCTAAAAAGTAATTGACAATGTGATTGCAAAAATTATCGACTCACTGATCTGATTTCCAATACCTCAACAACGAGATCCCCGACCATGACACTTGTTCCAATCGTGATTGAAAAAACCGGCCGCGGCGAACGCGCGTATGACATTTACAGCCGTCTACTGAATGATCGAATCATTTTCGTGGGCGGACAAGTCAGCGACATGATGGCCAATTTGGTCGTGGCGCAATTGCTTTTCCTGGCCAACGAAGATCAGAAGTCCGACATCCACTTGTATGTCAATAGTCCTGGTGGCAGCGTCACCGCGGGCCTAGGGATTGTGGACACCATGAACTTTATTCCATGCAACATCTGCACCTACATCATTGGACAAGCCGCAAGCATGGGCTCGGTCATCGCCTGCAGCGGCACCAAGGGCAAGCGTTTCGCGCTGCCCAACTCCGAAAATTTAATGCATCAACCGCTGATCGCTGGCGTGCTTGAAGGCCAAGCCACCGATCTTGAGATTGAGGCTCGACACATTCTTCGCATGCGCAGTCAGCTGTACGCAATTTATTCCAAGGCCACGGGTCGCAGCGAAGCGCAAATTGCCGAGGATTGTGAGCGTAACAACTGGCTCACCGCTCCAGAAATGCTGAAGTACGGCTTGATTGACAGCGTGCTGGATAAATTGCAAATTCGTCCACCTGCGGCTTAATTGCGGTTGCTGTGAATTCATTTCAAAGACGACTGAATCCTCCCTGAAGAATGGGGAATTATGCCATGTCCGTAAATGTGTTTGGCTGATATTTCCACCAATACCACTGAACCACAAGCGTACTGGTCATACCAAAGGCGACTCCGGCAATCACATCTGTGATGTGATGATTCTGCGACATGATTCGATTCAGCCCCACAAGTGCGATACATGTCAGGGCGACGGGAGATAATTTGGGCCAGCGCAACATGCACACAACCGCCACGGCGCCAATGGTGGCCGAGTGGCCAGATGGAAATGAAAAACTTCCACCATCTGGAATTACGCTATACCAATTTGGACGCGTTCGCATAAAAATAAATTTAATCACATTGACCACCAAGCCACTGACCGCAATGGAAATGCAAAGAAACACCGCCCATGTTGCAATATTGCGGCGCTTGATCAAAATTCCCAAAAGAAAGACGCCCACCGAAAGACAAATCCATGGCAACGCGTCACCCAGCAACCCAAGCGAGCGTAGAAATACCCACTGCTCCCATTCTTTTTGTGTGAATTGATTAGCAAATTGTGTGTCAAAGAAAACCCAGATGACCGCAATAATTGGAATCAATCCCATATATATTCCAGCGACCAATGCCCTGCCCCACGCCGTTGCCAGCAGTGGTTTCACACGCAACGCCTGGCCCGCAAGCGCCGAACGCGATTCATTCCGTGGATGAGTTTCAAAAATGGACATGGTTGAGTGCGTTCTGCGGATAAGGCACGACCTGCAAACAATCGTGATGATACACAATATATATTTGTTCTCCCCTATGATGCGCCTATGAGTGATTCCCTCGATGCGCAAAAGTCATTGGAGAAGTTTGGCGATGATTTTGCGCGCGTGAAAGACGAAGTATTGAAAGTGATCGTTGGACAAACGCATGTTGTGGATAGCGTGCTCATTGCCCTGTTCGCGGGCGGTCATGTCTTGCTTGAAGGCGTTCCGGGTCTTGGAAAAACACTGCTTATTCGCACGCTTAGTCAAGCTTTGCAACTGAAATTTGGACGCATTCAGTTCACGCCTGACCTTATGCCCGCCGATGTCACCGGCACCACCATTGTGGTTGAGGGCGAGCACGGCCGCGACTTTCAATTTCGCAAAGGTCCCATTTTCGCGCAAATTCTTTTGGCAGACGAAATCAATCGCGCAACTCCAAAGACGCAAAGTTCGCTGCTCGAAGCCATGCAAGAACGAAGCGTGACGGTTGGCGGAGTAACACATGTGCTCGAGCCACCGTTCCTGGTCATGGCGACCCAAAATCCAATTGAGCAAGAGGGAACGTATCCGTTGCCAGAGGCGCAACTCGATCGATTCTTTTTCAAGTTGCTTGTGGGCTACAGCACGCGCGCGGAACTCACCACTATTTTGGAGCGCACCACCACTGGCAAGTCCGCGTCCGTTCAGGCCTTGCTTGATGCCCAGCAAATCATGGCGTATCAAAAGTTAGTGCGCAAAGTCAGCGTGGACGCCGCCGTGCAGGATTACGCGGTTCGCCTCACGCTGGCAACGCATCCCAAAAGTGAGTTTGCCACCCCCATGGTGAATCAATTTGTGCGCTTTGGTGCCAGTCCTCGCGCCGCGCAGGCGCTTATTTTGGCGGGCAAAGTGAAGGCGTTGCTCGCCGGAAGAATGCACATGGTCTTTGACGACATCAAACCCGCGCTGCTACCCGCCATGCGCCATCGCATGTTACTAAACTTTGAAGCTGAAGCCGAAGGCCAGACCGCCGACGGTATTTTAGAAAATCTTCTTGAGACCACTCTTGCAGATATTCGTTTGGAAACACAAACCGTAGAAAGTAAAAAATAATGCGCAACTCTATCTGCATCACTTCTATTGCCTTGTCCTGCAGCTGTGCGCTTGCACAAAATATTGGCAACGACAACAAGTCAGCGCCAATGAACCCGCCCAAAGTTGCGCCCGCAACCACCGCCTCGCAAACGCCCGCGGCAGCGCCAAACTCCGCCACATCCAACACAACAAGCGCGGCCACCACGGAGCCCGCTCCTCCAAGCACGAAAACTCAACATAAAATAAACATCTCTGGCGGCTACTCGCATCAATTCAATACATCCATTGAAGAGGGAGGCTCCTACACCGCCGACCGAGCGTTCTTTGGATTATCCAGCCGCTACACCATCAGTGAAACAGTGACGCTTTCGGCGGCAATTGCCTACGAATATGACTATTACCAATTCACTGGCAACAGTGTATTTGCCACGACAGCATGGAACAACGTGGAAACACTGAGCATTGTTCCGCGCTTTGATGTTCGATTGAACGAACATTGGTCCGTCGGCGCGGCTCCCATTCTGCAACTGTCCGGTGAATCAAACGCTGACGCAGGCAAGACCATCACCGGTGGTGGACTAGCCAACTTCCGCTATGCCTTTGACCAAACGCATGTGCTTGGACTTGGTCTGTTAGTCAAGGGCCAACTGGATAATTCCGTGCTTGTGGTTCCGATTCCACTTGTTGATTGGGAAATTAAAAAGGGCTTACGCATTTCCAATGTGCGCGGACCCGAGGCCAATCCATTTGTGGGATTGGAACTTGTTCAGGAACTTTCAACGCAATTCAATGTGGCGCTTGGCGGCGCGTGGGAATATCGAATGTTCCGCCTGAACGACACCGGGCCAAACGCCAATGGTTCCGGCTTAGAGCAGCAAATCACCTTGTATGGACGGTTTGAGTGGAAACCTGTTCCACAATTCCGCATTGACTTTGTGGCCGGTGCGGCGCTGATGAATCAATTAGAACTGCGCGATAGTTCAAACAACTTTGTCGCCAGCCAAGACGGTGGAACATCGCTGGTGCTTGGAGTGTTTGCGAGCTATAAATTTTAATCGGCGTATTGCAACGCATGAACACGGATTGCATGTGGCGCGCAAATACCTAACGCTTTGAAGCGGAAGTGGTCAAAAAAGCAAGACGCCGACCAGCCTCTTGCACATTGGCGCGCGAGTTAAACGCGCTCACGCGCAGAAATCCTTCACCGCAATTTCCAAAGCCGGCGCCAGGCGTGGTGACCAACTGCGCTTCCCGCAGCAACAGATCGACTGCGTCCCAGCTGGAAAGACCCGTCGGACATTTCAGCCACACATACGGCGCGTTCTGACCGCCCCACACTTGCAGTCCTTGCGCGGCAATGGCGTTGCGAAGAATGGCGGCGTTGGCCAAATAAAAGTCGCACAACGCGGTCATTTGCTTTTGCCCTTGTGGCGTGCACAACGCGGCCACGGCTTTCTGCACCGGCCAACTTACGCCGTTGCTACATGTGCTCCACCGACGCGACCACAAATCATGAAATGGAACTCGCTTGCCATCACGCGCGCGGCCAGTGAGTTCCTTGGGAACAACTGTAAATCCGCATCGAAGCCCTGTGAATCCGCCATTTTTGGAAAAGCTGCGAAACTCAACCGCGCATTTTTTGGCGCCGGGAATTTCAAAAATACTGCGCGGCATGTCGCTTTCACGAACGAATGCTTCGTACGCGGCATCAAACAATATCAGCGCGTCATTGCTCAATGCCCAATTCACCCAATGGGTCAGCGCGGCGCGGTTCATGGCGGAACCCGTTGGATTATTGGGCGAACACAAGTACGCCACATCCACTGGCTGCGAAGGCGGCTGTGGAACAAATCCATTTTCAGCCGTTGCGTCCAGATAGACCAAGCCCTGATAGCGGCCATTGACCATCGCGCCGGTGTTACCCGCCATGACATTGGTATCGACATAAACCGGATACACCGGATCAGGAACCGCGATCACGTTTCCACTGCCAAGCAATTCAAGAAAGTGGCTGGCATCGGGCTTGCTTCCATCGGACAGAAAAATTTCACCGTCAGCAATGTCCACTCCACGCTCGCGGAACATGCTCTGGGCAATCGCCGCTCGCACAAAGTCGTGGCCCGTAGGTGGTCCGTAGCCTTGAAAGCGCTCGCGACTGGCCAAATCTTCCACGCCTTCGCGCAAAGCCGTCACGGCAACTTCTGGAAGCGGCTCGGTGACATCGCCAATACCACAACGAATGACCCTCTTGGCCAACTCAGGATTCGAATTGCAAAACACATTCACACGACGCGCAATTTCGGGAAACAAATAGCCTGCGCTTAATTTTAAAAAATTGTCGTTTATCCACGCCATATAGGCACCCTACTGAGCAACGACCTTGGCCGAAATCGTCGCCTTGCGCAAACGCACCGCCAAAGCAGGCGGAATGTTGGCCATGACCAATTGCTCTCGGCCAGCGTGCATGTTGATTAATTCGCTGCGAATATTGCGGATTTCCTTCAGTTGCTTCTTGCCTTGGGAGCCAATCAAGGTTCCTTTAATCACGCGTACGCCGGCGTATTCAAAGTACACCAACTCGCCTCCCTCGATCAATAAATCCATAAGGTCTTTGAAGATGGCGCGCACAAGTACCGGCGGAAAATTATTGAATGGCAGTCCACACACGATTAAGTCGTAGTTGCCTTCTAGTTGCGCGTCCTCAATTCTGCTCTGATGCAACTCAATATGAATTTTGGAATGCGCCCTTCGAAATGGTCCAAGGATATTTTTCTCAAGCGCGTTGCAAAACAATTCGTTCAATTCCACGATATCAAGATGATCGCCTGGTCGTAAATCTTTCAGTAATTTTTTGGTGAATGGACCAGTGCCAGGACCAACCTCCAACACGCGCCGCTTGCCCGTACGCATGGCAAGGCCCTTGGTCATGGCGTTGGCAAGCGCGGAACTGCTTGGCCACACACTGCCGGTGTTTTTCATATCTCGAAAGGCTTCACGGACAAATTTCAACATGACTGAAAGAGTCTACCCAAAGTATCGCCCTCACAATTGAGGAGCGAAGACTTCATTGCCTTGAAGACTCAGGGCGAAACCCGCAAAAATTTCTGCGATCTGTTCCAAATCCTTCAGGGCCGTCATTTCAACGGTGGTGTGCATGTAACGAATTGGCAAACTCACCAAACCGCTTGCAATACCCCCACCTTTTATAAAGATGGCGTCGGTATCGGTGCCAGTGCGACCCGCCGCACCGACGCGTTGCACCACAATATTCTTGGTCTTGGCCACCTCAAATATGCGCGCGACCACTTCAGGTTGCGAAGCGCCACCCACGGAAACTTTGGGTCCACCGCCCAATTTAAAATGTCCATGCTGCGGATGATGAATGCCGGGGCTATCCGTGGCGTGACCCACATCCGTGATCAGCGCAACATTTGGATTGAGCGAACCCGCGATCATGCTTGCGCCATGCAAACCGACCTCCTCTTGCACGGTGCTGACCGCCACCACGCGCACATTCAACTGCGCGCGTTGCTCCGCGATCAAACGCAATCCCTCGGCGGCCGCGAATGTTCCTATGCGATTGTCCAATCCACGCGCCACGATCAATCCGTTGCCCATCAACATGCTTTGATCCATGAAAACGCCAGGGTCGCCAATGTTCAACAGCGCTTGCGCGGACGCCAAATCCTTGGCGCCAATATCCACATACAACTCGTGCAACTTGCGCATTTTGCCTTCATTGCTTTTATCCTGCAAATGAATGGCGGTGGCGCCAATCAAGCCAACCACGGGTTGCGTCACGCCGGCGACCGAACTCATGAATTGCACGCGCTTGCCAACAATGCTTCCCGCGTCAATGCCGCCTATGGATTTGCAATACACAAAACCATTCGGATCGATGAAGTTCACCATCAAGCCAATTTCATCAGCGTGACCACACAGCGCCACAGTGAAAATACTTTTAGCACTTTTGGCTGGCTCAATGCTGGCGAAACAATTTCCATACGCGTCGTTCCAACAACGGTCGGCAAACGGCCTGACATACGAAAGCCACACTTGTTGACCGGCTCTTTCGTAACCAGAGGGGCTAGGTGTATCAAGCAAAGTCCGAAGAAAGGTCAAGGAGTCTGGGCGCATGGGTTGCGGAATGTACACGCTACAGCCTACGCCGTTACTCTTTGGCCTTCTTCGGACTAGCCTTTGTTGCTGGATTAACTCGCTTGCCTATTGGTCAAGCGCGCGAACGCGGCCTCAAATTCGCTCAGGGACTTTGGGGTCGCACGCGGCTTGCCACTGACTGAAGCGGTTGAGACTGTCTTTGGAAAGGCAATGCTTTGCTCCACTTTGGGCGCTGGTTTGTGGCCTGTTCGCTCATCCCTGCGGGCCTGCATTGCTTGCTGCAGTTTGAACAAAATACCGCGCAAATGCTCCAACTTTGAGCCTGGAGTTTCAATTTCAACTTTTTGGGTCTGACCGTTGCTGTTTTGCATAACTCCCTTTCCTTTCATTAAGACTGCGAATTGCCGACACCATGCCTACGGAGTTCACCATCCAATATGAAATGCTGAAATGCAAAAAATCATTTATTGAATTTCACTTAAATTTCAAACTTGTTTTATTCAGACGGTGTAAATTGCCTTTTTGAGCAATTTTCAAAGGAATCAACCCATGAAATACCACATTTTTTCTGCCCTATGCCTGCTTTCTATTGCGTTTGAATCGATGGTGGCGGCCTCCACGGTTGACCTTCCGCGTTGGCCCTCACTGAGTCCCAACGGGCAAAGCATTGTCTTTTCGTGGCAAGGCGATTTGTGGTTGGCGCCGGCAAGTGGTGGCAACGCAATTCGCATCACCAATCATCCGGCGGATGAATCCCGCTCTATTTGGAGTCCAGATGGCAAAACGATTGCGTTTGAAAGTTCGCGCGATGGCTTTCGCAATATTTGGACTATGCCCGCAACCGGTGGCGAGGCGACACAAATTACTTTTGGTGAGTCACCTTGTTCGCTCAGTGCGTTTGTAAATAATGCGGCGGGCGAGCCAACTCTCTATTTTGATTCCTTGCGCGAGGCGGACTTTTATCGCGTACCCCGCTGCTACAGCGTGCCTGCCACGGGTGGTCGCATTGAACGCCTCAATCAAGTGTTTGGCGCCAGCGCGTCGCCCAATGGCCGCGGTCAATATCTCATTGAGCGTGGTGGAAGTTCGTGGGCTCGCCGCGGGTACCGTGGATCGGATCAACGCGATGTGTGGCTGTATGACTCCGCCAAGCCAATTCAGCAGGCGTTTTCGCGACAAACCGATTTCGCCGGCAATGATGGCCAGGCAAAATGGTGCGGGCCAAATCAATATCTCATGCTTTCCGAGCGCGATGGTGTGACCAATTTGTATCGTCGTAGCGTGAACGACGCGCCTAGTGCGATGGGCGAAAAGTTGACCGACTTCAAGAACGACATCTCACATTTTGATATCTCGGCGGATGGACGAACGGCGGTGATTGTCTCTTGGAACACGGTGTACACGCTTGATCTTGCAACGCCCGAGGCGGCGCCAAAAGCCATTCAAATTTTCGCCGCCGCGGAAACCACCACTCCAATTCAAGTGCGCAAAGTTGGAAAAGATATTTCCGAAGCCGCTATGAGTCCCGATGGAAAGACCATGGCGTTTGTCGCCTATGGAGATGTGTTTGTTCGCAGCATGGATGAGAAGTCACCCGTGGTTCGCGTGACGTCGCCGCCATCGCGTGAGCGCGACATTGCTTGGAGCGCAGATGGAAGCCGTTTGTATTTTGTCAGCGACGCCAGTGGCAACGAGAATATTGTTGAAGCCATTGTGGCTCGCACGCGTCGTGAAGTGCGCAAAGAGGCCAAAGCCGCGACCGCGCCTCCCAAGCCGGTGTTAAGCGAACAAGCACCAGCGGAATCCGCGCTTAGCACACAAGCCAGCGCAACAAATTCCACGCCACCAACCGACGATGCGCCATCAACTCCAACCGCGGAGATTCCATCGGAGGCGGCAACGACCGTCGCTGATTCGGCGGATACAAGTGCAGCGGAGATCAAGCCCTCGGTCGATCAAAGATTGGATCCAGAAAGATGGACCGAGGCAGTGACTTTTGAAATTCGTCCCGTGGTGCAATCACCCTTGCCAGAGCGTGAACCAACTCCCAGTCCGGATGGGAAAATGTTGGCGTATCGCCAAGGCAATGATTTAATGGTCTTGAATTTGGCCACGAATGAAGGCGCGACCTTGCGAGATGGTTGGGATACGGAACTTGAATTTCAATGGAGTCCGGATTCCAAGTGGATGGCGTTCGCGCAAGATGACCGTGATTTCAACCGCGACATTTGGCTTGTTCCCGTGGATGGCTCCCAGGCGGCGGTGAATATCACACGCCACCCCGACAATGATCGCTCGCCAAGATTCAGCGCGGATGGAAAGTTGCTGGCGTACCTTTCTGATCGTGTGAACAATGAGGCGGACATTTTTGTTGTTGCCTTGGATAAATCCGTCGATGGGTTTTCCGCCGCAGAGCAAGAGGCATATTTCAAGGACGCGGGCGAAGCCGTGAAGAAGCGCAAGCCCCCCGCCGCGCCTGGCGCCAAGAAAAAACCCAAGAAGGGCGCGGATGCCAAAGAGAATTCTAATAAAGATGATGCCGACAAAGATGCGGACGAGAAAAAATCCGACGAGAAAGATGAAGTCGAGAAAAAAAATAGTGACAAGCCCGTCTTGGCGACCACTGAAAGCGACGGCGTTCAGAAAACCGCGGCCGACTCCGACAAAGCCGATGAAACAAAGGAAACCTTCGCCTACGAGTTGGACGATGCGTACTTGCGCGTTCGTCGATTGACGCGTCTTGCTGGCGAGGAAACCGGCTTGATCATCACTCCCAGTGGAGAGCGAGTTCTGTTTGCGGGCAATGATGGCGGACCCGGTGTGTTCAGTGTGAAGTGGGATGGCACCGATCAGAAAAAATTGGCGCCCGCGGGCCGCGTGACCCACATCAATTTGGCGGGCGACAAAATTGTTTTATCCAACGACGGAAAAATCAGCACCACGGGTGTCGCCGGTGGCGAAGCCAAGTCGGTTGACTTTGAGGCAAACACCGCCATCAATCCAACCGCGTGGAATGAGCATCGGTTTGAAGAAGCCACGCGCGTTGTGGGCGAAATATTTTATGACCCAACCATGAAAGGCTTGGACTGGGAGGCTTTGACCGCACGCTACAAAACACTGGCCATGGCGGCCCGCACCGATAGCGAATTTGAATGGGTCATGGCTCGACTGCTTGGTGAACTCAACGCCAGTCATCTTGGAGTTTCGCTCTCCTCTGAAAGCACCAACGCAAGTCGCCAATCGATTGGCCGGTTGGGCGTGCGTACGCGCGCACTGGCTGACGGCTTTGAAGTGGTAGATGTGTTCGCAAAAGGTCCGGCATCTCTAAGTCAAACTCCGCTAGTTGTCGGTGATGTGATTGTGGCGATTGGCGGTGAACCGCTTGCTGGCAATGAAGTTCTGGAGCAGCGCCTGCGCGGCCGAGTTGCACTTGAAACCATGGTGTCGGTGCGCCGCACCAAGGCGGATGGCACTCATGTCAATGTGGATTGCCTAATTACTCCATGCACCGGCGCGCAAGAAATGGATTTGGCGTACCAAAACGAAGTGCTCAAAAACGCAGCATTGGTTCAGAATTGGAGCCAAGGTCGCATCGGCTATTTGCACATTCAAAGCATGAATCAATCCAGCCTTGATGAATTTGAACGCGATCTCTGCGCCGCGGCTCAAGGCAAGGATGGATTACTTATTGATGTACGCAACAATGGCGGCGGCAGCACGGCTGATCGAGTGTTGGCCAGTTTAATGGCGCCAGTACACGCGTACACCATTCCACGCGGCGCCGATCGCGCATACACCAACGGATATCCGCAAGATCGCTTGTTCATTCAACGCTGGACATTGCCCGCCAACATGTTGTGTAATGAAAAAAGCTTTTCAAACGCTGAAATTGTCAGCCACGCATTTAAAAATCTCAAGCGTGGTTCACTGGTCGGTGAACAGACATACGGCGGCGTTATTTCTACCGGAAGCACTTCGCTCACAGATGGAACCTCTATTCGCACGCCGTTTCGCGGCTGGTACACACTTGACGGCACCGACATGGAGAACAACGGAGCCATGCCCACGGTGCGCGTGCCCGCAAACCCCATTGATGAAAATAATAATTTCGACGCGCAACTGCGCGCCGCTGTGGATGATTTGCTGCCACGACTGCCCGCCTACCAAACGCAAACCACATTGGATGCCGCGGACGCAAAGGGCGAAAAAAATGAATAACCGCCCCGCTCTTTTTAATTCATTTCCTGACAACTGAATCAACCGGCTCAGCCGGGAAACGCTTCGCGATAATCCTTCATGGAAGCTTCAATCACGGCGCGGGCGCGATCCACGGCGTAGATCGATTTCACTTGCACGGTCGCCTTTTCGCCTGGACGCATTTTGTAGGTCAAAAAATAATGCTGCAAGCGTTCGACAAGCCGCGGTGGCAAATCGCTTATGTCCCGCGCCTCGGACCAAATAGCGTCATCCTTGAGTACGGCAACAATCTTGTCATCGGCTTGCCCGTTGTCCTCCATTAAAAGGCCGCCCAGCACGCGTGTTTCAAGAATCACTTCCACGCGGTCAATCGGACGCTCGGACAAAACGCAAATATCAAGTGGATCATTGTCGCCGCTTTGAATGCCGCCAACCTGCGCCACGCGCGGACCACAAAGCGTTTTTGGAATAAATCCGTACAGCGTGGGCGGCGTGCTGCTAGTTCGCTGCGGCCGGTCCACGCGCAGAAATCCACTGCGCTTGTCCACTTCATATTTCACCAAATCAAACGGCGTGATCTCTATATATGCGTTCATTAAATCAGGCGGCGAACTTCCCGCGTCAAGCCCGTGCCAAGGATGCGGTCGATAGTGGTAATACGGTGGTTGAATCATGAGGCTCCCTCATCAATTCGCCGACGCATTTCAATCACTTTGGCGCGCAAACTGTCTTGTACGCTGGCTAACAAACCAACCAGTGGAAATTTACCGCCCAACGGACTTGCGCCAAGACGACGAAGCACCGCGTGCGGAATATGTTCTTGCGCGGGCAAGGCAGCAAAGTCGCTCAACTTGCGACCCGGACGCCAATATTCATTTAGGCAACTTTCCAGCGGAGGTAGTTTGGCTTTTTGCGAGGGCAATTGCACACTCTGATGACTTTGACTCACTCCCGCCGAGTGAACATTGCGCGCCTCTTGCAACCGCTCAAGCAAGTGTGTTCCAAACAAACCACGCAACGCAAAAATGACAAGCGGATCAACTTCAATGCGCTCCGCGAGCAAATAAGTCACTGCCACAATGTGCTTGCAAGGAATTTTTTCGCCGCAATCGCACGTTAAAGTGAAATCTTTCAACGCACGCGGCAATAATTGCACTTCACACTCTTCAAACACCTCCTCAATGTCTATGGGCATTTCTCCCACCAACAATTTGGCGGCAAACACGGCTTCTTTGGCCATCAGTTGCACAACCTCCGACCACTTTTGGGGCGTCAGATGCTGCAATGCAATGCGCACATTGTAGGGTTTGAAGGCGCGCCCCTGCACTTGGGCTTCCACGACTCCAGCGTCCACTGAAAAACTGGCAACCTGCCCGCTGAGCGCGTACTCCATGCCCAATACTTGCGCGCCCAACGCCGCTTTCTCGTGAATGGTCTGCACAAAGGTGCGCGCGGTCCACGGCAATTCTTCCAAGCCATTTTTGCGGCGAAACTTAATTCCATGGCGGACACGCCGTGGCGCGTCCGGTTTTTTGGGCTGACCCGCGGCTGAATTAAAATTCATGCGTCCTCCAATGCGGTGGTGCGCAAAGAAAGTATCTCGCGCAATTGTCCAGTGCTCAGCTCAGTGAGCCACGCTTCGCCGCTAGAGATAATTTGAGTGGCCAACTCCATCTTTTGCTGAATCATTTGATCAATGCGCTCTTCAAGCGTTCCATCTGAAATCATTTTGTGCACATTGACGGTGCGCAACTGGCCAATACGGAACGCGCGGTCAGTGGCTTGATTTTCAACGGCGGGATTCCACCAACGATCGTAATGAAACACATGGTTGGCGGCGGTCAGATTTAAGCCAACTCCACCAGCCTTCAAGCTCAGCACAAAAATCGGCGCGCTGCCTTGCGGATCCTGGAAGCGATCCACAAATTGATCGCGCTTGGCTTGCGGAGTTCCACCATGCAAGAAGAGCGATTCCGTGTCCAACTCGCGGCGAATCATGGTCACTAGCAAATGCCCCATCTGTCGATATTGCGTGAAAATAAGCGCGCGATCGCCCGCCGCCACCACCTCCTCCAACATTTGAATAAGGCGCGTGCTCTTGCCGCTGCGACTTGAAAGCGACCTGTCACCTTGACTTTCCGGAATGGCAAGCGCGACCTCTAGCGAATCGTCGGATTCGCCAACCCGCTTCAGCGCGTCCTCGGTTGCCATATCCGGTAGTTGCGTCTGACGCAGGAAATGCAACGGATGATTGCAAATTTGTTTCAGCTTCACGAGAGCGCTCAACACCAATCCTCGACGGCGCAAACCCTCGGCGCGGTCAACCTTAGAAAGCATTTCCTCGACCACTTGGTCGTACAAGGTGATTTGCTCATTGGTCAACGGAACATGTTGGCGCGACTCAATCAGCGGTGGTAAATCGCTAATGACATTCAAGTCCGTCTTCAGGCGGCGCAACACAAATGGTCGCACTAAATTGCGCAACTTCTCCGAGCGATTGCGATCGCGATGCCGCTCAATGGGAACAGCGAAGCGGCGCTTGAAATCCGCCAGCGTTCCAAGGTAGCCAGGCGTGCAGAATTCCATGATGGACCACAACTCGGTCAGCCGATTTTCTACCGGCGTACCCGTCAGCGCGATGCGGTGATCGGATTGAATGGCGCGAATGGCCGCGGTTTGTTTGGTGGGCGGATTCTTAATGTGTTGCGCCTCGTCCAGGGCAACTCGGCGCCAAGGAAGTTTCTCCAAATCCTCTTGATCGCGGGCAACCAGGGCGTATGTGGTGATCACCACGTCGGATTTGTCAAACACTTCCTTCAGCTTGTCGCCTTGAGGACGGTCAAGTCCGTGATGGATATGCACCGTGAGTTCGGGCGCGAATCGAGTCAGTTCACGATTCCAATTTCCAAGCACGCTCATTGGCGCGACCAACAATGTTGGGCCAACGCGCTCGCCTTCGGTGGCATCTTGACGCTCAATCTGAAGGAGCGCAATCAACTGAATTGTTTTTCCAAGACCCATGTCGTCGGCTAAACATGCGCCAAGACCGTAACGACCAAGGAACGCAAGCCATCGAAGCCCGGATAATTGATATGGCCGCAGAGAGCCTTGGAATAATTTTGGCTGCTCTAGTTGGGGCATACGGTCAATCGCGTCGACGGGGCCAAAGACTTCCGCGACCCAACCCTTGGCGTCCATTCCCACCACTGGAATTCCAATCGCATCATCGGCCGCACCGTGGGCTAAACGCAAAGCCTCTAGCAAGGACATTTGTCCACCTGGATGCTGCTTCAAGAATTTTAATCCTGCTTCAAGATCTTCCTTGCGCATCTCAACCCAGCGATTGTTGATGCGCACCAACGGCGAACCCTTGCGCGCCAACGCTTCAAAGGCCTCCATGGTCAGCGGTTGATCGCCCAGGGCGATTTGCCAGGAATAATTGACCACGCTGTGCAAACCAAATCCACCTTTTCGCCCAGAAACCAGCGAGTTTGTCAGCATTTCCGGGCTTGGTCCGTCGCCCTCAATAAACAACTTGGCGCCAATGCGTGTATTGGAAGCGCCCCACCACTCGGGAACAGAGCACTGCACACCGCTCTCTTCAAGCAGCGGTTTCATATCGCGCAAGAACACATAGGCCTCCGCAGTTGTCAGATCCAATCCGGTCGGAGAAGTTTCTTGAAGAGCGTCCTCAAACTTTGGCCACAAGCGCGAGATGCGCGCAAGCTCGCCCAAGAGCAACTCAGCGGTTTTTTCCGCTGCTTGATTGGCACCACCGCGGCCGGATGCTTGCGCCCAAATTGTTTCAGCGTCAATAATTGTTGGCGGATCCTCCGCGGTGATCAGTTGAAACGACAGTCGCCACGCATGTTTGTCCTCTTCGCCCTCTTGCTTGCTAAAGAGAGCGCTGGATGGTTCTTCTAAATGCAACAGCAGGTGCATGGGGCGACCTTCGCCAATGTCCTCCAGAATGGCTAGCCACTGGCGCACGCCACGCACCAAACTGACATCGCCCACCGCGAGATTTTTCACCTCAATGTTGTTGCCAAGAAGTCCACCAAGCCAGGCCACATGAGGATCGGTTGTGGGGTCGCGGTCTTCAATCGCCTCCACATAATTTTCCGCCAACATCACTTGACGCAGGAATGAATCCACGCACGCATTGAGAAACGACTCCAATACATGCCACCCGTCCCCGTCGTGGGCCTCGGCAACAGCCCTGCAAATTGGCGGCATTCCCGCTAAAAGCGTGGCGGCGCGCTCCGCGATTGCAGCGTCGTGCAACCACGGCCGCCAATGCGCCTTCACCATTCCGCTGCGATCTTGCTGCACGGTTGGAACAACGCGTTGATCTTCCATTAACTCCAGACCAAAGCCCGCAGCAGCGCACCAAAAGTGAAATTCATGTCCCGTTTGTTCATGATCCAGTCCGCCGGCAGTTTCAAACGCCAGAAGTTTTTCTTGCATTTCACCCACCGCCACAATAAGCGTTGGTACTTGCGCGGAGTCCAAATGAAGATCTGCGCCGTTGTCTACATCCGTGTCCATGGCCGCGGCAAGTCGATCGCTTGGCGCGGGAATTTGGTGGTCAAATGGAAGCAGCAATTGTATTGAACTGCTTGGCGCATTTTCCGAAATCGCAAATCCCACCCTGGCGGCAAGTTGGCGCAACTCCGCTTCACCACATGCGAAGGGATGATCCATGACCGTGTCTAATTTCACATCATCGGTGACTTCATTATTTTTCTTGCCATTGGAAGCTTGCGCCAAATGTAAAAAAAGAGAACTTGATTCACCCCAAATATGGAGTTGATCACCGTGCCAATTTGCATGAAGTACAAACATCAGGGATACGAATTCTTTTTTAAAGTGCGCCGAACAAGAATGATTGCGCTGGGACTCGAACCCAGAACATGCTGGTTAAAAGCCGGCTGCTCTACCAATTGAGCTACGCAATCTCGAACGAACAATGGTACAGGCATATGCCCTTGAGTTTTTTGCGTTTTTTTTGAAAATATTCTAGGACTTTACTAAAGTCCGAGAATATGATTTGCCGAATAACTGTTACTAGCTTTCTGTATTTGAATTAATAAAGGTCAATAAATGTGTGTATTTGGATTTGCAGAACCTCTGTTTGTATCGGACCGTGTAGTTAGACCATTTTGTTTATCCAAAGTTTTTTTGACTGCCATTGAAATCAAATTTATTAAGGAGTGAGCCACATGCATGTCAATATTCCAATCGTTGATCGTTTCATTGCTTATCTAGCTGACGAAAGACATTTCAGTCCATACACCGGGCGTTGCTACGCCATGGACCTGAGTCAGTACACGGATTTCTTGGCGGCTGATGGGCAAATTTCCGTTGACCTGGCTGCGGAGAAAAATGCGCTTGATTCGCGCAAGACCGATCTGAAAGGGCGCACCGCAACCGCGCGCATATTGGCGTGCGATTTGGAAACACTGCGCGCATTCTTGGCTGACTTGAGCGAGAAGAAATACTCACTCGCAACCATGGCGCGCAAAATTGCCACGCTGCGATCATTTCATAAATGGATGGAGAAAACTGGTTTGACCGCCAGCAACCCTATGACCATGATTCGCTCGCCAAAGCAACCCAAGCGTTTGCCCAAGGCGATTACGGTTGATCAAATTGAGCGACTACTCGCTGCCCCGGATGCACAGCAACTCCTTGGTTCACGCGACCGCGCCATTCTTGAATCTTTGTATGCCACCGGCATGCGGGTTAGTGAAGTTGTTGGCCTAAATCGCGGCGATGTGGTGTTTGAGGCTGGATCGGAAAGCGTAAGTTTGCGTGGTAAAGGCAAGCGCGAACGCATTGTGCCGCTGAATCCGAAAGCCGTTGAATCCGTGCAGAATTACCTTGCAAAGCTGGATGCGGAACGCACGGTTGGTCGAACTCCAACTTCTCCGCTTTTCGTGAATAAAAATGGCACGCGCCTGAGCACCCGTTCCGTACGCCGCAAGGTTGCCAAGTATTTGACGCAAGCCGGCCTAGATCCAGACATCAGCCCACACACCATTCGACATTCCTTCGCCACGCATCTTTTAATGAGCGATGGCGTGAATTTGCGCGAAGTGCAGGAGTTGCTTGGACATCAAAGTTTAAGCAGCACGCAGATCTACACGCATCTCACATCTTCGCGCACGCGCGAGGTGTATGACAAGGCGCATCCGCGGGCCGAAGCTGGTTGAAAGAACTTGCGCCTTCAATAACCGTTCAAGGCGCGCTCAGCCAAAAGCTGAGCATTTTCACCCACGGCGGTAATGTGTCCAAGTTTGCGCCCTGCCCGAGGCGATTTTCCGTACACATGGACCGCGACATTTTCAATGGGTCCATGCACCCGCGGAACTACGCCAACAAGATTTATCATGACGGACTTGCCATGCGTGGTGGTTGAACCAAGTGGTTGACGCGTGATAGCCAAAATATGATTTGTAAATTGACTTGTTACAGCGCCTTCAATAGACCAATGACCGCTGTTGTGAACGCGCGGCGCCATTTCATTGGCGATGAGTTGTTGACCATCCGGGGTGTTCATGACAAAAAATTCCACGCATAAAACCCCTTCATAATCCATGGTTTCCATCATATTTTGCAGTGCCGCCTTGGTTGATTGCAGAACACTTGGCAACACACCTTCGGCTGGAATGGTGGTCTGATGAAGGATGCCGTTGATGTGCTGATTGCGGCACGGAGGATAAAAAATAGTCGTGGCTATTGGCGTGGCGTTTGGCGCCGCCTGCACGCCACACTTGCCGCGAACGGCGATCAAACTAATTTCAAAATCAAATGGAACAAAGGCTTCAAGAATGCAAGGAACATTTTCTAGTTGCGCCAGCGCAAGCGCTGCGTGGGATTTTTCAACGATGCGTCGCTGCCCTTTTCCGTCATAGCCCTGCCCGCGAGTCTTCAACATGGCGGGCACGCCGACATGTTCTAGCGCGGCCGCAAGATCGGCTTGGCACGAAACCGCGGCGAATTTTTGCACCCGCAACCCAGCGTCCTGAAAAGACTTTTTTTCTTGAATACGATCCTTGGCAACCCGCGCGCAACTTGGCGCGGGCCGCATGGGCGCGAATGTTGCGAGCGCCTCAAGCATGGCAAGTGGCACATTCTCCCATTCAAAGGTAAACACATCAATACCGCGCGCGAATTCCGCAAGCATTCGGTGATCAAGAAAGTCGCTGTGCACCACTTGGCCTAAGGATTCAACACAACATTCACCAGGCGGAACAAGAAACTTGAACGAATGCCCGATTTTTTGGCCAGCGTGCGCCAACATTTGGCCAAGCTGCCCGCCGCCGACAATTCCAATATTCACCGAATGGCATCCTTCACATCACCCATCGAAGGGTCTGGTTTGTTCAACACAATATTGGCGCGAGCAGTTCGGTCGGCCGCCAGTGCGGCGCGAATATCTGGATGATCATGCGCAAGAATGGACGCCGCAAGCAGACCCGCATTTTCGGCGCCAGCGCGGCCAATGGCAAGCGTGCCCACGGGAATTCCAGCGGGCATTTGAATAATGGACAAAAGAGAATCAACTCCATTCAGAGCGGTCGTGTTCACGGGCACTCCAAGCACCGGCAAGATTGTTTTGCTAGCGCACATGCCTGGCAAATGCGCGGCGCCGCCGGCGCCCGCAATAATGACGCGCAAGCCGCGCGCGGCCGCGGTGGATGCGTATTCAAAAAGTAAATCGGGCGTACGGTGCGCGCTCACCACGCGGCATTCATGTGGCACGCCAAGCTTGCCCAACATGGCGGATGCGTGCGCCATGGTTTCCCAATCGCTTTGGCTTCCCATGATCACTCCAACAAGTGGTTTGGGATGCGAAGTCATGTCCATATGACCTATGCTACGAAACCAAAATTACTCGCTAAAACCATGCTTTTTCAGATATGCACACATGGACAATGCGAAGCGCCCACGCGCCACAACGGCCGCGGTGTCATGGGTTGCGCCAGGAAGAATCTCTAGAAAGCCATCGCCTTTTGCGGGCGCTATGCCCGCCTGAAGATCGGCTGCCTGCAACTGCACAATTTTCTTTTGCAAATTTGCCACCGCACGCTGCAAATAAAATGAGTCGCGCTCACCAACAAGCAAATGAACTTTGGCCGCGAACACGGGCGCCAATTCTTTCCAATTTTTTGCAATCAATCGAACAATGTCGTACTTGCTCCAATATTTTTCAATCACATTGCGATTTATTTTCCCAGTGATGGGATCAAACGCCCGAAGTGGAACATCTTGACGAATTCCTGGCGGACTAAAACATGCGGTCCAAGAATCCCACTGCTCTCCGCTACGACCGTCAGGTTGCAGAGCATGTTCCATACCAACCTCTTGTTGAACCGTCATAAGAATTTTTTCGTCAACAGGTCCAATAGGCATGCGATAGGAACCCTGTGGTTTACCCCGCACATCGGTGAATATATTTTCGTCAAGATATAAATTGCTTTGTTGAAACGCGCTGAAGTCCACTGGATCTGGCGAACTGACCCAACACCCGCCGAAAGAATTGGGTTGCGTGAGTTGCAACCACAACGCGCTCCAACCGCCGCTGGAATGCCCGGTGATCAAGCGCGCCTCTGGATTACGGATGATTCTCAATCGCTGCTCAAGAAAGGGAATAAATTCGTTCACCAGCGCCTGTGCGCGTGGACCATTTAGTTGCGAGTCGGCGAAAGCGTGATGACCAAGCGGTGATTCAGGATCCAGAATCACCCACACCGCTTGCGGCACGGCGCCCGGCAGTGGGCTGCGCAACATGCGGACATAACTTTGAATATCCGTGAAGCGTCCGCCGAAACCTGGGATCACATACACGGTAGGCCACATGCGCCGCGGAAACTGCACATCGTTGTATCCAAATGGCAACAACACCGCCGCACGCTGCCTGGTTGGACGACCCAGCGCTTGGGTCAACATTGGGCTAATTTCATTTATCCAAACAACATTCTCTATGTCGGGCAATTCGATTTCGGGAATACTTTGGGTAAGTTCAATCACTTTCGTGTCACGCGCCGCGGGATCAAATTGCATGACCACTGGCTTGGAAAATAAATTTCCAGGACTCATGTGCCCACGCTCGGTGTAATGGTTGTTCAACACCGCTTGCACTTCAAATTCACCGGCCAGCGCATCCAATGAACATGGCCAACCAACAGCGGTTGAATCAATCACAATGGGCTGACCGGCCTTGAACGATTGAACGGGGACGCTGAAAATTGGCTGCGGATCGACAAAAAAAGGGCCGTCGGCTGGATCTCCATTATTTTTTGAACGCGTACTGTTTAAGAAAAGCTGCATCCGACCCGATGTGGCATCTGGGGCAAGAAGTTGCTGAAATTCAACAGGCAGAACAACTTCTATGCGATCCGTTTCGCCTGCGCGGGCGCCATTTGCCTGCGTTATTGCAAGCGCCATAAAGATAAGAATGGATGTAAGCATTCAACCCCATGCTATCGGTAGACTCCGCATGTGCGATTTACACTTCAAATTGTTTTTGCATTGATGACATGTGCGACATTGGCTTCATGCAATGGAAATAGCAGCACCGAACGTCTTGCCAACCGGATGCTCAACAGCACCACGGATGGATTGACGGGCGCTGTGGACGAACCCATGTACCACACATTTCCCGATAAGGGCCTGGTGATTGATGTGGTCATTCACAATGCTTCTGGGGATGTGGTTGTTCGCGGCAACCCTGCGGAGTCCATGGGTGACACCACTGTTCGCATAGAGCCTCGACTTGAAATTCGATCGGTGAACAACATCGAGGATAAACTTGAAGAAATTCAATGGGATGTGCGCATGGATCAAAATGATCATGGTGGACAGACATTGTTTATTACTCTGAAAAGCAAGGACCACGAAGCTTGGTTCGCTGGCTCGGATATAGAAGTTGACGCGGCGCGATTGGGCGATGTGACGATCGATACCAAGCGCGGAAAAATTATTGTGGATGACAACCGCGGCTCGGTGGATTTAAGCACAACTCGCGGAGAAATCAGGGTGCGAACCCCATGGCCTATGACAAAGCCATCCGCCATGGTGACTAAGGACGCCGACATTGAATGGGTGATTCGTGGCGAGAGCGCCGGAGCATACGATTGCGAAACCGTGGGTGGAACTATTCATTCTTATTGCCGCTATGGTCGGTGGCTTATGCTGGATGAAGGAAACTATGTGAATGGAAAACGAGTCAATCGAAACGATGGCAATTCACTGCACGCAACCTTGAACAATGGGAAAAATCCAATTGTCATGCGCAATGTTGATGGCGATATACGAATCAAAATTGTCGAGGATCCGCATAGCACCGGTACGTTTCATTGGCCTTAAGGCCCGTGGCAATCATGCGAATACAATGCCATGAAAGAAGTCCAAGACCATTGGTTTAAAAAAGCCAAAGAAGATGGCTACCGCGCGCGCAGCGCCTACAAGTTGCTGGCTATCAATGAGCGCTTTCGAATTTTAAAGCGTGGCATGCGCGTGCTGGACGCGGGCGCTGCGCCTGGATCGTGGACACAAGTTGCGGCCAAAATTGTGGGTGAACGCGGCGAAGTTGTAAGCGTGGATTTGAAGACAATCGACCCGCGTGGGCTTCCTAAAAATGTGCGGCTGATGTGCGGCGATTTGCGCCAAATTTCCCAAGCGGATTTTGGCGGCTATTTCGATGTGATTCTTTCCGACATGGCGCCGGACACCACGGGCGTTCCCATGGCCGACGCGGCGATCAGCGCGCGTTTATGCCACGCGTTGCTGGATTTGTCCAAAGAAGTGCTGAAAGTTCGCGGCGACTTGGTAATGAAAGTTTTTGAAGGTGGTGAATATCTAGAATTGCTGGCGCGCGCCAAAAATATTTTTTGCGAAGCGCAAGGATATAAACCCACTTCAAGCCGCGCCGAAAGCGTGGAAATGTTTATTGTGTGCAGCGGATACAAGGGTCGTAAATTTGATCAACCGACCACGACCACCCGCGTAAAGCCGCCACCTGGAGCAGGATGGAAAAGCGGTAGATGAATATGGACTTGGTCATCTATCATTGAAATGCCATGAATACGCACGAACCATTCCTTCAATCAAGCGCTCGCTTTGAGCCAGTGATTGCCATCACCATGGGCGACCCCATGGGTATTGGCCCGGAAGTTGTGGCGAAAGCGTTGTGTGACCCAGCGATTATGCGACTGGGAAAATTTGTGGTGTACGGACAAAATCAACCACTTGTGGACGCCGCCGATCGCGCGGGTATGCGGCCTTTTTGGTTTCGTATTGCCAAGGAAAATATTCCCGCCACCCGCGGCGTGGCGGCGGAGCCAGTTGTACTGGATTACGGGCACGAAGATTCCCTTGCGCACGCGCATGCGCCCAGCCGCGCTGGCGGATTGTTGTCCAAAGCGTTTGTGGAGGACGCTATCGCTGACGCGCTTCGACCTGTTGGCGATGCGCGCCGAGTTGATGCGGTTGTGACCGGACCGATTTCAAAAGAGAGTTGGTCGGTGGCTGGTTTCAAGTGGCCGGGCCATACGGAATTATTCGCGGCGCGTTGCAAAGCTGCGCGTCACACCATGTTGTTTGAAAGTCCGCGCCTACGCGTGGCGTTAGCAACGGCGCATGTTCCGCTGATGGACATCCGCAACATGCTCACGATTGGCCGCGTCTTTGATCCAATTGACATGGGCTACAATTACTGCCGTCAGCTTGGAATTGAAAAACCAAAGATTGCGGTGTGTGGTTTAAATCCCCACGCCGGTGAAAACGGTTTGTTTGGCGATGAAGAGGAGCGCGTAATCGCCCCCGCGATTGAGATTGCCAGACGCAATGGCATTGATGTACGCGGTCCATTTCCAGGCGACACTATTTTCATTGACGCGGCCGCGGGGAAATGGGATTTGGTCGTTGCCCTATACCACGATCAAGGTTTGATTCCAGTGAAATTGCTTGGATTTGACCGCGCCGTGAATGTCACCATTGGGCTGCCAATTATTCGCACCAGTCCGGATCACGGAACCGCTTTTGATATTGCCACCAAAAACACCGCTAGCCCCAACAGTATGAAGGCCGCGATTGAATTGGCGGTGAAACTGGCACACGCCAAGTTTGACCAAGCCGCCCACGGCGCGCATGGCAAGGAATACAGCGCTCAAAAACGCGATGCCAAAGACGCGGCCCTAGACCCGCTGAACTTGGAAGACACCGACGCGGAATAAGCACACCCCAAAGGTTGTGCCAACTTCGCCAAGCCCAAGCTATTCATGAGATCCAGCGCGACTTCGTGCGTGAACATGCGCCAAAAGTAAAACAAGGCGCCAAACATTCTGGCGCCAAGCATGATTCTCTCAATGTCATTTTAAGCTTTCACTTGCGACATTTATTTCGGCTTGAGAGCTCACTTTTTCGCGCGTACTGATGTTGGCGCTGGTTCCACCATCGGTTTGACCACTGGAGTTGCGATTGCGGGCTTGGAATTGGTTGTGTCATTTGTTCGAGCGCCACGACGTGCGCCCGAAGCGGCGGCGACAGCCACTGCGGCAATTGCGCCTGGTGCAGGAATGAGAGTTCCATCAACACGAAGATTGTCTATCCGCACATTGCCACTAGAACTTGTCGCACCAGATAATTGAATTCGCATACGAAGCGAACTGTTGTCGGCGAATGTGTAGCTGGACAAATCCATTGCGTAGAGTTGCCACTGCGAGGTGTTTGCGGAAACATTGCCAACATCCCTCCAAATTTGACCGTCCCACACTTGTACGAGCAGGCCTGCAAAGCCGCTGGAACTACGCCGCGCTGCCATACTGAATTGCAACTGCTTTTTGCCACGCGTGTCGACCTCGATGAGAATAGATTTTGTATTTTGCGTCATGCCTGTCACCGTTAAAGATTGCCCGGCGACATCGCCATTGGTGGCGTTGATATCCGTTCCGACCAAACCACTTAAACCGCCCGTGAATTCCGCAAGTGATAACCCGCCTTGACCAACATTCGCCGCCAGCGATGCCGGTACGGTGCCTGTGAGTGAATTAAAATTCCACGCGGCCACCATATCCGCCAACGCGCTGTTCGCGCAGAACAACATTGTCGCCATGAAGGCGAACCATTTCTTGCTTGCTGACATTTCCCTACTCCTTCTCTATGGATTGTTTGATAAACCGACTTCTGAAAATTGCTTCCCGAAACACTTTCAAGAACGCAATAACGGATTTATTTCCGCGTGGTCCTCTTGTATGACACAACCAAGGCCAATTTTTAATTTGCCACCTTTTTTCTGGAAAAATTTGAAAATTTATTTTCTTGTCAAGACCCCTTGTCAATCTCTTGTCAAGAACTCCCTTGTCAATCTCTTGTCAAGACCCCTTGTCAATCTCTTGTCAATCGCTTGTCAAGAACTCCCTTGTCAATCTCTTGTCAATCTCTTGTCAAGACCCCTTGTCAATCTCTTGTCAAGACACTTTGTCTTACAAACCTCGTAAATGATTTGGATCGATCAACCAAAGCCAATCATCAAATAAGAATTCAATACGTGCCGCCAACAACGCAATACGGCCCATGACCGTGAAGCCAAACGCCGCGCCAAAGGTAATCATGAGATACCAAATACCCACGCGCGCGGCGCCGCCAACCACGCCCTTGTGCTGCACGCTGAAGAAAAAATATGTCAAGCAACAAATGACGCCAACCACCAGCAACACATTGGCGACGCTTGCCCACCAACTATCCCACATATTGGTTGCGCCCGAGGCGTCCGTAACGCGAACAACGAGCGGCTTCATGGTGACCGCGGTCTGCGCCATTAAATCGCTTTCAACATGACTGACTATTTTCAGTCCAGCTGTCACGCCAACAATAAACGCAAGCGGCCACGCACTGATCCAACCGCCACGCGGCAGAAGACGCCACAACATCATCACGCTAAGAATAAGTGCCAATGCCATGCTGATCTGCTGCAACGGTTCAGGCGAAACCAGCGATGGCTGCACCATGCTTTTCACAAGCCCTGGCGTGAGCGCTCCAAACATTTTTGGAACCAGCGTGTCCCAAAAACCAATCACGCCCCAGTACGCCGCGCTGACTCCAACCACCAATGATTCGGCGATTTTGTAGAAAGAATTGTCCGCGTACAAGAAACTGAATATGGCGAGCGTGAAGAATGCGGCAAGCCATAAGCCAATAGTGCGCGGCCAAGAAAGCGTTATTTCGGTTTGCGCGGGATTGGCTTTTTGCGCGGCGGCAAATGCCAACGGCGCAACTTGTTTCCACTCTTGCCACGAAAGCGGTTTGCCATTTGATGAGGTAGTTGGCGCAACTGTCGTTGTGCTTGATGATGCCGCCGCGGTATTCATATCCACCGCATCGGGCATGTTCACGGTGACATCCGTGCGCTTGACATACACGCGGCCAAGACCTTGACCGATCATGCCGCGCACCACAAGCAGCGTTACAAAGACCGCGCCAATGACTAACCATGTCTTGCCTTGGCGCGTCATGCGGCACCTCTGCGCTTGCGCGCAAAGAAATTGATGTTGCCCACAATGATCAATCCCACCATGAACAAGTGCGCCACCAATTGCGGGCCCATGCGCCGCTGCGCCTGCGAATATTTTGGCGGCGTCACCACGCCTTCCACCGCAAGCGATGAGTTGACCATGGATTCATATTCTGCCGCGCCCTTGATGGCGCCCAACAATCCCGCGATTTGCTGTGGAAAATATGGATACAACTGCGGCGCGTTCACGCCGGTGCACCCGCTGACAAAATTCATTTTCTCGTTGTGGGCGCTGATGACATATTGCACCCACTCCTTGCTGCCAGGATAGCCGGCGCTGACGCTAATGAGCAGAGGAAAATCCGTGACACTCTTCACGCTATTCAATATTGGAATGTTGCTGGCGGCCTCGCCGCGCGAATCTTTTGGAAACGCCTTGGCAAAATCCGTCAGCAGCAATTTCATCACGGCCTCGTTGCCGGCTTGAAAGCCCATGTTCACAAAATCATCGCCCTCTTTCAACGCGGGATAGTCATCACGAATCACTTCTTGAATAGTTTGCTGCGCTACTTGACTCCCCAGCGGCCACAATGCAATGAACACCATGCGAAGATTTTTGGCGGCGCATTGGCGCACCAAGCTGGTAGCCATGGGTTGTAACTCGCCGGCGCTGGTGGGGTCGAAATCAATTGAAATCAACACCAAACTGCGCGCAGGCAGTTGATCGATCTCTTGAAAGACCGCGCGCGCGGCCAATGTTGGCGCCTCGGGCAACGTTTTTCCAGTCACGCCAATCCACAAAATTGGTCCCGATACCGCAAGGAACATCAGCAGGAAAATCCAGCGGCGGTCGATGCGATCAAGCCGCTCAAACCACGGAAGCGCCGAAGCGTTTGTGTTGTTGAAATTGGCGGCGCTCACGCTTCACCTCCACCAAGCCAACTGCGATCAATACCAAATAGAATTCTCAAACCCGTGGCTGCGACACCAAGCGCGATTCCAATCATGATTGCGCGGTTGCCCGCGGTGTTGAAAACCTGCATGATATAGATGCTGAAATTTTCTAAACGCAAACCCGACGCCCATTCTGGAAACCAACCCGTCAGGACAACGCCTGCGAAGGTGCGGCCAAGCAACATAATGAACGCCGTGACCAAAAGCAAAATAGCCTCGGTATTCTTGGCGCGAAACGCACGAAACGCGGCGCTGGCCACAAAGAATGCCAGCAATGCAAACATGGTGCTCGTGAGGGGCGTGAGCATGTATTCATAAATCCAACTCCAGGCCGAACCCTCAGCATCATTGCTGCCGCTGTAGGCCGCCTGCGGAAAATTTGGATTGGGATGAACGCCAATCTTGAACATGCCAATAAACAGCGTCACTATAAAACTTCCAAGCGTGACAACGCTATAACCCCACCCCGCTTCACGCCTGCTGAGTTTTTCCAAATGTTGTTTGGCTAGGCTTCCGGCGCCCAACACAAACGCAATCGCGGCGACTACATTGAATATATCGGCGAACACTTCGCCCGCGCTTTCAGCCAGTGGAACAAATGAACTCAGCATCATGGCGAAGCCGCCAATGATTGCGATCCACATTGGAATGATGCGCTTCATGGGTTATCCGCCCAGCACTTTCTGCAAACCGCCCAGCAATGCGCTGATGATGGGGGCATTTGGCGCGATGACAAGAATGGTGGCCGCGAGCGCCCCCAATGTGATGAATACTCCCACGGCAAATTTGCCAATGTCTTGTCCGCGCAGCGTTCCAAGTTGCGCGGGTTCGCCACTTAGATACGCGCTGGCCGCGAAAAATTCCTCGCCGATCAATGTGTAGTCGCAGGCCGCCACAAAGAACGGAAGTTGGCTGCTTTCCGCGGTACCGGCTATTTGAATTGCGCCGATGGCGTTGCCAGTTTCGGAAAAAATCAAACTCTCGGCGGCGAAGTAGCCCATGTAAAAACAGGTCGCGGGCTTCTCGCGCACCATGGATCCAACCACATGCGCGACATATCCAAATTGATCGTCAGTGATGTAGGTAATACGGTCGATTGAAAAACCATCAGCGCGGCCCACTGAAAGATAACTAGCGCGCACCGTGTCGCGCGCGGCCTCCATGACAAGCGATCGGCATGTTGGCACTTCAATAGTCGCGTCGTATTCGGCGGCGGTCTTTGCAACGCGGCCAAGCATGGTCAAGCCCGCAACCGTTTGAATGTTGTCCATATCTTGAATGCCTGGCACGAACAAAATGGATCGACCCATTTCCGTGGCGCGTCCCACGGCGTTGTCCACGGCTTCCAGCGCGGCGATGCGGCGAATACGAATTGGCCGGCCGCTATGAGCCAGCCACACTGACACGGTCACGGCCGCGCCAATAAACACAATCCAAAGAAAAAGCGCGGTCTTTTTACTGTTAAACCACGGGCGCACGGGTGTGGTTGTTGGAGTGGCATTCGCGACTGCTGGCGATGCGCCCGCAACTGCGTTGACGGGCTCAATCAAGGACGCGGTGGTGTCTTGCGCTGGCTCGTTGTGGGCGAGAACATCTTTCGTAAATATATTTTCAGTAGCAACGTGGGGGTGTGCGATTGTATTTTGCGCAGCAATATCTTGCGCACTTGCTTCGATCACGCCTTTATTTGTTTCAACTGCAAGTACATTTGTGCAACATGCGAACATCAATACAAAGATGGCGACGAGCTTGCACGACGGACTTGTGGCGATCCAGCGTGGGATCATGTGCGTAATGCGCATGTAGGTAACATAACTAAATTATGTCGCTATGCGCTCAACATTGGCGCGCGGCACGGTCACGGTTCCACCGCGCTCCAGCGCAACTTCAAGCACGCGCGCCTTGGCGCCAGAGTCAAGCAACGCTGGCATTTCGGGTAACGCGGCAACTGTTCCCCGCAAGCCAAAATACGGATCGCGAATAATGCGCACCGCAACACCCGCGGCCAATTCTCCGCCAGAATCCCGCGTGTTTTCGCTTACCAGGCCCCCCGCGTCATCAAGCGGAACAACAATTTCTGGCCGCATGACACCAGCGCGAATTTGCGTTGCGCCATTCACGCTGCACTGGCGCCCTTGATGCTCCGCGAGCAAATCGAATGTACGCCGCGCCATGGCAATCTCACCAAAGCCTTCGGTCAAAATCAACGTTAGGCCACATTTTTCGCTACCCGTAATAGCGACGCCCAAGTCGTAGCCAAGAAAATCACGCAGGTCGGCATCATCCATGCCGCCCGAAACAATCGCCGCCACGCCAAGTGATTTTGCTTTTGTAATCGCGGCTGCCGTCATGCGCGCGCCGCCGATCACAACGCATCCTTTCATCTCGGGGCGAATTAAATCTTGGTGCAACTCCTCGTTCGCCGCGCGGCACGCAAGCGCAATCGCTCCGCGCGCCTCGCCGCCCACGCCAAAAATTCCTTGCACAAGCGCGGCGGTGGTTTCTATCACCGCGCCTTCGCCGGCCAACACTTCAACAACGCGCCCAGGCACATGCGCCATAATTTCAATAGGCTGCGGAGCACCGCGCACAAAAACCATGCCGCTGGAATCACTCACGCTATCAATGGTTCCGGTGGCGGCGGCTTTGACTTCGGTCTTCATCAAGCCAAACATTCCCTTGCTGCGCGCCATCACCTCGCCCGCGAGCACGGCTTCGCCAACTTTCTTCAACATCAATGCCGGCATATCTTTAGGAGGACATGCAAGTAGGCTGGCCACTTTCATAGGCGTGACATCCCCCTCCAAATGCGTGGAGGCAATCACGGTTGCGCCTTGCACGAGGTCGCCTAGGGCCACTTGCACGGTGCCCGTGGTGGGCAAAGCGCGACGAGTTCGGTAGATGCAACGGGCGCTGACGCGCAGACCTGGGGTGTATGCCTTAGCCATGATGTAAGGGTACCAAGGACAAAAAGTCACGATTCTGATCTATAAAGGCATATTAAGTACCTGCCATAATCAAAAATTTTCAAATAATTATATTGAATTTTTAATGATGCTGCGTCATCAATAAACTAAATTGACAAATTATTTTGAAATAATTTTGAAATATTTCAAAATTAATTTGTGATTACTGCGTATTGATGTATTCTTAAATATTTATAAGGTTATTTTTCCGGAGTAGGTGTGCCTTGTAATGTTTAACGTGGTTTTCAAAAGGGCTTACAAATGCATTCATTTAATCAAAAATTCGTGGTTTCCGTTATTTTATTTTCTTTTTCTTTTACAGGTTCTGTATTTGCTGCTAAAAAAGGCGGCATTTCTGACCAAACCACAAAAGTTGTTGCCTCATTCAAAGCCCCAAGAATTAGCACTGGCTTCACCACTATTGCCAACACCGCGGACTCTTCTGATACGGACGCCTCTACAACCGGCGATACCTCCACTAGTTCTGAAGTCAATCATAGCCAACGCATCTGCGATTTTAGTGGATTTGACCAAAATGATTTTGTCAATAATGCGTACAACGGTGGAACGAGCTCCAACGGTGTAGTCAAACCCAATCAAAAGATTTCATTTAACGGCGCAAAAGTTTTGAACTCTTATTATGGCGCAAATCAGCCAAATCTAGGCATTGTTTACTCACCGAATGGACTCATTGTTCTTAGCTTAGTGAATTTCTCAGGAATTGAAATTTCGTTTGCGTACACCTCTTCTGCGGTGCTGACCGTAAGTCAATTCATTTCCACGGACGGTACTGGTACCCCAATCAATTCTCGTACAGCTGCCGCGACCCTGCCATACGGGCCTTTCAATGTTTGGAAAACATTTACCATGGCTTTAAATTCAAATACAAAGTCAATCGTCATTTCTGGCACCCCTGACAAGTGGGGAATGGATCAAGTTGTTGTGTTGGCAGGACCTGATTGCAACGGTAATAATATTCTAGATGCAATCGATATTTCTAATGGAACTTCGCAAGACTGCAACGACAACGAAATTCCAGATTCATGCGACTGCGACATTGAGATCGGCAATTCGCGCGATGTAAACGGCAACGAAATTCCCGATGAATGCGAAGCTCCCGCAACCCTCACTCTGACCAACGACGCTGGTGCATGCAATCGCGTCGGTGGATCAGTAAATGTTGATGCGACCTTAAGTGGTGTGCTTAGCCCAATTGTGTCAGGTCAAATTTACATCTCGTGGAACCCAGCAAACATGTCATTGAACTCCATCACCGCGGGTGATGCGCCGTTTGATCAACTGCCGCTGCACACCATCAACCAATCCGCTGGAACCGCACTGCTTGTGACTTCCATTGGGCCTGGCCAGCCACCTGTCAGCGTGATCTCCAAGATTGTGGCGCGCATGCAATTCACAATTCGTGGTGGAACATGTGACGGTAGCGGAACTGGTGTTCAGTTCTTCCCTGACGGCACACTTCCTACCACCTTCACGGATGGTTTGGGTAGTGAGTTAATTCCAGCTCCAGCTCTTGTTGCTAGCAGTGGCTTCAAGGTGGACGACGGCGCACCAGTGCTGAGCAATGTGCCTGCGAATGTCATGGTTCAAGCGGAAGCTGGCATGGGCTCATTTGCCAATGTCGCGTTGACGCCACCAACCGCAACAGATGCGTGCTCCCCGCTGACAGAGTCTTCTGCGCGCAGTGACGGCGCGTCTTTGAACGCGGCCTTCCCTGTTGGAACAACAACTGTGACTTGGTCAGTCACCGATACATGCGGCAACACCACTACGGATACGACCACCGTCACGGTGAACAACTCCCACACGGGTGAATTCAAGGTGTCCTACTCCAACAACGGTAGTTACGCGGCCAGTAGCGCGCGTTTTCTGACGCTGAACATTCACGGCGCCAATGGCTACACGCTCAAAGCGTCGCAACCCGTGACGCTTGTCAATGGCGCTGGAACCATCACGCTCACCGATCTCGCGGTCGA
>SXGQ01309431.1_pt1 | contig 47886 bp, 76 predicted proteins | sample 3178371 | NCBI WGS metagenome assembly SXGQ01 (sample SAMN11356859, study PRJNA531348) | freshwater metagenome | isolation source: freshwater sample F1-20 | place: China: Fuxian Lake, Yuxi | collected 2017-12-25 | reverse complement strand
TTTGGTAACATCGAATATCTTTTTAAGAACGATAATAAAACAATTAAGATAGACATACAAACCGAACACACGTTAGTAAAACCCGGCGGCAGATCTGTTGATGAATTAATTTTTGGCTCTGTTGATCTCTTAGACGAGGACGGCAAATATCTTATTCGAATTGTTGAACGTAATTATTTTTCTAGATTAGATGTTATTATTGACTATAGTATGGCAAATATTTTTAATGCTAGTACAAACTCAATATGTAATGAATATTCAAAACGTGTAACATACATTGCTCCAATGTTATATGATTTAAATAATTTTAATAATCAAAATAGACAATATACAATAACAATTGGAAATTCTAGCGACAGACGAACAGTATTAAATTCAAAAATAAATGGGTTAGTAAACATACAAAATGTTTTGGATAAAGAAAAATTAAAAGATATTTACAAACAAACCAAAATTATGATTAATATTCATCAAACGGATCATCATCATACGCTTGAAGAATTACGAATATTGCCAGCACTTTGTAATGGAGTAATAATAGTATCAGAAGATGTCCCTCTTAAAGATGTTATTCCATATTCAGATTCTATAATTTGGGGATCTTATGCAGATATACCCGATATTGTTAAAGATGTTGAAGACAATTATGATTACTGTCATGAAAGAATATTTACGACCAAACTAACTTCTATATTACAACAACTTAGATGCGATAATTTAAAAAAAATGAAGTCTTTAATTGACACGCTGGCTAAACATTGATATAATATATAGATAAGGATCATAAGATGAGAATACTTTATTGTGGCTTGCTATATAATTATGGTAAAAAAGACGAGGGCTTTTCTTACGAACATTATAATATAGAGGCAGGATTTAGAAATTGCCTAGATATGGGTATATTTAACCACGTTGATTTCTATTATCCAGACACAGCAGACGATTCCTCCAGAGACATTCTTCTAGATCGCATAGGATCTAATTCGTATGACTGTATATTCCATGTTGCTTTTAATGAAACACTAGATTTACCAGAAAAAGCAGCAAAACTTGCAATATCAAAAAATATCCCTGTAATTCAATGGGATTGTGATTCTTCTTGGAGATTTCCTCATTGGATCTTACCAAGAAAAGATCGCGTTACTCATTTTGTGACAACGCATTCACTTACTAAAGAATGGTACATTAAAAACAACATGAATGTAATCTCTTCTCAATGGGGAGGATCACCCTTATACTTGAGAGAACAAAAAGATAAAAAATTTGATGTAACATTTATAGGACAAAAACACGGAATGATGCCAGATGGGAAATTTGTTAGATCTGAGATAATAGATTTAATAATGTCAAATAATATTAAAATTGATATATTTGGCAATTATTGGGAAGGATATAACAACTGGCACGGATATGTAAAGGAATTTGAAAAAATAATTGATATATTTGCCGAGAGTAAAATATGTCTTAATTTATCTAATCCTTGGCACTATGGAACCATGCCTCAAATAAAAGGTAGACATTTTGAAATTCCTCAAACTGGTAGTCTACAAATTTGCACACCAGCACATGATTTAGATAAGTATTTTAAAAATGGCGAAGAGATTGTTATCGTCAATAATGGAAATGAATTAATTGAAAAGATTAAGTTTTATTTAAACAATGACGTTGAACGCGAAAAAATAGCCAGGGCAGGTCACAAAAGAATGATAGAAAACCACCAATGGCATACCAGATTAAAAGAAATATTTGATCAAATATAGGAGAATATAATGAAGGTATTTATAACTGGAGCAAATGGATTTGTTGGTAAACACGTCTTTTCAAGACTTATAAAAGACGATAGCCTTAGATTATTTGTACCAACTAGTAAACAATTAAACGTATTAGACGAATCTGCTTTATTTTCGTATTGCGAAGAAACTAGACCGGACGCAGTAATTCATCTAGCCGCTCTTTGTGGTGGAATAGGAATTAATCAGGATCGTCCGGCAGATTTTTTATATGTAAATTTAATGATGGGTATTAATGTAGCAAATGTGTGTAAGGAATATAACTGTAAACTAATCAATGTCGGAACAGTTTGTTCTTACCCCAAATTCGCGTCAATTCCATTTAAAGAAGAAGATTTTTGGAATGGTTACCCAGAAGAAACAAACGCTCCATACGGAATTGCTAAGAAAACCGTTATGGAATATACAAAAGCTCTCAAGTTAAATGTAACTAATTTAGTTCCAGTAAATATGTGTGGCGAATACGATAATTTCGATCTTTATAGTTCACACGTTATTCCTGCTTTAATTAGAAAGCTTGAAGAGGCTCAAGATGCTAATAAAACACATATAGAGGTTTGGGGTAATGGAGAGGCTTCTAGAGAATTTTTATATGCTGGAGATTTTGCGAATGCGATCTATACTGCGTTATATAAAAATACTGATGCTGAACCAATCAATATAGGCACTGGTAGCGAAATAAAAATCAAAGATCTTGTTGACAAGATTATAAAAATTGGTAACTATAATGTTAGACCAGTTTGGTTAACTGATAAGCCTAATGGTCAGCCACGGCGTTGTTTAGATATAACTAAGGCAAACAATATATTAAAATGGGAACCAACCACAAGCCTAGATACAGCAATTAGTAGAACAATAACTTATTGGAGAAATAATTCATGAACAAAACTGCAATAGTAACTGGAATAACAGGACAGGATGGGTTTTATTTAGCCCATTATTTATTAAGTCTAGATTATAGAGTTATTGGACTAGTTAGAAGAACATCACTGCCAACCGTTGGTAGATTACGTACATTAATTGGAAGTCCAAATCTTCATTTAATTGACGGTGATGTCACGGATATTTCAAGCATCCAATCAGCAATCAAAAAATTTAAACCAAACGAATTTTATCACTTGGCTGCACAATCGCATGTTGCTATGTCGTGGGAATATCCTCTTCAGACAGCAGATACGACTGGAGTAGCTGTTTTAAATTGTTTAGAAGCCATTAAATCAGAGAATCCAGAAATTAGGTTTTATTTTGCTGGAAGTAGTGAACAGTTTGGAAATCCTATTCAAGAAGGCAAGGTTATTTCATTGAATGAAGATTCTCCAATGGAGCCAGAATCGCCCTATGCTGCGGCTAAGGTTTTTGGATACAATATAACGAGAGTTTACAGAAGATCGTTTGACATGTTTGCGTCTTGTGGTATACTATTTAATCATGAATCCCCTCTAAGAGGCGAGGAATTTGTGACTAGAAAAATTACTAAAAATTTAGCTAGAGTAAAATGGGGATTACAGGAACATGTTGAACTAGGTAATATGGACGCTTGTAGAGACTGGGGATTTGCTGGTGACTATGTCAAGGCAATGCACGCAATGTTGCAACAAGACAAGCCAGATGATTTTGTTATCGCTACTGGCAATACGTATTCTGTCAAGCAATTTTTTAACAAATGCTGTGAATGGTTTGAATTAGATCCTAATAGTGTCTATAAAGTAAATCCAAAATTTATGCGTCCTAAAGATGTAGAAGTTCTGTTAGGCGACAGTACAAAAGCTAGAAATACATTAGGTTGGAAACCGGAATGTAATTTTGACTCTCTTGTAGAAAAAATGTGTCTTTATGATTTCCATTTACAATCTCCAGATTCTTCTTACTATCGTAAGTCTGATCAATACCTATTCTGAGGCTACTCATGGAACGAAAAAATCTTAGTAACAAAGAGTGTATAGAATTTCTAAAATTAGCTGCCAAAATGGCCCCTGGCGTAGAATTCGAACGTAGATTTGGCTTTAATAAAGCCGACATAGACTATTATCTAAATCTTCTTGATATAAAAAGCCCACAAGAAGCTAGAGATAAGTTTAAACGACTTTCTACTACTTTAGAGCAAAATAATAATATAGCAATAATAGAAGAAACAAAAAAAATCAGAGAAGCCGAGGCAGTAGCCCAACAAAGACTCGATGAATTTAACGCCAAAAAAAATGCAATAAAACCAATTAAAAAAGTTAATAAAGATAAGATAAAAAAAGATGAAGCCAAGAAACAAAAACGTTGGCTGAAACAGCAAGAAGAAGCTGAGAATATTGTTCCAGAACAAGCATGGAACCTTCCTGTAGAAGGAACTGCATCCCAAAGACTAGAACAAATAGAAAGATTTAGAAGAGAAATAACGTATCAAGGAATGGGTTTTGTAAGAAAAAAATACGGCGTAACAAATACGCAAATAAAATTTGAAGCTAACAAACTAAATTTAGGAATAAACTGGGACATAGTTCGCAAATGAAACTAGAAAAAGAGCTTTTAGAAAAGCTTTATACAAACATGTCGATTGACCAAATGGCTAAACATTTGAACATACCTAAATCGACAATATATTACTATATGAAAAAGTTTGGAATTAAGCCTAGATCAAAAAGCCAAGCTCAAACATCTCATTTGCAAAACAACAAGCATCAGAGAATCGGTAAAAACCATACTGATGATACAAGAAAATTAATTTCTAATAAATCAAAGGATTTTTGGAATTCTGATTCTGGTAAACAACAAAAAAATATTTTAAAAAAAATAAGAAGATCAGAATGGATAAATTCTTCGACCGCTGAAAAACGTAATGTTTTAAGTAGATTACATTCAGCACCAAGACCAGAGGCTGGTACGCTTTCAAAACTAGGAAGAAAGTTAGCTACATTTCTATCTAAACGTGAAAATGTTCAAACGTGCGTAAAATTATCTCAGAATCATATTAGTGATCTGTTTTTAAAAGATAAAAAAATTGTAATTGAATTGGTTATTCCAACTTCTATTTATGGTCATGAAGAAGAGGCCAGAGTTAATCTTATCTATGATAACCTAACTAAAGAATTAAATGATCTTGGGTATAAGGTTTTTATAGTGAAGGATGGTTACAATAGTGTTTCACTGGCACGTTGTGAGCGTATTTATGTAGAAGTTTTAAAATTTCTAGAAGATTCCAGTAGACAAAGTTCTGTGATGGTGCTATAATATGAGTATGAACGCATTGCAAAAACCTAGATATGGTACTAATTGGGAAACTGAGCTACTGGCTCATGATACCGCTATAAAAAAGGACAATAATAAAGAGATAAAGGTTGTTTTTTTGGCTGGTCTTCAACGACTGGCTCAAATTGCTGGATTGATTGAATCTGATTGTCAGATTTTAACGCCATCTGATCAGATGGTTCAAGCGATATATAAAGCCAAATTTTCTGATGGGACCTGTTGGGTTGGAACAGCAGACTGCAACAGTAATAATACCAAGGGAATTTTTTTACATTATCCAACAGCCGTTGCAGAAAGTCGAGCAGAGGCTAGATGTCTGCGGAAGGCACTCGGAATTAGACTTTTAAGTTCTGAAGAAGTTGGATTTATGACAGAGGGTTTTGGATCTTTAGAAGCATCACCTTCAGCAAAGGCTGATAACCAGATTATAGTCGCTATCCAAAAACTCTGTGAAACTCGTAATATCGACGTTGCGTTAGTTTTAGAAGAAGTAATACAAGACAAGAATAGAGCGTCCTCGATCTTTGAACTCTCTGAATTAACTACAGAAGAGGCACAAAGAGCATTGGTTTGGTTAAATGATCAAAAGCCAAGAAAAAAACCTATGACTGCCAAGGAAGAAAGAGACGCTAGAAAGGCAGAACTACAATCTAAACAGGAGAGTAATAAATGAAAGTACGATATAATTCAATAGACGGAAGATTTTCGGTTGACCTAGAGGGGGATCAAACGCAAATTTTTGCTCAGGTGGCAGCATTTCAAGAAATTTTTGAAAACACAAAGTGCGGAAAATGCGGTGGAGAAGATGTCCGTTTTGTTGTTAGAATTAATGATGACGTGGATTATCCCGAACTACATTGTCAGAGTACTAAGTGTGGTGCTAAACTCACCTTCGGAAAACGAAAAGTCGGAGGAGCATTATTCCCTCATAGAAAAAACTCTGATGGAGAATTTATTGGTGGTAATGGATGGGGCAAATTTAATAAACAAACAGGAAAAATAGAATGAATCTTTCTTTTAAAGACTATCAATGTGAAACTTCAAAAACTGCTATTTATCCAGGTCAGGGACAACTTACTGGATTGTTATATGTTGGTCTTGGACTTGGAGAAGCGGGAGAAATTCAGGGTAAGATTAAAAAGATACTGAGAGATGACAATGGAAACATCTCCGATGATAAGCGTGCAGCTATTGCTAAAGAACTTGGTGATTTATTATGGTACATAAGTCAAACAAGCACAGAAATAGGCGTTTCTTTAGAACAAATTGCAAACGATAATCTTGCAAAACTTTCCTCTCGTCAACAAAGAGGAACGCTCACTGGGAGCGGTGACAATAGATGAAGAAGATTGTTAAGAGTACTCAGGACATGCGATTATTTACATGTCCTCAGTGCGAAAAACGCAGAATGACTAGACCAATAGATCATAGCGTATCTATTGAAAAAAAGGAATATAAGTCTAAAGATGGAACTGTAGTTTCTCTTATGCACGATATATGCGATTATTGTGTAAAAAGAAACTATCAAACATACTTTGAGCCTACAAAAGCTGATATTAAAAAGATTATTAATGCCATAAAAACAGAAGGCAATATATCTGAAAATCAATCTATAGAAGACTTACTATAATGGCTCAACATACAAATTATTGGTTTGGTACTTGTCCTACTAAACAGACAGTTACGTCTGGTTTAATAAAAAACGTAGACATACTTATTATTGGTGGGGGGATAGCTGGTATCTCACTATTAAACCAATTAATCAAATCTGGATTTAGTAATACGTATTTAATTGAAGAATCCTCCGTTGGATTCCATTCTACTGGTAGGGGATGTGGTCAATTACATCTACGAGGTTCTAAGCTATTTTCTCAAATGCCAGAACAAGATGGTATTGATTATTTAAATTTTATAGTAGATAATAATCGTAGATTTTTACATGGATTACGTAATGTTGATTTCGATACTGATCTAAGAGATGTCGGTGGAATTAGATTAGCATTAGATGAAAAAGAATTACAGCTTTTACAGCAAGAAGCTGATTTTATAAATAAGCACGCAGACATTCCATGTCCTTCTCTAACTAGAGATGAAATAGCTAATATACTTCCAGATACTAAATTTTTTGGTGGAATATTCATCCCCAATGAAGCTATATTTAATCCGTACAAAGTTGTAAACGGTATGAGAGAATATATAGAAAAAAAGGGGACACGTGTATTAACAAACTCTCAGGTTTTTAGTATTGTAAAAAACTCAGAAGATGGCTTCAGTGTTCATATTCGACATAAAGGAACAATAAAAACCAAAAAGATAGTTTATTGTACTGATTCGTATGTGTCAGAACTATTACCTGAATTTAATTCTAAAATAAAAGCTATTCGCTCTCAGGTTGTCGCTACCGACTTTTTAGCTGAAGATTTAGCTCAAACTTTACCTCACACCAGCATGAGTTGTAATAATAATAGTGAAAATTGGCGGGTTCACGGTGGAAAAATGATTATAAGTACATCACGTGCATCCACTAGATTAAATCAGATGAATACTATAGACGATGGTGAGATTAGTCCATCAACCTTTGAGAGAATAAAGTCTTTTACAAACGAGAACCTACCGTTCTTAAAAGATATAAAGTTTACTCATACGTGGTGTGGTATTGTATCACAGACATACGATTCTATGCCTTTTATAGGACAAGTTCCAAATAAACCCAATGAGTATATTTTCGCTGGTTTTGGAAATTATGGCTTTTCACACGTATTACATGGCAGTACAATAATAAAAGATTATATATCTAATAATGAAACATCGTGTACTGCTGCTAGACTTTTTAATCCTGCAAGAATTTTGGAGAATTGATAATTATGTTTGATATTGCTGTTCATTCGTTTTCTCTTCCAGAATCATTTATCAACAAGTATTCTGGTAAACAACCTAATTGGGGTCCTTTGGGATATTTTACGTATAAGAGAACTTATGCTAGAAATATAGAACTAGAGTCTCGAACTGAAGAATACTGGGAAACAATTAAAAGAGTTGTTGAAGGAACTTTTTCTATTCAGAAAAACCACTGCAAAAGAAACCATCTTCCGTGGGATGAACGTAAGGCACAAAAAACAGCCAAACATATGTTCGAGTTAATGTGGGATTTTAAGTTCTTACCACCTGGTCGTGGTCTATGGGCAATGGGAACTGACTATGTTAAAGAACGTGGTGGAGCGGCATTAAATAATTGTGCATTTGTAAGTACAAAAGATCTTGGCATTGATTTAATTAAACCATTTACGTTTTTGATGGACATGAGTATGGTTGGTGTCGGCGTTGGTTTCGATACTATGGGTTCTGGAAAATGCAGAATCGTAAAACCACAAGGAAGTATTATAATCACCGTTGAAGATTCCCGTGAAGGCTGGGTTAATGCTCTAGCTACGCTTCTTAAAGCCTATTCTCAAGGCAGTGAATTGCCAACATTTGATATGAGTCTAGTTCGTCCAGCGGGACAACCAATTAAGGGGTTTGGTGGAACCGCCAGTGGTCCAGAACCTTTAGTAGAAATGCTAAACGATATTCAAAAAATATTAGAATCTAAAGTAGACTCGGTTCTCTCATCAGCCGATATTGTTGATATTGGAAATCTAATTGGCCGTTGCGTTGTAGCCGGAAATGTTAGACGATCAGCCGAAATAGTCTTTGGTAATCCAGATGACATAGAATTTTCTCTTTTAAAGCAAGATAAAGAAAAACTATTCCATCATAGATGGGCTAGCAATAATTCCATTTTCGCTGAAGTTGGAATGGATTATGAGTGGCATGCCAAACAAACTGCCATAAACGGTGAACCAGGATACATGTGGCTCGACAATGCTCGGGCGTATGGTCGCATGAAGGATTCTGCCAATTGGTTAGATCATGATGCTTGTGGTGGAAATCCATGTCTAGAGCAGACGCTTCATAATTATGAACTATGCACATTAGTCGAAACATTTCCTTCTAGACATGAAAATTTGGAAGAGTATTTAGATACCCTAAAAATAGCTTATTTATACGCAAAAACCGTCACATTGGTTCCAACGCATTGTCCAGAAACTAATTCTGTTATGACTAAAAATCGTCGAATCGGTTTGTCACAATCTGGAATTATAAAAGCGTTTGGACGGCATGGTCGCCGTCAAATATTGAGATGGTGTGATAAAGGTTATGAATTTATCAACAGCTTAGATATTCAGTATTCTAATTGGCTTGGTGTTCCAAAGTCAATTAAGAAAACATCCGTTAAACCAAGTGGAACAATTAGTTTGTTGCCAGGTGAACCTCCCGGTATACACTATCCACATTCTCAGTATTACATTAGAAGAATTAGAGTTGGAATTCATTCTCCATTATGGAAAGCCGCTCAAAACGCCGGATATCACGTCGAGCCAGCGGTTGGGCAAGAAGCTAGTACGATGGTAGTTTCATTTCCAGTAAAGGAAGAATACTTTGTTAGAGCTAAAGATGATGTTTCTATTTGGGAGCAAGTATCGAATGCTGTGGCTTACCAAAGATTTTGGGCAGACAATCAGGTATCGATTACGGTCACATTTAATTCCGCTGAAAAGGATGATATAAAGCATACTCTTGAATTATATGAAGACGAACTCAAGGGAATTTCTTTCTTACCTATTTCTGAACATGGCTATGTCCAAGCCCCTTATGAAACCATAACAGAAGAAAAATATTTAGAGATGAGTAAAGATTTAAAACCCATAGATATGAATGCAAATGAACAAATTTCTTCCCCCAAGGGATGTGATGGAGATACTTGTGTAATATGAATACTATTAAACCCATAGCAAACTATATATTTACATTTGCCAAAGACGATCAAGGTAATGATATTAAATATCGTTTCATGCTAACCATAAATAAAAATATTACAAAAGATAAGAATCTAAATAACTCTTTGTTCAAACTTTTTAATTCTATTGATGGTATTAATTATATAGGTTCGACTGGAAATTATACGATTGAAATTCAAATAGCACGTACATTCAATCCAGACGAAGTAATTGATGCTCTAAAAAAGAATTTAGATCAGGTATTAAGCGATATAATTGTAGTATGAAAGTTTTTTGTTTAGACAAAGGATATGTAGAACTTATAAACCATACTCCAAATGGAGATTTATTGGTTGTAAATGCGGCGAGGGCATCGTTTGATAAACAGCATGAAACATTTGATTATGAAAAAGATAGTAAACTTATATCATATCTTGCCGAACATAAACATGTTCTGCCTTTCAGACACCCTCATGTTACCCTTCGTTTATATTGTCCCATCTTTGTACTACGTCAGCTAGGTAAGCATCAGGTTGGATTCAGTTGGTCGGAGGTTTCTAGGCGTTATATTTCTACCGAACCAGAGTTTTATAGCCCTACAGAGTGGAGAAAAAAGGCTCCAAATGTTAAGCAGGGTAGTTTAGATACTAAGTCTGAATATAATGATTTTGCCATTACAGATAATGATATTTTTATTAAATCAGCATTAGATAATTATAAAAATTTATTAAATCAGGGAATTTGTGCTGAGCAAGCCAGAATGATCTTACCTCAGTCTATGTATACGACAACCATAACAACTGGCTCTCTTTTGGGGTGGCATCATTTATATACTCAAAGAACGGATTCACATGCTCAAAAAGAGACTCAAGAATATGCACGGGCGGTTGGTGGTATATTAAGTAAGCTTTATCCAGTAAGCTGGAGTGCTTTAACAGCAAATAGTGTACTCTAATTAGTCGGGTTTCGTTAGGTCTCTTTAAAGAGGTAAATTATGACTAGAATAGAAGCGGCAATAATTGGATCGGGTACTTTGCCATATACCCGTGGTATTTTACCTCCCTCTCAAAGGGGAGTTGTTTCTGAAGGCAAAGGAGAACGCCAAGGTATACAGACAGTTGTTGCAAATCCAGAAGATTTCAATTCCGTCGATGCATTTGCTGTTTCTGGAGTTTCAATAGGCACTATTCCAGTTAAAATATGGGGACCTGAAATTAATCCACTACCACGCCAAAGAGCCATTATATTCCATAATGATGGTCCTGGTGTTGCTTATATTGGACCAAACTCTACATCTGTCATAGCTCCATCTGGAATGGCACTTCATGTTACGGGAACGGCTCAAGGCGTAATTGGTACAGAATTACCGTTTATGCATAATGTTGACATTTGGGCTCGTTCAACAACGACATCTCAAATTAGAATTATTGCTTACTGATTGCGGGTTCTCCCCGTAAAAGGAGGAATCTGCTATGAGTAAACAGTATTTTTCAACAGTTGGTAGTGGAACCGTTCCTCATATAGGATACGGTCCAGCACACAATTTCCCACAGGGAGCTTATCCGGGTGCTCATTCTAAGAATGAACTGAGGACAAGGGAGGGAGATGGTGTTATTTTACTTAATCCAGAAGATTTTTCTATTTCAATTGGATTAAGAACGTCATCAGTAACTGTAACAACCTCTGCTGTTGCTCTTCCTATAAATGCGTTGGAAAACAGAAGAGCTTTAGTTATTCATAATAATGGCACTAGCGTTGTATATTTGGGAGCTAGCAACGTCACAACAGCTAATGGTTTACCACTAGCTGTCAATGAAAAAATAGCTTTTGATATTCAGAACAACCCTAACGTTGTTGTGTATGCGGTTGCAACTTCAAGCGTTGACGTAAGAATAATGGAACTTGCATGACTATTGGAATTGGTGGTATTGTTTCTTTGGGCGGTGGATCTGCTGGTGGAGCGGCCAGCGGAATTCAAACACTTAATCCTGGAAACAATATTGGACCAACTGTACAAATAAATGGTGTCAATGGAATCAGTGTAACATCTCCATCTAGCAACACAATACTGATAGATGGAGCAGGATTATCTGGATTAATTGGCAATGTAAGTATTTCAGGTATATCTAGAAATCTAGTTGCATCGTATTCAGCATTATTCTCAAGTCTAACAAGCGGTATCTTTAGTCATAATTTTAATACTCGCGAGACAATCGTCCAAGTATATGATAACTCATCACCACCCAGAGTTCTATTTCCAGATAGCATAGTATCTGAAAACTTAGATCAGGTTAGTGTCTTATTTAATAGACCTCAGACTGGAAGAGTAGTAATTCATGCACCTTCAGGAATTAATCTAGGTTCATCGTCTGTAAATAAATTTGCACAATCATTTACAAATACGACTAGTGTAAATATTAATCATAATCTTGGAACAGATGATATACTTGTTCAAATAAAAGATACAAATTCCCCTGCTAATATATTTATACCAGATAAAATATTAATAGTTGATAGTAACAATATAACAGTTTCGTTTAATAGTGCCAGAAGCGGTAAGGTAATTATTATAGGATAATTAGTGTACTTTAATCAAGCACACCCTCTAGATTAGGAGAAAATAATGGTATTTCTTGACGGCGATATTATACCTTACGTTTCAGGCCAATCCAGTTTAGGAATAAATTCAAGCACGGGATCGGCCTTTGATATTAGTTCGTTACGGCCATTTAATAATGTACATTTAGTTAGTGGAATTTGGCATGATCCAACGCTTGGTCAATCTGGCGTAATTAGATTTAGCCAAGCCGCTGGTGCATTTCAAGCATCAACTGATGGTGGCTTAACTTTCCAAAACATATCTGTTGGTACTGCTGGTGGCGTTACAAGTCTTGGTGTTATTGGTGATGCCAATCTAACCGGAAATATAGATCTAGCTTCTCCATCTAGTGGTTTTATTGTCATAGAAGATACGGCAAATGCATCGCCTCTTCTATTTTCGGTAAACAGTCTTGGTCTTTCCGGTCTTTGGGACTTCCCAGCACAGGGATTTAATGGTAAGGTAGTTAATAGCCTCACTGATGCTAATGGCACGACATCTCAGGGAGCGTTAAGCGTAGTCGGTGCTTCGGGTATATATGTTGATATAATTGGTCAAACCATGACCATAACTCCTGGTAATATATTACCAAGAATTGTTGGTCAAGATTTTACAACTGTTAGAAGTGTAACAGTTAATCATAACTTAAACACATCTGATGTAGTTGCTCAAGTAAAAGATAGTAATGGTTACGTAATCATTCCAGACGACATACAATCTACAAACGCAAATACAGTTGTTGTTACATTTAATAACTTAAGAACCGGAAGGGTCACTATAATAGGTGGATGATATATGGTTAAGCTTGAAGGCGATTTTGTACCGTTAACAAGTGGTACTTCTAATTTAGGTATCAATTCTGACGGAAATGGTGCATTTGATATTTCAAGCTTAAATCCATTTGGAAATATACATCAACTTAGCGGCATATTTCATAATCAAAATGGTTCGTCCGGTGTAATTAGATTTTCCTTAAATAATTTTCAGTTTTCTAGTGACGGTGGAATTACCTTTGTAAGTCCGGCTTTTGCTACTGGAAACAATGCCAATGTGTTTTTTAATGACAATGGCTCGCTTGGAACTGATCGCGAAGGTATAAATTATTATAAAAATTTCGATATACTTGCCGTAAGTGGTTCTATTGCATTAAAAAATAAGAGCATTAGTTATGTTGAACAGCAACCTTCAATGGGATCAGGAATTAGCCAGATTGTAACAATTAATTTAGCCGAAAGATCTATCCTTGGCATAACAAATTCTGGACAAAATATCCCGTATTTTATGCAGCCAGCCTTGTTTAATAAACAGGTTTTTATGGCATATACAAACATTACAACGACAATATCTAGTTATGGAAATTCATTAACTAATGCTGGAACCGTTTCTCACACTGCCGTAAATTCTGCATCTGGTTATATGGTTAATATTGCTACAGCGGCTACCGCTAATTCTAATGCTGGTTGTGGTGCTAACACAGTTATGTTTACCAGAGGTGCTGTGTCTGGAATTAATACTGGATTTTTCTTTTCTTGTAGATTCACGCTTCCAGACCAATGGTATGATGGTGCAAGAATATTTGTTGGATTAAGCAACAGTGCAATAACTGCACAAGTTGCGGCTACTGATACACCAAACGGTGATTATGTGGGTTTTCAATTTAGTACTACACAAACAAATCCCAAGAACTGGAGATTTAGAACTAGAGACGGTTCAACCCTATATGAACAGAATACAAATATATCTTGCTCTGGCAACAGAATATTTGATGCATACATGTATTGTCCACCATTTCCAAATAATGATGTAATTTATTGGACACTTAGGGATGTTTCTTGGAATAGAATTACAAATGGTTATGCAAATGTCAATCTACCCAGAAAGGAACAATTAATGCGTCCTATGATTGTATTTAATAACGTTACTGCGAGTGCTCGAAACATGAGATTTACTCATCTTTATTGCGAATCCCAGTGCTGTTAATATGCCAAGTCTTCACGATATTTTTAGAGGTGATGTTATGCCACTCAGTGGCATAGCTATCTCTATAGGAAGAAATTCGTATGATCCTCCAGCCCCAGTTGTTCCTATAAACGACATACACACACGATCACTTGTTTTTCATAATTTGTCACAATCTGGAATTTTGACATATAATGCACAACGTGGGGTTTTAAATTTTGAGCCAAGCAATAGTGGTGCTCAATCCGTTGTAACCGCTGTTTATTTTGATGCGTATGATGGAACTGGTTCAACAAATATAAGTACGACTAACACAACAGTTATTATAGATACGATTAGAAATAGAAGTCATCCAGAGATATTTTCGTTGGCGAGCAATGAGTTGCAAATAAATATGTCTGGTATTTATAATATATGCTATAGATGTTCTGCCGACAATCCTAGTACAACAACTCGATCAAGCATAAGTTGGTGGCTTGAAAGACAAGCTCCCGGTGGTTCATTTGCAGAAATTCCTGGTTCTCGTTCTTATTCTTATCACAGAATAAGCACCAATGGAGAAGATACGGCGACATGTACAATTATTCAAGAGGCAGTTGCTGTTGGTGATAAATTTAGAATACGTGGAGTTATTCTTGGTGGAGCGGCTAACTTACCATTGCTACAAAATGGCTCATCTATAACTGTGAGAAAACTAGGATGAGTCTACACGATATATGGCGAGGCGATATAATGCCTCTGAGTGGTGTTATAATTAGTATGGGTAGAAATTCTTTCGATCCACCAGCCCCAGTTGTTCCTTTTTATGATATTCATAATAAATTATCTTCTATAAACGTTAGTACAGCATCTGGTGATTTATTTTACAATTCTGATCTTAGACAACTTGATCTCATTCCTAATAATAGTGGATCACAGTCTATAGTATTGGGTTCTATTTTGGACGTGTATAGAGCCGATGTTGATGAAGCAATATCAGACGGAACGTACACAGATGTGACATTTGATACAGTTAGAATAAACACAGATCCAGCGAATTATGAACTAAGGTCTAGCGGAATCATTCAGGTTCATAGTTCTGGAACTTATGATATAACCTATAGAATAAGTTGTGAAAGTGCATCAGTTGCAACCCTAAGAGTGACACTAAGGTCTTGGTTGCAAAAATTGTCTCCAATTGCTAATGAAACTGGTTTTTCAGAAATAACAGGAACATCGGCTTGGTTTTATTTACATAACGCAGCTAGTGGTGATGATACTAAGCTAGTTAAGTGTATTATTAAATTACAAGCAGAGGACATGATACAATCTGTTGTACAGGGTTGGTCTGGAGTAGCGGTAGATAATGTTACCGTTGTTGCTGACGGCTGTGGATTAACTATAGAAAAATTAGAATAGGCGGTAAAACATGGCATTTCCAATAAACGGCGACTTACTTCCAGTAACCAGTGGTTTTTCCAGTCTTGGCGTTGGTGTTGACTCAAATGGTCAAAACGCATTTGATGCAAATAATATAAGACCATTTAATAGATATCACGTATTAAGTGGAGTATATCACGATCCACTCAATGGTCAATCTGGTGTTATAAGATTTAATCAAGCCGCTGGTGCTTTTCAAGTTTCAGTTGACGGTGGAGCTACCTTTAATTCTATTTCTGCTGGCGGTTCTGTCACCAGTGTTGGCATTATTGGTGGAGCAAATTTAACTGGTAATATAGATTTAGCTAGCGTTTCTAGCGGATTTATTTCTATAACCGATAATGGTGGCTCATCTCCAGTATTTATTGGAGTTAATACATATTCACTATCTGGATTATGGGGATTCCCTACGAATGGATTCTCCAATATGGCAAAATGTTATTCTCAAACAGTTTCGCCAGCGTCTACAAACTGGACAATATCTCACAACTTAAATACTACCAACGTTTCTGTTAGTGTTTATGATAACGGCACACCACAATTGGCCGTGATTCCAGATCAAATTCGATTAACTGATGCCAATACAGTAAACGTTAGATTTAACGTTGCTCAGGCTGGAAAGGTCGTGATAATCGGGTGCTAATTTATGGCTGTTCAAGTTGGTGATCTGTGGCCGTTTGCAAGCGGAGCCGCCAGTCTTGGAACTGATGGTCCAAATCAAACGATTGGCGAAATAAGACCATTTGCTACTATTCATATGAATAGTGGTGTTTGGCACGATTCATCATATGGACAGTCTGGCGTTATACGATATAATCAATATCTTAGAAAATTTCAAGTTTCACTTAATGGTGGTCTTACTTTTCAGAATATATCGTCTTCTGAAACATTGCAGGATGCGTATCAGCAAGGCAATATTATAGTAACTGACGCTCAGTATGGTGGACCAGTTTCGATACGTGGAGACACTTCGCACGGTTTATTTTTAAGTCAGACGGAGCACCAGCATCCACATATGGTAATTTCTGGTGTTGCAGAACTAGTTGATTCGAGTTATATAGATCGCGGATCTATTTGGCTTCAAGGACATACTGCTGGTATTAGCGTACAATTGGCTGGCGGCACAATTCCAACTGATTATAATGAAGCTTCAGCTAGATCTTTAGGACCAGATACCTTATTTATCAATACTGGTACGTCTGGAATAACAAATTTTAGAGTTGGTTCTGGAATCAGCCAATTCTTTAACTTAAGTGCATCCAGTGCAATTAATGAAACTGGTCTGAATATTCCAATTAACCTTCAAACAACACCATCTACGTGGTATACCGTTGGCACTGCTAGCGGAATTAGACCAATGGTTGCTGGTTTGTATAGAATAATTTATACTGCTGTCGTTGAGAAAACGCAGGGCAATCTTTCTCAACAAATTGATACCGAAATTCGTATTTACGATTCTTTTGGCAATCAATATTATTTATTGGGTAGTCAAAGTAGTTGTCAGGTGCGTGATTCAAATAAACTGAATCTGAATACTTCCAATGGTCAGTGGTTAGGTGACTTACGTGCCGGAACTTCTTTGTTTTTGTTTACTAAGACAAGCGAAGCACCGCCAGCCGACAACTCGGTGCGAGCAGCGTCTAGAAAATCTAACATTATACTGGAATGGATTGGTCCGCTGTCGGGTGGGCAGTCTACAATCGTAAAGGTGACCTAATGTTTTTATTATTTCAAGATCCAGCAACACAAAGCGTAATGACTGATTTGTTTAACCGCTATGGAGCAACTGGCTTAGCTTTTGGAACCTTATTGGTTCTTATCCTCAGACAAAATAAGTCTGCTCAAAAGAGGATAGAGGACCTAGAGAAGGCACAACAAGATCAACATATTTCTCATATGCAAACTCATAAGCAGATGATTGAGGATTATGTTGATTTAGTTAAAAACAAAACAAAAGTCTTAGCCGATCTAACTGGTTGTCTTAACGCAATTAAGGATACGTTAGAACGAATGGAAAGAAAAACCGATAAAGATTAGTTTACTATTTTTTAGGAGAATTCCATGAGCAGAAGACAAATAAATAAAGCATTACAAAAACTGGCGGCATCTTCCGATCCAAATAATGGCCTTGTTGGTAGAGAAATTCGTTCTGGACAATTTTCCTTTGTACAAAGCGTCGATATCTATAGATTTGTTCGAGATAATGGTCAACTAGATCCTACTAATGATAGTAGTTCATTGGCCTTTTCTACATCTGGAGTTGGTTCTGGAAGTAGTCCATCAGGAACAGGATCCGGTATTGGTGGTTCTGGCAGTACATCTGGAGGAATATTCTTTGGATACCGATCAATAGGATCTGGCAGTGTTATCAATGCTCATGGATTGCGTCCAACTCCAGGTCCATCGGGAAGCGGTACTGGAAGTGGAACATCAGGAGCCTATACAGTTGGATATGAAGGTTTATATATTTGGGAAAAGGGTCCTTGGATGTCGTATGGATATATTTCCGTTAATGGAACTGCAAATGCCTTCTATAAAACAGAAATAACAATCAACGATGTTGTTGTTCCAAATACCGAGTGCTGGACTAAAGCGTGGGGTAATGGTTACGCATATGTCCCAGTTGGCGGCGTGTTTAACATTCCACAAGGAGGAGCAACGTGGAATATCTTAATCACATCCAATACTGCTGGTCAATTTACAGCGATTGGTGCTAACGAATTAAACGGGGCTCCACACCTGAACGTATCTCTAATCAAGATACCAGGCGATTCGTTTGAGTTTAACGTTTAAATAATCTCGGGCTTAGGTCCACCCTGTTGTGTCTGTCCTGTTTTTCTGGCCTGATCAGCAGCAATAGAAGCCGCAGGAGTCATAACACATGCTCCAAACGGCTTCTTTTCTGGACGTTGAAAAAACGCCAATATTTCAGAACGTAACTCATTCCTTATTTCAATGGGAATTGAGAATTGCTCCAATCTTTCTCTTAGGATTCTATCTATAGTAACGGCCATATCATTGCTTCTCTCTGTTGTCATGATTTTCTCCTATCCAATTATTAAACAGGTTGTTTATTATTCTTTTTTTTCTATCAAGATTGCCTTTTCGTCTTTTTGCTTGCTCGCTTTCGAGCATATCAAAAAGTATTTTACTATTTTGTTTAGGCAAAAGATCTGATAATACTTGATCAACTTCGGTACTAGACTTTTTTCTAAAGAAAACTAGTGGCTTTATCGAAGGTATGAGTGATTGTCTTATCAGCCTGGTCCAACGTTGACATACCTCATCTAAGGGTTCAGCCACACCGTTTATCTCATCAATTATTCTGGAGCTACCATACACCATCACGTCTTCATTTTTCAAGTCTCTGATTTCGTTTAATGCCAAAAAAAGAACTTTATATTCATGATGTAATGGTGGAAATATTCTTTTACCGTCAGATGTAGCTGGAGAACAGGCACGACTAATTTTCATGCCGCCTCCAGCTACGCAATATCCATCTTCTGAAAAGAAGATCGTTATCATCTATTTATAATCTTACCGTTTAGTTCAGCTTCCAGAGTGTTAGCTTCCTCAACCTCTGTATATGTCACCGTTCCAGCGGCATCTAAAGCTGATATAACAACATCTAGCAATTGCTTTGTTCTATCTGATAGTTTTAATCCACCAGTTTCTTCATCAATCCAACCAATTGGACCTCTAAGTAGAATTTCTTGTTCGACTACAACAAGCAATAATTCTATCTCTGGTTTTTTCAATCCAGCCTCTAATAGACTTTTTTGTATAAAAGACGCAGCACCGTCAATTACTGGTTTAGATTTTAGAGCTACTAAAGCCATTTTTGCTTGCTGCAACTCTTCTTTTGTTATTTGTTTTTCATCGAGTAGTCTTGTGGCAGTGATTTTAACACCTAAACCAAGGTACAATTTTAATTTGTTAAATTGTGCATCATTCATATCTTCTATGATCTGAACGCCTTGTCCAGAAGGTGTTGAACCACAGCCGCTAATCGACCCTGCCGCTAATGCGGCAGCAAGTAATATTGGTATAATCCATTTATTGTTATTCATAATTTATCTCTTTCTGTTATTCTGAAACCATCGGGAACCTTATCATCAACCGCTCTCTTTTCAGAAGCGGTTTTTTCTTCAATTCTTTTGTGACATCCTGTACATAAACGATAAATAAAACGTTTACCATCTTTAAATGTAGTTTGAATTCTACCTTTATTTAGGTGAGTACAAAGTTCTTGTTTTTTTTGTTCTACCTTTTGTTCTACATACGAATCTAGAGATTCCTCAACGTCGAGTGATTCTTGTTGAATTTCTGGCTGTTCTTCTTCCTGTATTTCATGTTCTAAATCAGCCAATGTAATCTTCTTTGTTGATTTAGAATTATTATTACAAGATTGACTCGAAAAGCTCCAGCCATCTCCTAAAATAGCTTCTTTTCCAGCAACCAGTTGTTGTTCTAATTTTGCTGCCGCCGTTGGAGACAGTTCATATGTTCGTCCAGTTGACTTGCCCTTCTTTTTTATAACAATAGTCACTGTTTCGTCTGGATCATACTCCTGTTTGGTGAGATCGCATTCTTGTATCACTCGTTTTGCCATTGTCTTTGGTACTCCTTATAAGCTCTGATAATATCTTTTACTATTGGAGATCTCTGTATTGTTTCTACGTCTGCCATTTCTACTATGCCAACTTTTGGCACATCGTGCAAAACATTAATTACCTCTGCTAGGGCAGAATCTCTTGGATCTATATCACACTGATCCAAGTCTCCAGCAATAACCATCTTACAATGTTTTCCTACTCTTGTAAGAATCATTTTCATTGCATCTCCGTACAAGGGAACGTTTTGAGCTTCTTCTACGATGACGAAGCAATTATTAAAAGATCTTCCTCTGCATACGCTTAAAACAGTAAATTCAAATTTTTCTCTAATTAACTGTTCTATCTCCTGTTCTGGCATATTCAATTCTCGAAGATTATCTTTTATTGATTGAACATATGGTGCTACTTTTTCGTCTAATGTACCTGGCAGTGCTCCAAGTTTTTCTCCAGTATTTGATGGTATATAAGGACGGATGATTACTATTCTCTGTATACCCCTACCATTCTTAGCCGTTTTGATCATTTGAACAGCTTCAGCCAATGCTAAGAACGTTTTGCCAGTCCCAGCCAATCCCGTACAGATTGTGACCGTATTCTCTCGAATAGATTTTAGATACTCTTCCTGTCCTGGTTGTGGCCTTGGTAAGATTAAATTAGTTATCATCAATTTCTCCTTAGGTTTTTACGTGCCTTTCGGGCACGTTTGTTATTTACACGTCTCCGTGCAATTTCTTTCTTTTTTTCGGGAGTTATTTTCATACCAAATGATGTTCTAGCTACTTCATTAATAGCATTTTCTTGCATGTGATGAATTATTAATGATCCGTTTAAATGATCCATCTCATGCATAACTGCTCTAGCCCAGAAACCAGTAAAGGTTTCTTCATGGAACTGACCATCAATTCCATAATATTCTATAGTAACTCGTTTAGGTCTATGAATAATCGCATGCATATTTGGCAGCGACAAACAAGCTTCATAGTCTTTGGCGGTTTCTTTGCTTTGTTCTTTAATAATGGGATTTATATAAACATTATTAAATGGCTTTCCATCTAGTTTACCATTTCTGAGTAAAAAGATGCGTCTTGGATAACCTACCTGAACGGCTGCTAAACCAGCAGCTTTATCATCCATGACATCCAAAAGTGCGTCCATTAATTTTATTGCCTCTTCATCTTCATTACACAGTGGAATAGCACATAATGAAGACTCTGCTTCTAATAGGGGCCATCTTTCTCTGTCCATGGCCGTAATAATGGGATTTTGAATTGGATTAGCAAGGGGTTCGGTTGTCATGATATTAATTCGTATCCAGTTTCAGTTACTAATAGACATCTCTCTGTGTGGGCGGCTAACAGTCCATCCTGTTTTCTAATCGTCCACAAGTCTTCTTCTATTATTATTGTATCATCAAAGCCTTCTGTGACAACAGGTTCTATACAAATTGTTTGTCCAGCCTCAAGTACCTGTCTACCATATTTACTCTCTTCAAGACCTTGTTTAAGTGGACTTTGTTTTCTATCAATTGCAGAAGGAATGAATGGATCTATATGTATTCTATTTCCTATTTGATGACCACCCCACCGAGACATTATTAAAACATCGTGTAATTTTGCGGTTTTTTCAGAAACCCTAATTAAGTCTAAAAATGTGCAGTTATGTTTAATAATATTTAACTGAGCTTCAAGAATAGCCTCGGTAGCTGTGATTAATTTGCCAACTCTAATCGCTCTATCTGCATTTTCACATGGTATCAGTCTAGATCTAGCAGAATCAACATACCATCCATTATATTCACAGCCAACATCAACAGTAAGTAAGTCTCCTGGCTTTATAATATAATCGTTTGGTAAACCGTGTACGACTACATCGTTTGGACTTAAACACGCTGTTGCCGGAAATGGTACTGGACTACCAACTGGATGATAATTTTTAAATGCTGGTTTACAGCCCATATCCAGTATAAACTCCTCTATTCCAGAGTTAATTTTAAGTAAACTAGTTCCTGGAACAGCTAACCTAAATCCATATTCTATGGCTAATTGATTAACCTTTCCAGCGTATCTCATGCACTCTAGCTTGTCCATGCTATATCTATATAGTACAATAATTCACTTCAAATGTCCAATAAATAAATTATCGGACCAATTACCTTTTTGCTTTTTCTGAAGAGTTGCACTACCAAAATCTATTACATTTGCCATTTCGTCAGCACAGTTTACAATCTTACCTTCTAATGTAAAGATACTATCGTCACACATGTTTTCTAGGGCTTGAATTTTTGGTTCTGGAATTTCAACTTGTAAATCTGACTTACATGTTAGTATTAAGTGATCTATGTACCTAGCACTTGCTCTCTTAATACCTGTCATATGATAAGCATCGCGTGGCCTCAGATAATCACCCTGAAATCTAGTTGTTGTATGCCAACCAATGTTTTTCAGCAAACATCCTGCAACAACCAAACTAGGACAGAATAAGATTTCTTGTTCTTTAGCTTGATTTCCGGCTACAATAGCAAATCTAGCTGTATGAACTGTATGCACCAAAAGTCCACCTCTATATGCCATTGGTCCCGTCAGCCCATAAGGCGATTCTTTTAACGCTTGTATTAGGTCTAATCTATGAATGGCGTGTGATAATATATCACGATAGGTTTGATCACTAACAGATTCTACTATTTCCTCAACCTCGCGTGCGTAATGTACCAAATTAGATTCGCTTACACCTCTAACATAATCATATACGTTAGACGGAGGATTATCCAAAAGAATCACGTCAGATCCTTGTGCCTGAAATTCAATGTTATTTTTGTAGGTTTTAGTCTCTATCTTAATCGAAGCGTAGCATCCTTCGTGCAGATCTTCTGAATAACCCCAAATTACCCCCTCTATTTCACCAGTAGTATCCTTTAAAGACACTCTAGCAAAGTTTTTTCCTGCCGATGTTTTCATTCTATCATTATAACTGATAGAAGAAACTAAAAATATTTGCTCATATGTTTGTACTGGCTCTAAATTAGCTATTGGTATGTAGATATCAACGTTCATATCGTTTCCTTTGTCCACCCTTAGTTCTGTCTTCTACCTGCTTGCAGGATGTACATCTTGGTACTTTTCTAACCAATACGGCTACCTCATCTGGTAATTGTTCTTCTGAACCTGGATATAACGTCAAACGCTGTTCACCGCCATAATAAGTTCCATTACAATTGCGACACTCAATTAATATTAATGTTTTAGGAGTTGTCATCGAGTATACCGTTAATTTTTGCAACCATTTTTCTAACCTTATAATTTATAGCCTGTCTGGTTAAACCACGTTCAGCAGCTATATCTTTAAAAGATTTATCATTAAAGTACTTATCGTATAGTATTTCAAAATCCTCTTCATCCTTGAGATTTTTGATTACGATATCTTTAATTTCTCTTGTTTCTGGACTATCGTCAGAATCTCTATAACATTCTACAGAATGTAGAACATCGTGCTTCTCCTCTTCAGAAAGGCTATTATAGTCAACGAGATGGAACTTATTTTTAGTTTTCTCGCGAATAGTACGAAGAAGTCTTAAATTTATATATATGTAAGCAAATGTCGTAAACTTTGTTTTTTTCTCTGGCTTAAAGTTACTACAAGCTTGCAATAGGGACAGCCAAGCTTCTTGTTGCAAATCTTCAAACTCCATTTCATGATTCATTCTCCAGAACCATTTATAGCGTTTAAGAATTTTAATTATAAATAAATCCCACTCAGTTTTACTTAGTTGATCTAGGAGGTTGTTATTTTTCATATCCTTCAATTTGAGCCAATAAAATACGAATGTAGATCTGTTTTTCTTGTTGCGTTAATGCTTCCCAGTTTTGAATTATTCCACTATGTCCACCATCTGGAACCTCTTCATTGCCTCTGGTGACTTGTTTTTGACGATATATTATTCTGCCTTCAGAATCTTGGCAAACAAGTGTAACAACTTTTAATTCGTTGTTTTCGGAAACCGCCCAAAAAAATCCTAAAAAGTCTTTAAACTTTACAACAGATTTTTTAATTCTACCATTAGTTAGAATCATTAAAAAAGTAATGTCGGATTCCGGTTTAAGGTCGTTGTGATTAAGCAAATCGTCGTGTATTCTACGCAGTTTTTCCCAGTCTACATTTAGAGACATCACGGACCACCCCCTGGTGATAAATACACTAAGCAATCCTTCCATCTTCAATGTAAACACCCATGCGATCATTCTCGTTTCTAGAAGCATACTCTATCCAAACTTGAAAGTCTTTGTCGTTTGCCATCTCCCTTACTATATTCATAGATTCATCGTCAAGCAGAGATCCATCGGCTATTCTTATGACTCTTAATTTAGGGTTTGCCGCCATTGCAATTGCCAAACTAATTCTTAATCTTTGTGCGGCACTAGCTTGACAGAATGGAATAAGTTTATTTTCTTGATTTAAAACTTGAACTCCTTCTGGTGTAATTCTCAATCCCTTTACTGGTAACGATGAATTTTCAAGAGCTTCTGCTTTTTCAATTTCAATTAACTCTAATGAGTCATTAAAATTTTCTATTTCAGACTCAATGGAACATAATGCTTCTTTTATTTTACGATATTCAGCAACCTCTCTAGCTCGTTGGTTTGTGCTTTCTATAGCAACTAAGCTAGATTTTAATTCATCAATCGCTGGCATTTTTATATTGCTTAAATTTTCGTACTCTAATTCTGCTGACTTCAACTCTTCTTCTAGAAGTATAACCTCATTCTTGAGTTTGTCAAGTTTCTCTAAGATATTTTTTCTCTTCTCTGAAAGTAATTCTATTTTTGATGAATGTTCGGCTGATTTTGATATAGATTCTGTTATTTCAATAGCCGATATTTCTTCAGTAGGATCAGAAGAAGTTGGAGGTCTTATGGTAGTCAAAAGAGTTGTTAGCCGTTTCTGTTCTCTTTTGCATTCTGTTCTTTTTTCAAAAATATCTTTGTATTCTGCTTCAAATGAAGCTAGGTCAATTTCTCCGTTTGATATACTATATAGTACATCCGCTATCATTTGTCTTTGATCATCTTCATTTTTTCTGGAAAACTCCCAAGGATCAAATGATAGATCGCCAATCATTCCATCTAAAAGTTTTTGTGGGGATGATATCTTACTTCCATCAGGTGTCTTGATTTCAAGCACACTATCGTCTTTAGTAAATTTTCTTGTGACTATATAATCACCCAAGTCTAGACTTACAAAACCCTTGTCGGTTCCACTTCTTAATGGATTGGGATTACCTTTGCTTGCTGCTCTATATTGAAGAGCTAACCAAATAGAATCTAATACACTTGTCTTTCCTTCACCGTTTTTACCGCTTAAAACAACTACGTTGTCTTCGGGTGTTATATCAATAGCCTTTATTCTTTTTATATTTTCAGAATGTAATTGTACTATTTTCATAAATTATTATCTTTCAAAGTAAAATGTAACCTGGTCACTCTGTATTGCTCTACCACCTATAGATAACATTTCTCTCCATATCATATGATCGTGATTATCTATAGGTTGCCAACCGTTTGTTTTTTCAAAATGGTTTTTAGTATGGGCCATTCCAACTGTTAATATATCGGTCGAATTAATAGGTCCAAGTTTCATTTTAAGCTGACTAGACCGTGGATGTTTGTGTTTCATCGAAAACGATTGTCCCACTGTTCTAACCATATCAACATCATTAGATTCTATGATACTATTGATTATTGAAAGGTGATTTGGTAACCAGATATCATCATCATCAATATAAGTTATCCACCCGTTTTCAGCACAATTAATTAGTCTATTTCTGCACGCTGCACCAAAATCAGGATCATGCGTTCCTAGCAAACACTCCATTGTTATATTATTTTTAGATAGATATAGTTCTTTTGTTTCAAAGTTACTAAAACCATCAAGACCAATATAAAGCCTAAAGTCTTTATGGTCTTGCTGTAAAACAGAATCGATAGCTCTTGGTAAGGAGGCTCTACCTATTGATGGTAGAATTACGCTGAAAAATGTCAAGTTAGCGGTCTCCAAATAAACATATTAATAGGTATCTTGTAGCTCATTTTTCTACCAAATCCAGCCCACGGAATCTCCTTGCATTCTTCTGAAATTTTAGTAAGACATTTAGCGTCTAACATGGTATATACTGGTTTGTCACTAGACGTACCATTAACCATCAATATAGTAGCGTTTTGATTTATATATTTTTTTACCTGACTGCTTTTTAAATGAAAGAATTTATCTAAAACTGGTTTACTGAACTTTACTTCAACTCTTCCATATCCTTCAACTTCAAAATCAGCTACAGTCGATACGTCCTGGTCTTCAAGATATTCTCCTGAATTATCACATCCCGTATTTTTATATTCTACTTTCTGTCCATTCTTCTTTTCGAGAAGCTGTATCCAAAGAAGAAATAATCTCTTTTCTTCAAGAGTTCTGTCTAGGATGTCTTTTTCAAATTGCTCTTTCGACCTGCCGTCGAATCTGTAGTTCATACATCAAAGCTCTCCTTTTTTAGTTAATCTAACTGCTTCTCGTCGTGAAACTGGCTTTCTATGATTGGGATGTAACCAAATCCACTTCTTAGCCGTAGAACCATCGCGTTTGAAGCCTAGAAAAGCCTCCCATCCATTCTTTTGAAGAAGGCGGCGTTCACGATCTCTTTTTGTTTTATTTGAATCCATATTATTTCTTAAGTCTTTCTACTACGTCTTGTTGGGTTAAAATTTTTCTAAACTTCGACATCAATCTGAAGGCACACACAGAGTCAAATAACGCTGCGTGAAACTTATTTTTACCAAAATCACTCATATCAATGTTTAAAAGTTTAACAGCCTGACTCAAAGAAGAGCCAGATTGTACATTATCATGACCAGTAAACAATCTAATTACTGGAAGTGTATCAAGCTTACGATACGTAAAATTAGCTTCAAATTCATGTGGTTCTACTTTATAAATCTGATGCGAAATCATTTTTACGTCATAATCTATATTATGGCCTCCAAGTATTGCTGCTCCATGGTTTTGCCATAAATCCATGAATTTGTCTTGGATTTCTGTTGTTGTCAATCCAGATTCAAAAGCTTGTTCTGGCGTGATTCCGTGAATTTCAATAGCCTTTTGAGTAAATTTATAGTCTTCTATTGAATTTAATTTGTGATATGCTTCAAACATATCGATAATTTCACCAGAATCTAAGTCGCCTACAAGAGCACCTATTGAGAATATAGAATGTTCTTTAGGATTTAAACCGCCAGTTTCAGTGTCGAATACTAATACTTTCATTATAAACCTCCTGTGCCATCGTCTTTATTTTTTTGACAATATTTTCCGCTCTATCTCTGTATCTAACCTCAATCTCTCCGTTGGTTTCAACTTCGCAGAATGTATCGTCCATTTCATTAGACGTTGGTTTAAATTTCTTCCTAAATTTTTTCATGAAATCGCCAGCACTTATGTTTGTATCAAAACACATGGCGTGTTTTGACTGGTTTTTTTGACAAAATTCGGAAACTGGCTGTGAAATTTTTGTTTTTTCTGAAGAGATTCTTGACTGAAGTATTTGTATAGCTCTTTTTCTATCAAATACATCAGACATTTTTGGATGATAAAATCCATTTTTACTAGTTCCGTCATGAGCTAAACAAAAAACAACAATTAAACATTCGCCAGATTGATGAGCGGCTACGCTCACACCAACCATTGGTCTATGAGAATATATAGTTGTCATTTTTGTGGTTGCACAGACGAAATAAATGCTAGTCTGAGATACAATTGCAGCAAGGTTCCAGCAGAAGTCTGCACGTTTGAACTTAGTAGTGAAGCCATAAGAATTCGTGCTTCGTCTCCGGTCAGATTAAAATTGTTATTATTATTCTCCATTTTTCAGACTCCCGTCAAAATAGTCTTTATATGATTTAACTAAACCCAAAATTTCTAATGTTTTGTACGCAAAAACATTTAGATCATCTTTTGTTCCATTATTTTTATAATAGAATGTACTATCAAAAACTTCATTGTCTAACGAAGTTTCGCTATAATGAAAATCAGTAGAACCAGTATTTCTTTCTAATCTAATCACAATACCTCCATGTTTTTCTATCTGATGTCTTTCATTTGGGAAACGACAATCTGTTATTATGACAACTTTTGTTCTATCGTCTCTTTCTTTTCTAAAGGGTACTTTTGCCCATATATCGGGATCAATAGATCTAAAAATATCAGTTCCTAAAATCTGTAATAGTTCTCTAACTGTCATTGGCCCAGATCGCGGCAAATCTTTACCATCAGAATCAAATTCATTTGAATAGTTTAATCTGATATCAATGGGAAAGTTATCCCAGAAAACTTCACACAGACTGTTTTTAATCTTATCGTCTCCATATACAATATTACTGTCTATGCCAAATAATTCTGTACACAGATTTTTTAATGGAGCAGCGAAAGATGTAATTTCAAAATCGACACCTTGAGAATGTAGAATGTATCCTAACATTGCTGCTAGAGTATCTTTGCCAACTTGCTTCTTACCAGATATGCCTATAAAAACAACATGGGGGGGTATTTTAGGCTTTTTATCTTTATCTGACATTGGAGTATTTTTTGCTCCCACATCTATTAAATTTTGCTTAAAATAGTCGTTCATTTTTAGTAACTCCAAAAATCCTGGAAGTATCCAGAAGTTGCCTTTTAATAATATTTTTGATGGCCGCGACCATTGAAGGTATGTTTTATTTAATCTTAATAATCACCCAAAATTGATTTAACAATTTCAATTCCATCTTTTATTGAATTAACTCTAAAGCCACCACACTCTCTGATCATTGCATGATCATGAATGTTGTCATTTGGTTCTATTATAAGAATAATGGGTTTCCTTAAAGCATCTGCCCATGCTATTTCCATAACAGTACCAATTGATACTTGTTTTGCATTCAATAAGTTTACAAAAAGCACATCTGAATTTAAACAATCAAACCTATCTCGCGTAGTAATTCCACGCGAATTAGACATACTCTTCATAACTGAAGCATCCATATCATCTGGTAAAAAATCTATTAATGTAGATGCTTGATCAATTTGTTTGGCATCTTTTATCCAAACTTTAGATCGTAATGGGGATATTGCTTTTATCCCCATTTTTAACAATTGATTTCTTACTTCTGATCTCCAATCATTTGCCTCGTCATACGAAAGACCGCTGATTGGTCCAGCTAGATATACGGTTTTAAATACCATTTCTTTTTTCAAATCTGCTACAATTTGATACAAATCCAGTTACGATTGGAGGAGAGTGCCTAATGTCTAGCGGTCTCCAAAAACAGATGGTTTTTGATCCTTGAATTTGAAGCATACGAGCCTGATCTTCTTCTTGATGAAGAAATGGATCTTCTCTATGTTCTGGGATTATAACCTCTTCTTCAATTTCTTGAATGCACATCCCATGCTTACACTTCCAGCATAGGCTTTTCTGGGCGTTTAAATCCATTAATCAAAACAGCTTTCCAGACTTTTTTGTCATTGGTTTTGCAGACACTGGTTCTTGCTGTTCGTCAACACTAGACTCTTCGGTCGATGTTGTTTTTGTAGCATTTCCAACAAAGAAAAAACCTTCAATTTGATCTACTTTTAGCTCATGCTTTGTGCGGCGGTTGCCGTCTTTATCTTCCCATCTATTTTGCACGATCTTTCCTTTTACTAAGATCTGTTTTCCTTTGCTAACGTGTTCTGAAATAACCTTGGCAACCTTGCCAAAAGCTACACAGTCCATATAAGTTGTTTCAGAATATTCTCCAAATCCAGTGTTACTTGCTATGGTAAATCTAGCTACCGGATTTTCTTCTTTGCCAACTAGTTTTGGATTATCTACCAGATTACCTTGTAAAATTACTACGTTTAGATTACTCATATTGTTCAAACTCCAACAGTATTTTGCTTGTAATTACGAACGGTTTCTTCGAACGCCTGTTCACGGGTTAATGTTCCATTTTCAATACGGGTCTTCTGTTCTATAGAGACACGATACCTATGCTTGTGACCAGTCGCTTGTTCAGCCTTTTCTGAAAAGTTCTCAAGACTGAGTTCTGGATCTGTCCAAAAATTTTCATCCAGTTTTGGGGACTTTTTTTGCAGTGTCTTTTGAAGATCACCAGATTTTAAAAACTCCTGAAAGGCTTGCTCACGGGTTAAACTTCCGTTAGCAATCCGAATCTTTTGTTCACTGGTAATTCTGAATCGCTTGCCTGTTTTTTCTTTAAAGTTATCAATAGTTAAATCGTTCATATTGGTGTTCCTTTCGGTTATATTTATAATATCGTATGGGGTAAAAATGTAAAAAAGAAAATGCTAACAATCTAAATAAAAATCTTGATTGTCATTAGGACGGGATTTGGGACAGGAATCTAGCCAATTGGATCCAAAAATTTCTGGACACTGTTTGGAGGTTACTTCCATGTCATATTCTGTGGGAAAATGTTTTAGCAACAAACTCGCTGTATTCCTAATTTCACTAGGAACTTTTGGAGTGCGATCAGAATATAGAAGATCAATTAAAAATTGTCTAGTAAGTTTAATCGCGGTTGCTCGTTCGTAATTTAATGTCATATAAGCGAACTAAGCCAACTGTATGCCTTTTCTTTTGCTGCTACAAACGACATACTAAGTTCTTCGTTTTTCGAGACCGCTATCATTTTGTCATTCTTAAACTTGAACATAGCCCAAAGACCGTTTCTATCATCACGTATAAGTTCTACCTTATAATCTGAACCATCTATATATTCAGAAGTATAATATCCGTGAAAACACGGGTCTAGAGGTTCTTTCTTAATAATTTTCCATTGATATTTATTCATAGTTTAATTTCTGCCCAACCAGCAGTGGTCGTAAACCATACTCTGGCACATCCAAATTGTCTTAGGAATTCATAACAGCACTTACACGGTGCTGATAACATAGGTTGACTTCGTCGATTAAGACGAATATTTACAGCAAAGAAAGATTTATTAGACTTTAAAAGTCCCTTTGCTTTGCGGTATGCGTTAGATTCTGCATGTATTTTCCCTTCGGAACGATATCCGAAGTGCGGACCTGGATTTGCCGCTCTGTTTGTAGCCCATTCAACAATTTTGTTTTCTTGAATGATAAAACAAAAATGATGAAAATGTCCCCATTCTGGGTGATGATCAGGAGTGTTTTTTGCCATAGCAATCCTGAGACATTCGTCAATAAGACTTTTTTTCATTTGAGATCAGACGGAAATTGATATTCCGTGAGAACAACACTCATTCCAGAATCAAGAATTGTTTTCATCAGTTTTGAGATATCACCTTCAAATGTCTTAGAAGCCAGACTGTCAAACCAAACATACCAACCTTGGTCTAGACATATTTCTATACTTTTTTTGGGGATATGTTCGAAATAATCAGCATCTACTTTACCTTCGGGCTTGATCTTAATCGTAAAATCTCCAGAAGATTTTAAAGCGACCGCCTGAGGCTTTGTCTTGGAGTCCTTGCCGAGTCGCTTTTTCAAAGCGTCCTCATTAGATAACCCCGATGCAATCTCTTCTTTGGTTCGTCGAAAACGCGAACCAGTAACTGATTTGTAACTCTCAAGATCGTGTATCTTGGCGGCTTGTTCAGAGGTTAAGTTCATATGTCTTATTATACAGTCTAACCTGATCAACACGGCGTACTAAGTTGCTTTACCCACTGCCCGAGCGTTGCCGTACACCCGAGCGTTGCCGAACACCTGAGCGTTGTCGAACACCTGAGCGTCGCCAAACACCTGAGCGTTGCCAAACACCTTAGCGTCGCCGTACACCCGAGCGTTGTCGTACACATGAGCGGTGTCGTACACCCGAGCATTGTCGTACACCTGAGCCTTGCCGTACACCCGAGCGTCGTCGAACAGCCGAACGTCGCCAAACACCTGAGCGTTGCCAAACACCTGAGCGTCGCCAAACACCTGAGCGTTGTCGAACACCCGAGCGGTGTCGTACACCCGAGCATCTGGCCCAATACACGCGGTCTCTGCGACGGTTGCCGTGTCGGCCACCCAACCGCCGCCGTTGGCGTGCTGGTGTGCAGGCACGGGACCGTTGCCGTCTTGGAAGTCGAATTTATTGTTCATGTGGGTATTATACCAAACTTTCGAAGGATTGCAAGGGAAATCTAGCTTATTTTTCATCCATTGTCAAGGCTTTTGTACGATATTTTTTGACAACATGAATACTACGATAAAAGCGAAGATAATTATTAACCAACTAATCCACAGGGGACTAAATACCCACCACCAAGACCAATCAATAACATTTCCAAGCTTTAATCCGATAAATAGAATTGCGAGCAGTTCTACGAAGCTAGGCAGAGCCTTATTAATTGTTATATTTTTCGTTGTCTCCATACCCATATTATACAGACCACGATGTCGTTTGTCAAACCAAAAACTTACAAATCATAATACCAGTCTTTACTAGGATCTTCTACTCGAATAGATCTTATTCTACTTGTGGTACAATGATCTGTCTCCATTTGCATTCCAATCATTAACCACTTGGCTTTTAGTGGTGAGCCAAGGTACATTACTGATCCATATATTTTTGTTTCTGTTGGCTCTTTAAAATATTTACCACCCTGAACAAGATATTTTTCATCTTTTAACACAAGAATTGAATAGATATTATTTTCCGTCCAAACGGTTAATTCTATTCCAGCCGACAGTTCGCTTAAATCTAAACCACGCTCATTCATTGTGACTTAATTATTTTAGATTTCAAAATTACATTTACAGTTTTTTCAGCCATTTGTCGAGAAGTATATGCTTCAGACGTACAAAGAATCTCATGATTTTTACTACGAATTCTCCATCTCCATTTTTGTTCTTGATCTTGAAACAAGATTATTTGAAGCGAGTTTTTACAGAACAGATTTTTAATTTTGTTTATCATTTTTTGATTAGTGTGTAAAAAATAGAAATAGCAGTGAATAGTAAAATCAATATTATATTAACCTTACCAATAAAAAGTGCTAATGTTGTAAATATAAAAAACAAAAATCCATAAGCTGCAAAAAAATGAGTAAGAAGATTGGTTTTATTTTTGTCTTGTATATATTTTTTTGTTTTATTTGACATGAATATGAGCTTGATTTTCTTTTTGTGTTTGTGATGTTACTATACAAAATTTCGCTGATTTGGCAAATTCGTCGAGAGTACACGCTCCGCTATAACTCATGGCCGATTTTATGCCATCAACAAGATCTTTGATAACAGCTTCTGTGCTACCTTGTGGACGAGCTTTAACCTTGGTTGAGATTCCCTCTTCGTGACGCATCGCAAGGCCAGTTGCCTCTTTTGCTTTGAAGGAGGCCATCCCTCTAAATTCCATATCTTTCCCAAGCAGGGCATCTTCAGAATTCCAATTAGGAGTGGAGTCAGTCCCTGCAAGCATACCCCCAATCATAATAAACTTTGCTCCTGCCGCAAGAGCCTTAGCGGCATCCCCTGAGTTACGAATACCTCCATCAGCAATGATAGGAATACCAGTTTGGGCACAATCAATAACTGCTGTAAGTTGGGGAACTCCACAACCAGTCTTGATTCTCGTCGTGCAAGCACTTCCTCCACCTACTCCAACCTTAACCAGGTTTGCTCCCCAAGAGTTAAGTGCGATACACGCACCTGGAGTAGCGACATTTCCTGCAATAATAAAGATACTACTATCTTTGTTTCGGATATACTCAAGGGTACTTTTCATGTGTTCACTATCCCCGTGAGCAATATCTACACAAATGTTATATCCTCTAGACATAACATCATCAATTCGTTGTTTGTTATTAAGATAGCTACCTACCGCCACAAAAACATTTTTTGGGTAGGTGTTTCCAAAAGCCTTATCAATGTTTTGAATAGATTCATTACGATGAATGATTCCAAAGCCTCCAAGCTCCTGCATCTTTTTTGCCATCTTGATACCAGTAATGGTATCCATGTTTGCAGAAATGATTGGAATCTTTAGGCCATTAAAAGGCTTAAAGTTAGGAGCTAAACTTACGGCTGATCTAGTCAATACCTCAGAATATCTCGGAACAATCAATACATCATCGTAACAAAGACCAATTTTGTTTTCTTGAATCTTACTCATACAGGATTATACCAGAAAGGAGTTTCTGTCTTCCATTTAGCGAAAGACTTTTTGTGAATATTGTAATAAGTTCTATATCCATCTACTGGATTAGGACGCTTGCATTCGTCAGGCATCGCTTGTGCGAAGCGAGTCATGGTAACATCAGGGAAGAGATTCCTGAGGTTCTTACTATCATACAGCATACGCCAGAGATCATAACCCCGATGGTTAAGATTGGAAGGGTGATTCCATCGACGCTGCCATTCTTCGTTGAGATGAGTCTGTACCGAATGTAGCCAATCTAGATTTTGTCTGGACTCACGCAACCAGATGGTACAGGGGTGATTTAACCAAGCGATTTTACCATTAACTCTAGATAGAAATTTGACGTTTGCATGGAGCATCTGCATATGTTCAGTAATCATCTTGACCACATGGCGATCACAATGAAAACTAGCACACAATTGTGGCTCTTGATCAAGTACAAAAATGTTCATGAACCAAGTATACCATCTGATTTACTTCTTGCAACATCTTTGGGCGTTTTCTTTTGCCTGTTCGTGTAAATCCTGCATTGCAAGCGTATATGCAAATTTTATGTCTGCTAATTTTTGATTAGTTTGTATAACTAAATCTGAGCTTGCTCCACAATATTCGTTTATACAATAAACAATAGGTACTGAACTTAGTTCACAAGCAAAATATTCTGAAACGATTGTTCGTGATTTTTCTACACAATCAGTGATAACAGCTATTATTTCATTTGTATACATTCTTGATAAATCCTGACAAATATAATAGTACTGTTTTTGTTCTTCAAAAATACAGTCGTATAGGGGGTAAAAATCCGGTGGGCAATTTACTTTGGGAAATGGTAAGCAATTTATAGTTGCCGTAAAATTGAGTGTTAAATCATTTCCGCAATCCGGTGTTTCCCATAGTTCTGATTTATGTTGCAGAGGGCTAGGTGGAATTTGTTGTGATAAAACGCTAAGTAATATTATGTTAATCATATTCAGTAAACTGGTGGAAAAATTGGTTTGCAGCACTCTTGTAGTATTTCCGAACAAATTTGTTCCCGAAGTGTTTGCATTGTTTGTTCATAAATACTTCTAATATGTACATTTTCGGCTTCCGCTGAAATATATATTTGTTTTACATTTAAGCAATAAGCCTGTTGACAGGCAGATCTATTAAAAGGTGCTGAATTTACACACAAATAAAAATCCCTTTTTGCAGCGTTGACTTTGTCAATTGTTTCATGTTGAAGTCGTGAAATCTCTTCAAGATACATTATCGCCAATTGTCCACATTCATGTGTATATCTATCAGATTTTTCTGACCAGCATTGATAATCTATAATCAAACATCTAGCGTTGTCACAAATCAATGGAGGACAACTGATGAAATAATCAAATATCGGAGGATCAACGCCTGGACAAATATCATCCGCTTTTGTATTTGCAGAAAATAATGATAAAAATATTAAACTTAAAGATCGCAACATTCTTGTTTAGCCTCCCTTGCAATATTAATTAATTCTTCGTCAATACAAAGTTGTGCCATGTGGATTTTGTACATTAAATAAAATTGGTATTAGTATCATATTTTTATTATATCAAGTTGTCAAAAAGTGTAAATATATAAGTTAAAAAAATTATTTTTTATCTTTGTAAACTGAAGAATGAACTATGTAGTGACGAGGATTCTTACGATCCATACTTAACATAACTTCTGTTCCATTGCTACCATAAATTCTTTGTAGATACTTACGGATACATTCTTGTACACCCTTTTTACGATTGTAAGTTTCCCTAGCACTACAACGAGACACAATTGAGAAGGGTTTTCCATCTTCCACCATCGACAAACAGGTATACCCACCATTCTTGAGTATCTGTTTATTGGTGTAATTTCGGAAATGCGATATCTTGAACTCGATAGTGCAGAGCCAAATCTCGATAGTGCTTGGCTCTCCTTGCACTGTTGAGTGTGTAATATTGTATAAATCAGCTTTTATTAGCATGGGTTTGACTTTTTGGCAATAGGGGTTAGTTTGACTTTTTGGCAAGAGGTGACATGAAGATGGCGGTTTTTGGCCCTACATACGCAGACTTAATATTAAAATCTGCATATTCTTTTGCATCTTCAGGATCCATCTCATCTCTTTCTATTAGAATGTCTACGATTTTATAATAGTCATAGACTACTACTGTCTCTTCGTTGACCTCTGCAAAACCGATTAGGGCTTCATCGAACCCATCGGCTAACAGCAGATCTAATTCTAATTCTTTTAAAATTTCATGTATATTCATAATTGATTTGGTGGAACCGATGGGGGTCGAACCCATGACTCTATCATTAAAAGTGATATACTCTGCCAACTGAGTTACGGTTCCGTGTATTGGAGCGAATAGAGAGGATCGAACTCTCGTCATCAGATTGGAAATCTGAGGTAATTCCATTATACGATATTCGCAGTGATTGGTAGCTCCAGCAAGACTCGAACTTGCAGCCTACGGTTTAGAAAACCGTTGCTCTATCCGGTTGAGCTATGGAGCCATGTATGGTAGCCTAGATCGGAATCGAACCGATACGCCTGTGAAGGCTTCAGATTTTAAGTCTGATGCGTCTGCCTATTTCGCCACTAGGCCATATTGTACTAAGTTTAAAAGAGCGGCAGGGGCTTGGTTCTGACAGCCAGTCTTACGATTTGGCTACCCCTGCCGTGATTGGTGCGACCGAGTGGACTTGAACCACTGACCTTAGCTTTATAAGAACCACGCTCTAACCAACTGAGCTACGGTCGCGTTGAGCTTTAAACGAACATCTCAGTATACCGTCTCGAAACGATTTGTCAAGGTGTTTGGTGAAAAAAACGTGGCCGAGTTTCCTCGGCCACGTCCTTCAACAACAACACTTACAGTGAAGACCAGCAAGGATCTTCAATGCGAGACGAACAAATATCCATTACCTGATATCGGCAAACACGTAGCTTTTGTTGATTATGATCTGCTGGAACGGCTACTGCGTCAGTTGGATTAACCTTACACAAAACCATTCTAGATCCATTACCTCCAAAATATTGAGCGTACTCGAAAGTTCCAACGTGGAACCCGGTTGAACACGTATTATTTGAATCAATATCTACATTTGATCTAGGCATTTCGTGTACAGCACCAACACGATTATCAAATGTACCACTGTGGATATCTCGCCAGTCATTACGAATAGCCTTATATGCTATAAAGCAGCCGTCTTCTGTTAGTGGAAAGCCCTTGTTTGTCAAGAACCCATACAGTTCTTTTTTCGAGCGTTCTGATGGATTATTATCCAGGTTTTCCATAAATTTTGCCAGAGGGGAAATATCCTTTTTCATTCTGACCAACTGATTAAATTTATCCGCAATCGGTCCTTGCAATGGGCGACCGTTAAAGGTCACGGCTCCATGTTCATCAATCTTGATCTTTCCAGATTCAATAATTTCTTTTCTTGTATCAATATATTGGTTTAGGTTTTCAAAATCACCTTGATAAATCTTATCAAGAATTTTATCGTAATTCAGATGATCTTTTCCGATTGAATAGATATTTTCACCGATTGTCAAAACTAGATTATTTTCAGTCATGACAAACGAAACAGAGGATTTTGTTTGAGTATTCATGAGAATTGGTTATCCTTAAAGTTGATATAGTTAATTACTTCATCCTTCGAAATGTTTTGCGATACGCTATAGAGCAAAGGATATTTTTCATAAAATTTTTGGATTGGATCAATAAATTCACTAAAGTCTAACGCAATGTCTTTAATTTTTAAAATCCGAATATATGCGTTTTGTGCAGACTGATTTTGAGAACTATCAGTAATGCTCATAGCTTTAAAAGCTTCTGAAACAGTTTCTGATTTACAGTCTTTAATCAGTTCCATAAGACTATTATCAATTATTTCCATATGGTATGTTCGGTAGATGGACGCTTTTATTTCTTTTGATAGATTTATGTCAAATTCTTGAATAGCGGTGTCTAGTCGTTTGATATACGGAAATTTTTTCATTTTTGCTGCCGTAACAGCAATGACGTTTACGTTTGGTTTAATTAGATTTGCTATTTCCAAAATACTCTCCCAAGACTTGGTTTCGAAATCATGGCACAGTAGAGTTGAATTACGTCTTTCGACGATAAACGTGTTGTTAGGATCAATAGTTGAACTATTATCTGGATCCATAGTCCCGTGCGAAGAAACTATAAGGTAGTCTTTAGATTGATAGGCTTGCTTAGATGTCTTAGGAATTTTAGGAAGCTTAATTTCTGAAATTTTTTGTCCTTGAATATTTGCAAATTTATTGAATTTAATAATATCGTCAACCACAAGTACTATACAAGTAGTCTTGTTGTTTTGTTGCATAAAATACTTGATTTTATTGGAGTTGATGGATTCATTTTTTGCAACAGTGATGATTGAATAGCGTTTATTATAGAAATATTTAGAATCAATATACAAGATTTTATCTTTACGGATTCTTTCATTAAATCCGATTTCATATTCCCAAGCCCTTACGCCAACATCTTCAAACCTCATATAATTATTAAGATAATCAAAACCATCTTCAATTAATGAATTATCTATAAAGTTGTATATGCGTTTTGTATTTTCAACCAATACAAGCTTATCAAGTGTCTTATCCAGAGATCCAAATTGTTTAAAGAACTTAGATAAGATGGCATCCTCAAGATCACGTACTTTGCTATTAACATAATTGATTGTCTTTTCAGACAGATACAATTCTTCGCGACTTGCAGAGATATCTACATCTCCAATATTAGCATGAATAACAATCATTGTCGAATTATACAATGCAAGTTTTGAGATTGTCAAACTTTCACAATTAACTCCATATAGAATTCCACCCATTAGTACATTAATCCAAGACTTGGAGTATTGTACTTGATCATAAAAAGTACCAGTTGAATGATCATAGGATTCAGTAAATTCAAATTTATTAATATTATAAATTTCAATATTCAAATCATTCTGGCTATCTACCAGCCCATCTAGAGTGGCAGGTTTTTCAAGATTAATAATACGTCCATTTACAATCGGTTTATTTTTAAACCACGTATAAACTTTTTGAGCAGCAGTATAAAATTTGCTAAAATCTTCTTGCCTTACATTGACAATAATCTCAAGACCGTTAGACTCTTCGGTTGTAGTTTCGCTCAAAATAGCAATTGCTGGTTCGCCGTTTTGATTCTTGAATGCGGAATATTTATAACAGTATCCATCTTTATATGATATCACTACAAATTGATTCGTATAGGCAAATGGAGACTTAGATCCCAGTCCTAACGCTCCAACATATTCATTGGAATTTGATCGAGTACTGGCAAAATAAGTTGTATAAATATTTTCAATTTGTGCCTTAGTTAGACCCGTTCCATAGTCGCGGATCGAAAAGTGTGGCTGCAAAATATTAGGCAGATGTACAACAAACTGCTTATCTGTATTTCCAGCTTGCTTATGAGAATCGTAAGCGTTAGTTGACAATTCCCGAACGATAGCCAAGTGAGGATCCGTATAGATCTTTGAAGACAAGATCTCGAATGCCATGGCTGTTCCGGCAATACTAAATTTCTTTTCTTGCACGTCTTGTGACGTGTAGACGTTGTGTTGTTGTGTTGTTGTCTTCATCGTATTATATTATAGCATCTTCTACCAGTATGTCAAGACAATTCCAAAGAAAACAGCCGCCAATGCCATAATTAAACATATAGTTATAATCGCTGCCATGGACACGTCTATTACGATAGTTTTTGTAATATTGATAGGATCAGGACTTCGAATCTCTTCCATTTCAAGAAGACTTAAGGCTTGTTTATATGCAGCAGCCTGACCAATAAAATTATCTATTGTGGGGCCATGCTTTTTTTTCTTGCTATTACTAGCTTCATAAATTATAGCTTCTGCTCTAGCAAGACTTTGTGTTAGTATTTCTTTTGTTGTTTTCATATCTATCCCATAGAACAACAGTCGAAATCGAGCCACACCAGCTTTGGCTTACCTTTCAAGACTAAATATCCAATATTACCTAAATGATGATCTCTTGGCGAAAGACCAATCTTTGCAAGCTTCTTCATTAAACTAAATAATCCTGGATAGAAAACTTCTACTTCGTATTTCTTATCTTCGCTTTGTGGTATAATCAAAGCCATTTGTGTGAAATAGCAATATAGATTACATCCCCCTACGTCCGTATTAAAAGAATCATATACACGGGGTGCTAACCCATGTTTTTGAGCTAGTCTTTGTCTAGCTTTTGCTGCATTTCTACTTGCTGCTGTAAAAAATACTTTTACACCAATATTTTTGTTTATTGGTACAAAACTCTGGTTTTGATCTACATCCAATAAACGTTTTTCAAAATCACTCTTGAGTTTCTGCATATATAAATTCATGGTCATCTACGATCCTTATAGTTTTATTTTTTCTATCGACTTCGTAAACTTCTTTGTAGTAAATTTTTACTAAATCGTTTTCTTTAAATTTCATCCAGAAATGCTTCTTGTAAGGTTCATTTCCAGAAATTATATATTCTTTCCCATGATCACAATATATAATAACCTCATACGTATGAGTAGTGCTAGGTCTCCCTAAAGGTAGGTATTTTATGCTCGCGATCCTACCTAGCTCCATTTTGTGAATATTTTCGTAGTACTTTTGTGGCACTGAACTACAAGAAGTTAACAATGCTAATGTTAATGCTAAATATTTCATTGTGGTTTTATAAATAATATAGATTCAGGATTTTCAGACAATAAGCATGCTACAGTTAAACCATCTTTTTCAAAGCAAGATAGACTTGTAAGCTCTTTAATTTCTTTTTTATTATCTTCATTTACAGTCATTATCCATAACGGCAAATTGCCATATTTACTCTTTATGGATTCAAGACAGAGTATTAGCTTTTCTATGTCTAGGTCGCTAATTTTATTATATTGAAAGTTAGAAGTATTGTTCATTTATTTGTTAAAATGAGTAGAGCATTCCACTACAAGTAGTTTGTCCTCTACGGTAGTCAGTTGATACAAAACACCTTGGGCTGGAAAGGTAAGTGAAATACCAGTATTGTGATTATGATGCTTATGTATGATTTCAAGATTACCGTATGTTTCGTAAGCATTTTCTAGAAACTTTAGCATATCTAGAATAGTCTTAGGCTGACACATATGCATTTGATATGGATGATAATCTCTCTTTGACCAAGTGTGATATTTATTCATGATGTTAGAGTATAGTGTCTATATCGAAGAAGTCAAGGACATTCTATAAAGAACTCCAAAACCTTTCAAGCTGTATCATACAATAACCCAATACCATAAATATACATACAATAAGTACCGCAGCTATGATAAAAACTGCGATTGTATCCAATGTATCGAGGACTTTCTTCTTCATTCAAAGGTTTCGGTATTTTGCTGATGAAATGATCTTTTTGCCAAATGACTATTCCTCATTTCAAGGATCAGTAAAAACAATAAACTTAAGGCTGTAGAAATGGCTCCCATATACAGGAGCGTCTCATCCTTTACAATTAAGTTTGAAATGTTAATTCCGCTGGCGGTTCCAGAACAGAACATCGAGATATAGTATAGATAAATTGACTGATTCATTTTCTCCTTATATTCAGTTTTGCTTTAAATTCGGGAACATAGCTGGTCCCAGACCCATAGTACCGTCCTCATTCACTATAGTTTTAGTAATCGACTCCTGTGTTATAATACCTTTTTCAAGCATTTCAAGATTTATTTTATGACAAGTTTTACGTTGTTCTGTCAAGATCCAATTTTCATCATATTCTGATGATTTAACTGAATTGCCAAACACTATCATAAGTACTTTACATATGTCACCCTGCCCGAAACTACGCATCTTCTTGTTTTGGTAATCTACATAGTGTTTAAGTCTATTGATTTGTTCTTTGAGTTCATGGATTTGTTGTTTCAGTTCGTCATATTCATTTTGGCTTTTCAATATTCAATACTCCTTTTTGGTATAGATTCCTAATCTTTTCAAGTAATTATGTGTAAAGAAACAAATATAAACATATGTACAATGTCACACAAACAGAACCCTAATCCTTTCAAGCACATCAAACCCCCTATAATAAACAAAAGAATAGAGAGAGTGAGAGTAAAGGGCTGATAATGACGTAACTGGTTGTGGCATTTAGCTTTAGGGTTTTGTTGGCTTTTAGATACTTAAAACGATGGTGTTTTTGTGGGTTTGGACTGGTAGGCAGTCAGTAAACACAGCCACACACATAGTTATATCTTAATTAAAGCATATATAGATAAACTAGTAGTTTCCCAAATACCGTACACGAAAATCTTTAGTGGGTATTTTCATAAATAGTTCACGGCCTTCCTCGCCACCCACAACGAACATCCAGTGTTTGCGAACTTCTGGATCAAGAGCAGACATAGCTTTTTCTTTTGATTCAAAAGGCCCGGCAACGCAAGCCTTACAAATAAAGATATACCAACCAGCGTTTGATGCTTCTTCTTGATATTGGTTAAATATCATTTTTTCCTTTTTGTCCTAATTCTATCATATTCAAACTGGTCTAGAAATGGAAATATCAGCTTACCCGATTTCTCATGTACGATACCCATTTCAATCATTTCAGAATTTATTTTATGGCAAATTTCGTCCAGTGCTGAATCCGTATATTTATCCTTATCCTCTTTTGTGAAAAGGAAGCGGTCTCGACCAATAGCTGGATCATAAAAAAAACCACGCACTGCCTTAGATTGATACCAAGCATACATACTCATCTTTAGGTCTTGCTTATCTATATATTGTTTGAGTCTATAGATTAGTTCTTTAAGTTCGTCATATTCGTTTTGGTTCATGTTTGTATTATAGTCTCTTTTTTAGGTTTGTCAAGTTTTTTCTTGAAAAGCTTGACAGTTCATGTTTATGTGCTATACTGTAGTGTATGAAAACAATCTTCGTATTCGGCAGTAACTTAGCTGGCATACATGGAGCAGGTGCTGCTAGAGCAGCCTACCTAGAACATGGAGCTATCTTCGGTGTTGGGTGGGGTCCACAAGGGAATGCTTATGCTATTCCTACTAAGGATGAGCAGCTTGAAACGCTTCCATTGCACGTCATTAAGCCATATGTAGATAAGTTTATCGAATATGCCAAAAAGAATTCCCAATTAACTTTTAATGTTACCCGAATAGGCTGCGGCCTCGCCGGATACAAGAACGAGGACATTGCACCTATGTTTAAGGATGTTCCGTTTAATTGTGTACTTTCTGAGGATTGGGTGGAATTTCTTGAAAAGATGACTTGACATCTTGGAACTATCTGGTATAATAAAGGTGTGTCGCGGGGTGGAGCAGTCTGGTAGCTCGTCTCCCTCATAAGGAGAAGGTCATGGGTTCGAATCCCATCCCCGCTACCAACATGGGGGTGTTAATCGGGACTTACTAAACCCAACTATTTAAAGCATGGGGTATTAATCCCAAAATAGAAAATGAATTCTATAAATAGTATGGGGTGGTTAGTCTGGAAAATTCTAGAAGCATGAGAATTTCCCTTACGGGGGATATCTTAAGAAATTCTGGAAGTGTCAGTTTTGCCCTTACGGGGGTTTTCTCAAAATTCTGGAAGCGTTAAGTTTGCCCTTACGGGATCTATTCGGCTAAAAATTCTGGAAGTGCCATTTTTGCCCTTACTGTCCCCCCCCTCGCCCGAAGGACTCCCACGGGGTAGGTCGTGGGAGTCCCTCAGGGGGGCGGTCGCCGCTCGCGTAGCGGGATACTCAGACTAGGTGACCGCTGTTCCTAGCGTGGTACTATCATTATAGCACCTTAGCTAGAAAAGTCAAGTTTAGTCTCTGTAAAATCTTAGTCACAGAAGAGGTACTCCTCCTCTGCTGTCCAAGGCTGTTCTGTCAGGATATAATAAATCCTATTAACATAGTGGAGGCCAGCAACGATGACCCATGATTCATCGTCACCCTCGACCATCGTCCATACGCAGCGAGGATCTGCGTTTTGGATCGTCTCCCAATCCTCGGTATCGTGGGAATGGTACTCCTTCAAGATGCCTTTCGCCATCATATGAGGCTCGTACTTGGCTTCAAACTCTTCATAGGTGTTTTGCTTGTTCATGGACTTAGTATAACCTCTAAGTAGGGAGAGTCAACAAAAAACTAGTTTTTAAGAAAAAGAATTTTTTGGTTGACAGGCTCGAAATAGTGGCTATACTTATGCATATTCAACGCCCCATCGAGGGCAACCAACAACAACAACAACAAGCAATATGGAAAATCAACAAGAAATTCAAGTGGTCGAACAAGCTCCTAAGACTCCTCGCAAGCCCAAGGCCAAGAATCCTGAGCCTGAGGTGAAGCGTGGTCGCGGTCGCCCCGCAACCTTCCCGAATACCGAAGTCGCTCTGCTGGCGACGAAGCTGCCCACCGAAACCCTCGATCATCTCCGCATGATTGCTGAAAAGCGTGAAGTGCCGATTGGCGTGCTGATCAACAAGATGATTGAGCGAGCGTGGGCCGAACAGAATCGTCAAAACAAGGGCTGACAGACAGGAGCGGCTAATCCCCGCTCCTTATTTTTTATAATTATTTTTTTATAAAGTTGCGACCCCCCTTAAGTATATCCCCATATTTAGAAAAGTCAAGAAAAAAACGATTTCATCTTTTTCAGATTTGTGGTTGACTTCTACAGAATGGCGTGTATACTCTGGTACTTGAGGAATGAACCTCAAACATAAGGAATAAACATGATCAAAGCATATTTCAATCCCGTTGTCGAAGGTCAGCCGAATCCCGGCTCTCGCTGGTGCGAGTCTGACAATTCGACTACAATCATCTCCAATCTGTATGATTTCCTTAAGGCTGCGAATCGTGGGTATGCGATTCAAAAGACACAAGCCTATCAGGCGTTCGATGGTCAATACGCTGTCGTCGATAATCAATTTCACCTGACCCGTAGTAACGATCAACGAGTGGTTAGTCCTCATACTGTTACTAATTCTTATCAACCTCTGTCTCTGATGGAACTTGCAGACGATCTGCAAGGATTTTGTGACGCTGGTTGGGCAACGCCGGATGCCGTATATGAGGCTCGAAATGGATCCTTGGAAGTCTTGACTCTCCGTCTTGATGCTGGGGGCGAGATCCAAGGAGAGAAGTGGCAGCATTATATCTGGGTCGAAAACCCGCACGGAAGTGGCGGTAAGACGAAGGGTAAGATTACATCTTATCGTGCAATGTGTGCGAATGGATTCAATCGCCTCCTTTCTCAGGTCGATGAATTCTCCATTTCGCATCGAGTTGCGAATGGTAACACGGAAGAACAGCAACGAATCATGAATGAGCGAAAGACTCTCGCGATTCAGACTTGGCAAAACGTGCAAGATCATATCAAGCGAATGAGCGAAAAGATCAATATTTATTCGAATATCAATCTCAGTAAGAATGATATGCTCAAGTTGACGAATAGTCTGCTCGAAATCAAGTCTGATGAGATCTCGACTCGAACAGAAAACAAGCGAGATGCGATTATTGCGGCATTCGATATGCCAACGTATGGCACGAATGGCAAGACTTTGTACGACTGGGCCAATGCGGTTACATTCGTGAATAGTTCTCCGTTCGCAGAAGTCAACAAAAAGTCTAAGGTCTCTTTCATTGATCGTAATGTGCGAAACATTGATCGAAATGGATCTGGCTATAAGTTCGAAGAGCGTGCTGCCGAACTGATCGAAGAATTCGCTGGAGTTTGAAATACATATCCAAGGGCGGGATTGACAACCCCGCCCTTGGAGGGTATACTACCACTATGTACAATGGATTTTTCAAGCCACTGACAAAAGAAGAAGAGAAGAACGTCGAAGAAAGTATTGGTTTCTTTTTGAATAGTCTAAAACTAATGCTTTATATTGTAGTAATCTACGCTACTTGGTCGATGATTGATATTCTCTTTATCTCCTAACATACCTAATCATCTCTTAGTGTACTAATATTTAGGCGAATCAATTGGTTCGTCTAAATGTATATACATTAATGGGGGTAGGTATGAAGAAAATATTTTTAGGAATCCTAGCGTTCTGTTCTTTATTATTTCCAGCCCATTCGCAAACTCCAAATGACCCCCCAGGCTTAAGCACATTTCTAAATGCTGTTAGAGTTACTGAAACTGGAGGAATGCCAAATGATGGCATTGGGGCAATTGGAGATAATGGGACTTCATTAGGGCCATATCAAATAAGCTATGCTTATTGGGTGGATGCTCAAATGCCGTATGGCACTTGGAATAGATGTTTAGTCGATAAAGCATATAGCGAAGAAGTCATGAAACGATACTGGAGACGGTATTGTCCAAATGCTTACAAGAATGGTAATTGGGAAATTCTCGCGAGGGTTCACAATGGTGGGCCGTCTGGCTTTAGAAAACAAGCAACTATTCGATACTGGAATACTGTAAAACGAATAATGAATAACTAAAATAAAAGGGGGCCGCGAAAAGCGGCCCCCAGCATTATGGGGGCCTATATTAGCTAATCAATTTTTTATTTTTCATTTGACTTTCTGCCTGTATATGCTATACTTAGGGGGGGTCGCAGTTTGAAAATCCCCATCAAAATATTTTTATTTTTCATCTTGCAATCCTTCGAAAGTTTGGTATAATACCCACATGAACAATAAATTCGACTTCCAAGACGGCAACGGCCCTGTTCCTGCACACCAGCACGCCAACGGCGGCGGCTGGGTGGCGGACACGGCAAAGGTTGCAGACAGTGCGTTTGTTGGGCCAGAAGCTCGGGTGTTCGGCAACGCTCGGGTGTTCGGCAACACTCTGGTGTCCGACAACGCTCGGGTGTACGACAACGCTCAGATGTTCGACGACGCTCGGGTGTACGGCAACGCCGTGGTGTACGGCAACGCTCGGGTGTACGGCAACGCTTATGTGTACGGCAACGCTTGGGTGTACGGCGACGCTTGGGTGTCCGGCAACGCTCGGGTGTTCGACACCGCTCAGGTGTCCGGCAAGACTGAGGTGTCCGGCAAGGCTCAGGTGTACGAGAATGCTCGGGTGTGCGGCGACGCTTGGGTGTACGGCAAGGCTCAGGTGTCCGGCGACGCTTGGGTGTCCGACAACGCTTGGGTGTCCGGCAACGCTCAGGTGTTCGACAACGCTCGGGTGTGCGGCGACGCTTGGGTGTACGGCAACGCTCAGGTGTCCGGCGACAATCATGTGTACTACACGCCGCCACC
>SXGQ01151737.1_pt1 | contig 47916 bp, 72 predicted proteins | sample 3178371 | NCBI WGS metagenome assembly SXGQ01 (sample SAMN11356859, study PRJNA531348) | freshwater metagenome | isolation source: freshwater sample F1-20 | place: China: Fuxian Lake, Yuxi | collected 2017-12-25 | reverse complement strand
TCAGAGTACAATCCGCGTTGATGACCCTACAAACCATTACCGCGATGCATGCTCTTTGTTGGAGATTGGGGTAGGTCAAATCAAAATCCGGCCCCAAAGCAGACGATAGTCCTTCTTTGCACCCAAAGATCTCTACTAGAGATAATTCGTATGTGTAAGGTCTTTTTTTGAGATCGTATCGATCTAGACAATACTCTACGCAGCGGGCTGCCGTACCACCTACCTTAGGTTTGTAGGTGAGTAGATTTGGTAGAGTTAACATCTTAGGACTCCCATGAGCTTTTTAGTAGGTTCAGTTCCCCTATTCTGAAGTTCAGTCGGGCCATGGACTTCTCTTTGTTTGAGCTAGCTAGTATCTCAAACAGGAACACAGAGCACTGAAATCGATAAGAGAACACATCATACACTGCCTCTAGGGTAGTATGGTCGTTACCGTTGATCGCCTCGAAGGCGATCTTCTTCCAAAGGGTATCGCAACAGCGACTTGGGGTGTCAGCCTCATCTATTGTGGGTGTTAAAGTATCCGCGAAATGCTTACTGTCATACATCCTCCACACATCAGTGAGGGTATCCTTAGAGGCCTCAGGGATTGTACAGGGGTAGACGTAGAAGTCATTAGTAATGATCCCACCCTTCTCATCATCGTAGTCAATGAAGGCGCGGATCCTGTGTGAGGGTTTCTCAGTGTAGTACATCCGCTTGATGAAAGGGATGTCTAACTCGCACCCGACGGCGTAATAGTAACCACCCTTCTCATCCTGCAGGATGATGAAGTCGGCGTCTAAGTTCAGTTGGCCATTAGGTCCCGGAACAATTTGGATTTCCATTCTACTGCCTCTTCATACAGTTTCTTAGTAATGCCTAGTACGTATTGCACATCAGCAGGTGTGAGTTCATAAGTCATAAGAGCGTCATTGAACCCTGTGGCTAGGAAACTCCCTGCCTGAACGTACAGCTCAGGGTATTCTCTCATAGCTTCGAGGTGGATAAGCTTTTCCCAGAACTCAGGAAAGTTTTCAGGCGTTGTGTTGGGGCTCGAGAGAGCTGCGATCTTTGTCGTAAGTGCATTACCTATAACACAGGCAAGGGGGTTTGGTGTTAAAGTCACGCGATATACAACCGGTGGATGGAGTACGTGCTTTAAGGCTTTCAGAAAGTTAGTCTTAGACCCTGGAGTTGGCGCTCGCCTAGCGGATACCACCTGAGGGATGGTAAGACTGTGATGATTAAGATCAAGGGATCTGTACCCCCACCCATAAATAATACCCTGCGAACCCATCCTCATGAACCGGGTTCGTAGGTTCATGACACGGCAAGTCTTAGACCACTTGTAGAAGTATACATCACAACCTGCGAGATCAAAGACTGTTGTACCTATACACTTTAACATGTACAGGTGTCGGATCCATAGGCCTGCGGAAAACTTGAGGAAATTTTCGTAGGGGTAGTCATCTACGTAGGTCTCACCCTTAGGCGTCTCGTAATCCAGGGTGCAGATATAGGCACCTGCCCCCGTTTGTAATTGAGCCTTCTGCTGCTTTCTCCCCTTACTTTCTGCAACACACCAGTAGTCCTGATCTACCGGCGCTACGATTTTCCCTCTCGGCACCAACCCAGAACTGATCAGCGACTCTAAGGTAAAGGTCGCCATGTAGTCTTCTACCTCTTGCGCGTCACAGGTCATTGGCCCGAGGTCATGATTTACTAGATGATAATCCAGGAGATAGATGAGAGTGTTTTGCTCGCGTTCGATGTTCATAACTTATCTCCTTTTTCGGCGACTACTAGTTTGAGGGTCTAGGCCTCGCAGGTCCTCGGTATGTATGGGTAAGGTACTCACTAACTCCACTAGTTGGAGTAAGGCTTCCTCAATAAGGTGTGGGTTTTCGCTAAAGAACTTAGAAGAATGAGGATACTTAGTCCTTAGTAGGGTAAGGATCCTAGCTCGTTCACTATCACCCATCTTACTGAGGAAGTCTTTCATACTAGGGATTAGATTGTATCCAGTACTTATGTCCTTTAGGAAGCTGACTTCTAAACTATGACCTAACCATTTCTCTAGCCAAGCGGCTACCGTGGCCCCTGTAGCCGCTGTAATGATTTCTCCGCATATATTAGATGTATGCTTTAGTCTGGTGTATACCTGGTATTCAATGCTTCCAATGGGTGGCCTAATTAGATTAGACCCCCCTAGGAAAGAGGTCATGGTCCTCGGTAGCAAACCTGTAACAGGGCGTCGGGGGCGCTTTAAGTTTCTAGCTAGCTTGTACACCAGAAGGCACTTAGCCCTATGGATGGCTACTTCGTCATACCATAGGTGAGGCTTCTTTAATAAGAAGACCACCCATAGGGTCGGGGTCGGGGTCGGATTGTACCCCTCCGATAGAGATTTTAGGTTGAGCATAATGTGCCCTAGCCTCCATGTTTATCTACATACTCCAGTAGGAGTCGTAGGCAACTTCTTGTGAACTCCGCTCCTTGGGTGTTCAGTATTCTACCGCGTCTTGGGTAAAGCGCTAAGTTGCGGCTTATGATACGATTCAACTCCTCTTCTGTAAGCGCCTCGACTATAGCTGTTGCCCACACTAGGGTTGAGTGTCCACCAACCTTAGGAGGAGGCGGGAGAAGACTAACGACTCTGGGTATAATCCCTGAAAGTTCATTCTCAAACTTTTTATAATCTGAGGTGTTAGCAAAGCGTGTAGCCCCCAGGATTATGAGAATTGATAAGCACTCAAGGGGGGTTGCGTTGGGATGGATACGCATACCAGCTCCACGAAGGGAAATCCGCGCAGAGGAGAAGTATTGATGGTAAGGGGCGCGATAATTAAACGCCCCGATGTAAGGTCGGAGCCACTTATCAAAGTCCCGGCTCCTGCGGTAGTGGCTTAAATTAGCCCGTAGGTTAGATTCGATGGACTCCATAGGGATGTCTAAACCCAGTCTACTAATTAGTTCCTGAGGGTCTTTACTCATAAAGTAAAGTGCAGAAGGAGTAAGGCCTACTGTGTAGTCTCTGCCTGAAAGTTTCTTTAAGTCTAACATGATTACTCTCTGTCTAAGGTTAAGGTCGTCCCGTCTTTTAGGTAAATGATCAGGGCCAAGTCAGGTGTGTTCAGGAAACCCACTACCGCTTCCGAGACTCTTGTTTTTAAGTCATAAGAGTCAGGGTAGCTACTTGTTAAATAACCCGTACTCCAGTTAGTAAGGTTTATCTTACGCAGGTTGTGAAGGAGTAGAAGGCAGGCGACTGTGGTCACCCCACTCACGGTGGCCCGAACATGATTCTGTATGTGAGCAAACTTCCCGCTGTCATCTATTAGGTCCCATAAGTAGAGAGCTCTCAACAATTCTCTCAGATCGCTTTCGCCGCAGGAGAAATCGTACTGGTGTACTTCCACAGGATGGGTGTACCTAGGTTTGTCTGATGAACAAATCTCTAGAAGCCTTCGCGAATCACTGGGAGTAAGATTATTACTAATGCTACTGAAATTCAGAGACATATAGACTAGGTCTGCCGTATCCAAATAGGATAGTACAGATGTCGGCCCGTCATACCCTACAGCTAGGTCTTTTAATAAGAGCATAACTCGCTCCTTGTTTAGTTAGTAATGCAGACTAGTCTTCGCCTAATATGAACTTTTCTCCTCCCTCAAGTTCTATCTCTAGACGCATGTCCCTATAGTCAAGATACCCGACCACTGCTTCTGAAATCCTAACCTCTAAGTCGGAAGACGGTGGGAAATTTCTTATTGTACCAGGAGGTACTACCCAGTTTTTTAGGTTGATCTTACCCAGGTTGTGCAAGAGCAAAAGCACTGCGATAGTATCTATCCCGCTGCGGTTGGCCGAGCGGTGGTTATCAGAGTAGAAGAAATACCCGTCGGAAGTGATAAGTCCCATACGCTGCAAAACACCAAGGAACTCCTTGATCTCACCTTCGTCTGCTGAGAACCGAAAGGAGGGTATAACGTATCTTAGATGTGCACGCTCCTCTGAGCGTGCGTAATCTATAACCGTATGGACGGACGTACCATACGGTCGGTCATCCTTAAGAATTCTGGTGCTTAAAAAAGAGGTACTGGGAAATGATAGGAGCAGTGAAGGTGGAGGTGAGGGGTAGTCTTCGGTAAGGTCTTTTAGTAAGAGCATAACTCGCTCCTCATTAAATTAATAAAGCGGGGGATTACTCCCCCGCTGCTATTGATCAGATCACTCGGTGATCGACAAAGACTCGGTCACCATCGATCTCAAAGAAGGCTGTGGACGTGATTGCAATCCGTCTATAGGATTCTTTGTCCAAGTCCCAGACTGTGATCAACCCCTTACCGAAGTCTTCCTGGACCCGATGAAGAGGAACAGTGTCGCCTTTTATGTCACCTTTGATGGAGGTGCCAGGCATACAGAACCGAAACTGTCGTTCCTTTTCTCTTGAGGAACGAGCTGCAGTCAACGCCTTAAGCTCAGGGTTTGAGGCGTTGGTCAAGGCGTCGTGGAGTTCGGTGATGAAGATACGGCGCATGGTGTGCTCCTTGGTTGGTGGATTAGTAAGGGGGGTTAGTAAGTAGGGACAAACAAGGTCTTGTACTTTGGTTTAAGTACAGCCATGAATGCCTCAAACATATTGTCATCTTCGTCCCAGGTCTCGGGGTATCCCTCGGGGGTAATGAAGAACTCATGGGATTGGAAATGAACCCTATTGTAGGCGGAGACCCTTGAGGGGTTTCGCAGGGTTTCGTTCGAGTGTCTCAGAGGGCAGAAGTAGCCCTCCTCATCCTGACCCTCTCCTATTTGAAAGTGATCGAGACCTGAATAGGCAATCCGCCTATGGAAAAGACCTGTCTCATTAAGATATCCAAAGTGCTTTTCAATCCTCTCGTAGTATTTATTTCTGTCGGATACGGAATAGAAGTGTGTGAATACAAATAGGTCCCATAGAGCTCTAGCCTTATCTGAAATCATCGGGATCTCTTCCATGGTAGTGATCCCGAAGTATTCTAGATAACCTACGGGCAACCCCTTCTTCCGTTCGAGGTCATGCACCTCATCTTGGATGAGGGAGATAGGCGATTTATACCCACAGGCGAAATCTTTTAGTAGCATACTCACCTCACAAGACAGAGTTTACTAGTGCGGAAAGACCTGGAGTGAGTGTCTGCGTAACTAGGAATGGAGCATTGTCTGTGATCTCATCCATGATACCTGCAAGGTGTTCGGACTTGGGAGTCCCGTCGGCCTTGAACTTGTTCAGGGACGCACAGATAAGGTCCATGTATCCTTGGAGTCGTATGATATCAGGATCCGCTTCCGAGACATTGTGAGCCTTGTAACCCATTTCAGATACCTTCATGTTAATAAAGGCAGCCACTCCTATAGCCATAATTGACTTCAGGTCTTTCAGGTTAGGGCAGAGGTTGAAAGTATAGTTAACTCCTCCAGAAAGTTTTGTACTGAATGTAAGATGCAACCGGCTACCTACTGAATGCACTAACTTAATGGATTCTGGATCATGGTAGGACTGGTAGAAGGTCACTGATTGTCTGGCATTGCTGCGATGATAATGTCCTACTAAAGCCACGCCGTTCATAACCATAATGTACTCTGCATAGACTTTAGCGTCGATGCTGACTTTAAAGTCATCAGGCACAGCAAATCGGTAGGACCCATAACCACGGCCGGACTCTGTACGAGAGATGCCGACCCCACCATTCATGACCCCTAGGATCGTACTAGGGAGATAACCCGACCCCGTCCAGAAGATAGCTCCACAATCTGTTAAGTTCTTGGAGAACTTATAGACATTCGAGTTCTTGTTGACACTCTTAGTGCACACTTTCAGGTACTCCTCTGAGGGGGAGTACTTGACCTTGACAAGGTCGTCACCTAAGTCCTCAAAGGTCATGTCATGGCTGAAGCTGAGCTTAGTATTAAGATCTGTGAGTATCTTCTTGACTTCCTCAACTGTAGTACCCAGGGTATTAATAACCCCCACCACTTCCTTGTTGTCCTTGAGAAACTGAGGGCGGCCGGGAGTAGCACAGGCTTTACAGGCGACTCTCCAGACAACAGAGTGTGGCAGGAGGATGTCAGGTGATTCGATAATATCTGCGCTACTACTAGTGAGCGCATCCAAGTGCTCAGAGTATTTAGCAGTGATACCAGGTAAAAGGCCTGACAAGATTCGAGTCATTGCAATAGGGTTGCTTTCCATTTCTGTATCCTCATAGTGAAGAAAGGGACCGTTCTGCCAGCTTAGCAATCACTGGGTTTTGGGTACCTATTAGTAAGGGGGCGTTGTCCTCCAGCATCCTGGTTACTTCTTCCTCTTTGTCCTTGAGCATCTTACCAGATGCCGAGAACCATTGAGAAACTTTCGCTACTGTCTTGAACAACTTGTAATGCAGCTCGTCGGATTTGACAGGTGCTATTCTGTCTTCGGGTAGAAGCGTCTTGTTTCTTGTTACGACCATCATTCGTTGAGCGAATTTATCCTGCATCTTCTTCTGAAACTCTTCGAAAGGAAGAGCGGCAGCACTAAGTACTTCAGCGAGTGTGAATGAAGTAGTTAAGTCCATGTGGGATAAGAAACCCTCTACGCCATCCGCATACTTCATGGCTTCCTGAACAGTTTCACTAAGAGACTTACCGTAGTACCGGAATTTACTTAAGTCGATTCCGTGGGATGGACTTTTACATAAGTCAGATTTAAAATCTATACTGGTAAAGGCCAACTCCATCTGCAGGGAACCGTCGGCTGTTACTAGCCAGTCTTTAGGCGAGCTCTGGTGGGGCGTATGAACCCCATAGTTTTCTGCGATGGGGATGTTTGTATAACCCTTGAAACTGAGTCGGTTGGTCCGGTTGCTACAGAAGCTAACTGCGTTAAGATTCGCACGGATCTTATTAGTCATTCCTGTAGGGAAACCTTCGAGCTCAGCCAAGAGAGCTGCAATTACCGAGACTTTCTTATAAGGGGTTAAGTCGAACTCCTCGGATTCTTTTCTAACATGGATATCCCCGTGTTCATCGCAGCGCAGGATGTACCCAGAGCATAAGAGGTGAGAGGTACTAGGAGCATGGTTCCAAGATCCGACACCTTCTCTAACTGCGGAGAGGGCGCTCTTGCCAAGGTGCTTTTTCTTCAGGGAGAAATCTGTGAACTCTTTAGTGAACTCTCCTGAATAGGTAGGAATTCCTGCGACGTAATCCCCTACAATAGTTCGATCAAACTTGAAGTCCTTAAGAACTAAAGCAGCCTTTCTCTCAAGAGTATTGAGGTCATCAGGTAGAGCAATCACAGGGCCAAGTACTTTGATATCTTTGGTCCATTCTTGATCGCTTACTGATACTGCGGCATGGATCCAGTAATGAAAGCAGGCGAAGATCTCATCCCCGTTAGCGTGGGTAATCCTAGTGGTACTGGATGAGTACAGGAACTCGCGGGAGAGTTCACAGTTGAAGAGCTGAAACATCAGTCTATCTTTTTGCATTGAAGCCTCCCCAAAACTAGTTCTCTAGCTTTGTCTGCAGGGTAAGTTAGTACGGGGATGTCGGCAGCCTTGGCCTCATCGAGGAAGCCTTGCATCCGTTCAGGGGATGAGGCCAGGTATACATGGAATCTTTTGACCTGATTGTCTTTGACTTCCATGAGGCAATTAGAAAAAAGGTTAAGGCACTTGAGCGCCTTAACCCCATTGGAAACCTCGCCCTGTTTGTGCAGGGCGAGGACTTCATCACGAGAGTAGAGATTCATATCACACCTCTTCACATGAGGTTATCTGCACAACCTTACCCCAAGTTACAGGACACTTTCCTCCGGGGGTGATTACCCAGATGACGTTCTTGGCTTTAGGGATTGTAGGCTCTGGAGCATAACCATCAGTAAAAATCACCAAGTTCTTGTACCCATGTTTATCCGAGTAGTCGACAAGGGCTTGGAAATTAGTACCGCCACGACCTTTGATCCCACACTGTACCGCTCTCTTATCCCAAGGAATTGCTTTCTCGGACTGGAGCGTACAGTCGAACATCATTAGGTCGACAGGCATAGAAGTGGCAAGCTTGTTTGTCTCAGCCAGCATCTGTTCGATATCTTTAGTAGGCACCGACCCACTAGTGTCCCACCCTACAAGAGTCTTGTCCGTTGTAGTTCTTACCTTACCAGAGTAAGGATAACCAAAGCGACGGTCTGGTTTCTTGAATGTGGGTCGAGTGGTGTGGTGGACTATAGATCCAAAGGAGTGACGGAGGTGACGACGCCAGGGTATCTGTGTGATCTGGGCAGACTTAACGATCTCCTTGAAGGATTCGCTGACGTTGCCCCAAAGGTTGTGCTTGTCGATGTGATCAATTTTTCTCTTGATCAGATCGTCAACAAGCTCATTGGGTCCCCACCCTTCGTGCTTATCCATCGCACCATCTTCGGCCATAGCGTCTAAGAAACCCTCAAGGCCGGATTGCGTCTCTATCTTATCGCGGAGTAACTTTACATAGTTCTCCGAGGATAAGTGGTCGGGGAATCCAAACTTAGGGTTGGAGGGTCTGAGGATGTTGAGATCCCCTTTCTTGGCCCATACCTCACCAGTCTTTTTGTCTACCTGATCCTCACGGAATCGAGGGGCGAATCTGTCGGAGTCATCAGGAAGCAAGCAGTTGATAGCCAAGTCCATGGCTATGTTATACAGCTTGTGTTCTAGGGGGTTGATAGGAGACCGCTTGGTGATGTGGTGAAGTACTACGTGCATAACCTCGTGAGCGAGTACGTATCGTAGCTCTTCTTTAGAGAGTCCGTGAAGGAACTCAGGGTCGAAGTACAATCTGATCTTTGTGCCCTGTAGTGCTACCCCCATAGTCCCGAACCCAGGCTTAGGAATCTTTTGCATCATTGACAAGACTTCGAAGCAGAAGCGGTCCTTGAGAGCCATGAATGAGATAACCCATTCGAACTTCTCTTTAGCGCTACCAATGTATTGCTCGTATTCTTTAACCAGTTCTTCTGGAGTTACTTCTGTCATGCTAGGACTCCGGATAGAATGGATGCCAGTACCATACCGGCCATCAACAGTACGAACTCTAGGGGACCATTACCATTGATGTGGTACTTGACCATCAGAATTGCGATAGGTGCGGCAACCAATGCCGCATAGATGGTAAGCAGTCTTTTCATTTCTAACCTCACTTGTAGGTAATTTAGTAGAGGCTTACTGCCTGGCCTTCAGCTGAAGGTAGATGGCTTTAAGTCTTTCGTCTAGCTTACTAATGCTGAGGGATGTTCCGTCCGGGATTACCAGACAGTCCACCTTGGTCATGAAGACCTCGTCCGCGGTCTCCTTAGCTTGTTCAATGATTTCTTCGTGGTTGACTTCAGTACCGAGCTGCTCCGTCTTAAGAGTGGTTTCGATTATGTTTATCACGTAGCTAGCGTGGATCCGCTTAAGGGAGTCAGGGACCTCGTAGCACTGTGTAATGTAGTATCGGGCGAGTGGGTCCTCAGAGGGACGTTCGCAGGCAGTGATCAGGAGCAAGGCGATGAGGGCTAATAGTTTTAAGTACATATTATTCTCCTGGGGTAGAGGGATATTTCAGACTACAGTTTGTACCGTAAACCATATTAGCAACCTGTATAGCGTTGCTAATATAAAGGCTTGCGTTATTGAGATTACGCAGGTTCTTTCCAAAGTGTTTCGCTAGAATCATTGAAACAAGATCTGCGTGCCTTACCTTGTTGTTTCCCTCACACACTGCAGGCTCAGGAGTAGAGATAGCGGGAACTGGAGGTACAGTGTTGTGGTTATGCTTTCCGACGTTATAGGAGATAAACATTACTGTCAACACAAGTATTAATGTTATGAAACCTGCAATGGCTGCAAGCTTTAACACAAGGTTTTTATAAAGCTCGACCATAGTATATCCTTGGTTATAATTAGTAAAGAGGGGGGAGTCGCCTCCCCCCTCTTAGATCTTAGACCCAGTTGGTCTCTTCCAAGAACTTATCCACCAGCTCGGAGTCCGACAAGGGCTTGGTGCTGCCTTCAGTTTCATGAAGGGCGGCTTCGATCTCTGAGTAACGAAGATCCATGCGTTGACTGCTGGATACGATCCCAGAACCCTTACGACTACCACCGAGAGCACAGCCTTCAGCAAATTCGAAGATGATCAGATCAGGATCCAGCTCATCAATCAATTTGCCATAGAGTGCCTGAGTGGTTTCTTGCGTAGGACCACGCAAGATCAGATAAGGACCTTGAAGATCAAAGCAAGGGAGGAAGTCCTCAGGCTCATACTTTGTCTCTTCCTCTTCCTCTTCTTTGGAAGACCCCAAGATTTCAGAGAGGTCGCTGTCCCCGTCCTCATCATCATCCTGATCTTTGAAGGCCTCGATAGATTTACGGATCGCGTTGACCTGTTCGTCGGTGAGATCCATCTCACTCTTCATCTTGGCAAGCACTCCTTTCAATACTCCTGAGGGAGCATTTGCAAGTAGCTTCTTGAGTTCGTCGGGCATGTGAACAGACCCGTCTTTCGCAGTGGCTTTATCACTCATAACACGCTTACGCATACCATAGATAGGTACAGAAGGAATGTCACTGGAGTCTTCGTAACCCCGCTCCATGACTCCCATAAGGGATTCTAACTCACTGGGAGTCTTAACCCGTCCGTGATCAGGTCTCAGGCTAGAAGGGTTGAGGAGGGATCTGAGTGCTTCGTCCAACTCGTAATCACTAATATGCCGGATCTCGGCGTATTTAGCGGGATCGATTGCGAGGAAAGAGTAGGTACCTTTATACTTAGCAGGGTCGTGCTTCAGTTTCTCCCGAAGAATAACTGCACCCTCGTACATGTTCTCAGGGGTGAGAGATGCTTCAGGGATGATAACGAATGTGCCGGCGACGATAATATTTTTCATTTTAAACCTCAGGGGTTTTGAATTAGTAAAGGGAGCCGAAGCTCCCTAGCGATACCTTACTCAGACTTGCGGCGGAGAGAGGCAGTGATTGCTTTCTTCGCAGCGGGGCCATGTACTGTAGTCGCAGCTTGAGTCGAGAACCAGTTACGGTTAGCATCGACTACGAGGGAATTGGGATTGTTGGACAACGATGTAAAGATGCTGGCCACATTCTCTCGGGTAAGAGATAGGATAAATCTTGACAAAGCCATCTCAACTTCTTCAGGAAAGTAAGGAGTCTTTGCGGCAACCAGCTGTTCTTCAATCATCCGGATAACACCCGTGGTCAGTGCGGAGATCTCTAAAGGAGAGGAAGTGCAGAGACCTTTGATTCGGTCTCCAAGCTCTTCTGTCCAGGAGTTAAGGATCTTCTCAGGAGTGATCACGTCGTACTTATCTCGAACAAAGGCGGCGAATGCTACTGCTTGTGCAGACCCTACGTAGCTCTTGGCTACAAGGACCAGCTCATCTTCGCTCTGCGGAGAGGTGAGATCTGGTGCACCCTTCGACGCGTTCTTCTCATAGGAGTAGATACAATCCGAAAGCTTATGCCAAGAGCGTCGGCTGTGGATCTTAGTAGTGGACTTAGTAGCAGCCTCAATCTCCTCGTCCTTAGGATCCAGGTAGTCAGGGAAGGACTCGATGTACTTCTTGACTGAGGAGTGGATATTTGATTTACCATCAACCTCCTCGGCTGCCCATTCCAACCACTCTTCATTGGAAGGCCGGAACTCAATGAAGGAGAAGCGGTCGAGTAGGGCGGGATCCAACTCAAACACCTGGTAGATATCAGCATTGTGGTTGATGGCCGCCATTACTTTCCAGCCATCGGGGATAGCAATCCCACTCAGTCGACGATCTAGTACCAACTCAAAGGCACACTGGAGGACTTCCTTAGAGGCGCGGTTCATCTCATCGAGGAATAAGATACCGTACTCAGGGAGCTTGGGGTCGGAGAACACTTCACCGATGTGCTCGACGAACTCTTTGATCTTCTCCATCTCTGAGTTTGCCATAGGGAACCATACAGGAGGAGCAAAGAATGTACGACCGCCGGACGCCTTAGGGATACCTTTAAGGTCACCGACATCGTTTTGTGACAAGCGGATATCCACAAAGCCCACATTGCTAATGTCTGTGCCGACAATTTCAGCAATGTCCTGGCGTAAAGAGAAAGTGACTTGCGACTTACCGACACCATGGTTGGCAGCGAGAACAACAGAGTGAGTCAAAGGGCTGAAGCGAATATGGTTGCGGAGTTGTTTAAGATTCATTTTGATCCTCTTTAGGAAGTTGTTAGTAAAAGGCAGTCCTTACTGGACTGCCGCTCTGATAAGAGATTTGCAAACAGCTCTTGGAGTATCGTCGATCACGTCAATGAAAGAGTAACTCCGAGTGGAGATTAGTATCAGGCGAGCCACCATCTTCTCTGTCTTAGTCTTGTCGACTGCAACAAAGGGTCCGACAACTACTACCTGGGTCTGTAGCTTTTCCTTACAGAATAGCTCGAGAGCATCCTTAGCTACGCTCAACCGACGGGTTAGGGCTTCAGAAAGAGCTGCAGGCGATGATGCAATAGACGACTGATCCTTAGGAAGGACAGTCACAGGAGGATAGGCCCGGGCCTCCTTAACCAGCTCTTCATAGGAGGGCTCTTCCTCGGCCTCTACAGGTTCCGGTTCTGGAGTAGGCTCTACCTTTGCAGGCTCTGGCTCTGGGGAAGGTTCTGGTTCCTCTTCTTCGATTTGGATCTCCGACAGTGCCGCTAAGAGAAGTGCGGCTTCAAGTTCAGAGGTATCGATCTCAACCTCATCCGACTCAACTTCAGGGATATCGATCGCAGGCATAGGCGGTAGGGATACGGAGACTTCTTCTTCGGCGATTTTCTTTTTACGTGGAGGCATAGTTCCCTCAGCTTCCGAACGGGTCGGAGTGTGTATTTAGTAATGCGATGTCTAGCTCATGCGCTTGAAATTCCTCATAATTTTTCGAGGGAATCTCAAGTATGAACATATCGCCGTTCTGAAAGTCAGAGATCTCAGCGGCTACCCACCCGTACTCTGGGTGAAGCGCGTCGACATCCTGACCGAGTGTAAGGGATTTACAAGCAGGGATAGTATCTTTAGTAGCGGGAGTGTTTAGTACCCGGTACTCTTCGTCTGAGTAACGAATCTTCCATCCTTTTCCTTGCAGATATTTTGCGACTCCCTCGTGGTCTTCCTCAGCTACGAGTCTCGAAACTGTGATGATCTCATCGTAGGAGTCGGCCTTGATGGCATACTGCAGAGCAGCCCGGAAGGCCAGGCTCCTCTGCATCTTGTACGGTAGAAACATCATTTACCCTTTTTAGTTTTGGCTGTGGATGTAACAGCTACTAAGGTGGTAGACGCAGACATCTCTACAATCTTTTGGATTAGGGGAACGCCTTCAGGGTGTGCCTCTAAGTGAGTACATACTTTGTCAAGGATACCTGAGGCAACAGTATTGACCTCACATGTAGTGATGCCTCGTAGTTGATCGAGAGGAACGCTGTCCATCTTAATGACCAGGTCTCCTTTAGCATTTGTTGCGATAGGTAAAGTGTAGTCCGCAAGAGAATCGAGGAGCTCTTGGCCATCCAAGATTTCAGAGATTGCTTTATTCTTACTCACGACTTTAGGAGCTTCTTCACCGAGGAAGTCCACCAACTCTTGTTGCAGATCATCAGCTACTGTGACTGAAGGGGTCTTGACCTGGAACTGCACGAACTCCCCGGTCTCTGATGCCGAGGACTTGTCGATGACGGGGATCTTGTAAGTGGTGATAGCTTCTCCCTTCTGTAAGTCCTCGTCGAAGATTTTCTTCAGGGACTCTTGGATCAGGGCACCCATCTCTTTGAGTTGGAGTTCAGCTTGTTGCAGTTGTTTGTATACACGGGAATACTCAGTGCAGGCCAGAGAGAGTTCTTCATTGCGGATAATCTTTTGTGCCATGTTAGGCTCCTTGTTTTCATTAGTAAAAAGAGGGGAGTTGCCTCCCCTCTTGATCGTTACATGCGAGATGTGACCCGGGCCAGGAAGTTAGCCATGATACTGGCAGAAGACATGGTGTCGTTCAACAGCACGTACTTACCATCACCATAGGCTTTCTTACCGAAATCATCATCGAATCCTCCTTCGATAGATACCCCGTAGACGGACAAGCCGTTCTTACGAAGCATCTTACATACGGAGTCCATGTGCTCGGCAGCGGTATCTCCTCCATACCCGTGAGAGTTGGGGCTACCGTCAGAGAGGACGAACATCACACGGTAGTCATCTTCTGGAGAAGCATCGATGGCTCGAAGGCCTGCGTGCTTCATGGCGTGACCATCGCAGTTGTTACTCCGAGCTCGAACAAACCGAAGTTTCTTCTCGTCAGAGCAAGTGGGTGTGAGGTACTCCAGGAGGTAGACGTGACCGTGTGCCGAGGTTACGCCTGGGTATCGGATACTGTCTGCGGTGTGGCCGTAGACTAGTATCTTAATACCCTTGACCTGACGCATGGCTTGCACCATGGCTACAGCCACCTTCCGAGCCGAGGCATATCGGCTGTTGTGACCCATAGATCCAGACTCGTCAAGAAGGATACACACGGTAACTTTCTTGATGTCGGGCTCTTCACGTCGGCAGAAGAGTGTGTCGGTGTATGCCAACTTATGTAACCCACCTTCATCAAGGTCGCCAGACCGTAGACCGTAGTCGTACTGCTGTGACTCGACGTTGCGGAACATGAAGGCGGACACGAATTTGTCTGCTACCCGTTTCATCTCAGCCCATTCCTTCTGGAACTCACTTACGGACATGCCGCCTGACTTCTCCTTCTCAGGATCAAGGAAGTGGATAGTAGGTTGGACAGAGTTACCATCACTAGATCGTACAGTGTGGTCGTACTCTTCAGTACGCTTATCACTGACTGCATCCAACGAGGCGTAAGACTGCTCACCCTCAATCTCTTCCGTACCCATCATGGTTCCGTCCATGGATCCGGTACCGCCTCCTCCGTTAGGTCCTGAGGACTTAGGAGAGTTCTGCCCCTCTTTGACTAGGAGTTCTGCAAGCTCTTTGGCTCTGGTGAACCGCTCGGCAGCCGGTGCAGTCTCCAAGTTGAAGGTTGCCTCGATGATCTCAGGGCTCGTATCATCAGGGTAGTCCAGCAGCATGAAGTCCCCGTGAGCAAGGTTCCGCCCGATCAACTCACCAAGACCTCCTTTAGGGTCAGTCACGATTTGTTGAACGAGAGTCTTCTTGAGTTCTTCGAGGGCCTCACCTTCCTCCTCACCAGTGATGTGAGTAAGGCCACGCTTGAGACTGTATGTCCGACTGTAGTCGTTACAGTAGTCTCGGAATCCTGCCCAGTCTTCTAGGAGGTTACGTCGGGCTGCACCCATAGCCGCACACTCCCAGAGGTACCGAGCGGTGTCGATCACACCATCGTCAGACTCCGGCTTCTTATATCGCTCGAAGTCTCGCTCGTCCTTATCCATGAACATCTGGCTGAAGATCAGAGAGCGACCTTGCAGAGAGTTGTTCTTGATGTTGTCGCCGTGAGCAGCGATAGCTTCCTTGGGATCAAGGACCATGATCCCTTTAGAGAGATCTGATCTCTGCGTAGTGGTATCCTCGGTGTCTTCCTTCTTCTTGGAAGGGAACTGCACGGAGATCGACATCCCTTTCAGTTGGAGGATAGCGTTAGCCGTACGGTGTACTGTACGGAGAGTACGGAGGGCTTTGTTACGGTCACCTATATCACTAGAGTAGTAACTACCGTATGAGTAGGATGAAAGGCTGGACCCCAGCGAAGACTTCTTAAAGTCCCAAGAGGACCCAGAATATCCGCCACCGTATCGGCCGCCATAGCCGTAGCTCCCACCGTAGCTCCCACCGTAGCTCCCACCGTAGCTGCTACCGTATCCTCCGCCGCCTCGCTTGCGGCTACCACCACCCCCGCCGTAGCCATAGCCGTAACTGCCGTAGCCCCAATCGTCGTCCTCAATACCAGAACTGAACCCGGTCTTAGGAGTAACCTTACCCACCTTACCAGTCTTGGGTTGGGAGTCTGCCTCTACTTCTTTAAGCCAATCCTCTTCATCAGCTTTGTCTTTTTTCCACCAGCTCATAGCGGACCTCTTTTCTAGAATTAGTAAGTGTAGGATTACTTAGCGCGGTGCTTGTCCCACAACTCAATGACTTGGGAGATGGATACTCCTGCATTGAGGGCGTCACTAAGGACTTCTTTCAAAGGCGCCCCACCCATTGCCAGGGCTCGCACTCGATCTGTCATGGCGAATGCGGGGTTAGGGGATACATTCATCATCAGGAACTGATCAGGGATACTGAGAACCTGAGGTGTAAACAATGCCGGACCAGAGATAGGAACTTCTGCAGGTGTTTCTGCAGAGACAGGAGCAGTTGATCCAGGAACAGTTGATCCAGGAGTTGGGCTGGGTGCAACAGCAGGTAGAGGGCTACCCGCCGTATTCATGATGTCTAAGATGTGCCCCAAGAACTTCAGAGCATTCACAGCATCTTCCCGAAGAGGCTTGAACTGATCCTCAGTCATGTGCCGGGACATAAAAAAGACAGCCTCACCGGCTGTCGCGATTCCTGCAGAGAGATCCTTGACTGCACCTGGGTGCTCCTTAAGGTACTCTTCCATAGCTGCGTGTGCATTCATGTGCTTGTCCTTTGTAATATTAGTAGAGCGAAACTTCTTAGCCCTTCAGTAGGGCTAGGTTACTTAGGGAGACTGGCCCCTCCAGTCCCTCAATCTTTTTGCACGGCTGAATACTTGAACTTAATTCAGCGGGATGGAGAATATGCATTAGGGAGCGCATCATCGTGGAAGTCCAATTAGCGGGGTCAACAATACGATACCCTTTTACTATCTTCTCGGCAACCGTTCTGGGAAATTCTCTGACTGGTATATTAGTGTGCTGTGGTAGAGGGCGAGCACCGTTGCGACAAGAGTAACAGTTAAATACACCCCCGTCAGCAATTAATACGTAGAGTTTGTCGCTACTCCCGTTGTCATTGTGGAGCACCGTGTATTCTCTTTCCACGTTATCCTCCTAAGATGAGCTTAGTAAGCTTCTTGACGAACTCTGCCGCGAAGGCCTTGGGTTGACGGGGGTCTACAAGTACTGAGGCTTCTCTACCGAATAGGTAGGATAGATCCTCGTCGATACCGAATCCGAACAGGTAGACACCTTTAGCTCTTGCAGCAGCCACGTCTTTCTTATACCCTATCGTACTGAGTCTGTCCCATGTACTGTTACCAGTACAGATATGACCGTCGCCGATATGGAATAAGATCTTCACCTCTTCACGTCTTGCCATTAAGCGAGGCAAGGCAATCCTTAAGGCATCGTAGTCACAGTTATGCCCCGTGTTTTGAGGCCACATAGCTTTGTACGGGACTGTCCGAGACTCCTCAAAGGTTTTGATAAGGTGGAAAGTCATAGGCTCATCCCGGGTGTTAGCCGAGCATCCCCCAACGCTACTATGGGCAACACCAGTAAAACCTAGCGACTCCCATGGGATGCGCATTTGATCTAAGAGCTCCCCAAGCCCCAGTAGGATTGCTTCAGACACCGCAGCCTTGGATCCGTTATACTCTCCATCCCCCATAGATCCTGAGTGGTCCATAAGGATAGAGACAGCTGTTGACTTGATGCGTCCCTCAAGGTCGCGCTTCCAAACAGCTGGCGGGGTTCCGGGCTTAGTGCACTTGGTCTTGAAGAGAGTAGGGGCGTCAAGAGTCTTGCCCTTGGTCAACCCTCTCTGCTGCTTAGGAGTACGGCGACCCATGAAAAGCGACCGCAACTTAAAGCCTTCGGACCCGAACAGTGCTCGCCCTTCTTTGAGGCGTCTGTCTGCTCGGCTCAGGTTGGAAGCTGTCTTAGGGACTACCAGGAACTCATCCTTAACTCGAGGGTCGACAAAGTACTCATTAGAGTGAGTAGCCCACTTGTTGAGTTTGTCGAGCATCTCATCAGACATGAGTTTAGGTGGCGCTTTATCTGCAGTGTTAAGTAATTCCTCCATAGCTTTGTCAGCTTTGTCAGCGGCAGACTTACGGCTACCTGCTGAGGAGGCCTTGGCTTCCTTGGACTTGGTAGGTTTTGTTTCCATCAGATCTTCGAAGTGAGTATCTGATGAGGAGCCTTTAACCTCTTTGGGCCCAGTTGCTTTGTCAGAGTCCCCAGTCCCATGCTTACCGCCTTGGGACTTAGAGACTTTGACGACGTCGTCGAATGACCATTTTTCTAAAGGCATGTTACTTCTCCTTCCCCAGTAGCTCCAGGACTTTTTCTTCTGAGATCTCTTCGACCACAGGATCTCCAGAGTCAAAGGACTTGACACGACCGTAACGGTTAGTGCCGACTAACCGAACGATGTCACCTGAGGACAAAGGCTTGACGGGTTTACCTTTTGATTTACTTTCAGACTTACTGCCAGAACCGGATCCTTCTCCTTCACCTTCACCTTCACCTTCACCCTCACCGTCACCTTCACCTTCACCCTCACCCTCTCCTTCACCCTCACCCTCACCCTCGCCTTCGCCTTCACCCTCACCCTCTCCTTCACCTTCACCCTCACCGTCACCTTCACCTTCACCCTCACCGTCACCTTCGCCCTCACCTTCGCCTTCACCCTCACCTTCGCCTTCACCCTCACCTTCACCTTCGCCTTCACCCTCTCCTTCACCCTCTCCTTCACCTTCGCCTTCACCCTCTCCTTCACCCTCTCCTTCACCTTCGCCTTCTTCAGGATCTTCAGGCTCTTCAGCGTCGATGTCAAAGTTATCAAGGATATCCAAAGCTGCTTCGAAGACTAGGTCCTCGTCGTCAGGGGTTGCAAGGATCTTCTTTTCCCAGGGGAGGAACTTATCTTTCCAGTAGACTCTGGCGTCAGGACTGATAGCGGGGAAGTCTCCGGGGTTGATTGCCAGTCCTTCTTCTTTCCACTGGAGGGTGCGAGAGTGGATGTATGAGAACATAGCGGCTTGGATAAGATCCGGTCCTTGGATCTTACCCTTACGCTCTCTAGTATCCATTACAAAGAACTCGTGCTCGGTACCGGCATACCCTGGGTTCTTCTGCAGAAAGAGATAGTCGATGCGAATGTCTTCGAATAAGTTCGCTAGGAACTTGAAGGCATTGATCCGACGTTTATCACCAAGCGTCTTGGACTTAGAGGAGATCTTAGCAATCACTCGTTTTGAGTAATGAACGTGGCTGATTTCATGGTAGAGGCTCTTCTCCGCCATGAGGCGGACATGGTCAGGGGCGTCATCAGGCACGTCAACAACTTGCACTTTCTCGCCATCAGTCTTGGCCTGAGCTCCAAAGCTAACGTCCACATTACCGATAGCCGCGGCTAATCGGCGTAAGTGCGTACGGTTAATATGGTCTGTACTCATTTAAGCATCTCCTGCTTTGCTTTGTTAGTAAGCTCAATCTCTTCAGGGAGAAGAGGGATCCACTCTTTAGTCCCTAGGAAACCCTTACCTCGGTATGTATCCAGGATCTCTAGAGTAGCTCCGCCTCGGGTAGCTGTAAGTAGCGGGCGGGTGTAGTGCGTCTTTGCATAGTGCAGGAAGAAAGCGTCACGAACTGCTTGACCCAAGAAGTTGTAAGCGTAAGAGCGGTAGTCCTTCACCTCGTACTCGACCACAATCCCGCGGGTCGTAGTAACCTTAACTACACTACGACTAGTGAAGTAGGAGGTAAAGGCGATTTCTGTAGGGTCAAAGGTAGCGGTTGGAGGGAGATTAATATCTTCGGATAAGAGGCAACGGTTTCTTTCAAGCATTGTAAGTTCCTTGGTTTTATTAGTAAGGGAGTTATAGTCTAGAGACTCAAACCTAAGGCTGCTCTGAGAATAAAGACTAATCCTACAGCTGCGCAAGTCACGAATAGTGCCACAGCGGTAACTCTCCACATCTGATCCTGCAAAGAGAGGGTCTTAGAAGCATCCTCTTTAGTATCGGAATCCGTCTGCTCCTCTTCCTCACAGTTAGGGAAAGCAATCCAGATCTTCAGATAGATCAGGGAGAGAAGGATGGTGATTAACCCCAGGAGATGGACACTGGGCTGAGAGTCTCCGAAGATTAAGTTACCGGCCATGTAAGATACTGCGGAGACGATAGATCCTGTAGCAATAAGCACGGGGTAGGCAACACCTTTAAGCATTTTTGAACCTCTTCTGTTTTTTAATTAGTAAGGTTAAAGGCTCACACTCTGCGAGCCTATTTGAGAATTACGAAGGCCACGGCTAGCGCTACTAGGGTGATCGCCATGATTAAAAAGAATACAGGGCTAGAGTCCTGGTGTTCTTCGGGCGGATGTTCCTTAAGGAATTGTGCGTAGATCTCGTGGTTTCTCTTATCTCGCTCTTCCTCTTCGGCCATTCGACGTTCCTCTCTTATGGCGTCGGCCTCGAGTATGGCTTCGACCATTGCTTTTTTGATCTCGTCCTTGTCCATCTTGTTCCTCAATAGGCTTGCTTAGTAAGTTTCGGGCCTTGATAAAGTCCCGGATTATACTCCACCCATTAGAATCATTCTTCTTAGGGATAGGAAGTTTGCTCCCGATATTCACAAGATTCTTCCCGCAGGATTGACAGCGTAAGGGTTCCGATTCTTTGAGTACGTAGGACCGTACGTACATGGAACGTCGAGCCACTTGACAGTCGGCGCATACATAGTTAAAGCTATGCATGTTGTTATCCTAACTGGTGAAGGTTAGTAAGGGTCAGAGTACCTAGAGAACCTATAGAAGGGGGAGCGACGGCAAAAAAATGTTTCCTATACTTCTCGAGGATAGGAGGTAGAGGATCCAGACACTCAATCCAGTTAAGGGAGACGGCGACTAATAGGTCTCGAGATACTTTGTCTGGCCAGATTTTTTTAGGCTTCATCTGGATGTAGCAAATCGCTGCTTTACCATAGCCAGAAACATGGATTTGCTTATCAAGAGGCAGGTAGGTTTCTAGCCCATCTAGTTCATCGAGCCTAGGATCCCAACCATTTTCTTGGGGGACATGGGGTTTACGGATTCGGATTCTCATTTCATCTCCTTAGAATTTGCAGCCGTGTTTCTTCTCAAAGGCAGTGATTTCTGGAGTGAGATATTTGCTGATAGGACGAACTGTGTTTCCATAGTCGTACTCTTTACTTCGTCGCGGGTTGAAACTGAATGCTGAGGCATCAGAATCCAGTAGACAAAGAGACGGAGTTGTCTTAGGGTTGTGCCGACTATCCATCAGGTAAGGAGTTATTGCCTTCATGATATTGGATACGATAGTCTCGGGAGGTGTACCCTTAAACTGATCCCTTAGATCGGTAAGAAACTTCTCTAGGAACTCAGCGTCTACAGTGGGAGAGGTATCATAGCAAAAAGCCTCCTCCAGTGTGTCATACACCTCCTTAGCCTTCCCTGTCGCTGCGTGAAAGGTTACTATCCCCTCAACCATATCCCCGTTTAGGAAGTCTTCAAAGAAGTCAGTGAGACCCCGTATGTTCTTAGGAGAGATCTTTATAAGGAAGGAGATATCTCGGCCTAGTGTAAAAATCACAGCTCCGAATAACTCTAACAGTTGCAAAGCTTCGTGAGGGAAGAACTCTCGTAATCCTGATTGGGCTTTTTGGTACAGTCGACAGTAATTGGACCATGCGGTCATTGCTTTTACGAAATCCCCGTTCCACCCCTGCCGACGAAATGAGATGGGATCGGCTACGTTCCCGAATAAGTTCTGCATCGAGTTGAAAAGGAAACATCTCAGGAGAGCGTCTGGGTCGAGCTCCTCCTTTGGGAAGTAAAGAAGTTTAGAGAATACTTCACTATCCATACCCTTTGCAGTCTCTACCAGGAACATTCCATCCTGAACTGTTGGTAAGTCCTCAAAGTCGTCTAGGAATTTAGCCCAAGAATCCTCGGCAGCTTTATTTACCCGAGCCACTTTTCTCTCATTCTTATGAAGACTATTCAGTTGATCCATAGCTTTTCTTAGTATGGAAAGAACCCGAACCGCATAGAGGATTTCCTCCATTGGTCTGCCCTTAGTTAAGTCTGATAGTTTCATGGTTAGCTCACAGGGTTGAAAACTTCTACTGCCTTGAAGACTTGACGAACCTTTTCCACAACCTCTTCGTTACCCATCCCCATAAAGGCTTCGGGGATAGATACGATCGGAAAGATTCCACGCTCTTGCCGATCAGCATCAGGGAGCATACGTGGTTCGACCATTGCCAGGAACCAGTAGACCTCGTAGGTCTTACCAGACCGAGAACTAGTTACGGAAGGGTTATAGTGGATAGGGTAGGGATTGACTAGGGACTTGGGGACTTGCTCGAATCCTTCTTCCCATGCTTCGCGAATAGCGGCGTCAATAGGTTCTTCACCCTCTTCCACGTGGCCTCCCGGGAACCCGAGGACCGGGCGACCTTCAGTGATCTGATCAGGGCGGGAAGTTACTCCCGCCATCTGAAGGATACCATTTCGCATGTAAGCCATAACAAGGAAGGCTGCTTTCATAGTGACCTCAGTTCATTGAGATTAGTAATGGTTATAGGCCCTAGATTCCTAGAAGGCTCTAGGAGGGTCACCTTTTTAAAGAACTTGGAGTTAGGGTGTTTCATGAACTCTTCTAAATCCTCATAAGGAAGGAGTACCTCGAGCCAGGTACTCCTTATACCCCTTGAACCACCGCGTGCTTCAAGGGCTTTCAATCCAGGGTTGTCATTGAAAGAGATGGCACCGCGGTTATTGATCCTTAGTAGACCAGTACCTTCTGATGTCCGGGAGACCACATCTAAGTCGAAGTTAATAGTAGTCCCTACAAAGGGGTCAAAAGCCTTGGCCCAAGAGTAGTAGTCCCCTCCGTCCTCTTCCTCCCCACCGTCCATTAGAACTGCTTGGAGTATCATCCGCAACCTCCTCCGCCTCCGCATCCTCCTCCGCCTCCGCGTCCTCCTCCGCATCCTCCTCCGCCTCCGCCTCCGCTTTTAAAAGGGGCGGCACCTGGTCGCACCTTCGTAGCTAACCCTTTGGCCTTAGGAGGGTCTACAAACCCTAGACTCTTAAGGTACTTCTCAACAAAGGAGTCCATCCGTTCAGCAATTAGCTCATCTAATAGATCATCCTCATCCTCATCCTCGATTTCCTTACAGGAGTTAGCGTCAAGGGAACCTGAGACAATGGCCTGTAGGAATTGCCCTGGTGCTGACTTCATGAGATCTTCCATGGATGACATAGGTAGAACAAACAGTGTTTCCATACCCAAAGAAATAACCAGATCAGGGCCGGGGATTTCAATACCTGGTGGAGACACATAACGTACCGACGATGCCCCAGACTTAGCGAAGAGGTTTCTGCACAACTCCTCGGTACGGATATCGAACTTATGAGGAGGGTTATCGGACATGGACATAAGACAAACTCCGTAGGGGAAAGCCTTTACCCGTTTACCACCGGCGATCAGCGGGCCCTCCCAGGCACCGCAACCCATCGTAGAACCAGTGAACTTAAACTTCTCTGCAATCTTTCTTGCAATACCCTGAACAGCTTCTACTGTCTTCTCGAAGTCTCCTGTCAAAGTATGTACGAGATTGACAATGGATCTGGTGAAGCTAAGAGTACTATCAGGTAGGGGGGTATCTGGTTGGTACTGATAAGATAGAGCAGGGCTGTGAGAGTCTGTAAGGTACTTATGATACAGGTTACCCAATGCAGCACCAATCAGTTCAATCAGTTTCTCTTGATCCTTGGTCATTGGTTCCACCTTAGGAGCTGCAGAGGCCTTGGGCGCCTTAGGAGAAGGAGCCTCCTCCAGGTCAGACATCCAGTCAGGTGTTTCCTCTACTGTACCTTCGGGTACCCAGAACCCTACAGGGTCTTGATCCTTTGCCAGAAGTAAATGAGATTTAGGATCCCATCCTGTAGTAAGGTCACCGCTAGGTTGAAGTACTGTTTCATATACTCCTTCCCCGCCGGCTTCCTTAATCTTGGAGGGCTCTACCTCCGAGTACTTAAAGGAAAGACGCAGGCCCTTGTACATAAACTCCTCACTCCAGCAGACAGGGCATCCGCCTTTAGTACCCTTGCGAGTCTTTCGCATCTCTTCGTGGGCAGGGATCGGATCCATGATGCCAGACTCGATCCGGAACTGCAGGGAGTTTGCTCCGACCATTCGAGCCCAGGTAGCAAACTCATTCATATCTCCACGGAGATTGACCCCGTCAGTAACAGCATTGATCTGGACAGGGATACCAATAGCATCCAGTTCTGAGATAAGGTTTTCAATCTGATCTGTAGAGAGCTGCTTGCTCCCAAACACTTTGTCATTCTCGCTGTCAATATAATGATGACGGCTGATGTTTACATAATCCACAATGCCTTTGATCTCATCAATTCTCTTTAAGAGATTGATGCCGTTAGTAGTTAAGACGATGTGGTTGAACCGATCTCTTAGTACAGACAGCTGACTCATCAGCGGTGTGAAAGCAGGAGAGAGCGTGGGCTCTGCTCCTGAGATACTGATTCGACCAAAGTCTTGAGGCAGGTTGAAGGCAATGTATGCAGCCCTTACTGCATACTGAGCTGGATTCATTTCAGATGATTTGTCCCGGGTCCAGTAGCAGAACTTACAGGCAGCATTGCATCCGCCAGGTAGTACTAATGTGTAGTTAGGGAAACCATCTTTACGTACTGGAAGGGTGATCATGGTTGCTCCTAGATTTTGTATTCTGTGGGATCAATGTAGTGTTCAGGCTTGATCAGGCCTTCCTCAATGAGAAGGCGTAAGCCCAGTGGATCGGGATCTAGTTTATGATATCCTCGAGGGCCTGAGAAGCAGCGGCTTGCGTGTAGCATCCAGGCTCCGAGGCTTCCCTGAGGAGGGAGATGGTAGGGTCGGTTCTCAGGCCATTCTTCGGTCTTGTTGATATAGGATCTCAGTACCCCTCGTGCTCGATCCACACAGCATGCTCCACCGAAGATAGCGGCTGTGGTTTCCTGGAGGATATTCTCTGCGGCATCAAGTTTAAGGTAGAGTTCATTGACCCCGAACTCACGGCACAGGGATTCCATTGCTTCACCGAAGTTGTACTGGATCATCCAGATCTGGTCTGCGTCGAAGAAGGACTTCATATCATCGGTGCGGGAACTCATGTGGTGCTTGATGAGTTCCTTGAACAAGATAGTCAGATCGCTTTCTTCTTTGTTGCTTACAATGGCTTCCATGATGGCCTTAAGGTTTTCTTGGAATTGATCTTTATTTTCCATAGTAACGCTCCTATAGTTTCGGTGGAAGAGATTCGCGGTGCCGGCGCATCATCTCCTGGTGTCTTGGGCTTTTGTATTCTTCTTCAGTAATGCCAAGTAAACGGCATTGCGATTCCATGTTTACCCGGCGATCGATCTCCATCAAGTCCTCTTCAGTGTAGGACTTAGGGACGATCATTAAGTAGTATCCTTTACGGCGGATGATTGCCTTAACAGAAGCGGGGTCCGTTTTGAATAGGGACTCAGTAGAGTCGTCCAGGAAAGGCGCCCATCCGATAGACTTACCGTGGTTACGGACCTCGACCCCTCCTGCGTCTGCTAGGAATCGCACGCGACCACCTAGCTCCCATTGTTTATAAAAGTCGCTCATAGTTTGCTCCAAAAGGAGTGGGGGAGTTGCCTCCCCCACTTAGTTGTTAGCGAAGCTTGTTTCGAACGAGAGTAAGCAGGGTGGGTCGCACCTCTGTAGGAAACTCGTTGACAAAGGTCAGCTCCGCAATCTTCTCAGGCTTGAGACCCAGCTTCTGTTCTTGGTTGGCTACAATAGCTTGGGCCATACCAATCAAGTGAGCAGTTGACACAGGCGATGAAGCCTCGGCCAAGAACTTAGAGGTGCGAGTCTCGGCGCCAATAGCAGCTAGAGCCTCTGCCTCTGCCTTACCGATGCCTGTCTTACGCTGAAGTAGGTCAGCTTCTTCGCGAGGTTTCAGGTAGGGCACGTCGTACTTGATCACGAAGCGACGCAGCAAGGCCTTATTCATTACCTCAGTACCTACAAACAAGTGAGAGTTCTCACCGCTGCCATTGGTGTTAGAGGTAGCGATCACCATGAACCCTGGGTGTTTGATGACCTGGCGCACATGGCCTTGAGCTACTGCTGTATACTCAGGAGAGTCGTCGAGCAGTGGGAAGAGGTGGAAGCTCTTGTCAGGGTTGAGACTGTCAATCTCCTCAAGGATTACAGCCCAGCCGTTGATCGCAGCTTCGATCATCACACCCCATTGGAAGGAGAAGCCCGACTCAGAGGTGGGGTCTGTGACTGTGGATCCAATGAGCTCTTCCGAGTCCATACCCTTGGAGCACTGTACACGGACGTAAGTCTTGCCAGCCTCTTCAAGGATGTATCGGGCGATGGTAGACTTCCCAGACCCTGTGCCACCGAAGAGTTGAACGTGAGTCCGGCAGCCTGCATCGGACATTGCCATAGCGAGTTCAATAGTCTCACGCATTCCTTTGTCAATGATAACACAGGACTTGTCTGAGAAGGAGGACTCCTTACGAGTGGCTACTAGTGTAGGAGAAACCGATCCACGGAGAGCTTCGATGCAAGAGACGAGTTGAGCGGTAGCTTGTACAGAATTAGACATACTGTATCCTTTTGTTTTGATTAGTAAGTTGTTGGTTGTTCCTCGAGCTCGTTACCTTCCCAGTCAAAGACCGCGAACAGTTCTCCCCCGAAAGGGTAGTCCACCTGAACCTTAATGACCACCCAGTACCAAAGGACATCCTTGTGTTCAAAGTCGGTGTTGTCGAGGATCCACTCTTTCACTTTTTCCATAGACGAACCCAAGAAGCAGTGGGGATCTTCCGTAACGGCATTCCCCTTACGTCTCTCTACCATGTATAAGGTGGACATATGGAACCTTGTTTTGATTAGTAAGTTGCTGAGGATTGGTTCTTTAGGAATGAGTCGAAGAACCTTGGAGGCTTGACTAGCAAGTCCTCTCTGCTTAGTATTTTAAAGGCGTTGTGAGCGCTAATCGAAAGAGCATCAATAGGCTTACCTGCTTCGGGGTTAGCCCTGATGTTCTCTGTACCCATACACTCTAAGGATAGGACGCAAGGGTCTGGACCATCTCCCCATCTACGGATACTAGGACTAGGTGCCGAGGGAATTCTCCAGGCAAAGAACCGAAGGGAATCCACATAGGCTCTAATCGTATCCTCGTTATTACCTGAATCACAGGTGAAGAAGTTAGAACCATACTCTCCACCCCACTTAGAGGACATGTAGGATCTAGTCAGGAGGCGACCTAGAAACCTCAGTTCCCGGGTAGACCTTAAGAATTCGACGGCCTCGGGTTTCAACTTAATGACAGTGTCTCCATAGGTTCCGATTACTTCTCCTTCAGAGAAGCAGTTAGAACCTAATGGATGAGTGTCGTAGTACGTGAATTTTTCCATATTAGTACCCGATCCGGTACTCGGCGGGCCTCCACTTGGCTGATGTGAAGGCTTCGCGTCGGGCTTGTGGGTTGATAACGACTCCACTCTCTGTATGCTCAGTGGTGTAAGTCGTCAGTGATTCCGCAGCGAGAACCCGACGAGCAAAGTCCGAGGGGTTCTTCCATGCGTCAGATGTAGCAATGCGGCAGGTGACCACTTTGTCCTTGTAGCCTGTAGTCAGGTCACAGGTAACAAAGTCTTGGGTCACTGCCTGCACTTCAAAGACTCTTTCAAGTGGGTGTTTCATTTTGTATCTCGTATGAGAATTAGTAAGGAGGGCTATTCGGAGCCCTCCTGTTACTTCCAAGCCTCAAGCATCCGTTCAAGGATTCCTTGCTGCGTTGTCTTGGATAGGTCTTTGTCCACCCGCTTTTTGTTTTGGTGCTCTTGGATGGCAAAGCGATCGATACTGCGGCGTTGTTCGTATGTTGAGTTCATGTCTTCTACTTTCACTTTAAAATACCTTGACGGCGCATGTGGTGGAGGGCTGTCACCGAGGCTTCATAATGATGAGCCTTGATGCTGCCCCAGGTTTCTGGAACGCATTCGCTATCCCAGATGAAAAGCTTTGTACTCTTCCCGCTTTTCTTGAACAGGTCTGAGTACACAAGCAAGGTTACTGGAGGGAGTGTAGAGTCCTTGGGCTTTACTTCCCATCCCCAAACCCCAAACCCTTCAGAGTCCTTGAACGGAGGGAGCCCCCATTCTTTAGGAGCAGATAGGATACCAAACTCCTTATCGAGCTCCTGGGTTTGATCCTCAGAAAGAGGCCAGCCATTAGCGCCTCGGAATTGAAGGTACTTTTTGTTATCAACAACAGTTGCGGTTCCGGATAGGGCTTTCATCTTTACTCCTTACTTGACTTAGTATCTTCAACGATCTTGATTTTGTAACCAAGAATACTCTGAAGTTCAGAGACACTCATCTCTTTCACTTCCCCCTCTTTAAGCCATGCTTTCTTGAAGTACTGGATGGCGTCTCGATTCTGCTTTAAAGCAGCTTCTTGAACTGTCTCTGATCAAATATCTCTTTCGATCTTGACATTAGCTTTCTAATATCCATGATGGACTCCCAAATTTTTTAGTAAAAAGAAGGGGGAGATTTCTCTCCCCCTGAGGATACTTACTTGGCACCCAAATCAAACTTGCCCTTGATGAGCTGTAAGACTTGGAAGCGCTCAGAGTCCGCACCGCCCTCATTCGAGAAGTGGTTGGCGAGCGAGAAGGTAAGAGTAGAAGGTCCGGCAGCGATCAAGTCCTCAGCCGCAGTGATCAACTGACGAGTTGAAACACTGGTACTGAAGGTCGCATCAACGCCAGCACCTGAACTCTTCTGGCGAATGGTGTCCGCAATCTGCACCAACTTGCGGGCAGTCTTCTCGTCAATACCTGTACGCTCTTGGAGTAGAGCGGTCTCTTCAACCTCAGCCAAGTATGTGAACTCGACGATGCGACGGAAGCGGTCACGAAGAGCGGCGTCCATTGCAGAAGTACCAGTGTAGCGGGAACCCTCGTTGGCAGAAGCCACGAAGACCACACCAGGACCGACTTCAACGGTCTCTTTCAACTCTTCCAGATAGGTGAAGCGACGATCGTCCAAGAGTGGAAGCAGTGTGTTCATGACCGAGGGAGGAACACGGTTTGCCTCATCCAAGACAATCACCACGTTACCCTTCTGCATGGCGCGGACGAATCCTGAGAGCACCCACTTGATGGTACCGTTCTCAAGAGTCTTGTAACCAAACCAATCGCGTGGCTCGCGGAGGTTGGCACAGTCCATAACCAAGACAGGCATTCCATGCATCGCTGCATACTGAATTGCGGCTTCAGTCTTACCGCAACCATGGGGCCCCTTGAACATCACGTTCTGAGGCTTGTGTTGGCGACCTGCATCAATCACTGCGAACAATGTCTTAGTATCATCATGCAAGCGGTAGGTAGGATCCACCACAGGGTAGAAGACACCAGGCAAAGATTCGTCAGAGTGATCCGAAGAGACTTCCTTGAAGACTGCTGCAACAGGCGCAGGCGCTGGAGTGGCTGCTTCAGGTGTGGCAGGGACTGGAGTGACTGCTTCAGGCGCAGTCGGTGCTGGCGCTGGAGCAGGAGCTGGCGTAGGCGCCGCTGCACCAGCAGGAGCAGGACAGGGTGTAAGGAAGTCATTCAGGTTGCGTGGTGGCTGAGACCAGCAGGGACCTGAGTAGATAACCTTAGCGGCTTCTTCCAATGCTGCAGCGTCCAATCGTTTGGGATTGAGGACCTCGATCTGCTCAGCACTGAGAGACTCGACCCAAGATTTCATACCAGGGTAGGACATCAGAGGGGCAGCGCTGGCCATCATACTGGCAGCCAAGTTGGTTTGCACCGAACGAGGAGCTGCCAGGATCTTAGCGTCAACCTTGAGCTTAGCGGCCAAGATTTTTGCGAAGGAGGAAACGAAAGTGTTAGCAGCGGTGGTAGTAGCTGTAGTCATAAAAACCTCGATGGGTTAAGATTAGTAAGGTTAGTAAGTCTTTGATTTAGTAGGCGAGAATTAGAAGCGATTCCATTGGGCGAGTTGAGCCCGCATTTCCGCTTTGAGGTCTTCCTCCATCTGCTCCTCTGGAGTGAGGACACGAGGAGGATTCTCTCCGAAGAGTTTAGGATCTTCTTTGATCCCCAAGGCCCGGAAGAGAACGCCTGCTGCAGAGGTCATAGGGTCCTGGAACTCGGCGGGGAGGCCACCCTTCTTGAACTTTGCTCCAGGTTTGTACGATACTTCGCAGGAACCCTTGTCAGTGGAGATGACTACGGTGTAGTCTCCGAGGATGAGTTCCACAACTTCCTCGTCTGGGTTGCCACTGACCTTGGCCTTACCGTCAAACCGCACACCGTGGGCAACAGTGAGATCAAATTTCTTGACAGCCTCTGCCATGTGGGCTTTGACCTGCTCCGCGATATGAGCAGGCAGCTTGGAGATTGAGAAGGTCTCCTTTTCGCTGTACTCAAGGCAGCTGTCAGGATTTAATACCCAGGCATTATTCCCATCCACCTTAGCCAGGTATCCGTCATCCGTGACTCGGACGGTATCACCAAAGGCATAGTTCATGGCTTGCTCGAAGTCCGGCGCCGCCCGAAGATTCATGGCCGCAGGAGTCTTGTTGCCAGAGGAGTCTGTCTTGAGGTGTCGGTTCTCGAACTTATTCATACCCCAGCCCTTGGTCATCAAAGACAACAGAAGAGCGTGAGCATAAGCCGAACCCTCGCCACATTTTACAAGGGTGCGTACTGAGGATCCGTCAGGGTTCGACCAAGACAGAGTAGTCACTCCGCTGCTGTCCGTAGACAGCATCAAGTAATTGTCAGTCTTGGTCTTGGCCTCGCTACGGTTATCGTAGGGGTTGACGGGGAATGAATCCAACACCGCCTCGATCTGGGATCGAGTATCCTCAGGGAGAGCAAGGAGATAGGTGGATGCTGCAGCAGCAGGAAGGGTGATGGCATTGAACTTGGACATAGTTACTCCGTGTAAAGATTAGTAAGCCCACTTCTTACTTACGCTTGAAGTGGAGGGGGTTAAAGGTGAAGGACAGAGGCTTCCCAGTAGGGAGTTTAACCAGCGCACGGATGATATCCATTTGCCAGTTAGAGGCCGATTGACTTCCACCTGTGGCGAAGAGAGCTCGGTCCACAACATCTAGTGTAGGGAACCGACCGTCCGCCAGTACAACCATAGACTCCCCGTACTCGGGGTACTTGGTTCTCGCAAACTCTTTCCGGCGATACTCGAGCTCTGTACCAGGGGTGAAAGGATCTCGATGATAATCGATCGAAGAAGCTGCCAACTCCTTAATAAAGACGCTGGCATCTGCTACTTCCAACTTACTGGCTTCCTGAAAGTGTGAACTACTTGCCAGGAAGTAGACATCTCGATCATCCTCACTGTCCCAGACTCCTACCACGATGTCACAAAGCTCGCAAGCTCGTGGGGTGTTCATGAGCTCGGTAGTGATGTTCGGGAATGGCTCACGAAGAACCCGGGCGACAAAGCAAGGCTTAGGCTTGTCGCGTTCGTTATTCACATAAGTGATAGGGTAAGGACCTTGGGGGATAGGGACAATGATTGTGCCTGCAGGAAATTCTTTTTCAGAAGGAGGAGTGTACTCAGCGTACAGATCCATGACGGTTTTGGTACGAAGATCCAGGAGTGTTTTGAAACCACTCATTTGCGGGCTCCTTTATTTTTATTAGTAGGGCGAGGGAAGATCTCGCGGTTGATATTGCGAAGAGCAATGCTAAGGCGATCAGCTTCGCGTTCTGCTTGACGAAGCACAGCCATGTCTGTACAGGAGCTGCGGACTTCTTTCTTCTTGGGATCGAAGATCTGGTCGAGAGCCGAGCCCTCTTTCCAGAGGTATCCCCAAGGGTAATCCAGGAGGGGGTCTGTGCATTCCTTCACCAAGGGCAAGCGCTTCTCATCAGGAAGCTTGGCGAGCTTAGGACCGATAGCGGCCCAGGAAGAAACCATTGCCCGGAGCATGATGCCTAACTTGATGTGTACTCCCTGACGTTGGGCCAAGGCTTGACCAGAGTTGAGGCCTTTCTTAGTGGGCTTCTTGGAAACAGAGTCAGTCTTTTGTGCTTTTGCTTTTGCCATGATAGGCTCCTTTGATTTGATTAGTAATTACTCGTCGAACAAATCCAACTGGGCTCGCTTCTCTTGAGGAGTGAGCTCGTTGAAATGCTTACGAGGATTGCCACATAAGTGACAGGAGCAAGCAGCTCCGTGGACAGCAGCATTCTTGCCGATGTCACGAGGAGTTAGTTCCTCATCGGAGTGTATGGCTAGCTTTTTAGCGGCTCGCTTTTTGGCACGATGCTCATTGGCGCGATTCTCAGCTCTCGACATAATGTTTTCCTGGATATTGATTGTACTTGCGGATCTTTTCGGAGATCTCCGCATAGGTGTTGATGAGATCAGTATCTTCTTTGGAGTCTGATGGAGTTCTGTTGTTTTCTAATAGAAAGATCCACCGTGCAATACTGAGGTCTTCCGCATCAGGCTTGTCAAAGAAGTGCTCACCGGGACCGAAGTTGGCCTCGACAGACCAGTCAGGATCCACTGGTATGTTGAGGTAGTGGACTCGATGAAAACTCCAGGTAAACCATCGACGGGATCTTACCTCAAGCTGGACCAGCTTTTTGAAGACATCATAGCCCACTACTTTTACAGTCTCTACTGAGTAAAAGAAAGGTGTACTTTTGCGAATCAATCGTATAAGGTTAGGACTGTGTCCCCATCTTAAGTAGAGACCGATGTGCTTGGGAGTGATCTCCCCGAAGCTAAAGGAAGCCATAAGGGCTCCATGTTGATATTAGTAATTAGGTATAGAGATCAATGGCTTGTTGAAACAGAGATAGGAATTGTCCTGGTTGCGATTCTCCAGATCTTTCTTTTTCTCAATTAGGATTTGCTCAGGTACCTGAATCGATACAACTGATCCACGAGATAAGATGGTTTTCATAGCTACCTCAAAAAGAAAGAGAGGCTTAGCCTCTCTTCTTTGGTTTCATGTTAAGCTTTAAGTCAGAGTACGCTTGCTCTACTCGAACAAGAACCCAGAAGACTAAGCTGAGTATGGGAGTTAGTACTGTGCTGATGCCTTTACGTACTGACAGTGGCAGCTTCTGTAAGAGCTTCAATGGATTCGACATCTTCTTCTCCGGGTTTTGGTAGCTGTCGCTCAAGCATGATGTCCAGTTGGGTACTAAGCAGACAGTCGGCTTTCGTCAACTGGCGCTTAGAGGGTGAGTGGATCACCACCTGGTTCTTGTTTATGCGCTCAAGGAGTTCAGGGACATGGGTCGTCCAGTCATCCGTTCCATCTACTCGGGCGATGATACCCAGGCGAGGATCCGTCTCCTCGTAAATCCGCCAAGCCAGTACTTGATACTGCTTGGATTCTGTGAGCTTGTGCTCAGCATGAAACGATCCTCTCATGTGATTCATGACCACTCCCTTCGTTTGAATTAGTAAGCTACTATTTATCTGGCATTGGTTTCAAGATTTTCTTATCTAACCACTCACAGAACTTAGTCCGCGCTTCTTTTGTAGGAGCGGCTAGGCCTGAGAAGTGTCCTAGGTAAGGAGCTACGTATGCCCTTTGAAGTTTCTTAAGTACTCTCGATCGCTCTACAGTAAGAGACCCATCCTTAAACAACTCGTTAATCTTAGAGATCGACTCGAGGAGTGTGGGATCCTTTCTGACTTTAGCGTAGTGCGCCTTAGCGGCACGGACACCCGTTAGTACGATACTCTCTCTGAGGTTTTTCCGCATCTCTTTTACCTCTTTGCAACTACCTATCAAGTAGAAGAACTCCAAGGCGTCTCTCTCTTTCACCTCTACAAGACTCATTTCACGGATGACTTCGTCATGTCTTTTTCTAGCCTCTTCCGAGAATCGGAAAACAAACGTTGCATCCCACACACTTCTTGCGTCAAATCTGGCTCTTAGGTAAAGCGTAGACTCGATTCTTGTTGTGCATAGCTCTAAACCTATCCCATCACCCTCGGGTGTGCGGAGGGCGTCTTCGTCGTATCTTGAAACCTCTAACGTAGAAACAAGTCTATTGTCATAGGTCCTGCCGGAAAAAATCTCGCTTGCCATTGTGGGGTCAGTGGATACGAGGATTAGGTCGGAGGGCTTAATTCCAAGTATCCCCTTTAGCGGGATGAAGAGATACTGGTCCAAAGCATTTGCAAACTCAACGTACATGTCGGAATTAATATCTTCCATTGACATGATACTGTTGGTGAGCTCGGAAGACTTCCGTATAACCTTGTAGTCAGGGGTAGGGTCACCGAGTGTATAACCGGACCAATCATTCAATCGATTATTTGACCCAATACCGTGGGATTTCTTCCTAGTATATCCTAGCTCGACGTCAAGGAACTCCGCAATCTCTATGTCCTGCAGAAAGGACTCGTTGCGGTCTACAACTTTTAGTTCCGTTCCTGGTACTTTAGTCAGGTCTACGTTTAGTATAAACTTAGAGTAGTAGTGAAAGCTACCAGGTCCTCGGATCTCATAGTAGAAAGCATCACCTTCCTTTTCGTCTTCGCGGTGCGAGGGGCAGATCTCTCCCGAGGCGGTCACGGTGTTGTCTGTATCTCGAGTAAAGACTAGGTTCTGGAACGATAATGGTATGGGCGACTTTACGTAGAACATGCTTCCTCCAGTTCTTTTTCCAGTCGTTCTCTAGTAGACTCCTTAAGTTCCTTTAGCTCCTTCACAATAGGACGGTAGACGACCTCTGTCATAGTGATCATCGAGAGGGGTCCTTTATTAAGGAGTCGGGCAAGGATAGAGTTGACTAGGGACTTCTGTTTTGTCTTGCTTAGGTGTAAGGCAGCAGTGAACTCTTCCTTGCAGCTATAGTTCTGCAGGAGTTCCCCTGATTTTAAATCTCCGATGTGGATGCTATCCATAAATTCTGTAAGGCCTTTCAGTCCCTCTCTAAGGATCAGGTGATCGGCCCGGTGGTTTCCCATCAGAGACTCTAAAAGGGTGGCTACTACATGTGCGTCGTGGAGCTTCTTTGCTGCTTTCTCATGTTTTTCTTCTAGACTTTTTCGGTACCGATCGATTGTCCCTGGCTCTAACTTGAATACGAGGTTTGTATATCCACGGTCAATCCTGTAATCATGAGCGAAAGCGAACTCGTAGAAAGCATTCTTGTAAAGGACAATAGGATTTTCCCCATACTTAACACGCGTTGCCTTGGAGGACCTCATGTTAATCAGGTACTGACTAAGCAACCTAGTCCCGAAGGGATCTGGTCCTCTTTCTACTCCAAGGAAAACAGGAGCGGACTTGTTCTTCAGGATCTTTAGTTGGTTCTCTATTTTATTAATGTACCCGGAGCATTCCACTACGATTTTCTCATCCATCAAAAGACCACCCTCGAGTAAGGCGTCGAATACACCTTTGTCAATCTCAGGTATGAACTTAGCCTGGGTAGGATACCCTTTCCTTAGAAAGATACCGGGACTGATTCTAGTACTGCCCCAGGCATCTATGTGACCAAAAGTCATGTACGGAAGCTCAGTAAGAGAATTAGCGAACACCCAGGCCTCAAGATCTAGGTCGGCGGTATCCTGGTCTGGTACAGGGTTGTACTCATTAGATATGAACGGGCAGTCGACCTGTAGTTCCGGAGGGTACTGAATAGCGTAGACTCCTTTGAAGTCACGGAACATTGCAGAAGTGGCTTCTAGCGTCGGATCCTCGTCTACTAACTCGATTGAAACCGACTCTGCCTTACCTGTTGTAGGCAGAACCCGAACTGTAAATGGGTTATCGGCATAAAATAATAGAGTGGGCATGGTCAGATCTCCTTACAGGTTAAAGCCGTAGCTATCTCATCGCAGTGGGAAGTGACGGCTTCTTTGTTTTTGGTATACAGTTCATAGTAGTCATCTACCAACCCGCGTCTGCAGGTTTCAAATACTTTGTCGAAGCTCTTATCGCAGACAAGGCCGGGCTCGACCTCGGGTTCTTCTTTGATTAGTTTAGACGCAGCAAAGTCCAGCGCGTCATAGGGGTAGTCAGTGTGGAGTAGTCCATACAGTATACCGAGTGTGAACGAAATGAAAAAGGAGGCAGCGACTGCCTCCTTGATGATCATGTTAAGCATTATTTGCCTTTCTTCTTTAGCAGGTCCTCTGGGTTAAGGCTTTTGACCAGCTCGTTGATTGTTGAAAGGAACTTTGCTTCAGCAGGACGAGTCCGGTAACCCGAACCAATACAACTATATGCTGTAAACCGGCCCAGGACTTGTCTCCCTTCCTCCAAAGAAGTAACATAGGAGAACTTCTTTGGAAGCTTCAGAGTAAACTTCGATCGGCTGGTTAGAGTTTTAATCTGGTGCTCCCAGAACTGTGATGCGATAATACCATAAAAGTGTATTATCTCACGGTTTACTCGGTCACTGGATTCTTGATTGGCTTTAGCAATAGCCTCTGCTTCTGCTTCTTTATTAGCTAGGCGGGTAGTCACCTCGCTAATAATTTCATCAAGAGTACCTTTGGGGACAGAGTAGATACCACCGCCGCGTACAATGATGGTGTAGTACTTATCAGAATGCACCACATAGAAGTTCATAGACGGAACAGAAATCAAATCATCAAACCCTAAGTCCCATCCTTTGGGAGGAGGGTTGATCACTCCCCTGAACTTGATGGACTTAATGATAGCGTTCTTTTCAGCAAGCTTGAGGCGGTATTTATTATCTGAGGCCACTGAGAGGAAGGCCCGAACGAAGGCATTAGATTTTTCCTCAGGTCTTGATACGTACTCTACCAGGCCTTCCGATGTCCCATATCGATTGACGAGGTCATCGATATAGGAGTCTACGTAGGGAGTCCCGTGAGATACTTTGGGAAGCCCTCCAAATTCCGGAAGGACTCCAAAGAGTGTCCACTTATCTCTTAAGAACCCTCGTTCCATTATCGGGCCGTACTCTTTTGATCTTAGTATGTGAAATTCTTCCAGACCGCTGTAGGATAATCCAGACACTGCTGACAGACCTACAACCCATTCGGATGAACATCTAGAAGCCCAGGCTGAGAAAGGCATTTCGGAGATATGCTCTTCGGTAATTACTACCCCACCGAAAGCCTCAGTAAGAACTTCCTCAATGGTATCAGTAGTCTTAGTGAAGCATTGAGCAGCGATGAACTCCTTAGCCTCTGTTAGGCTAAGGATCTGGAACTTCACTATTCTTATGGGCAGAGATGATAAGGTATCAAAACTCATAACGGCGCTCCATTAACCAGTGTTTGTAGGTCCGGATGACGATTGAATAGGGCACGTGAAGTCTTCGAGCTACCTTAAGGAGGGACAGGGTCTTCCCTTTAATTGAGTAGCGCTCGTTGTAAATCATGTCCCCGAGCCACTGAGCGTACTGACCTACTTCACATACGGTGAGCCCGTCCACTACAGTGACTTCAGTAGGTACAAACTTGCGCTTGTCCTTACGCCCTGCGGTACGCTTTGCATATGCTGCCCGGGCTTTGAGGAAAGAAGCGGATAAGGTAGAGGCGTCTGCTGCCTCAAGGGTCTCACGGTCATGGGTTACAGTGAGACGGTCTGCATTGCGGGCTACCATTTTCATACGGAGCTCCTTGTCTTTGATTAGTAAAAGAAAAGGAGAAAGCCTAAGCTTTCTCCCACACGTCACTCTCAGTGCCTGTGTAGTTGTAGCACAGCCAGCATTGATGCATGTTGATATCGCTGAACCAGCTGTTGGAGGCTTTGATCTTATCGTAAGACCAAACCATGTTGGGATTCTCACGCAGGAGATCACGCAGTTTCAAAGCCGTTAAACCTAACTCTTGTATCTTCTCAAACCCGATCAGGAGTCCTTCGACTTCCACGAGGTATGGAGTGCGGTGTCCCTCCAGAACTCCCTGAAGGACTCCTTCAGTAAAGGGCTCTCCCTCTACCTCAACGGGAACAGTTGATAGGTCGACCTTAACCTTACGAGGGATCTCACCCTTTTCCGGGCTGGTTGCTTTTGGTTCTGAAGAGGACATGACCTCCTCCTTTTGAGTCTGAGTTAGTATTGAGGGTAGTACAGGAAGTTTATAGGCCTCGTAGGCGCTGCCTGCCGTGTATACAGGATAGAAATAGATCTCATCCAGTAGGTTACCTACATCGTCTACTCTGCGGAAGAAGATAAGGTTATAGCCAGTGTCCCACTGGACTACTAAACGATAGCCTGACGAATCGGTGAAGACTCCATTAGGATCCCAACCATTTGTAGCACAGATATGATCAAATGCAGAAGGACTCGAGCTGGGTAGGGTGTATACATCGAAGAACTTATAGTAGTTAGGATCGCAAGGAGTCTGACAGAACAACCCAGTCTCTGGATCCAGTTGAAGATACGTCTCGTCGATCATGGACTCGAGGCTTCCTGATGACACAAGCTTGTAGATTCTAACGGGACTGCCTTCGCTCCAGCGGTAGCAGAATAAGTCGTTGTAAATATCCCAACCCTTCTGCTTAAACTTCACGTCGATGAACTCCACTTTGTTTGGTTTTTTGCTGATCATAGGAGAGAAGTTTCTTATCGCTAGATCTCTCAGGGGGTACAAGATTACGTTGTCCGCGATCTTACCTGACTCGAGGATACGTTTGAGGTAAATACAATCCCCTCCTGTATCGGAATCAAATAGGAAATAGAAAGGCTTTACTTCAGTATTACGGATGTCAGAGTAGGAGATGAAGACGGTCTTCTCCGTGAAGCCATTCTCCTCGCAGAACAACTGAAAGGGTGTGGGCTCAGTCACCAACGGTGGAGTATGCCCTAAGTCTGGGGTAGGCTTAGCTTTAAATTTAGTAGCAGCAGGTTTTCTTCTAGACATAGTTGTCCTCAGTAGTTAGCAATACACAACAAACATTTCACCCTCGACAAACTTGTCAATGATGTTATGTTTGAACTCTTTAGAGCTATCGAAATACTTTTCCCAGTGCTCCATTAGTGTCTTTCGATCTAGGATGCAGGGGGAGCCGGCGATGCCCTCATCATAAAACTTTTGGTTGGCACCTCTTCGCTGGTACCCCACCTCCTCTACAGCGATGTGCATCACTGTCATCACAACTATGCCGGGAGTGAGCTCTAGGGTGCTGCCATCTTTGGTAACCCGTACCTTAAAGAGTCCATCGTAGACAAGAATAATCTCAAAGTCCTCTAGAGATAAACCCTCGGCAGCGGCGGCTTTTTCTAGGTCGTAGAACTTCTCCTCTTTAGGAAAGGCTAGGGCGGAAAAAGGTTTTAACTCAGGACAGTCTTCAAGACTAACAGTACTTTCGAGACTGATAGCGAGTGGATTAACTGACACGGGCCTATACACAGATACATCTAGCCCCATAATGGACTCCTCGTCATTAATTAGTATTGTTCGGTCTCGGCCTGATTGATCTCGGCTTCGACAGCCTGGTACTCCTCATGCTCACGGAGACGTCCAGCGGAAATCAAAACGCATTGACGCTTAGCCTGCCCATCACGCTTGGACAGCATAGCAGTGTAAGCTTTGTAGAGGTTGTTCATGAGAAAGCCTTTCTTTAATTAGGGAATGGATCGATGTCGATAACAGCAAAGAACTTTGGTCGATTCAAGGCTCGGTTCTTTTTGTAAGGATCAGTCTCATTCCAGAACTTATCCTTACAGAGAGTGCCGTGAGTTCGGCAGAAGGCTTGCTGCGGATGCACCTTATTAAAGCGCGTACCGCAGGAGGGGCAGGTTAACTCCGCCCCTTTAGCTGCAGACTTGTTGGTTGCGTAGATTTCCTTAGACATCTCCAACTCTTTCGATCGAGTAGTAACAACCCTGACCACAGTTTACAGAGAGGACAAAGCCGTCAAGGTGGAAAGATGATCCTCTGAAAGACCCTGTGTAAGGAACCTCTTCCCCAACGGAAGAAGCTAGATTAAACACAGACTCAGTAAGCCAATGCTTATCCTTAACCTGGAATAGGAGTCTACCTAGCATCTCCTTAAAAGACTCGTGGTCTTGGTCACGGAAGGCTTTGAGTTTAGCAACTCGGGCTCCCCGTCTTCCCACTACTTTCACCACTTGAGTCAGAACCCGGCTCTGCAGGAAGGTAGGATCCTCCATGGTGTCAATCACAACGTCTAGCCGATTGTCCCGAGGAGGCTCCTCGATAACCTCGATAACACGAGAGTCTTCCAGGATAACAATCTCTGCACCCTTAGGGAGATTCTCGAGATCAGGTTGGAGGTGATCGGTGAATACCGGGTGACGGGAAAACCCCATACGGATATGAGATTGCTCCTTAGTCATGTAGTCAATAGCGCCTCTAACCACATGCCCGTCTGACATACCTGACACAGGTACACCTAGCTTCATGGCGGTGTAAGGACAGAACACCAATGTGTCAAGAGGTATAAGGATATTCACCTCCTCGTCAATGCAAGGACGAGTCCGGCCATCCTCAATCTCTCTGGACTCCATAAGGAAGTACCGATAGTGGAACCGAGTACTGACAGAAGCCAGTACAGAGTGCTCACTGTAGTCCAGCTTTACAGGGGAGCCGATTAGACAGTTCGCTAAGTCCCAGCAGGTGGGCTGATGTACGGTTAAGGACAAGTACTCTTTCATTTTTGATCCTCTATTTCAAAAGTCATAGCCACCTTACGGAAGGAACTAATGGCCATCATTATAATCAGATGAAGAGTTACGTAGATGGCTCCCACCCAGTAAGGGAGGATGTTGGGGAAGACAATCCATAGCAGGAAAGGGAATAGCATTAGTCCGATCTGCTTTTCTATCTTAGAGTTGACAGACAGTGCTTTGAAAAGGAGTAGCACTGTCTGTGTATCTGTCTGTCCTGTATCGGCTGCTTTAAGAAGCATCTTCTTAAGGTCCAGGAAGAATGCGATAACCATTACAGAGATGAAGATATCCAAGAAGATGAAAGCCGATGCAGCTAGGTAGATGACCTCTCCAATGTGGTAGATATTCCAGGAGGGGTTCCACAATAGCAAGGCGGACCCAAGGATTGTAAACACATAGAGTCCGGTCGCGAATTCTTTTACTAGTAGGGTATGTTTCATAGCCCGTTCCTTGTTTAGTTGAGTTAGTCAAAAAGGAAAGCAGGGTCTCCCCTGCTTTCCTTGATGGATTAATTAGAGTCTCTGCTGATAGACACTGAGATTGGTCCGCTCTTGTCCCCCTCTTCGATTGGTTCAATACCGATTGAAACTTGGATCGAACCCTCTTCAAGTCCTTTAACCACATGCTGGACTAGTGCTCTAATCAGGATGCTCGCTACGGCCAGTCCAAGTAGGATATACACCGCGGCAGGGGATAATAAGGTAAACTTGTAAGCTAGCCCTAAGAAGAACGGAAGAGTTAAGTAGTATAGGCGATCCCTAATAGAGTCCGTGCGAGAAACAAACTCCTTAAGGGTACCCATCACCTTCGTCTTAGTGGAGGACTTTTTCTGACTGAGAGTAATGGTCAGGACTACTGCTAATAGCATAACCATTGAAATTGGCAGAGTGATCATGACTGCCCAGGTAAATACCTGTACAGGTATTAACAAATAGGAGGCAGTGATGTAGGAACTTTCGGCAAGCAGTAATCCAAGTAGAGTACCGAAGTACAGGGCTGTGAGGGTGAAAGAAAGAAAAGATTTAACCTTATCGTTCATAGTGAACTCCTTTGGAAATGATTAGTAAGAAGAATTAGTAAGAAGAGAGAGGAGCAGACTCCTCTCTCTTGACCATATTACTCCGAAGGCAAGAGGTTGACGGCAGAGGTGCCCTGGATGGCTGCCTCACGCAGCTTGTCGAGCAACTCCCGACCACCTTCCACTTCCATAAGGCGATGCCCCATGACCATAGAGCGGGCCTTGCGCTCCATACGTGAAGCATTTGCGAGATCCACCTTCTTCTTGGCGATGTCCTGTTGCAGCTCTGTGAGCTGCTTACCGAGCTCTGCAGACTGATCCTGCAGATTGCGGATGACAGGGATGACCGCATCAATTGCAGGCACGATACCTAGGGACCCCAGGTCAGTGATTGACTCAAATCCCTTGAGTTCAAAGAGGCGGCTGTACTCTTTGACAAGCTCATCTCCTTTCTCCGTACCCATCTCCAACTGCACTACGACTTTGACCTTGGTGGAGGCCTCTACCTTGGTCTCCGAGTTCTCCAGAGCTCTCTGAAGGAGTGTCAGTGTGGCGATACGACTGTCCTTGATGGCGGACTCAAACGTTCGAGAGATCTTGGAGTCTACGGACTTCATACCCTTGAAGCCACGCAAGGCAGCAACCAGAGCTGAAATCTTGGTGGGATCTACCAAGCTATCGGCTTCGGCCACCAACTTAGACTCGGCATCTTTGACAAAGGTGTTCACCTCTTTGGCGATTTGAACACTAATTTCCGTCATCTTCCCGCGGATTTCCGAGGCTTGCTCTGTGTTCTTGTCAATCGCCTCGATCAACATTTCCTCTCGCATACTGACGGCGAGTACCGCCAAGTCCGATTGGTCAATAGACCCTGCAGCAAAGGTGAGGTTGGACAAAGGCGACGCAGGCAAAGTGGAGGTGGTGGAGGCGGAAGCGGAAGCAGCGGTGGAAGTCTTTTTAGCCATGTGATACTCCTGTATCTATATGATTAGTAAGGTTAGTAATAGTAGGACTAGAAGAGGAAGTAGAAAATCCCAGCCCAAATCCCGACAGTCAAGGCAAGGCCTATTACAGCACCTTGCCATACGGCCTCTTCACTCGGAGTCACTGTAGACCCTGCTTGAGAATCTCTGATCCCATGTAGATCATGATATTCACCCAGGCCCAGTAAGCACCTATCGCTAAGGCAATCAGCAGCAGGATAAACCCTACTACCTTAGCATTGTCCACAACCTTCTCACCTGTTGACCTCTTGTCAGACAGGTGGAACTCAGCTACGGTGATGCTAAGCTCCCGTCGTTGCTCAGGACTTAAGGCTCTCACCTGTTCCTGAGTCATGGACAAGGCTGCCTTTTCTTTTTCGGTTAATTTGCGTGGCATGGATTACTCCAGAATTTTTGCGCCCACCAAGTAGTCACCGTCGACGATTAGGAATACGTCCGCCGTAGTCCCGACCATCTTAGCAACCGCAGGTCTTAGCTGAGCCCTGTAGTAGGTAGACCCCTCTGAGAAGGGATCGATGAACAAGTTCTTCTCGGAATTAAGGATCTCGTCCTTAAGGTGAGAAGCGTCTGTGAGTACCCAGTGATCTGCAGAGCTCAAGTCTCGCTTAAGATCAAACTGATACTCGAACTCTCCCCACTGATCCCGAAAGACCGCGGTGAGAGATTCCCTGAATTCACGGCCAGGGAAAACCGCCTCGCCGACCTTAGCCAATTTCGACTTAAGGGCGAGCGCTCCGAATGCTTTCAGGTCCACTTCGAACCTCCATTTGAGTTAGTAAAACAAGGGCGTGTCGGTACTGGATACGCCCCACTTGAAGGGAGACTCTGTAGTGATCCCCCTTATCAGCAACGACCTCGCCGTAGTACCAACGGCCCCAGGCTCTGACCCTGACTCGATCCCCGAAGCAAGGATCTTTAGCAGGTTCCCAGTCTGGAGAGGTCTTGGGGCGCGGAGGGAAGGTGGTGAGGTCCCATTCACCACCTATGTCTACCCCGTACACTCAACCCTCGTAGCGCATGTGCTCTTCCATAAAGGAGAGCACTTCTGCGTCCGAGTGCATAGCTACCGTCTCAGAAGCTTCCTCACGAGTCCAGCCGTTCATGACGTGCTGGCCAATGATTCGGCTGCGGGCGTCAGTGGTCACCTCACCGATCAACTTCTCGACCTGCATCAAGTCTTCAAAGACCGATGAAATCATCTCCTTGCAGTCGAGTTCTGTTAGGAACTTTTCTGCAGTGGTCTTGTACTTGAGGAGTGCAGAGGGTACGCAGTAGGGGTTTTTGTGTCTCCCTAATGCCCACGCCTGGAAGAAAGGCGCGGACTCTAACTGGTATGCTAGGGATGGACACACCCCCTTCTCCAGGTACATCTGCACCAAGAGGTCCCGTCGACCTCCTTCAGGGTAGCGATCCTTATGCTCAGCCACCACCAGGTGGTCTTCTACGAAGCTGCGGGCAATTTCTGCAGCTTCGTCTGAGAAGTCTGCAGCGTCCATTAGCTCTTGCCAGGACATTAATGGCTTGTAGTTTCGGTTGAGCCCGATCCGCCAGAGGCGTGCGGACTGCTCCAGTCCACGCACGACCATCTTACCGAGCTTGACAGCTGCTCGGCTGGTGTTGTTCAAAGTCTTGAACTCAGGGTAGTTCTTCTCACCCCATGCTTGGATGGTACGAGAAGCGATGACGGTGGCTAGGAACTTGATGTGTTGATTGGATGTAGTCATGACTGACCCCTTTTATTAGTTTAGTTGGGTTAGTAGTCATACCGCGGAAGAGTGCGGCATGATATCTTCGAAGGAGCTCAAGGCTTCCTTCTTTGCCAGGATCTTACTGGCGAGGTCCGGGTGGCTGGCCTTAGCGATCGAGTAGCATTTCTGCAGTCGATAGATCGCTACTGCCGTATCTCCTTCTCCCTCGTGAGTGAGGAGGAGTCCGGGGCACACGCCGTGGCTTAGGTACTTAGACCACAGCTCTTGGCGTGTGATTGTTACACAAGACTCTCTTAGATCTCTCTCCTCTAACTCGATCCAATGAGTGAGGAACAGATCCAGAGCCGCCTGCGTCTTTGAATCTTTACACAAAGACTGATGCATCTCAGCCTGTGTAAAGGACAGCGTGGGCAGACCGCCCGGAATCTGCGACGCTATCCTGGATGTTTCTGCAGTGGCTCGAAGCTCATCAGCATCCATGCCGACAAGCAGTCGAGTCTGCAACTTGATTGCCTTTTCGATCTTCATAAGATCGCCTCCGCTAGAAAGAGTAAGACAGCGAGTGGTGTACTAGTTACGAGCGCCACTGTCAGCATCACGTAATAGTTTGTGGTGATCCGTCGCTGGAAGTAAGCAGCGATAATGGACACCAGTAAGCCGGCATAACCTATGGACACCGGTACGTCCCAGTACTGCCCGTCAGCAGCAAAGTACAGGAGTAGTCCGGCCATAAGCACCACCCAGCCTAAAGCTAGGACGCCTGTAGGGAAAGTCGATGCCTCCTGATCAAGTTCTTCACGAACCTCATCACGGCGGTTAGGGGCCAGTGAATCGTGAGCCCAGTTAAGCATCACATCTCTGGCGACCCACACCTCTTCTTCCTTCTGAGGATCTACCGTTACGGTGACCACTGTCTCGCCATTGGCGGACAGCTTGAAGACCCAAGAAGACCCTACCACCCGGGCCTCAATTACACCCGACAGCACCATTGCTGTGGGTGTATAGAACTCGATGCCCACACCCTCACCGCCCCACCAGGGGCTGATGGCAGTGCGGGAGGGGCCCAGGTCATTGGGGTGAGGGATCATCACATGGGCCTTGAAGTTTGATGGCCCCTTCTCAGAGTAGACCAGCACTCGGCTAGTCCACTCTGACATCCCCATACCCCTACTAACATCCCACATCCAGCCACCGCCTCCTGGCAGTGTCTTTTGCAGGTACTTATATGGGAGCGGAGGGAGACTCAGGAACAAGCGAGTCATCGCCTGCTCAAAGTCTTTCGGTGCCTTTAGGGGCGGCCATGTACGGGGCAAAGCCCGAAGTCCAAAGTGTTCCATACTATCTCCTTTGTTTGATCGAGGAGGTGATTCTCCTCTTAAAACTAGTGGGCGGAATCGAACCGCCCTAAGAACCATCCTAGTTGCAGTCCCGCTTCTGGAGCGGACACTCTCGTACGACGACGTCCGAGAGTTGTGGTTTTGACTGTTCCACAAGAGATAGGAACGCCAAGGCGTCCTTTCTCTCTGGAGTGATGACTACGTCCTCGTCAAGGACGAGGAATGATTCAGTCGATTTTTTCTCCAGGTCCTTGCCAGCAACCTGAGGAGTGACCAACACAGGACTAGGAGCCAAGATATCATTGGCTACCACACTGCCGGCCAGAATGAGCATTGCGTAGAAAAACTTTTTCATGATAACTCCAAACAAAAAAGGCCTCGATTGCACGAGGCCAGGTTAATAGATAGGTCAGCCCGTCACCATTTTGACGAGCTGCCTGTAGGGTTTTGGAAGCTTCTTCTGGGCTCACCAGGAGTCCTCTTCGAACTCTTCCTGGTACTCGCCTTCAATATCTTCGTACTCCTCCACGGTGGAGGCATGCCCCCATCCGAGAAAGAGTTCTCCGTCGTCCCGGTCAATATTGATCGTGGACTCGAGGATATCCTCGAATTCGGGGTTCAACACAGGTTTCGCGGTCTTTGCCGCAGGGATAGGTCGGTGGTCGTTACCAGTTTTCATGGTGCGATCCTTTTCTTATTTAGTAAAAGCCCCTGGCCAGGGGGCGTGGTTCAGGCCGTGACTGGAGCTTGGCGCTCAATAAGGAACGAGTACTCGTCCTCACTGAGGCCTAGCTCACAGGGTAGAAGAAGGCCCTGACGGTATTGCATCAGGGCCTCTTCAGAAATACCCAGGGTCATGCGGTAGGTCTTTCCGTCCGTGCAACGGAGAGAGACCTTAACAGACCCTGAGCACTCAGCTCGGTTCATGATTGCCATGGGGCTGGCTCCTTAGACGATCCCCTTGAGTGCCTCTGTCATTGGCACCAGGATCTCGTTCATTGGGTATAAGGTTCCCGTGGCCACGAGATTGTCCCCTCGTTCAGGGTCGTAAGCCACGGTCCAGTTTAGGAAGTCGTTAACTTCCTCCACCCACACTCCGACGATGAACATCTTCTGCCCATCAGGAGCGGTAGTGGGCTTGGCAATCTTGATAGACTGCATCAGGTCTAACAAGATTGCCCGGCGGCGTTCTGCAGACATACGAACCCCCCCCCCTTAGCCGCGGCCTGCGGCTTGTTCGTATTCCTCCTGGGCGGTCATCGCCTCGGAGGTTTTGGAGACGTCTAAAGCACGGTCCAGATGCTTTAGCGCCCCCTCAACAGTAGGGGGTGTCTGACTAACCTCCTTCAGCAGAGCCTCGGCCCTGCGAGTCCTGGCCATGTGGAACTCGCTGAAGGTCTTTTGCTCCTCCAGCTCCTGCTGAATTGTCATGAGGTAGAGATGCTGACGCCGGATCTTATCCTTAAGATCCTTAACCTCTTGATCCCGCTCTCTGAGACGGGAGTGGAGACTATCGGTACCCATTCGCAGGGTCTCGATCTCCAACTCTAGGTCCCTGATGCGGGCCTGGGATTTTATATCAACCTCCTCCAGCATACTCCAGTCCAAGGCCGGAGCCTCAGGAGCAGGGGCTTGGATTGTGGGAGCTTCAGCCCACTGGCTGATGAGCTCCCAATCTTCCTCATCCTGCCACGGCAGGTCTTGTGCCATGACCTGCGTGTAGGTATTGGGGAGTGAGGGAGGCGCGTCCCACTGCGCGTCCCAGTCCTCCGCTGCCAAAGTCTCCGGAACAAAAGCCTCCGCCTTTGGCAGGGAAGGACTTGCTGGCATCTCCCAGTCGTCTCCGACCAGGAAGGGTTGGCCGTCCACCGTCTCGACGTGGTGTTTCCACCGAGCCGCCGAGATGGTGGCGTTAAAGCTGTCGTCAATCCCACCGTCACGGACGGCGAGTGGGATGACCGCAATGGTTAGGGAGGCCACTATTGCAGCCAACACATAAGGTGCTGAAGCTGCTGCGGTGAGGGTGGCAGGAACTAACCACCATGAAGCGCACCAGGCGCTGACGGCGGCCATCATGACCGCCAACGCGTAAAATGAGTAAGGATGTTTCATTTCCTTCTCCATAAGAGGTCTCCGTGGAACCCCTTGTTTAGTTGAACCTGTACACGGATACAGGAAGACCCGGGACTTG
>SXGQ01726594.1_pt1 | contig 47959 bp, 48 predicted proteins | sample 3178371 | NCBI WGS metagenome assembly SXGQ01 (sample SAMN11356859, study PRJNA531348) | freshwater metagenome | isolation source: freshwater sample F1-20 | place: China: Fuxian Lake, Yuxi | collected 2017-12-25 | reverse complement strand
CTTTTAATCCGTTGGTCGAGGGTTCGAGCCCCTCAGGGCGCACCAATCTGTCAGATCAGATCGGTATAGGGGTTGGACACAACCTCCCACAGCTGGCCTTCGGAGTCGGCGAAGTAGCCGGAGTAGAAAAGGCGCGACTTTTCGAGGTCATTGACCCCAAGACAGATACTGCTGATTTTGGGCTTTATTGAAGTCACGGTAGTCAAGGTGGTGGAGCAATGTTGGGAGTGCGAGACTAGAGGCATGAGCGATTTTCAAAACATCGTTGTCACCCGTGATGGTGCGATCGCCACCCTCACGCTGAATCGTCCCGACAAGCGCAATTCGCTATCGCTGGAGACGATGATTGAGATCACTCGTGCGTTGCAAGATATCGGAATCAGCGATGCCGATGGAGTCATCATCGCGGCCAATGGTCCGGTCTTTTCTGCGGGCCACAATTTTGCTGATATGGCTGGGGCCGACAGCGATGAGACCCGGCACATTTTCGAAATTTGTACTGACATGATGGATACGTTGCAAGCAATCCCACAGCCAGTCATTGCCAAAGTGCACGCACTGGCAACCGCAGCCGGTTGCCAATTGGTTGCAACTTGTGATTTAGCGATTGCTGCAGAGTCAGCTTCGTTTGCGATACCTGGTGGCAAGGGTGGCTTGTTTTGTCACACGCCTTTGGTGGCAGTGGCCCGTAACTTAAGTCGTAAGCGTGCCTTAGAAATGGCGATGACTGGCGATGCCATTGATGCTAAGACTGCCGCCGATTGGGGTCTCATCAATCGAGCCGTTCCCGATGATCAACTGGATGTTGCAGTACTCAATCTGATCACTCGTGCGACCCGCGGATCAGTTTTGTCGAAAGCGATTGGTAAGCAAACGTTCTACGACCAAATCAATATGGCCCAAGATCAAGCATACGACTTTGCAATTGATGTGATGGCTGATGCGGCGGCTGCTCCCGATGCGCAAGAGGGAATTGATGCCTTTTTGAATAAGCGTTCTGCGGTATTTACTCAACGACCAAAGCGAGACTGAAATGACAACGACAACTTTCTTGGTACCTGGCATGACATGTGGGCACTGTAAAGGTGCAGTCACTGATGAATTAAGCAAGATCAACGGAGTAACAAAAGTTGACGTCGATCTTGATTCCAAAAAAGTGACGATCGAATCTGATGCCGATGTTGAGTGGCAGGTCATTGTGGGTGCCGTTGACGAAGCAGGATTTGAAGCCGTTGTCAGTTAACGAGCCTGTCGTCCTTGCGGTTACTGGCATGACGTGTGCTGCCTGTGCTGCACGCATTGAAAAGAAACTCAACAAGATTGATGGTGTGAGTGCGACTGTCAATTACGCCACTTCAAAGGCGACTGTTCTGTATGAAAATGGATCAACTGAAGTTGACAGTTTCATCAAGACCATTGAAGACCTTGGTTACGGCGCGGTCGCTCCGAAACTCGAAGATGGTGAATCGACGGCGGAAATTGCGACCGAAGCACACCTCCTAGATGTTCGTCATCGGCTCATCGTCAGCGCAATATGCGCTGTACCCGTGATGTTGATGTCAATGATTCGGCCGTTGCAATTTGACGGATGGCAGTGGGTGTCGTTGGTGCTCGCCTTGCCAGTCGCATTGTGGGGCGCTGCGCCGTTCCATCGTTCGGCATGGCGAAATGCCAGCCATCGAGCGACGACGATGGACACATTGGTGTCATTAGGTGTTATTGCAGCAATGTCATGGAGCCTGTGGGCGTTGATATTTGGCAACGCGGGCGAAATTGGCATGAAGATGAACATGAGTTTGTTCCCCCGTTCGCTATCGGGTGATTCATCAATGAGCGGCATGGAAATGAATCATGTGGTGCATGATGAGATCTATTTAGAAGTTGCCACAACACTCGTGGCATTTTTGTTGGCGGGACGTTATTTCGAAGTTCGTTCGCGCCGCCGCGCCGGTGCAGCCTTACGGTCATTGCTTAATCTCGGGGCAAAAGAAGCGATGTTGTGGCGTGATGGAGTTGAAACATCAATTCCTATCGGGGCCTTAGGTGTTGGCGAAGTTTTTGTGGTTCGTCCCGGTGAAACGATTGCAACTGACGGCGTAGTGGTTGAAGGTCGGAGTGCTGTTGATCGCAGCATGGTGACCGGTGAAAGCATTCCGGTTGAAGTAGCAATCGGCGATTCGGTGACCGGAGGAACCTTAAATTCCAGTGGACGTTTACTTGTGCGTGCTACTCGTATTGGTCGCGACACAGTTTTGTCGCAGATGGCTCAACTCGTTGATAAAGCGCAAGATGGAAAAGCGCCGATTCAACGCCTTGCTGATCGAGTGAGTTCGGTATTTGTTCCGATTGTGATGGGTCTGTCGCTGGCGACACTGGTTGGTTGGTTAGTCATATCTGGAGATGCCCAAAAGTCGTTTCAGGCTGCTGTTTCGGTACTCGTGATCGCCTGCCCATGTGCATTAGGACTCGCGACACCGGTCGCACTTTTGGTCGGAACCAGTCGGGCCGCACGCGAAGGCATCATCATTAAGGGCGCCCATGTTCTTGAGGCAACTCGTGGAATTGACACGATTGTGTTCGATAAGACTGGCACCCTGACGACCGGAATCATGACCCTGCAAGGTGTCGATGAAATTGTGCCTGAGTGTTTATCGGCGGTGATGGCGGTCGAGATGCAAAGTGAACATCCCATCGCACGTGCGGTAGTCAACGGTTTGCGTGATCGTGGGGTTGTGGCCACTTCAAGGGTTGATAAGTTTGTCAACATTCCTGGTGTTGGTGTGTCGGCATTAGTTGACGGTCGGCACATCACGATCGGACGATCAATAAGTCAAGGAAATTCAGTTGCGACGATTGTCGAAGCAGCCGTCGATGGAGACGTGGTGGCTCGTTTCGAGGTGAGTGACCAAATCAAGCCAACAGCTGCATCAATAGTTGCCGAACTACGCGAGCTTGGCGTGCGGCCCATGATTGTCTCTGGCGATGCAATCGGTCCAGTGCATGACGTAGCCAAACAGGTCGGTATTGATGTGAGTGAAACGCGAAGCGGTGTATTGCCTGCAGACAAGTTGCGCATTGTTGGCGAATTGCAAGCAAGTGGTGCCAGTGTGGCCATGGTTGGTGACGGAGTCAATGACGCAGCAGCCCTAGTCGCTGCTGATCTCGGAATTGCGATGGGCACCGGAACCGATGCGGCGATGGAAGCCGGAGACTTAACGATCGTGAGTGGTGACTTGGCTGTTGTGCCAAAAGCACTTGCGTTAAGTCGACGGACTCTCAGAATCATTCAAGCAAATTTGTTTTGGGCTTTTGCTTACAACGTTGCTGCTTTACCTCTGGCCGTTGCTGGTCTGATGAACCCAGTTCTTGCCGGATTAGCAATGGCGTTGTCAAGCGTCTTTGTGGTGGCGAACAGTTTGCGCCTACGTCGATAGAAGTTACTTACGCAAGTTTCATAAAGAGTTTTTCAACCTCGTCGAGGTTGAAGCCATTTGCTGCGGCTTCTTTAGGATTTGCTAGGCAGTGACTGAGACCAGTTGCTAGCAATTTGAATCCGACTTGATCAAGCGCTTTGCTGGCGGCGGACACTTGCGCTACGACATCGCGACACTCACGACTCTCGGCGAGCATCTGCTGAATTCCTCGTACTTGGCCTTCGATACGGCGGAGACGTTTTGTGAGATCGATGGTGACATCTTCGGGCAGTTGCATGACGGTCCTTTCGTCGATATGACTGTACCCCTAGGGGTATAAATTAGCAACGATCGCTGACTATTTGTCGCGCGGTCGAAGTGAGACTTCTGACTCGCTAAAAGTGCGAGCTGAACAATCGGCCATCTGCACTGGCGGAACAGTTTCGGTGACGATCAACGTCGCGATGGTGCGGAAAGCATCGGCTGCTGCACCAACACCTACAAGCGAAACTGGTTCACCAATATCTCCGCCTTCGGCTACTGACGATTCGATAGGGACCTGTCCTAAAAGTGGCGCACCAATTTCATCGGCAAGCGCCTGACCGCCACCAGTTCCGAATAATGGATACGAGGTTCCGTGGTCGCACACAAACGCGCTCATGTTTTCGATGACGCCGGCGATGCGTAAATATGAACGACGGGCCATGTCGGCAGCGCGGATGGCGACTTTTTGTGCGCTCACGGACGGAGTCGTGACGATGATCATGTCGGTGCGAGGCAACATGCGCGACAGACCCATTTGTACATCGCCAGTTCCGGGCGGCATATCGATCAGCAAGTAGTCAAGCTCGCCCCAGGCCACATCATTGAGGAACTGTTCGACGGCCTTGGTGAGCATGAGTCCGCGCCACATCAGCGCAGTGCTTTCGTTTTCCACAAGGAAGCCAGTGGAGACCACTTTGAGAAGACCCTTGCCGACGACACGTTTGTTGGGCTGAATCTTTGGTCGGTCTGACACGGGGTCATGTTCGGCCTCAAGACGCTGATCAAGCCCGAGCATGCGCGGCACCGAGAAACCCCAGATGTCGGCATCAAGCACACCAACGGTGAAGCCCTTGGCGGCAATGGAGGCAGCAAGGTTGACGGTGACTGAACTTTTGCCGACGCCACCTTTTCCTGAGGCAATCGCCAAGATCCGAGTTGTGGCGGGAATGGCCGTTTCCTTGGCATTTTCTTTGGCGTTCCAGCGAGCCTTGGCCATGGTTGCTGAGCGCTCTTCGGCGTTCATCTCGCCCCACTCAATCTTGACGTGCGAGACGCCTGGGTGAGTTGCGACTCGAGACTCGATGTCTTTCTTGATTTGGCCCCGTAGAGGACATCCACCGATCGTGAGCTTGACAGCAACGATGACCTCGCCTCGGTCGGAGACCTCTGCGCAATAGGCCATGCCCAGTTCAACAATGTCGCTACCTAGCTCGGGGTCGATGACCGCTCGGAGCAGATTCGTGACCTCTTCTATTGAGGGAGGGACCCGCATGGTCGACATGTGGTCATGGTATCGGTCATGCACGGTATGACAAGTCCCAAGAACGCAGGTATTGTGTGACTACCGGTGAGTGACCATCGGTCGGGGAGACCCGAGTACCCATTTCAGGAGAACCATCGTGATTACTCTTACCGACACCGCAGCAGTCAAAGTGAAAGAGCTTCTTCAGGCCGAGGGTGCCGATGACATGGCATTGCGCGTGGCTGTTCGCCCCGGCGGTTGCAGTGGTTTCTCATACGAAATGTTTTTCGATAGCGACATCGCTGAAGATGATGAGCAGGCCACCTATGGCGAATCAGTCAAGGTCGTTGTCGACCAGGCTTCGGCTCAGTTGTTGCTCGGCGCGACTCTTGATTACAAAGATGGTTTGAACCAGGCTGGTTTCAACATCATCAACCCCAACGCAACCCGCTCATGCGGTTGCGGCCAGTCGTTCAGTTGACCAGCAAATTTCTTACGCGAGCACTTGACGAACTTCGTCGGGGTGCCATACGCCTTCGAACCGATGCGTAATCACGCCAGCGGTGTCGGTCACCCAAAGCACGGGCTCAAAAGTTAACTTCAACGCGTCCACGACAGGGGCGGTTGTTGTGGCTGTTTCATCGGCGTACACATCGGCGTGAATGAAGATCACGTCACTGAAATCTTTTGCAAGTGCTACTAAGCCATCAAGAACTGGTGCACATACTGCGGTTCGGCAATGCGCTGGGGTTCCAACCAAGAAAACAACGCGCTTTCCGGTTGCTAGTGCATCGGCAAGCGTGCCCTCGTGAAACGGACATGGCGCTGGAACGCGTGTGCAATATGGTTCGACGCCACGGTGGTCACTGATCGTTGGAGTTTCGAATGCAGGCAAAGAATCTCCGGCGTGAACAACTTCAAGATTTTGTGGATCACGAATTTGGAAAGCAGCGCCGTCTGCAGGTCCGCCCTCGACAATGAGCGAGTACATCGCAATGTCTTGAACGTCGGTATAGAAAACCCAAAATGGAGTGGTGCCTTCACCTAGCCAGAGGCGCTCAGCAATCAGACCTTCTTCAACAACGGTGTTATCGAGATAATTCACAACCTTGGCATTGAGAGTTGCTGGACCTTTCATCAGCAATCCGGCGTTGTCGGCGAGCGATACCGGAAGGCGAACGCGTCCTGGGCCAAGTTGATCGGGAACCCAACGTTGCACGACTGCCATATCTTTCGAAATTGGACCATCTAACGGATTGCCAGAAGTTGAACCGCCGCATGCGCTGACCAAGCGGGACAATCCGATGGCCGAAACACCAACGGTGCCAACTTTCAACAAGTTGCGGCGATTGCCTGTCCAGTTGTTGCCACTCCAGGATTTGAAAGTCATAGTTAGACCGTAGTTGTTGCAATGTTGGTCAGGGACATCAACTAAATGTGACAATGGAGTATGGCCAATGTTTCCTTCACGCTCAACGGGACCACGGTTTCGGTTGATTCGCAAGGAACTTTGTTAACTGCATTGCGTGATCACCTGCGAATTCCCTCAGTAAAAGATGGCTGCGCACCACAAGGTCAATGTGGGTGCTGCACCGTTTGGGTCGATGGCGACCCACGTGTTTCGTGTGTAACGCCAGTACAGCGAGTTGATGGGCGCGTGGTCACGACAGTCGAAGGCCTTGACGCTGAGGTGTGTGAGGCCTGGGGCGAAGCTATGTGTGCCACGGGCGGAAGTCAGTGCGGCTTTTGCACGCCCGGAATCATTATGCGTTTAGAGGCCGGCAAAGATCTCTTATCGCATATGTGTCGTTGCACTGGTTGGCAAACAATCAACGAAGCAGTGCAGGTAAGGCGCGGCGAGGTTGTGTTGCCACGTTCAGATACACGTGATCTTGTAGCTGCACAACAACGAGCCGCAATTGAAGGACGGGCGACACAAGACGTGGGTCCACATGTGGCTTTAGGTGCGGGCGGATTTGCTGACGATACTGCACCGGCTAACTCACTTGTTGCCGTTCCATCTGTTACGGGTGAATGGTTTGTTGGTGAAACAACAGCTGATGCGCGTCGTGCTGCGGCAACTGTGCAAGGTCGAAAATCAAGTCTCTCGGTGACTTACCCCGTTGTTTTTCCTGGAGACTTTTCGTCTTCGTCGTTTGCACACACCTTGCAGACAACATGGGTTGAGCCGGCTTATCTTGAGCCCGATGCAGTGTGGTGTGAACCTGGTGGCGAACCAGTTGGGCCATTGTTAAATGGCGGAGCCTTTGGAGCCAAGTCCATCACGAGTGAGCTCGTGCTCGAACTTCAAGACGTTGCCCGACGTTTAGCGAATGAACATCAACGTCCAGTGCGAGTCGTGTTGTCGCGAGAAGATGTTGTTCGTCGATCACCCAAGCGACCGCCGATGGCATTAGCTGTTCGTTCAGATGGAAGTGGCGAAGTTTGGGTCGCACGAACGTTGGGTCTTGCAGACATCATCGGTCGTTACGCACCAGATTGGCAAGTGCATGAAGTTGATGTTGCTGGACCAACTACTTCAATTGGTATTCGTGCTGCGGGGTGGGCCGAAGTTGCCGTGATGAAGTCATCGGTGTCTCCAGAAACCGCATGGGGCGATTACGTGGTGTCGCCTGAAGGTGCACAAGCTTGGGCACGTGTTGACGATTCTGGGATTCATGTGCGCGTGAAGTGTGGACAAGTTCTTGATGCAGTCGTTCTTCGCTCGTATTGCATTGGTGCAGCCCATATGGGTCTCGGGTGGGTGCGAAGCGAGGGAATTGCCGTCAACGAGAGTGGGGAACCTGTTGATCTCACGATTCGTTCGTTTGGTGTGATTCGTGCGGTTGACACTCCACTTATTGACATTGAAATTGTTGAGGACGATGGTCCATCAATCAATGGAAGTGATGCAGTGTTTGCTGCGGTCGCTGCTGCTACATGGCGTGCTGCTGAATTTCCGTCAACGTGGCCGTGTCAGCGTTGACTTAGCCCCAATACTTGGTGGCCGCGAAGAAGAGACTGTTGATCGCAAAAATTGCTGAGATCATGACCATGTAGTTCTTGCGGAACATCTGGTGCATCTCGGTTCGAAGTTCAGCAATTTCCAGACGCACGTCGGCGATGTCAGCCTTGAGTTCGGCGCGGAGGTCAGCGATGTCACCTTTGAGTTCGATTCGTAGAGAAGCGTTTTCGGCGCGGAGGTCAGCGATGTCACCTTTGAGTTCAGTTCGTAGAGAAGCGTTTTCGGTGCGGAGGTCAGCGATGTCACCTTTGAGTTCTGTGCGCACTCCACTTATTTCAGTTCTCAGGTCATTATGAACCTCATTGAACTGAATCTTCAGGAGCGCGCTATGAAGTTCAAGGTCGGTTTTGGTCGCGACGTCTTCCCAAACGCTGGTTGGTAGAAGTGTCATGAGGGTGTCGGCCTCCTTTCGGCCAAATTTTTCGGTTGCGACTAAGTACAAGTCTTGCCGTTTGCTCTCGTCGATAGCCATTCTGATGCCTTTCAAATCTTCAGTCAACGAATTGTGGGAATAAGAACCCAAATGGCGGTGAGTCAACTGGCGATTTTGACAACTAACATTCGTGGCATGGCAAAGACTTCTGCTCCCAAACCCCTCGGTCCGTATACCCCTGTCGTTCGCGCTGGTGACTGGGTGATTGTGTCGGGTCAACTCGGTATCAAAGATGGCGTCTTGGTCCCCGGCGGTGTCGCTGGTCAAACCACCCAAGCCGTGAAGAATCTCAAGGAGCGTTTGAAGGAGGCTGGAGTCAGCATTCATGACATCGCCAAGACCTTGTGCTTCTTGACCGACATGGACACGTTCGCCACCTTCAACGAGGCTTATGTAGCTGGCTTTGATGGCGCCCGTCCGGCCCGCTCGACTATTGGCGTTGCTGCTCTTCCATTTGGTGGCGCAGTGGAAATCGAAGCCTGGGCATACAAGCCACTCGCTCCAGCCAAGAAGGCCGCTGTCAAGAAGGCTGCAGCCAAAAAGGCAGTGGCTAAGAAGGCACCGGCAAAGAAAGCACCGGCCAAAAAGACAGTGGCTAAAAAAGTCACGGCTAAGAAGTCGGCGACTCGCCGCGCTAAGAAGTAGGTTTTAGTCATGCCTGGTGCTGTGATTCTCATGATCGTCCTTCTTGGATTTCCCATCATCTTCGGTTTGTCGATGGCGGGTGTCGCAGCGCTGTTTGGTCATGTGCTGTGGAAAGACGGCGAAATTCGTAACGAGGGCAGCGAGCTGCTCGATCTCAACACCTGACTCTGTTGACCGCGTCAGTTGTCGGCAGAGGCTGACTCATGGTTGGGATGCATACACCCGACGCCGAAATGGCTCGGCTCGCTAGCAAAGCGCTGTTGTATTCAATTGATCGCATTCGTATCGACCCTCCACCGTTGGGTGCCCCGCGTCCCTACGAAGAATTGCTTGAAGCAGTTGGGCAGACGATCACCAAAGAGGGAATCACTGGTGCGGAAGCCCTGCGACTATTCACCGAGGTTTTAGCGCCATCCTCAATTTCGGTTGACCATCCGAAATTCTTATCGTTTGTTCCGGGTGCACCGACCGAGGCTTCAATCATTTTTGACATGGTTGTTTCGGCTGCGAGTATTTATGCGGGTTCGTGGCTCGAAGGTGCTGGTGCGGTCTTCGCCGAAAACCAAGCCTTGCGATGGATTGCCGATCTCGCTGATTTTCCGGACTCTGCTGGCGGAGTCTTCGTTAGTGGTGGAACTGCGGGCAACATGTCGGCGTTGCTCGCCGGTCGTCATTGGTGGCGTTCGCGTAATGAAGGTCGGCATGATCACACGCGTGGACTGATCATGGCGTCCAAAGGTGCACATTCGTCAGTTGCTCAAGCAGCGCGGGCGATGGATGCTGATGTGTTGCTGGTACCAGCCGATGAACGTGGTCGTTTAGTCGGTACAGCACTTCGCTCAACAGTTGATGCAATGTCGCAGGCTGATCGTGATCGATTGTTTGCAATTGTTGCTACATGTGGAACGACAAATATCGGAGTAATTGACGAACTATCAGTGGTCGCCGATGTGGCTCAAGAACTCAATGTTTGGTTCCATGTCGATGGTGCTTATGGAGCGGCTGGTTTATGTGCGCCAAGTGTGCGCCACAAGTACATCGGTATTGAACGTGCCGACAGCTTCATTGTTGATCCGCATAAATGGTTGTTTGGTCCATATGACAGTTGTGCGTTGATTTACCGCAACGTGCACGACGGACCACGTGCGCACACTCAACATGCTGAGTACTTAGATGTATTGCATGGAGAAGTTGATGAAAGCCAGCCATGGTTAGAAATGAATCCGGCCGACATGGCTCATCATCTCAGCCGCCGGGCGCGGGGATTGCCGCTGTGGTTCAGTTTGGCAACGCATGGCACCGACGCCTACGCCGATGCAGTTGAACGCACACTCAAAGTCACACAGCAAGGTGCCGAAGAAATTCGCTCACGTCCCTACCTTGAGTTACTGCTTGAACCCGATCTGAGTATTTTGGTGTTCCGCCGTCTTGGTTGGACCCCAGAGGATTATCAACGATGGAGCGATCAGCAGTTGTATTCGGGTGAATCGTTCATTGTTCCGAGTTCATGGAATGGTGAAACTGTTTTGCGGTTTTGCATTGTTAACCCCCGTACAAGAAGACAGCATCTCATTGAAATTCTTGATTCATTGGCACCGGAGGAATCGTGAGTAATCCAGAGAACATGGCAGATCTCTTAATTGAAAACGCCTTAATGGTTGCGACAGTTGATGATGCTCGACGCGAACTTAAGGGTGGCTGGGTTGCAATTACTAATGGATTGGTGAGCGGAGTTGGATCGTCGTTAGATCCAAAGCCTGCAGCGCGAGAAAAGCTTGACGCAACTGATTGTTTGGTCACCCCAGGATTGGTGAACACTCACCATCACATGTATCAGAACTTGACGCGTGCGTATCCTCCAATGACCGACAAGCCGTTGTTTGGTTGGTTGCAGTCGCTCTACCCGTTGTGGCGAGCCATTGATGAAGAGGCGGTGTATGTCAGTGCGTATGTCGGACTCGCTGAGTTGGCATTATCGGGTTGCACAACGAGCACCGATCATTTGTATTTGCATCCACACGGAGCTGGCGATTTATTGACTGCCGAAATTCGGGCGGCGCAAGATCTTGGGATGCGTTTTCATCCGACCCGTGGCTCAATGTCGTTGTCACAAAAAGATGGTGGCTTGCCACCTGATGACGTCGTGTCAAACGATGACGAGATTTTGTCTGCTAGCCAATTAGCTGTTGAGCGGCATCACGATCGCTCATTTGGGGCAATGGTGCGCGTTGCCCTGGCCCCGTGTTCTCCGTTCAGCGTGACCGAAGAGTTGATGGTGCGTTCAGCTGAACTCGCTGAAAAACTAGATGTACGTCTACATACTCACTTTGCTGAAAACGCTGAAGACGATGATTTTTCAATTGCCACTTTTGGTTGTCGGCCCATGGAATATCTCGAACGCACTGGTTGGTGTTCAGACCGCACGTGGGTCGCACACTGTGTGATGCCAAATCATGATGAAGTCCATCGTCTGGGCGCTGCAGGTATTGGTGTTGCACATTGCCCGAGTAGCAACATGATTTTGGCTTCAGGTATTTCACCCGTTGTTGACCTACGTGCAGCTGGAGTGAAAGTCGGATTGGGTGTTGATGGTTCATCTTCGGCCGACTCGGCATCGATGTGGCTCGAAGCGCGTCAAGCAATGTTGCTGGCGAAATTACGTAATGGTGCGAGTGCCGGAACTGCACGGATGTCGCTTGAAATTGCGACTCGAGGTGGAGCAGGCTGTCTAGGACGTGAAGGCGAGATTGGTGAGATCAGTGTGGGTTCTGTCGGCGATGTCGCCGTGTGGTCTCTCACTGGACCTTCTTTTGCTGGCGCAATTGCCGATCCGGTTGAAGCCTGGTTGCGTTGCGGACCAGCATCGGCCAAGCACACGGTTGTTCATGGTCGAGTTGTGGTGCGTGATGGGCACATAACTCATCCGGCACTTGACGAAATGTTGAAGTCGCATCATTCAATAAGTTCTCGCATTCAACAGTTGTCCTGAAGCAGCGACGTATGAATCAACCAGCCGCCGTTTTATGGGACATGGATGGAACCATTGTCGACACCGAGCCGTATTGGTTTGCCGCCGAATTCGAGATTGTTGAAATGCATGGCGGTCAATGGTCGCATGAACATGCACGTGCTTTAGTTGGGTCTGATCTTTTGGATTCTGGTGCATACATGCGCAAACACGGCGGTGTTGATCGTGAGCCAGCAGAAATAGTTGAGATGTTGCTCGATCGAGTGGTGGCCCAGTTGCGCATCGAAGTTCCGTGGCGTCCTGGTGCTCGTGAGTTGTTGGCAGCAGTGAATGAGGCAGGTATTCCCACAGCTTTGGTCACGATGTCGTGGAAACGTTTTGCCGATCAAGTAGTTGAGTGTTTGCCATCGGGCAGCTTTCGTGTTTCGGTCACGGGCGATGAGGTCACGCGTGGCAAGCCGCACCCCGATCCGTATTTGTTGGCGGCCGAACGTTTAGGTGTAGATGCGCGTGATTGTGTTGCAATTGAAGATTCACCAACAGGCGTGCGGTCGGCGCTGGCTGCGGGATGTCGGGTACTCGGAGTTCCTCATGTCGTCGAGATTCCGAGTGATTTAGATCGAGGTTCGGGCCAGCTTGTCATTGCCGCAAGTCTTGTGGGCAAAACATTGAACGATCTGGTCTGGTGAAGTAGCAGAAAACCTCAGTTATTTCCGACCAGATCGCACAGGTATAGAGATGCTGCGAGGCCGGAGAGGACTGCACCTTCAACCTTTGGTCCAGCGAAAGCATCACCGGCAAATATCAAAGTGCCTGAAGCGAAGAATGGTTCGGGCCACACCTTGCGCGGTGTTGCGAAGCGCCACTTCTTGTATTCGCTCGCAACGATCTGTGCATCACCTAAGTACCTCTGTGCCGCTTGGGTGAGGTGTACTAATCCGTCTTCAAGTGAATCGTCCCAATGGGCCGAACTCCACGTTGGATTGGCATGAAAAGTGATCGCCGGAATACTTGATATTCCTTTTGCTTGGTTGTCACCGATCCACGAAAACACATCATCGGGATTTTGGATTCCACCTGGTGCAGGTATCGCTGATGGACGATCGAGAACGGCGAGCAATCCAAGAGTTCGGTCGTAATCGGTGAGCAATAAATCTTGCGGAAGTTCAACACCAGTTGTCACCGTGAGCGAATATGACTGCGGCAATGGGCAGGTCATGATGACTGCGTCGCAGTCAATGCGTGAATTGTCGTCTATGACAACCGTCCACTTGGCGGGATCGGTATCACAAGGCTTGATGGCGAAAACCAAAGTGGATGTTCGGACATCGAGACCGTGTGCAAGGTATTTGGTGAGCGCCGCCATACCGTTATTGACGACGTAGCGCGGATGCCCATCTTCGGAGACAAAACCTCGACACCATTCGCGCACAATTCCTTCAGCAATCCATCGGTCAACGAGTTGTTGAAATGCTGGTTCGCGAACTGTGAAGAATTGAGCGCCATGATCAAAGAGTGCAACCGATCCATCGGGTGCAGTGATACGACGAGTAGCCATTCGTCCACCGAGTCCACGGCCTTTGTCGAGTACGACAACACTGTGCCCTTTTTCCTGCAGTAAACGGGCTGAAGTTAATCCACTCAGGCCGGCGCCTACGACAACAATGTCACTCACGAAACAGAGCGTAGGTGACGTTGCTTGCCCATATCTTGATGAGGTAAGTCGCAAGACGATTTAGCGCAAGAGGTGAGCGCGCAAAATGAGTTCGCGAGCTGACGGATCAAGTTGATGACCCGCGAGCTTCTCGCCGATGGCAATTGCCTCAATCGGATCTTCGATCATTCCTTGCCAGCGCACAAACGCAGCCATGGCACCCATGATGATGTCGCCGACCTCTTCGCCGTGAACGATGACCTTCACGTTGTTGGTGAGCAACTTTTTGAGTTCTTTAAACAGTCCACGAGCCCACTCGTCGATCTTTTCGTTGTTCTCGTTGTTGTAAGGCCGGTGCTGGTAGTTGACGTTGAGTTCGTCGTAGTTGTGCAGGTTGTGTGGGGCCGGAATAATGCTGATCAGGCAACCGAAATGGTTTTCCCTGATCCAGATGATCTCTTCTTGGCGCCGGACTCGGCGATGGTTGTCGCCATAGCCCCCGGGGCGTTCACATACGGCTAATCGGTCTTTGAGAATCCAAGTGAAGTTTCTGGGGGTAATTCCCAGAGCCCACTTTCCACGTAACTTAGGCGGCACGCCGTCACACTAGTCCTGAGCAGGGGCGGGGGTGATCGAGATCCGCTGATTTGTTCGACTTATTCTGATTCCGCCGGGTAATTCACAGGCGATGACCTCGCCACGAGCAACGGCAAGGACCCGTTCAACCGCAGCGGCATCGGGCGGATGGGTCGTTGATAGCCAGCGCCGTATCGCTCGCCGAGCCAGGGCAATGGGAGCGGCCGACAGGGCCTTGGCGTCGGTCGGGTCGATACCTGCTGCCAATTCGTCCAAAAGAGTCGAATCATCGGCCATGAGTGCGGCCTGACGACTCAAAATGGGGGTCAGGTCGCGATGGGCTGCTTCGTTGAGCAACGGCAAAATTTGTTGACGAATGCGGTTTCTCAGCAACGAATGGTCGTTGTTCGAAGGGTCCGAGACCGGAGTCCATCCCAAGAGTTGGCAGACAGCCTCGGTTTCGGTCCGCCGAATTGCCAATAACGGATGACTCACGAGTTGGCTCGGGCCACCAGTCGGTCGAATTCCAGCGAGTCCATCGAGTCCTGCACCACGCAAGATATTCAAAAGTACGGTCTCGGCCTGATCGTCGGCCGTATGACCAGTGAAAACATCGCTAGGAAGGGCCTGATAGCGAGCCTGACGGGCTCGAGCTTCAAGATTGGAACCGCGGCCAACCGAGACAGTCAGAGCCTGGAAATCAGCACCAACTGATTGGGCGGCAGAACGAACGATGTCGGCTTCGCCAGCAGATTCGGGGCGTAAAGCATGATCGACATGAATCGCGGTGACTTTCAGACCAGACGCTACGGCCAAGGCCAAGAGAGCTAAAGAGTCGGCCCCGCCAGAAACGGCACAGGTAACGGTCGAGCCCGCGACAGGAAATGTTGCACGAGAGAGAAGATCAACAATGAGTGGCGCGTGTTGCCACGTCGCCTGAGGTCCCGAATCGGGAATGGCTCAGCCCTCGTCGTGGCCGCGGCGCTGGCGCTTACCCGGGAAACGGGTTGCCGACACCTGCTTGACATAGCCAGCAGCGACGCCAGCGACGGTCAAGATTCCTACGATCGTCAGAACCACGCCGATCCACCAGTGCCAAATGTTTGCTGCAAGCATGAATCTCATGGTAGCGACTCGGCGGGGTGACCCGCTAGTTACTCGGCATCAAGATTTCAATTGCGAGTGTGAACCTTGCCAGAACGACAGGCGTCGCTACACCAACGAACTTGGTCCCAATCGCGCTCCCACTTTTTTCGCCACTCAAAGGGACGGTTGCAGGCCGCACACACTTTAGGTGGGTGACCATTTTTGGTTTGGGCGCTTCGAGTCACTCTGGCGAATCACTCGGTTGATTGAGTTGGGCAACAAACTGGTCGAGCGAACCAACAAAGCGGTCGAGGTAAGCCGATAATTCGCCAAATTCATTTTGATCAAACGTTGACATGATGTGAATAAGCAGCTCCTGACGACGAGCCGCAGCATCAGCGTGACGCTTACGTCCCGATTCAGTGGCTGATACAAAGACCACACGTTTGTCATCGGTGCTACTGCAACGTGTTGCCAGTCCAAATTTTTCAAGACGCTGAATTGCTCGAGTGGCAGTTGACGGATCGACGCGCAAAGCCTCTGCTAAATCGCCCATACGCCAGCCGGGTTGTTGGACCAACAGGTCGAGGGTGTCCATCTGACCGAACTCAAGGGCATCTTCGCCAACCCCAAAGAAGTATTCGATGAGTTTGCCCATCGACGCACCACGTCGAAGTTCGCGCCATGCTCGTCCGACTCGCAGTGCATTGTCGCGCTCTTCGGGACTGAGGTGGTCAAGTTTGTTGGAACTTGTGGACGTCATTGCAAATGTAGGGTACAAGCAATGGAGACACCTCTTCACGCCCTAGGGGTTATTGCCTCACAAAGCGTCATGATTACGTCATCTTTGCGCCATGTTGAGTTGTTTACGATGCGCGGATTAGTGACGATCATGTGGCATCAAGTTCCGCCTGGAGTGGCAGTGCAACCCGCGGCAATTGTTGCGTGTGGTGGAGCGATGGGTGGACTTCTCGGACCTGCTGATGGTCTGTATCAAGAGCTGGGCGATAGTTGGGCGGCTCGGGGGGTCCCGGTTCTGCGGGTGTCATATCGCCGACCAAACGATCTAGATATGTGCTCGTTAGATGTTGCTGCCGCGGTTCAGCTAGCGGTCGATGCCGGAGCGCAACAAGTCGTGGTGATGGGGCATTCGTTTGGTGGTGCAGTTGCCGTGCGAGTTGGTGTTGTGATGGACGAAGTCGCGGGCGTCGTTACGTTTGCGACACAGTCGGCCGGTTGTGAAGTAGCGGCTGGTTTACGAAGCCGTCCCTTGTTGTTGTTCCATGGAGACATGGACGAGATCTTGCCGATGCAATCGAGCGAAATTGTTGCCGCGATGGCTGGTAGCGGTGAAGTGGTTGTGTGTGAAGGCGATGGGCACTTGTTGTCGCACAGTGGAGCAGAGATGTTGATGCGACTTGAAGAGTGGTTACCTGGCGTCCTAGGTCAGTGAATCAACCTGTAGTAATTGGCGACTAACTGGCGTTGAAGAATTCCCACTCTTCGATACGTGTTCCGTCGGGGAGATTGCAGTAACCAACCTGGCCGGTAGCTTCATCAACAATTTCCAGGGTGCCGCCTTGATCAACGCAATACTGCGAAGCAGGGTTGGCGACCTGTGCGCCACCTTCGGTGACTGGAGGGTTAGTTGTCGTGGGGGCGTCGTCGCCACCGCAGGCACCTAATGACATTACTGTCATCGTTAACCCCAAAATTAATAGTGACTTGCGCATGTCGTTACCTCAATGTCATCTCGAAGGCGTACCTTAGAGAGAATAATTCGTTGAAAGCCACGGAGTTATTCATGCACATCTTTGTCAACACCCAAGAACTCGTCGAACACTTAATGGCTCTGAAAACCACGGTGTCGGCCGAAAGTGCCAAATTCTTTGAACTTGATCATGGATTGCAGTGCGCGGCCTTGCTCGAGAAATCTGACCCGTCAGATGTTGAGCTACAAGTTGCTGGATTGATTCACGATTTGGCCCATCCATGGGACGGACCTGGTCAGCCGCGTCATGCCACGATGGGTGCCGATGCAGTGCGAACGATTTTGGGTGAGCGTGTTTCGGCATTGATTGAAGGTCATGTGCCGGCCAAACGATTCTTGGTGACAACACGACCTGAGTATCGAGCACTTTTATCTGAAGACAGCATCATGACATTGGCCGCGCAAGGTGGCGACTTCACCGAATCTGAGATCAACGAGTTCACTGCGCAACCTTGGTGGGAAGCCATGGTTGCATTGCGTATTGCCGACGATGGCGCAAAAGATCCGCATGCAGTCGTACCCCCACTTGAACATTGGATTGATGCCATTCACTCGTTGAGCAAGGTGTGACTGTGAAGTCTTTTGCTTCTGGCGATATTGAGGCGAAGACATTCTTTGACGAGCATGGTTGGGTAGTGATTGAAACTCTGGACGAAGAAGGAGTTCAAAGACTGCGTCAGTGGGTTGAGGAGATTTCTTCTTGGCGTGACGAAGACGGTCATTGGCTGCACTATCGCGAGTTGACTGACTTTGGTCCTAAGTTGTGTCGTACCGAAAACTTCACACCGTTTCACGATGGCTTTCGCAAACTCTTGACAACTGGAGTCATGCTTGAATCGGCATCATTGTTAATGGGTGAACAAGCGGTGCTCTATAAAGAAAAGATCAACTACAAATTGGTGGGTGGCGCGGGTTATGCACCTCATCAAGATGCGCCGGCTTATCCTTTTATTGATAGTCATATTTCGTGCATGGTTGCTGTTGACGATGCCGACGAGGTGAATGGATGTCTTGAAGTTGTGAGTGGTTGTTTTGGCGAAGTATTGCCAATGAACGATGTCGGGTGCATCAGCGAAATCGTTGTCTCGCGACTGAATTGGGAACTAGCACCAATTCGTGCAGGTCAAACTCTGTGGTTTCATTCACGTACTCCGCATCGCAGCGGATCAAACAATTCCGATCGCGATCGTCGCGCGATTTATCCCACGTACAACGCATTGTCCGAAGGCGATTTACGCGACGCCTATTACGAAGCCAAACTTGAACAAATGGCCAAGCACACGGTTGGCGACAATGTGCAAGTGTCGTTAATTGGCGACTTTCAAGGTCGACCAGTCAAATAGTTTTTGTGATGTCAGGCTTTAACAACTGCAACCGGAATGGCGCTTTGAATGGCCATGCCGTTGATGGGGTCGTAACCACTGTCGATCGTGCACAGACGATTGGTTGGTGTTCCTTGATTACGAACATCTTCGTCAGTGATTGAGCCGCCCCATGAATGTGACATTGAAATCACGCCACGCTTGATGGTGTCGCTGCCTTCAGCAACTCCGACAACTTCACCCGAGGGCGAGGTGATGCGTACAAGATCCCCGTCGTTGACCGAGATGGCATGCATATCTTCAGGGTTCATGTAGGCCGCATTGGTGGTACCAACACGTGCCAACCCCGGAATCTCGCGACCAAGCGAGTTGAGAACATGCTTCAAGCGGCGACTGATGAGACGGTACGGAAACTTGCCCGCATCAAAACCATCAATGACTTCAGCGCCGGTTTGTTCGGTCAGAACAACAGCGAGTTCTTCAACAACATCAGCAGGTGCGACAGCAAAACGGGCAGATGCGTTGGGGTCGGCGGCAATAACTTTGACTGCAAGCTCTTCGTGAATCGTGCTGCGCTTCTCGCGAATTTCGCTCATGGGCATGCGGCCGTTGGCAAACGAATAGTCGAGCACCATGTCATCGTTAGCCGAACCATCAACAGGTAGATCGCCACCAGGTAACGGCAGGCGAGTGCCGAGTCGTTGTGCGATTCCAGCAAAGACTTCCCATTCAGACAACATGTCACCATCGGGTTGCAGTACTGCGGGCGTGTAGCTGATGTACGGGGCAGCAAAGCGACGATCCATCACGGTGGGTACGTCGGCGCGTTCAAGTTCGAGACGTGGGGGAATGACGTAGTGCGCGAGTTCGGCAGTTGGGGTCATGCGGTGATCAATCACGACCAACAGCTCGAGGTCTTTGAGCGCTTCAATGGTTTTGAGCTGATCGGGGAAAGCCACCACTGGGTTGCCGCCGCACACGAACAAGCAACGCACTTGACCTACGCCTGGTTCAAGAATTTCCTCGGCCAACAATGGCGTCAACATTTCGCCGGGCATACCGCGCAGTCCTTTGATGCGATGTGGTGTGCCTGGTGCTGGATCACTTGGTGCAATGACCTGTGCACGACGAGTGTTGCCGGGATACAAGAAGTTGCCACTTTCTAGAACATCACCTTCGCGATTTACGCGACCACAGATTGCATTCAAGGTGAGCGTGAGGTGCTCCATCAATGTGCTGTGCGCAGCCATGTTGGGTCCGGTTCCTGTTCCGGCAGTTCCCTTGGGACCAGCAGCAAACATGCGCGCCGCAGCGACGACATCGTCGGCGTTCACTTCACATCGAGCGGCAACCATTGCGGGTGTGTACGGCGCAACTGCTGCACGTAGGTCGTCAAGTTGATTGACCCAACGCGCACAGAATTCTTGATCGTGCAGATTTTCTTGCAAGATCACATTGACGAGACCAGCTAACAGTGTGGGGTCTTCGCCTGGCTTCACGGGCAACCACAGATCGGCAAACGATGCGAGTTCACTCTTGCGTGGATCAATCACGATCAATTTCATGCCACGTTCTTTGGCGCGACGCAAACGTACGAATGGATTGGTTCCTTGTAATCCACCCGATGGGCCATATGACGATACGAGTGGGTTGTAACCAATTGCTAGCAATACATCGGCATCGCGGAAGTTCTGCCAACCTGCTTCCCATGCACCAAGTCGCAACCGTGATGTGAGGTGAGCGGGTTGATCAATTGTGATGCTGGTGTAAAACGACGGTGAGTCAATGCCCACATGGAATGCCTGAGTAACCGGCATTGAAATTGAGTTTTGAAATGCGCCAGTGCCGGTGTACGAGGCAACTGCGCGCGGACCGTATTTTGTAATGATTGATTGCACACGAGACGCGATGTCGTTGAGAGCTGCCGAAGAAGATGTTTCAGTGAATGTCCCATCGCTGTTGCGTCGCAAAGGTGCACGCAAACGATCGGGGGCATTGTGCTGGTCGGCGAGTTGCCGACCCTTAATGCACGTGTAGCCCTCAAACATGGGGTCATTCAAAATGCCGCGAACGGCCACAACTTTTTCTTTGGGTTGTGCTCCACTCGTGTTGATCTCAATATCAACTTCGAGCGGACACGCCGCATGGCAGAAACGACAAAACGTCTCGCGTGATTCAATCATCGGGGCTTGGCGCCTCCGGACACGCGGATCATTTCACCGCTGATCCAACTGGCTCCTGGTGAACACAAGAACAAAACGGCTGCACCCATGTCTTGCAAGGTACCAAAGCGTTGCATCGGGATATTCCATTGTGATTCAACTTCGGCGAGGTCTTCATCGTTCTTCACACCAAGTGCAATCTTGAAGATTTCGGTGGGCACTGCACCAGGTGCAATTCCGTTGACGCGAATGCGCGGTGCGAGTTCGGCACAAGCAGTAAGTGTCAAAGAGTTGACTGCTGCTTTGGCGGCACCATAGTGCGCACTGCCCGGAACCGGTCCGAAGCCAGCACCCGAAGAGATGTTGATAATTGATCCAGTTTCCATGTACTTTGCTGCGGTACGAATACCGACCCACACAGCAGTGAGGTTGAGGGCAATGCAGGCGTCCCAGTCTTCGCGCTTCAAGTCGGTCATGGGCAAACGCGCCGGTGAACCACCAGCGTTGTTGATCCAGATTGACAACTTGCCGAATTCTTTGATGGCTGCTTTAGCCAAGTTCTCCATGGCTTCATCGCTTGTTACATCAGTTTCGACAGCGATGGCTTGGCCGCCATCGGCACGAATTGCCGCAGCGACTGCTTCAATCTCGTGCACACGACGCGCGGCCACAACAACTTTTGCGCCAGCGCTCGCGAGTGTGCGGGCGATGCCTTCGCCAATTCCGCGTCCGCCGCCGGTGACGACGGCAACGTCGCCTTCGAGGCTGAAGAGTTCACCTGGCGTGGGGTATTCCTTGCTCATTTTGATTCCATTCTTTAGGGGGTTAATTAGTTAGAGAATTGCTTGATTAGAGAATTGTGACGACACCCGTGGTGCCATTGACTTCAATCATTGCGCCATTAGGGATCCGTTGCGTGCCATCGGTGATCGAAACTACACACGGCACACCAAGTTCGCGACTCACAATCACTGCGTGACTGATTTGTCCACCAACGTTCACGACGACTGCTGCACTTGTCATAAATAACGGAGTCCAACTGGGGTCGGTGCATGGTGCAACCAAAATATCGCCAGGTTCGAGATTGCCGGGGTCGCCCGGATCAAGAACAACACGCGCAATTCCGCGAGCGACACCAGGTGATCCTGCAACACCAACAAGTGCATCGCCCGACCGTGCGAGCTTGACGACATGAGCATCTTTGCGTGCCCACTGGCTGAGTGGCGCAACAGTCGCATTGGCAATAATGAATGGCGGTTCAAGATCAAAAAGTTCGCGCCATTCGTTGTAGCGCTGCGTCAATTTGTTAGTGAACGAACTGGGATTGGCGATGTAGTCATCGAGTTCACTGTCAAGAACTTGGAAGATGAGTTCGTCGTGGCCGTGGCGACGACCAAGTTCGCGAAATGCGACGCGGGCTTCGTGCAACACGCGCACTATTGACGTCTTGGTGCGTTCACGGTGAGCCATCATTTTCCCGGCGCCGAGTCCGAGGTCGAGCAGTGGTGCCACCTCGGGCTTGTCGGCTAATGCAATGCGGGCTTTGGCGATGAGCGCATCACGTTGTGCGGCTTTTTCGCGATGACGTTCGTGTGGTGATTCAGCATCAGATTGCAAACGCACGCGATCGAGAGAAGCGAGCAAAAGTTGCGGGTGTGTTTCCCATGTTGGCGAGCGCAAATCCCATTCGTCGGGTCCGCGACTACCAAATTCAACAATGAATTCATTCCACGCTGCAGTGAACGCCGAATTGATTTGCAACAGGCCGTTGTTGAGACCTGCGTTGAATGCTGCTGATAGCTGTGCATCGTTGTGCACCATGCGTGACAAATTCCAGAGTGCGTAGTTGGCATCGGCCGAATCGACATCGCCAATGCTCGACAGCAATGCCATCGGCAAACTTGGTTCGCCAATTGCTTCAGCCACAACACCCAGTAATCCGGGAGCAACGGCAGCACTACTGCCAGACACAACGTGTTGTGAGAACAAGTGCGGTAACTGTGATTGCACAAGACGTGCACGAGCAACTAGTTGAGCGTCGGTGTATGCCGACAGGTAGCCACGTGATGCCCGCAGTTCTGCGGCCTTGGCTTTGTCGGCATCAAGTTCGGGCCACGCAACTCCGCTCATGATCCACGCGGTATGAGCGTCGATGCCCGCGGTGAGATGTGGTTTTTCGTCGTCAGGATGTGCGACGTACGCGGGCACATCGGGATGATCACCGAAGAAGGCTTGGTCGAGCGCGGCAACGGTGGCAGCGGGGTTGCGCACACCTTGCATGCGGATCGCCGAAAGGTTGATATAGAAGTAGCCACCAAAGCAGGCGACTGATTCGGGATGTTGCGGGTTGAAGTCGGAGTCTTCGTAGGCGCCGATGCGAATGAGGCCAGCTTTGTAGCCGGCAACAATGCCACCGTCCCAGCCGAATGACCAGCCGAGTGGGCTCACCGGGTCGGCGAGAACTTCTCCGGCGTTGGCTCGGGTGTAATGCGGAAATCTCTGGCTTGTTGGCCAGTCGGTAATCCATCGATCTTGCATAGCCGCCCTTCCTACTTGCAGTAAGTATTCAGACTACGGGCGTGCAGGCTCAGATTTTGGACTGAGAGTGTCGAGGCCCGTCACAAAACAAAACTCTGACCGTTATTAATAGCAAACACGGCTGTCAAGGCATTTTGTTGCCAATGACCAATAGGAAAGAAGGAAGCGGAATATGGATCAGATAATGAACTTACTTATTTTGGCATTAATCGGGTATGGCATTTATCGGCTGATTCCTTGGTTCAAGTCGAACCTTGCCGCCAGCAAAGAGCAGCAGAACGCAGAGTTCACTGGAGTGGTCAATTTTACGGTGGGTGAGCCGGTACTCGTTGCTCAGGGATGCCGGTTTATGGGTCCCAGCATTGATGGATTGAAAACCAACGTGTTGGCTATTGGAATGCGGGGGACAGTCGTGGCAATTCACCGTACTCCAGTCAGGGTAGACGGAAGTTTAAAAAAATCAAGTGGGTACGACATAATTTTTGGCCACAACAAAGTTCGGGTTGCATTTGGTGCTCAACACCTTCTGGTTCGTCCTGTGGTTTGAGGTACAGAACAGAATTGAAGGGACTCATGACCACTTTGATCTGAAGTACTCGCGATCGTCGGCAACGAGTTGACCGAAGTCTGCCGGTGGATTGGTGCGAATAGTGACACTGTCAGCGTGTTGGCAGCGAGCCGCGTGTGAGATGACAGCGTGCATGCCCATCGTTCGGGTGACCCACAGTAAGACATCGTCGTCGCCGTACCACCACTTCATGTTCTCGTCGAAGTTGTAAACCTTCACCAAATCACTGCGCAGCATCATGGCGAAACCCGCCAAGCCGCCCGTGCCGTCGTAACGCGAACCGCACGTGTTGAAAACCTGACGGTCTTCGGCCATTTCAACAGTGGAATAATTGGGACAAATGATGCCGATGATTGGATCGTTGTCCAGTGAATTTGCCAGCGATGACAAACATTCGGAACTCAGGCGCACATCGTCGTTGAGAAATGCGATGTGCGAATCGCGACCTACGGCCTCGATGCCACGGTTCCACATGTGTTGAATGCCGACACCTTCGGGGACAGTGATCGTGACGATGCGCTCGGGTGGGTCGGGGAGTGCCTCAAAGGCTGCCTGCCCATCGGCGACGATACAGATGGTGCCGATGGCACGGTCGAGGCTGAGGTCACTGAGAAGTTCGGCCAAACCCGTGAAATTCGATTTCGTCGGAATCACGACGTTCACAGGGCTCGGCATACATATCTATATGACCACACGGTTCCGAGAAACCAGCGACTTTTTGGAGCCCGAGAGGAGAATCGAACTCCTGACCTACGCATTACGAGTGCGTTGCTCTACCGACTGAGCTACCCGGGCAATGGGTGGAAATCCTATCGGCTACGAGCGGTCTGACCATTTGGTGCCCGGCAAGAAATAACGCTTGGCCCACACTCCGCGGGGGTCTTCGCCGGCCACGGGCATACGCCAGGTCACGATCTTGGTGGTCGGGGCACTGAGTGACACGGCACACAACGCGCGCGGCTGGTCATCGGTGCCGTCGACGTAGCCATCGGCAGCAACGTCGGGTACATAACGCTTGGCGATGTCGCGATAGATCTCGCGCCACGCATCGTCGTTACCGGGCTGATACTTCACAACAACATGCCCTTGAACTGAAACCTTGCGCCACGGGTCGGCCTCTTCGTCAATCGAAATTCCAACGCGGGGATCACGCTCAATGTTCTTCCAAATGATCGCTGGAGACCGAGGAGTAAACAAAAGATCGTCCTCACGAATGATGAACCACAAGGGAAGCACTCGTGGCATGCCGTCGGCGTCAACAGTTCCGATACGCGCAAGGTGACCTCGTTCACCTAGAAATTTATGTACTTCATCATTCGTCAACTTGGGCATGATGCTTCTCTCTTTATATTCCGTAAAAGGTTGTCGTTTTTGCTTGTAGCAGTTGAGCGATTCATCACACAAAAACTAATTTGATTTTATGAATTGTGAGGTGTGGTGATTCCCCAGTCATCGTTGCACTTTTTAACGTTACGCGCACGAGCGGAAGATCCTCGCCAAAAATCACTTGTACAAAATGTTCACGCACTCGGCATCTCGAGCGTGCACGCAATCAAGGTTTCTGACCTGCTGTTCTTGCGAGATGTAGGCACTGATCAATTATCAATAATCGAGTCAATAGTTGCTGAGCCACTGTTGCAGACGGTGGGCTGGAACGAAGCGCCCCATGCTGGGGTCGTTGTTGAGACATCACTGATTGCGGGTGTGACCGATCCGGTCGCTAACGAATTCCTCCGGATTGCTCGCAAAATGGGCGTTGGCGTGACTGATGCGTTGTCGGGTCGCCGTTACGAGATTGAAGGTAACCCCACTCCGGCCGAGATCGATTTGATTGTGCGCAAGTTGTTGGCCAACCCAGTCATCGAGCATTGGGCGATCAATGAACCCGTTCAGCCCACGTTTGCGAGTGACTCAGCCGCATCGGTTTCAACTGTGGGCGAGTACCTACTCACTCACGACACCACCGATGCCGAACTGCAGGCACTCGGAAAAGAACGGGCACTTGCCTTAGATATTGAAGAGCTGCGAGTTGTTCGCGATCATTACGCCAACGAGGGTCGGCCAGCTCGTGACGTTGAACTCGAGATGATCGCCCAAACCTGGAGCGAACATTGCTCGCACAAAACCTTTCGTGCTCGCATAACGACCGATGATGGTTCGGTTGTCGAGCCGTTGATCGCACAACTGCGCCGAACAACTGACAAGATTGATGCACCATTCGTGGTGAGTTCGTTTGTGGGCAACGCCGGCATAGTTTCGTACGAAGACAACATCACGTTTGCCGTGAAAGCCGAAACTCATAATCATCCGAGTGCGATTGAACCTTTTGGTGGAGCGAATACCGGAGTCGGTGGAGTGATTCGCGATGTCATTGGTGCATCGCATCAACCCATTGCTTGCACGAACATTTTGTGTTTTGGTCCGAGTGATTTTCCGGTGAACGAATTACCAGAGGGTGTTTTCCATCCGCAACAGATTCGTGCAGGAGTTGTTGCTGGTATCGCCGACTATGGCAACAAGATTGGTTTGCCCACCATTGCTGGAGCAGTGCTGTACGACAACGGTTACATCGCCAACCCTTTGGTGTACGCCGGATGTATTGGTATTGCTCACGAACCATATGTTGTCGAGCAACCACAGCCAGGTGATCGAGTTGTGGTGTTGGGTGGTCGCACCGGCCGTGACGGTTTACGTGGCGCGACATTTTCATCCATGACGATGGACGCAACTACTGGCGATGTCGCTGGAGCAAGTGTGCAGATCGGCGATCCCATCGTCGAGAAGTTGTTGATTGATGTGTTGGGTCGTTCGCGACACCTCTATCGATCAATCACCGATTGTGGTGCCGGCGGGTTGTCATCAGCTATCGGCGAAATGGCCGAAGGTGTTGGTGCACGAGTTGAGTTATCGGGGCTACCACTGAAGTATCCAGGCTTAGCTCCATGGGAAATTTGGTTATCAGAAGCCCAAGAACGAATGGTTGTTGCTGTCGCTGATACTGCTCCGCTTTTTGAAGCGTGTCAGCGATATGGCGTCGAGTGCATTGATATTGGTGAGTTCACTGGCGATGAACGACTTGTTGTGACCTACGAAGGAACGACCGTTGTCGATATTGATACCAACTTCTTGCATGATGGTCGCCCGCAACGTCGCTTAAACGCGGTGAAGCCGAAGCCCGATCGTACGCCGATGTCTGCTGAAGCCTTCACTTCGGTTTTTGGAACGCTTGATATTGCTGCAACAACCCTGCGCTTGCTGGCCCATCCGAATATTGCGTCAAAGGAATCAATCATTCGGCGTTACGACCACGAAATTGGTGGAGCGACTTTGGTGCGACCCATCATTGGCGCAAACAACGACGGACACGCCGATGGGGTAGTGCTGGCTGAACCATTAAGTAGCAGTGGTATCGCAGTGGGTATCGGCGTGAACCCGTGGATGGGAATTATTGACGCAGAGCGAATGGCCTTGGCAGTTGTTGACGAAGCAATGCGCAATGTTGTTGCAGTCGGTGCCGATCCGCGAACCGTTGCACTGCTTGACAACTTCTCATGGGGCGATCCGCAACGACCAACAACTCTTGGCGAACTTGTTGCGGCAGTTGATGGTTGCTGTCAAGCAGCGCGAGCATTTAGCGCTCCATTCGTGTCGGGCAAAGATTCGCTGAACAACGAATACTTCGGTTCAGATAATCAGCGTCACGCAGTGCCACCAACTTTGGTGATCACGGCCATGGCTCATGTTCCTGTTGCTGATGCAGTGGTGACACCCGATCTCAAACAGTCGGGCAATGTGTTGATCTTGCTTGGTCGAACGCTGTGTGAATTTGGTGGAAGTCATCTTGCAATGTTGAACGCCTTTGCTGGTGGTGTTGTGCCAAGTTTTGATACCAAGGCACCACAGCGTTATCAAAAACTTCATGAAGCAATTCTGAACGGTGATATTGAATCGTGTCACGATGTGTCCGAAGGCGGCATTGCAGTGGCCATCGCTGAAATGGCGATCGCTGGTCGTCTCGGGGTGGAAATCACTGTTGCTTCGTCGCTCATTAACGATTGGTGGTACTTCAGCGAATCATGTGGCCGATTCATTCTTGAGGTCAAGCACGAATCAGCCGCATCCATTCGTGAACGATTTGGTGAAGACGCGCAAATCATTGGTCGTGTTGTCGCTGAACAAGTTCTGTCATTGGGTAATGGGCAATCACTGACAGTTGAAGAAATGCTGACCAGTTGGCAGGGGGCGTCATGAGTGTGCGACCCACTGCCGCAATATTGGTAGCTCCGGGCACGAACCGCGACCGTGATGTTGCGCTCGCCCTCAACTTGGCAGGTGCCGATTCGGTTGTTGTGTCAATTTCCGATCTTGAACGTGATGCGAATGTAGTGAACGCAGCACAGATGATCGTCATCGCTGGTGGATTTTCATTTGCCGATGCCCTCGGATCTGGACATGTCTTTGCTCTTGAACTGGAGATGTTGTTAGGTGATCGTCTGCAACAAGCTGTGAGCAAAGGTCGACCCATCATCGGAATTTGTAATGGTTTCCAAACTCTGGTGCGCATGGGCTTGTTGTCAAATGGTGCTGGGCCCATGGCTTTAGATCACAACGAGAGCGGACTTTTTGATTGCCGCTGGGTCACTTTGCAACCATCATCAGAGAAGTGCATATGGACAAAAGGCATTCACGAAAATCTTGAATGTCCGATCGCTCATGGCGAAGGTCGGTTTACCGCAGATGCTGCAGTAGTCGTACAACTTCAATCAAGCGACCGAGTGGCCTTGCGATATGTCAATGGCAATCCCAACGGATCAGTTGATGACATCGCCGGTATCTGCGATGAGTCAGGTCTTGTGTTGGGCCTCATGCCTCATCCCGAAAATCATGTCGTGCCACGTCAACACCCGAAATTCTTGCGCCAAACCCACCAAGGCTTGTCCTTAAACCTATTCAGAAATGGAGTTATTCATGCCTCAGCTTGAAGGTTGTTCACATATTGAATTGCCGTTACCCGATGAACGGGTGGGCAAGGTACGCGTATCATACGAATTACCGAATGACCGCCGACTATTCGTTACCACCGATCGATTGTCGGCCTTTGACCGCATCGTTGCATCGGTGCCGTACAAAGGTCAGGTATTGAACCAACTTGCTGCTTGGTGGTTTGAATCAACACGAGATATTGTGAATAATCATTTCGTTTCATGTCCCGACCCCAACGTCACGATTGGTCGAACAGCGAATCCATTGCCGGTTGAGGTGATTGTGCGCGGCGTGATGACGGGTTCAACATCAACATCGATCTGGCGTCAATACAGCGAGGGTGCCCGAACAATCTACGGGTATTCATTTCCTGATGGCATCGCCAAGAACACCTTGTTGCCCGAACCCATCGTGACGCCGACGACCAAGGCCGAAGCAGGCGAACACGATGAGCCGTTGTCATGTGCCGAAGTGGTGAGTCGCGGTTTTGTCGAAGCAAAACTCTGGGCGCAGGTTCAAGAGGCTGCACTAAATCTGTTCAAGCGGGGTCAACAAGTCGCAGCGCAAGCCGGGCTTTTGTTGGCCGACACCAAGTACGAGTTCGGTTTAGACACTGACGGTCAATTGATGTTGATTGACGAAATGCATACGCCCGACTCATCACGTTTTTGGGAAATGAGTAATTACGAAGCGCGACTTGCCGCAGGGCAAGAACCAGAGAGTCTTGATAAAGAGCCGATTCGCTTGGCGTTAGATGCAATGGGATATCGCGGAGACGGGACGCCCCCGATGCTTGGTGCTGACGTCATTGCGGCCACGACCGAGCGCTACATCAAGGCATACACACGATTGACATCAAAAGAATTTATTGCCGGAACCTACCCAATTCAAGAGCGACTCAATGGGTTGCTACAGAACGGAGCATTGTCATGAAGCCACTAGTAGTTCTCTTAATGGGCTCGCCCGCCGATACTGAACACGCCAACAAGATTGTTGATTCCTTAAAGCAGTTCACGGTCGACGTTGCGATGCATGTTGGTTCAGCGCACCGTACGCCGTTACATGCTCTGGAGATTTTGCAACGATACGACACTCAAGATCGAGCCAAAGTATTCATCACTATCGCTGGTCGCTCAAATGCATTGTCGGGTTTTGCCGACCCGCAAGTTTCGGCCCCAGTCATTGCGTGTCCGCCACCTGGACCCGAGGTTGATTTGTGGAGCAGTTTGCGGATGCCTCCAGGAGTTGCGCCCGCGGTCGTGCTCGAACCCGTGAACGCAGCCCTGTACGCCGCCAAGATTCTTGGTCTCAGCGATTCTGCCGTGGCCGAACAAGTCCGCAAGTTTCAAGCAACGCAACGTGATCGTGTGATGCAAGCCGACCAAGAAATGCAGAAATAACCTGATGGCCGAGCATCTGCAATGGACTGATGGCTTCGACTCGCCGCATGAGGAGTGTGGTGTGATTGGCGTGTCATCCCCAACCGAAGAAGTGGCACAACTAGTTTTCTTTGGGCTGTTCTCATTGCAGCATCGTGGTCAAGAGGCTGCTGGAATCGCGGTGTCTGACGGCAAGCAAGCTCGTCTTCATAAAGATGATGGACTTGTGAACAATGTCTTTGACGCTGCAGCGCTTGCGCCATTGAAGGGCAAGAACGGAATTGGCCACACGCGTTACTCAACGACCGGTGGATCGGGAACCCGTAACGCTCAACCATTTATGGTTGAGACAATTCACGGACCATTAGCGGTTGCGCATAATGGCAACTTGGTGAACGCTCAAGAATTGCGTGCCGAGTTGTTGGGCCGTGGTTTTGGATTAACGGCATCATCTGACACCGAAGTGATGACGTTGATGTTGGCTTCGGCCGGGGGACCAACGTGGGAAGATCGGTTAGCTCGCACCCTGCCAGCTTGGAGCGGTGCTTACTCGTTGGTCTTGCTTGTTGAAAATCGCGTCATTGCAGTTCGTGACCCGTGGGGTTTCCGACCATTGTCGGTCGGACAGTTAGCAGATGGCGGATGGGTCGTCGCATCTGAGACCTGTGCGCTTGAGACTTTGGGTTGCCGTGACATCTCTGAAGTCGCTGCCGGAGAAATCGTGACCATCGAAGGTGAAAAGATCACTCGTCGACAAGCAATGGTTCCATCGGTGCAATCGGCACGATGCACTTTTGAATTCGTGTATTTCTCTCGTCCCGATTCGCAATGGGATGGTCGAAGTGTGCACAGTGTCCGTCAACGATTTGGTGAACAACTCGCACGAGAACATTCAGTAGAGGCCGATGTCGTGGTGCCAGTTCCTGACTCATCAATTCCAGCGGCTGTTGGTTACTCGCGGGAGAGTGGTATTCCGTATAACGACGGACTCATCAAGAACCGTTACATCGGTCGCACCTTTATTGAGCCGACATCAATCATGCGTGAACGTGGTGTGGCCATGAAGTTCAATGCATTGGGCGAAAACCTACGAGGTCAAAGAGTTGTGCTGATTGACGACTCTTTGGTGCGTGGCACAACAGCTGGGCCACTCGTGCAACTGTTGCGTGATGCTGGCGCAATTGAAGTTCATCTGCGAATCACCTGCCCACCCATCAAACACGCATGTCATTTTGGTGTTGATATGGGACACGACAATGATCTCATTGCTGCACGACTGAATATCGAAGAACTGTGTCAGGTAGTAGGAGCAGATTCATTGGCGTTCCTATCGTTAGACGGGATGATGAGTGCCGTTGGCCGCGAGGACGGATATTGCAATGCCTGTTTCACTGGGGCGTATCCAGTGTCGGTTGGTGCACCAAAACGTAAAGATGCATTCGAAGGTGTGTTGGCATGAGCGACGCGCTATGTGTCTTGATCGTTGGGTCGGGTGGCCGTGAACACGCGATGGCTGATTCGGCATTGCGTTCAGCCCATTGTGGACGGCTGTTGGTGACACCGGGCAATGCCGGAACACCGGGTGAGAAATTCAACGTCGCGGCCGATGATGTTGCGGGCATCGTTGCGCTATGCCAGACCGAAAAAGTTGATTTGGTTTTAGTTGGACCCGAAGCCCCGCTTGCGGCCGGTGTGGTTGACCAACTCATATCTGTCGGTATTGCAGCCTTTGGCCCCTCGCAATATCTGGCACAACTTGAATCATCAAAATCATTTGCTCGCGAAGTGACGCAGCAGATCGGGATTGACGGACCCCGCTTTGCTTCGTTTAGCCAAGGAAACGTCGACGCAGCGTTGGCATGGTGGAAAGAACTTGCTGCACCGGTTGTAGTGAAGCAATCAGGACTTGCGGGCGGCAAGGGTGTCATTGTCCCCGAAACCGACGCTGCGACAGTTATTGCAATTCAAGACGCCTGTGCCCTTGGCGAAGTAGTTCTTGAAGAGAAGATCTTTGGTTATGAATGCTCATTGATTGCAGTATGCGACGGAACAACCGCGGTGCCGCTTCCGATTGCGCAAGATCACAAACGAATCAGCGAAGGTGATCGCGGGCTCAACACGGGCGGCATGGGCGCGTACGCTCCGGTCAACGTAGGTATTTCACCTCATGAACTATGTGCTCAGTTCATTCAGCCAACTCTTGACCACTTTGCCACTCTTGGGCATCCGTATGTGGGTGTGTTGTACGCCGGAATCATGATGACTGCGAGTGGTCCCAAGCTTCTTGAGTACAACTGTCGTTTCGGTGATCCAGAGGCACAAGTTCTCTTGACCTTGCTTGAGACAAGCATTGTTGACGTTGCTTTGGCATGTCTGGCTGGGCAATTGAAGCAATTCAAAATGGTGGTGTCGCAACAAAGTGCGATGGCTGTTGTGCTTGCTTCAGCTGGATATCCAGAGAGTTCAAGTACAGGTGACGTGATTCAAGGACTTGATGCCCGGGTTGATGGGGCATTGGTTTTCCATGGTGCTACATCAACATCAAACGCAAACGTAGTGACCGATGGTGGGCGAGTACTAACGGTTGTTGGTCGTGGCAAAGACTTGGCTCAAGCTCGGGCCCATGCCTATGAGCGAGTTGAAAAGATTTCGTTTGCTGGAGCCCAATATCGACGTGATATCGGTTGGCGCTCATTGGCCTTGTCGGTGAAGTCGTATTCATCAACCGGCGTTGATATCGATGAAGGTAATCGTGCAGTTTCGTTATTGAAGAGCAGTGTCGCGTCAACCGCCAATTCAAACGTCTTGGCCGGAGTCGGATCATTTGGTGGTGCACTTGATGTGTCGCATCTTAAGAAATACGACCAACCAGTTTTAGTGGGCTCAACCGATGGTGTCGGAACCAAAGTTGAACTCGCTGCACGTTCGGGTCGATTCCGCGGTGTGGGTATGGACATCGTGAATCACTGTGTCAATGATGTTTTAGTTCAAGGAGCACGTCCGCTGTTCTTCTTGGATTACTTAGCGTCATCTGAAATTCAAGCCGAGATGGTTGCCGCTGTCGTTGACGGCATGTCGCAGGCTTGTCGTGATAACGAGTGCGTGTTACTCGGTGGAGAGACCGCCGAAATGCCCGGTGTCTATTCACCAGGCGCGTTTGATATCGCGGGGACTTTGGTCGGCGTTGTTGAAAAAGAACAGTTACTTCCACGAAGCAATGTCGCGGTGGGTGATGTGTTGATTGGACTCGCATCTAACGGACCACACACCAATGGTTATTCGTTATTGCGCAAGATATTTGGCTGGCTCCCCGACGATGCCATGCCCGAACCGTTACAGGTTCCAATCTTGGATGCGCTGTTGGTCCCTCATCGCAGTTATCTGCATGAGATCAGTCCACTTCTTCATGATCCGCGTTTGAAGGGACTCATTCACATCACCGGTGGCGGCCTTCCCGAAAATGTGCCGCGAGTCTTGCCCGAAGGTGTTGGGGCCGACATCCAACTCGATAGTTGGACCATGCCGCCGCTCTTTCAACTCGTGCGCGAAATCAGTCAGCTTGATACGCACGAGCTGTATCGCACACTCAATATGGGTATCGGAATGATTGTGATTGTTGGGCCAGAAGATGTCGCGTTGATCCAAGGCATGTTTGATGAAGAGACTTGGGTGATCGGCGAACTAGTTCCACGAGCAGTGGACGAACCACGAGTGAGGTTGTTGCCATGAGTGCTCCGATGAGGTTGGTGGTATTGGTTTCAGGAAATGGTTCGAACCTGCAAGCAATTCTTGATGCTTGCGAATCAGGGATCCTCGCCGCTGAGGTGGTCGCGGTTGTGAGCAACAAACACAGCGTGAAGGCTCTCGAGCGTGCCGAGAGCGCTGGAGTACCTGCAGTAGTTGTGAGTGCAGTCGTTGGAGAAACTCGTGCCGAGTACGACACCCGATTGACATCGGTTGTTTCAAGTTTCATGCCCGACTTTGTGGTGCTTGCTGGGTACATGCGCATTCTGAGCATGGAATTCTTGTCATGGTTTCCTGGTCAGGTGGTCAATCTGCATCCCTCTCTCCCAGGCGACATTGTCGGGGTAGGAGCCATCGAAAAGGCCTATGCCGAATTTCAAAGTGGTATTCGCGACCATAGTGGCGTGATGGTGCATTTTGTTCCCGACGAAGGCGTCGACAGTGGGCCAGTTTTGGCAAGCGCACGAGTTGAGATTGCCCACGATGACACCCTTGTGACATTTGAAGAAAAGATGCATCGCCAAGAACACAAACTGCTTGTTGAAGTCCTGCGAGAATTGTCAGTGAAGTACACGAAAGTTGGAGAGCCCTCATGAACCCGATTAACAACACAGTGTTTAGCCCCCACGAAGGCCTCACCTTTGACGACGTGGTTTTAGTACCAGGATTCAGCGATGTTCTACCCGACCAAGTTGATGTGCGCACTCAACTCACGAGCGAAATCACCTTGGCTGTGCCGTTGTTGTCAGCGGCCATGGACAAAGTCACCGAAGCACCAATGGCTATCGCCATGGCCCGTTTGGGTGGCATAGGAATTTTGCATCGCAACATGAGTATTGAAGACCAGGCCGCCGAGGCTCGGCGCGTGAAGCGCTCACAGTCGGGCATGATCTCCGACCCGGTGACGCTTGGTCCCGATGCATCATTACAGGAAGCCGAAGATCTCATGCGTCGGTTCAAGTTTTCGGGTGTGCCGATTATTGATAAGGGCGGGGTACTCGTTGGAATCTTGACGAATCGCGATATTCGCTTCTGCGAGCCCGCTGACTTTGTGCGACCGGTGAGTGACTTCATGACGAAGGCGCCACTAGTGACCGGTAACGAAGACACAACATTGGCCGAGGCTCAAACGATTATTCAGAAACACCGCATTGAGAAGTTGCCGCTGGTCGACAAAGACGGACATTTGGTTGGCATCATCACCGTCAAGGACATCATGAAGAAGCGCGACTATCCAGACGCGACCCATGACGATCTCGGTCGCTTGCGCGTTGGTGCGGCCGTTGGAGTTGGTCCCGATCTTGAGGATCGGGTCGAGGCATTGATGAAGTCATCTGTCGATGTTGTTGTCATTGACACGGCGCATGGACATACACAAGGTGTGTTAACTGCAGTCCGACGTATCAAGTCGGCATGGCCGAACTTGGCAGTGATTGCCGGCAATGTGGTTACCGAAGATGGCGTTGATGCTTTGGCCGAAGTTGGTTGCGATGCAATCAAGGTTGGTGTTGGTGCAGGATCAATCTGTACAACGCGTGTCATTTCTGGTGCAGGCATGCCGCAGTTGTCGGCGATTTGGTACGCCGCAAGTCGTGCACGTGAATTGGGTATCCCGATCATTGCCGATGGTGGTGTCACGTACTCCGGTGACATTGTGAAGGCCTTGGCGTCAGGTGGAAGTTCGGTGATGCTCGGAAGTTTGTTAGCTGGAACCGATGAAGCGCCAGGCGAAATGGAATTGTTCGAAGGCCGCCGCTACAAGAGCTATCGCGGCATGGGTTCACTCGGTGCCATGCAAGGACTTGGAGCCGATCGCTACGGAAGTGGTCAAGGCACTGCGCGTAATAAGTTGGTGCCTGAAGGTATTGAAGGACGCGTTGCCTATTCAGGATCGCTCCACGATGTGGTGTACCAACTCATCGGTGGATTGCGATCAGGAATGGGCTATGTCGGAGCAGGCAATCTTGATCAGTTGCGCACGAAGGCTCGCTTTATGCGAGTGACCACTGCTGGTCGCGAGGAAAGTCATCCTCACGACGTACTTGTTACCAACGAAGCCCCCAACTACCACCAATAACCCTGTGCTTCTGGTGAGGATTATTCCTCATAATGAGTAAAAATCCCCACCAGAATCACGAGTTGATGGAGGGGAGTGACATCAAGAGGTTCTCGAAGAGCAACTTTTCGTTGACATTACGACTGAGTGCCACACTGGCATCACGAATCTTCTTGACTGCCCGGACATACGAATCGGTTTGGTAATGAGCGGTTTCTTCGGTCGACTTCTTGAGTGCTTCGCTATATACCAAAGTGAGCATGCGTAATCCTGAACGAAGTTCATCAGTCTTATAACGACGCAATTCACGTTTGTGTTTGTCGGTCAAAATCTTGCGGCCACTTCCGCGTTCACCCAAAAACTTCACGCGCTCTTCGAGTTCGGCAAGTTCGGCCTCTTGCTTTGATTCGTAACTCGCTAACGATGACTCAACTGCACTCAGCAATTCGGCGGCAATTTCAATGGCTCGTGAAGTTGTGCCATTGAGACGAGTCGGCACATTGGCAAACAACTCTGTTCGTGATGCAAGTGACGGATCATTGATTAAGACGCGGGCTCTTTCAAGATCTCCGGCGGCAACTCGAGCAACTGCGGTGGCCTTCTTTTGGTCAACTCCATCTTCGACGAGTTGCTTGATAATCAATTCATCAGTGATGGGTTGAAAATCGATTCGTACACAACGTGAAGCGATTGTGATCATGGTGTCGGGGACATCGTCGCTGAGCATGATCATGACGGTCTCGCCATCTGGCTCTTCAATTGTCTTGAGCAACGAAGCGCGGGCACCATCAGCCAGCAATTGAAAGTCGTGCACGATGATGACTCGGGTTGAACCTTCAACCGCCGACCGTTCAGCCAACTTAATGATTTCGTCGCGAGCTTGATCCATGCTGATGCCAGCACCTTCACGCTCAACTTCATGAACATCAACATGAATACCGCGCATCGCTAGGTCGGCAGTGCGTTGAGTGCTGTCTTCAGATCCCTGCAACTTCACTGCGGCAAAGGCGCGAGCGGCAATATCTTTTCCGCAACCAGACGGACCAACAAACAGGTAAGCGTGGGCAGCCGAGTTGGCCAACGCGCGCAACTTTACCAACGTGTGTTCTTGGCCAATGACTTTGTCGTAGACCGAATTCGCCATATCAGATGCCGAGTCTTTCGGTCACTGCTGCACGCACGGCTGATTCAATCGCGTCAGGATCACCAACGGCTTCAATCACTACCCAATGCTGAGGATCATTTGCTGCCATTGCATGGAACCCATCGCGGACTCGTTGAAAGAACTCACCATTTTCTTGTTCAAAGCGGTCCAAGTCACGATGAGCAAGTCGGCTCATGGCATGTTCGTGTGAAACATCAAGCAAGACAACCAAGTCTGGCCAACGTGATTGAAGAGCCCAGTCGTTGACAGCGTGAACGGTTTCGAGTGGCAACTGTCGACCGTAACCCTGATAGGCAATCGATGAATACACGCTACGATCGCTCACCACGTGATGACCAGCAGCAAGTGCCGGTGCCAATACTTCGGCACGATGTTGCGCACGATCGCCCGCAATCAACAAGGCTTCGGCGATCGGATCTAAGTGAGTGTTAGCGGTGTCGTGCAAGACCTCACGAATTCGCGCACCAATATCGGTACCACCGGTTTCGCGAGTTAAGACCGAATCGGCATCAAGTAAACGTAATGATGCAACTAAACGTGAAGCCTGTGTGGTTTTGCCACAACCTTCGATTCCCTCGAACGCGATGTAGACCGGAGTCTTCATTCTTCGGGCTTCTGGGCTTTCTTTTTCGCAAGAGCCTTGGCGGTGGCTTTCTTGGGAGCCGCAACCTTCTTCTTTGCTGGCTTCTTCGCGACGGCCTTCTTTGGAGCAGCAGCTTTTTTCGCCGGGGCTTTTTTCGCCGGGGCTTTTTTCGCCACCGCTTTCTTGGGAGCGCCTCGCTTCGACGGACTTTTCTGTCCGGGCACGAGTCCTTTTTCGATCATCACTTCGCGACGAACAGCCAACAACTCGTAAGCACGTTCGGGCAACATGTCTTCAAGGCGGTCACCTTTACCAAGCGATGCATTGACTTCGCCATCGGTGACATACACACCAAACTTGCCGTCCTTAGCAACAACCGGACGACCACTTGCGGGATCTGTGCCGAACTCGCGCATGGGTCCGCTGTTAGGCGACGCGGCGCGACCTCGGCGAAACACTTTTGGGAGTGCGTAAATCGAAAGTGCTTCGTCAAGCGTGATGGTGAGCAACTTCTCTTCATTCTCAATGGTGCGGTAGTCCTTGACCTTTTGCAGGTACGGACCAAACTTTCCATTTTGTGCAGTAATCGGTTCGCCGTCAGTTGGGTCAACTCCGAGTGTGCGGGGGAGTGTGAGTAGTTGTTCAGCATCGACCATTGTGATGCGATCAAGAACCATGGTCTTGAACAGGCTCACCATCTTCGGCTTTTCAAACCCGGGTGGCGGCACATCTTGCGTACCCCACTGAACGTACGGACCGAAACGACCGTTCTTGGCAAACACTGGAAGGCCATTCAATTCACCAATGGGCTCATCGCTCTTAGGCATCGCCAACAAACGCAGTGCCATCTCGAGAGTAAGTTCATCGGGTGTGAGCGAATCGGGAACGGATGCGTTTTCCTCTCCACGCTTGACGTAGGGACCAAACTTGCCAGGCTTCACAACAATGACTTCGCCCGTTGTGGGGTCGGCACCAATTGAGAATGAGTTCACGACTGCGGCGTCAATACCCGCAATGTTGTTTTCAATAAGTCGCTTGAGACCAAGTTCTTTGGCATCGCCTTCTCGACCTTCGGCAATGAGACCGAAATAGAAATCGTGGAGCCACTTATCTTTGGCCAGTTTCTTTTGGGCAATTTCGTCAAGGTCTTCTTCAACACCCGCGGTGAATTGATAATCAACCAAGCCGGTGAAGTGTTGTTCAAGCAAACCAACAACAGCGAACGCGGTCCATGTGGGCACGAGTGCCTGCGCCTTCTTCCACACGTATCCACGGTCTTGCACGGTCTGAATAATTGACGCCCATGTTGACGGACGGCCAATGCCAAGCTCTTCGAGCTTCTTGACGATTGACGCTTCGGTGTAGCGCGCTGGCGGTGTTGTTTCGTGTCCGTTGGGATCAAGCGAAAGAACCGGAACTGCATCGCCAATTTTGAGCACGGGCAACAATGCTTCTGTCTCGGTATCAGCTGCATCGTCATCTCGTGACTCTTCGTAAGCACGACGATGACCCGGGAACGTAATCGTTGTTCCACTCGCCGAGAATTCGCAATCGTTGGCTGATGTTGAGCCAGAAGCAGTAGCAACACCACCTAAACGAATTGACACGGTGACACCTTGTGCATCAGGCATTTGCGAAGCAAGCGTGCGCTGCCAGATGAGGCGATACAACGCCAGGTCGGGTCCGCTCAATTGACTCATCACGCTGTCGGGTGAACGCATCGGCAAAGTTGGACGAATTGCTTCATGGGCCTCTTGTGCGTTCTTGACCTTGTTCGCATAACGACGTGGAGAATCAAGAAGGTACTCGCTGCCGTAGTCCTTACGAATCTGCGCGCGAACTTCGGTGAGAGCTTCGTCAGCAAGCGTGACCGAGTCGGTACGCATATATGTAATGAATCCACGTTCGTACAAACCTTGCGCCGTACGCATGACCTGTTGTGCGGACAAGCGCAACTTGCGACCAGCTTCTTGTTGCAAGGTGCTCGTCATGAATGGCGGCTTGGGAGACGAGCGGTAGGGCTTGTCTTCAACCGAGCGCACACTGATGGTTGCACTCTTCAGTCGATCAACCAACGACGTGGCAACAGATTCCGTGAGAACAACGACGCCAGCTTTCACTGTGCCGAAACTGTCAAAGTCTTTTCCGGTGGCAACTCGCTTGCCGTCAACTTCAAGCAAGGCCGCTTTGAATGACGGGCTTGTCGCTGACACCAAATCAAGGCCCCAGTATCCGGCCGTCACGAAAGCGATGCGCTCACGCTCACGCTCAACAATCAAACGGACGGTCGGGCTTTGCACACGACCTGCGGACAATCCACGATTCACTTTGCGCCACAACACGGGGGACACCTCATAACCGAACAAGCGGTCGAGGATGCGACGGGTCTCGGCGGCGTCGACCAAGCCGTAATCGAGACCTCGGGGAGTTGCGAAAGCATGGTCAATGGCGGTCTTGGTGATTTCGTGAAAGACCACACGGTGTACGGGGACACCGGGCTTGATCGCCGACTTGAGGTTTTCGATGAGGTGCCAACTGATGGCCTCACCCTCTCGGTCTTCGTCGGTTGCCAGATAGATGGCACTGGCCTTCTTGGCGAGGGCTCGCAATTCCTTGATCACCTTGGCGCCGCGCTCAGTCAGCTCATAGGTGGGCTTGAAGTGGTTGTCTACATCGACGGCCATGCCCTTAGAGGGAAGGTCTGCGATATGGCCAACCGAAGCCAGGACGTCAAAGTTGGCACCGAGCAAAGAACCAATTGTTTTGGCCTTGGCTGGTGATTCAACGATCACGAGGGGTTTGGAGGTCGGGGTTGTCATATATATAAAGCGCTACGGCATCGAGCCTAGGTTTGTCAAGCCACTTCTTTTTGGGGGAGGTGGGACTTGCCCTCGATGTTGATGCGAGGCAGGACCTTATCTAGCCATTTGGGGATCCACCAGTTGCGGGCTCCCAAAAGTTCCATCGTCGCTGGTACAAGCACCATTCGCACAAGTGTGGCATCCAACAGAACTGCCACGGCGAGACCCATTCCGAAGAGCTTGATCGTGCGGTCGTCACCCGCCACAAAACTTCCGAAAACGGCGACCATGATGAGGGCCGCAGCGGTGATAACTCGGGCCGTGGCAGCCAAACCGTCGGCCACCGCGGTCGCGTTATCGCCCGTTCGATCGAACTCTTCTTTCATGCGCGAAAGAAGAAATACCTCGTAGTCCATCGACAGTCCAAAGACGATGGCGAAGAGCATCATCGGGATGAAAGGTTCGATGGGTCCGGCGCTTCCGACGCCGATCAAACTGCCGCCGTAACCCCACTGGAAAATGGCAACGATGATGCCGTACGACGCACCGATCGACAGCAAGTTCATGATGACTGCCTTGAGCGGAACTAACAAACTTCGAAAGACCACCATGAGTAGTAGGAAGGACATCAGCAGAACCGCACCAACGAAAATGAACATTCGTTTGGCGAAGTAATCACTGAGGTCAACACCAATCGCGGTAAAGCCACCAACGTTGACCTTGATGTCGGTACCGGCAAGCACTGGCGGCAAGATGTCATCGCGTAGGCGATGCACAAGATTGGCAGTATTTTCTGATTGCGGTGATTCGCGTGGAACAACTTGCCAAGCAATGAGTTCGGGTGTGAGTTGATTTGCTGGTGATGCAAAGACGACATCGGGATCAGCTGCGATTGCTGCCGTGATTTCAGCGAGCTTTGTTTGATTAGCTGCGTCTTCGGGAGTAACTTCACCGATGAGTTGCAACGGGCCGTTGAACCCAGGACCGAAACCTAGAGCAAGCATGTCGTAAGCACGACGCGCAGTTTGCCACTCGGCACGATTGCCGTTGTCGCTCAGTGCAAGACGCATTCCGAAGAGTGGAAGAGTCATGATCAGTAACGCTGTCAGACCACCGATGAGCGATACCCATGGTCGATTTTGAATGAAACGACTCCAGCGATACCAGAACTGTTCTTGAATTGGTTTCGGCTCACGATGCTTAATGGGAGTACGCCACGATTTCACCAAGAAACTTGTCGCCATAATGATGACGGCAAGTAAAAGTCCAAGACCAATAAATGACAATGTGCCGAAAAAGATAATGCCGATTAATGACATGGAGGAGAAACTGATCAATGAAATCAGGGCTGCTCGAGTCGTGACATCAATTCGGTGGCCGACCCATGACAACAGCGCGGGTAGCAGTGTGAGTGATGCCAAGACCATCACGCCGACTGTTGTTGATGCGGCAATCGCGAGTCCATAAATGAACTTCATGCCCATCATGTACATACCAAGTAACGACACCATGACGGTGATTCCAGCAAACAAAACCGCACGACCAGCAGTGTCAATGGCGACTGCAGTTGCGTCTTCGGGAGACAGTCCAGCGCGCAGGCCTTCGCGGAAACGCGTCACAATAAAGAGCGCGTAGTCAATACCAACACCAATACCGATCATGCCGCCGATCTGCACAACGAAGTCGGGCATCTCCATGACGTGGCTCAACATAGTCACGATTGAAATTCCGGTGCCGAGTCCGATGAGTGCGGTACCGATCGGAAGTCCCATCGCAAGCACTGATCCGAATGCGAGAACCAAAATAATGATTGCTGCTAACAAGCCGACAACTTCACTTTCGGGAAGTTCAAATTCAACAAACGGGTCTCCGCCAAATTCAACATCGACAACATTTAAAGCATTGCGCTCGACAAGAATTGGTTCGGTGATTGCCCGAATCTCGTCACCAATTTTTTGCTGCTCAGCCTGCGAGTCGCCGTCGGGGAGCCGCATGATGGCGTAGGCAATGGGTTGGGTTGCACTCACTAGTCGAGGGTTCTCGTATGGGGACGTAATTTCCATGCCTTCAACACCAGCAGCAATCTTTGTGAATACTTCGGTCATGATTGATTGCACGTCGGCGTTGTTGACGCCGTCGGGGGTGTCTGATGCAACCTGGAAAACAATCTGTGCGTCAGTGATGGTGTCCGAATCGGGGAAGGCGTCCTGCAAAAGGTTCAGGGCACGGAGACTTTCGGTATTGGGAATTGAGAATCGAGTTTCAAAGGCTCCGCCACCCATGACTTGGTTGGCGATGGTGCTGCCACCGAAGAGCGCAACGAGCCAAATGATGATGGTGAGCCAGTGGCGACGGAAGCACCAGTGGGCGAGGCGAGACAACATGTTGGGGGTTCCTTTGACGCTGGTTCGGGGGAAGAGCGTCTTTCTGAGGCTACGGTCACCTATGTGAACGACCCACGGATGGCGCTTGGTTGGAATGTCACATGGGATGTGACGTGGGAATCAACGCGCTTCGAAGTCGCTAAAAACCAGTCGCATGCGCTCGATGGGACCAATTTGCCCGGCCGGGTTTCGCGCCTCGACCGTGGTTGGAGCACCGTTTGGTACGGGCCACCATCGATGGGCATCGAACCGGTGCGAGTGCGCAACATCGGAGCCGAGGTTGCCGTTGGCGACTGGGTCGTGGTGTCGGCCGACGGTGAAAAGGTTGAAATGGTCTTGCCCCGCCATAGCGCGTTTATGCGACGAGCCAGTTTTGAAGGCCAGCGCGCTGAGGCGCACACGATTGCCGCCAATATCGATGTCGTCTTCTTATTGCATGCTTTGGTGTCGCCGCCGAATCAACGCCGGCTTGAACGTGAACTGGTACTGGCCTTTGACAGTGGTGCGACTCCAGTTTTGATTCTGACCAAACTTGACCTGATGGAGAGTGCCGCTGAAGTGAAGCACTGTCTCGACACTCTTGAAGCGGTCGCACCCGGTGTTGATATTCATGTCGTGAGCGGCATTCATGGCGATGGACTTGAAGCGCTGTTGCAATATGCCAAGGGGTATCGCACGGTTGCCCTGCTTGGTGCAAGTGGTGTGGGTAAGAGCACGATTGTGAACACACTGGTTGGTGGACAAGTGCAAAGTACCGCTGCGGTACGTCAAGGTGATCAACGCGGGCGCCATACGACAACTGCTGTTCAACTTGTTGCTTTGCCATCTGATCCTGTGGGCGAAGCTGGGTGGCTGATTGACACACCGGGTGTACGCGCTGTCAGCTTGTGGTCAAGCGGTACCGGAATTGAACGAGCTTTCGCTGATGTTTTTGCGTTGTCTGAAAAATGTCGCTTTCGTAATTGCAAACATCGCGAAGAACCCGGCTGTGCAGTGAGTGCTGCGGTGATTGCCGGAAAACTAGATCCACGTCGACTTGACAGCATGAAGCGACTCGTGGCCGAAGAAGCAGCACTTGAAGAAGAACAAAAGGCGCGTCTCAAAGTTGAAGACCGTCGTGGGTTTCGCAAACGTAAACCCTGATCGCAACGAGAATTTACAACTTGCCGGCAGAAAGTTGCTGGAGAACAACTTGTGCGCGCTCTTGTACCTCGGGCAGATCACTGAGTTTGAACGCAGCGCGAACTTGTTGAGCAACGCGTGGGTTCTTGCCTAAGACAACCTCATGCCGCGCCATGAAGTCCCAATACAGAGTGGTGAATGGGCAAGCGTTGTCGCCCACGCGCTTAGTGCGGTCGAAATGACAACCTTTGCAGTAGTTGCTCATCTTGTCGATGTAGGCGCCGCCAGATGCATATGGCTTGGTCGCCATTTGGCCACCATCAGCGAACTGCGACATACCCACAACATTGGGGACCATGACCCACTCGGCACCATCAACGAAATTCGCCCACATCCAGTCGGTGAGTTGTTGTGGATTGATGCCCGCGATCAGACACAAGTTGCCGACAATCATGAGTCGTTGAATGTGATGTGCGTACGCATGCGAGTCAACTTCGGTCAATACTTGAGAGACACACTTCATTTTCGTTGGTACATTACCAGTAAACAATGGGGGTAGATCACGTGTGGCGCCAAGTTTGTTGAGTTCAGCGTAGTCGGGCATCCATGCCCAATAGAGGCCCCATACATATTCGCGCCAGCCGATGACTTGACGAATGAAACCTTCAGTCGACGCAATATCAACTCGGCCTTGGCGATAGGCATCTTGGACTGCATCACATACTTCGGCGGGTCTGAGTAAGCCGATGTTGAGGTACGGAGACAACAGCGAGTGAGCAACATGCCAACTGCTTGACACCATGGCATCTTCGTGAGGGCCAAAGGCGGGTAAGACGTTGTCAATGAAGTGATTGAGTCGTTGTAGAGCCTCGTGGCGACTAGTTGCCCAAAGTCCAGTTGGTAATTGTCCAACACAGTGATCGCGCAGTTCTTCAATGACCTGACGGTCAATGTCATCAAGTTCATGTGCCACTGGAGCAGGCCATTGATTTTTGCCATCTTTGGGAGGTGGCAACCGATTTTCAGAATCGTAATTCCAAGTTCCGGTTTCAGGCTCTCCATCGTGAGTCATGAGATAGTTCAAACGACTTCGTTGCCAGCGGTAGAAGTCTTCCATCTTGAATGTCTTGCGTCGCTCAAGCAGTTGTTCTTTCCATTGTGCGAAATCTTCGTAGTGGCACAAGAACTGATTACTACGAACAATGTCGCAGTCATTGCGTTGCAGCATTGTGAGTGCCGCATGACTCGCCGGCTCCATGACCGATACTGATGAAGGAGCAAACTCGGCTCGGTGCTCTCTCAGGCCTTGAGACAAAGTTGTTGCCTTGCGGTAATCAACATCAAATCCGGCTTCACGGAGTTCTTGCGCGAAGCGACGCATTGCGGTGATCACAAAATGAGCGCGCTGAATATGCCATTTCTTTGATCGAACCTTGGCCGAACTTTCAACCATCAAAACTCGGTGCGTAGATGGAGTTGCTTGAGTAATTGCTGCGAAATCACGATTGAGTTGGTCGCCAAGAACCCAAACCGTCTTCTTGGATTTTTGGTTCAAACCAGGCATGTATCTAGTGTGCCTCAATTGTCAATTTCGGGGAATATCGTGCACCGAAGTTGCGAAGGGAATAATGAGATCTAGTTGAGTTCGCTTCAGATAATCGCTGATCTTTGGGTTGGAGCACACAACGTACATGTGACCACCGTTGATGCGGATCCGAGACGCAGCCCCAAGCAAGATTCCGAGCGCCGCATCGTCTAGAACGGTGATGCCGTCGAGGTCGAGGGCTAGATGGACGTGATTGTCATTGATTGCCTTGTTGAGCAGGTCACTGAATTTTGGCAAGGTCGAGAGATCAAGTTCGCCGGTTAAGCCGATGACATAGATGTCATCAATCACCGAGGCGTGGCTTGAAAGGTTCACGGCTTCAATCTATCGGTGGTTCAAGGAGCATCGAAAAAAGTGATGAGAGTGTCAGGTCGGGGACGAACCGCCCAACCATCGGTAGATCGGTTGCAAGTTCGTAGGTCGTCGTGACTGTCACCCACTTTTTGCTGACCTCAGTCTTGACGTCAATATCACGTCCAAAAGAAGTTTGAGCAGCGGCAAAAGCAGCATCGCTAGGGTTCTGCGACACTGCCGCCGTACGAACCGCATTTCGGGTCGCGTTGACAACCTGAACTTGAGTCATCACGATGACCAAGAACTGAGCGATCAGCAACACGGCGAGCATGATCAGGGGCAGGGTTAAGACAAACTCAACTGTTGACTGCCCCCGATCACGTTCAGCGTGAATACGACCCTTATGGAAGTTTGGATGTGACACTGTCGATCACGCGATCAAATAGTTCCCCAATCTTGCCGGCCCCGCCACCGCCGGTCGCCCAAGCGATAACGAGCAGCGCGATAAGAGCGGCCGCGAGCATGACGAGTGCGTATTCCGAAGTGGCCTGTCCAGAATCTCGTTTGTCACCGATCGGCGTCGTGACAGTCAGAAACAAACTATAAATACGTAGACATATTTGGTTCATAAGGAATCCTTTTGAGTGAAGTTGGTGAGGCACTCATACAGAGATGTTGAGTTGCGACAAGGTGCCAGCGATGGTTGGCACGATGATCAAAATGACGAATGACGGCAAGATGCACATCACGAGAGGAAGCGAAAGGCGAATAGGCAGCTGTCGTGCTTCTGTTTCGGCATGTCGTCGTCGGTTCAGTCGAGCTTCATTGGCAAGTTGAAAGAGCAGATTTTCAACAGGAATACCGAGTCGATCGCCAGAGATGAGAACCTCACACATCGGCTGGCTCACAGCACCAATATCGTTTTGGAGTAGACGAATCGCGTCAACGAACCGTTCGCCCTCGTCAATGCGTCGTGAAGCAGCAATGAAGTTTGGGCGAAGAACTCTTGGTGCATGTCGACCCAAAAAGTTGATCCCCTGCGAGGGTGAATAGCCCGCACGCAGAGCAGCGATAAATAAGTCGATGCATTCAGGGAACGCTTCAATGATTGCTCGGTCATGCTTTGTGGCGATGCGCTTCTTCGCTCGTTTCCACAAGAAGAACAGACCGATGAGGCCAAAGACGATGATCATACGCGCACCATTTTGTGGGTCCAGGTGCGACCGACGAAGTTCAGACCGACTCCGATCGTCAGACATGCCCAACCCAGCGGAGTCGCCAGTAAGACATGGCGAACCGCTGGGCTGTCACTCAAAATCCAGACACCACAGACAACTGGCAACCAGGTGATCAGGCGGATTGATGCAGTGGCTGTTGCTGCTTGTGTTTGTCGCTCAACTTTGGCCTGTGAGCGATCAAGAAGAGTGTCGATCAGGCAGTCAAGTTGCCGGGCAATATCGCCGCCGACTTCGCTCGCAAGGGCAATGACATGCAGCGCCATCATGTGGTCAGTGTTTTCGGCTGACTCAGATAAGTCATCAAGAAGTTTGTGGCACGCGGTATTCAGGGGTATCCCCCGACTGATCAAGCTGTGAAGTTGAGCGAACAAGTCGCAGGGATGTTGGGAAATAGAAATTTGTATTGCAGTCACTAGCGATAAACCTGATCGCACACTGCGACTCATTGATGACAATGCATCAATGAGGTTCCTATTTCCGTAGATGTCATTGTTGATCAGTCGACGTCGAGTCTGGCGTCGGGTCATGAAGTATTGAAATCGTGATTTACGCATCATGATGTCGGTACAGGTATTCGAGTCGCGGATGAGATGAAACTTCGTTGTTAGCTGGCACAACTCGGGCGATTTGCATGACGCACCGCTTTCCGTATGGTCGGCGACTCATATGAATGACAATGTCAATCGCCGTATTCACCATGTGGCGCGCATCTTGCAGAGTCCAACCCGGTGCGGCTTGCATAGTGAGCAGATCGAGTCGGTGCAAACCATCCACAGCCGAATTGGCATGCAGGGTGGCTAAACATCGAGAATGACCGGTGTTCATGGCCTGAACAAGGGTGAGTGCTTCAACTCCGCGTACTTCTCCGACAATCAATCGATCGGGTCGCAGACGAAGTGCAGATCGCAGAAGATCATCTAATGACACTTGGCCTCG